>WNFG01000218.1_pt1 | contig 48225 bp, 36 predicted proteins | sample 5400431 | NCBI WGS metagenome assembly WNFG01 (sample SAMN13153346, study PRJNA577476) | soil metagenome | isolation source: 120 cm saprolite under Douglas fir tree site 2 hole 3 replicate 2 | place: USA:California | collected 2015-04-18
CTGAAAGAACTCCAAAGATCACTCGATCCGTTTCAGTTAGCAAAAGTCATCGACAGGAAACTCGAACGGATCTACCGCTTAGCGAACCGGCGGCTGAGCCCGAAAGCACAAGAGAAAATCGAAACCAGGCAGGCCAAACAGGTGCGCGGCGGCCGGCGAAAAGGCTGTGGAAAAGACGCTCGCTTCGCGAGCTTGGAAATCCCTGCGGGATTCCCACTTTTCCACAGCCACAACAGCAACAAACATTCTCGGGTTACATATCAAATGGCGCGACATGGATAGCTAGGGTTACATTCTCAAATGGCTTGACGCGGAACAAGGAAATCCGGTTTCCTTCTTCCTTCTTCCTCGATTGACCTGCTCCCGCCCGCTTGTTAGCATCCCAGTTCAAATTGGAATACATGGCCGAACAGAAAAAGCAGTCTTACGATGTCATTGTGGTTGGTTCCGGCGCATCCGGCGGCTGGGCTTGCAAGCGTCTCGCGGAAGCTGGCCTGAAAGTTGCGCTATTGGAAGCGGGCCGCCCGCAGTCTGATAAGAATTTCACCGAACACAAACCCGTGTTCGAACTCAAATACCGCAATAAGGCCCCGGAAATCATCCGCAAGATGCGCTCCATCCAAATCAAATTTGGAGTTTGCAACGAGTACACCTACAACTGGTTCGTCAACGACCTTGAAGAGCCTTATACAACGCCCGCCGACAAGCCGTTCGACTGGATGGGCCGGCTGCGCATAACTGGCGGACGCACCAACGTGTGGGGCCGCGTGAGCCTGCGCTTTAGCGATTGGGATTTCAAGTCCGCCTCGCAGGACGGTTACGGCGAAGATTGGCCTCTCGACTATAAAGACATCGAGCCCTATTACGACCTCGTCGAGAAATACGTCGGCATCACCGGCAGCGCCGAAGGACTTGAGCATCTCCCCGACGGGCAATTTCAGCCGCCCGTCCCGCTCACGTGCCAGGAAACTCTCTTCCGTAATCGTGTCAAGGAAAAGCTCGGCCGCATTGTCATGCCCTCGCGCAATGCGAATCTGACCAAGCCCCTCAACGGCCGCGGCCCCTGCCACTACTGCGGCCCTTGCGCACGCGGTTGCATGACGCACTCGTACTTCAATTCCGCGTTCACCACCGTCGCCGATGCCCTTGCCACCGGCAACTGTACGCTTATCTCGAACGCCATGGTCCACAAGGTCGTGGTGGACCCGGACAGCAACCGCGCTCGTGGCGTTCTCTACGTGGATCGCGTCACGCGTCAGTCCCGCGAAATCTCCGCGCGCGTGGTCATCCTCTGCGCGCAATCGCAGGAGTCTGTTCGAATCTTGCTGAATTCCGCAACGCCGCAATATTCGAATGGTCTCGCCAATTCCAGCGGCGTCCTCGGCCATTACCTCACCGCACACGTTCGAAGCGGCGGCGGCAGTGGCGAATTTCCGGCCCTCGGGGCCAAAGCCTCTCTCGGCGTACCCGAAAAGCCGCTCGGCATTTACATCGCGCGCTTCCGCAATTTGCGCAACGATCCGCCTTACAAAAAGTTTCTTCGCGGCTTTGGTTACGAAGGCGAGTCCTCGGCGAGATTTAACTGGGGCGCCCCCGGTTTCGGCGAGGCTTACAAAAAAGCCCTTCGCGAACCCCGCACCAGCATCGACATCACCGGTTTCGGCGAAGTCCTTCCACGCTGGGACAATTTCGTCGAGCTCGACCCCCATGTGAAAGACGTCTACGGGATTCCCGTCCTCAAAATTCACATGTCCGACGGCGAAAACGAACGCGCCATGATCCAGGACATGGGCGACTCCGCCGGTGAAATGCTGGAAGCCGCTGGCGCAAAAAATATTCGTACTCACGCGCATCCTTCCGCGCCGCGCTGGGCGCTTCATGAAGCCGGTATCGCCCGCATGGGTTCCGACCCCAAAAAATCCGTCCTCAATCAATTCCAGCAGACCCACGACATTAAGAATCTTTTCGTCATGGACGCTTCCGGCTTCACTTCGAATCCGTGCCAGAACCCCACCCTGACCATCATGTCTCTCGCCGTCCGCTCCTGCGATTACCTCATGTCTGAAATGAAGCGCGATTCAATCTAGTTTTTTCCGCAGCTGAAATTTTCGTTCAGACACACCCGCCACTTCCTGCAAGCGAGCCGCATCCCACTCGAATCCTGACCTATTTCGAATTCTTAAGATAATTACCGCGAATGTATTTTCGTGCGGCCCAAAACGCGCAAGGTGCAGGGCAAACTATTCCGATTGTCTCAGCTGTTCCTTTTCCGCCCCATCCAGCCATCGTTCCAGCACCTCTTGAGACCGCGGTGCGACTTCGAGGAACCCCACTCCCGCCCCCATATTCGGCTGCGAATAGACGATCTTCGATTTGGCTTCGAAAAATGCGTCTCCCGCGGAAATCTTCACCAGCACCATCGTCCCAGTCGGAAACGGATTCATCATGTCCAGATAGCAGCCAAACCGGCTCAGCTCGCTCACGCGCGAGGCGATGCGTACGTCGGCTCTCTCTTCGATCAGCTCGGCACTTGCGATGAACGAGTATCTCGGCGAACGGCGTTTCTCTTGGTATTCGATGGCTGCCTCCGGAGGATTCCCCTACCACCATGGTACGACGTTTTGCCCCGATTTCAGGCCATCACCCGGTAACCTTTTTGAAACCTTGCCGGTCCTATTAAACTTCCGCTCATGAGGCAACCTCCGCGCGCGCCCTCGACTCAGAGAGGGGTAACGATTGCATTTCGTGGCCGGGGAGGTGACTTCATGAGGCGATTAGAATCCCTTCATTTTGCCGGTGTCTTGTTGGCTTGCGCCCTCTTTCTTGCCTTTGCATTCCCGCAAGAGGCGCAGGCCGCGCAAGATAACGCCGCTAAGCAGTTGACAAAGAAAGAAGCCAAGAAACGTGAGCAAAGGCTCTCCAAGGAACTGGGCCCCGCCTACACAGATTGGCTCAGAAATGTCGTCCCAGACATCATGACGCAGGAAGAGCGCCGCGCTTTTCTAGAGCTGTCCACAAACGAGGAACGCGATCAGTACATCGAGATTTTCTGGGATCGCCACAATCCCCGGCCCGAATCAGCCGAAAACACCTTCAAACAAGAGCACTACCGCCGCCTTGCGTTCGCTGACGAGCACTTTGCATCGGGTATTCCGGGACGGAAGACCGATCGCGGCCGCATCTACATCATTTGGGGCCCACCCGACGAAATTGAATCCCATCCTACTGGCGGCGCCTACGATCGCCCTCACGAACAAGGCGGCGGATCCACAACCACGCACCCCTGGGAAATATGGCGCTATCGCCACCTCGAAGACATCGGCGAAAATATTGAGATCGAATTCGCGGACCCCACAAATTCCGGCGAATTCCGCATGACCATGGACCCGTGCGAAAAGGACGCTCTCGCTCACGTCCCGGGCGCGGGCTCGAGTTTGTCCGAGCTCATCGGCCGCGCTTCCAAAGCAAATCGCTTCTCCAACGCCAACGGAACCACTTGCCCCATGCCCCTCGGCGCCATTCCCGCGAGCATGCAAGAGTTCGAAGCCCTGGACCGATTCTTCCGAGTCCAGAGTCCACCCACCCGCTTCAAAGATCTTGAGCCGATGGTTACTGCGGGCATTGTTGCCAGCCAGATCCATTTGGACTACCGGATGGATTTTCTTCGCGCAACCAGCAATACGGTCCTTGTGCCCATCACTCTGCAAGTACCGAACGGCGACCTTAGTTTTCAAAGCAAACGAGGCGTGCACTCGGCGGTTCTAAACCTGTACGGGCGCATCACTACTCCGGGAGGTCGCGTCATTCAGACGTTCGACGACCTCGTCTCTCGCGATTTTCCCGAGTCGTTGTTCCAGGCCTCCCTGAATCTCTCTTCCATCTATCAAAGAACGGTTCCCCTTCGCCCCGGGCTCTACCGTTTGGACGTGGTCATTAAAGACACGCAAAGCGGCAAGATCGGCCTGGTGAATACGGCCCTGCGCGTCCCGCACTTCGAAGATGACAAGCTGGACGCCAGCTCCCTGATTCTCGCCGACGAAATCGCTGCCGTTCCCACCGCGCAAATCGGCACCGGCCAGTTTGTCCTCGGCGCCTACAAGGTTCGCCCCCGTCTTAGCCGGGAATTTTCGAGCACAGACAAACTCGGCATCTTTCTGCAGCTTTACAATTTGAAGGTGGATGAAACTTCTCACAAGACGAACGTCTCCGTCGTCTATCGCATCGCCAAAGAACAGCAGGAAGTGTGGCGCGCGGTAGAGACGCCCGATCATCTCCACCAGGGGGGAGAGCAGCTCACCATCGAACGCTATCTACCAGTGGTGTCACTCTCTCCAGGTCGTTACACGATTCAAGTCATTGCCATTGACCTGCTCGCCAATGAAACCGTGACGCGAACCACGGAGTTCACACTCAAGCCTGCCCAGCTCGCCAAACCGGGCGAAGCATCGCGCCCATCTCCCAGCGGCCAACTGTGAGTTAAACTTGCCGCGTTCCCCGCCGCCGGGCTCGAAGAATTCTCCTTCGAGGACTACCCCGATCTCGATGACCGCGCCGTCGGTCGTTTTTGCGCGTGCTATTTCGCAAAATAGTTGTAATATCCTCCTTCCCTCGAAACCCATCTTCCCATTCAGGAACAGGAGGACCGACGCATGTTTCGCAAACTCATCGACACTACCGACGATTTCACTTTGACCATCCTTCGGCTCATTCTTGGCGGCGTCTTTTTCGCGCACGGCGCGCAGAAGGCTCTCGGCTGGTTCGGCGGCTTCGGCTTCAGCGGTACCATGGGCTTCTTCACCCAGCAGATGCACATCCCGGCGCCGTTGGCGTTCCTGGCCATCTGCGCAGAATTCCTCGGCGGGATTGGGTTACTGCTCGGACTCCTCGGACGCGTCGCCGCCTTCGGCATTCTTTGCAACATGCTGGCGGCCGTCTGGATGGTGCATTTCAAGCTCGGATTTTTTGCCAATTGGTACGGCGCAAAAAAGGGCGAAGGGTACGAGTATCATCTGCTTGCCATCGCTATTAGCCTGGTTCTGATAGTCAAAGGCTCCGGCGCTCTCTCCCTCGATCGCGCGCTTTCGAAATCCTGAGCGCAAGAAGTCTCCGCATAAGCCCTTCGGTGCTCGCGGTTCTTCTTTGGCACCGCAGATTCTGCACACGGTACCTATCTCCATTCGCTCGCAAGTTCTGGTTACCGAACCCTTTCTGGTTGTCGGACTGATTGCCTCCATTCGGCGCATTCTGTTGATTACCCTGGAAGCCGCCACTCTCACCAAAGAAGGTACGAGGGCGACGCGCGCACGCCATTTTTCGCTCTTCGATGATTGAGCTTGGTTTGTTGGGCGTGCTGGTTCTTGTGCTGGTAGTTTCCATTACACTTCTGCGTCGCTATGCTCCGGCATCGAACGACCTGCCGGAACTCTGAAGCCCGGCTCTTCTTTCCTCCGCGTGCGCCGCGACCGTGGCGGGCAGGGTAAACTGAAAAGTTGCACCCTGCCCGGAGGCCCCGGCGGCCCACAAGCGGCCGCCATGCGACTCAATGATCGACCGACTGATGGGCAGCCCCATACCAATCCCGTTATCCTTGGTCGTAAAGAATGCCCTGAAGATCTGGTCGGCCTGCTCTGGGGGCAATCCGACACCGGTATCACTGACCGAGATCAGCAGTTGACCATCGCCGGCTTCCGATTTGATGGTAAGTTCACTTCCACAACCCGTTTCCTTCATGGCATCGATGCCGTTGAGCATGAGGTTCATGAAAACTTGTTGCAATTGCACACGGTCTGCCATGACCTTGGGAAGATTCGCAGCAAGCTCGGTGCGGATTGAGATCGAGTAGCGGTTCCCCTCGCTGCGCAGCAGGACAATCATTTCCCGAATGAGCTCATTTACATCGACCAACTCGCGCTGCAGAGCGCCCTTCTTGAACAGCAAGGTGATTCTGCTAATGATATCCCCCGCGCGAGTTACGTCTTTAACGAGTCTCGATGCGGCTTCGCGTGCCCCTGATATGTCGGGGTCATCGCGCCCAATCCACCGCAAGCAGGTTTTAGCGTTTATTAACGCTGCACTAATCGGCTGCTTGATCTCGTGCGCCAAGGAAGCGGTCAGCTCGCCCATCGTGGTCATCCTATTTATGTGCGCGAGATCCGCCTGGGCTTGACGCAATCCTTCGTGCTCTTCACGCGCCAGCTTGCGCTCAATGGCAATGCCGGCGAGGTGGGTGGCCATTTCCAGGGCGCGGGTCTCAGGCGGGCTCGGGCTGCGCGGTTCGAGGTAATACATGGCAAACGATCCCAGCGCCTTGCCCGAATGCGCAAGTATGGGAGTGGACCAGCAGGCGCGGAACCCATAGGGCTCGGCCACGCCTCGGTACAACTCCCAGAGCGGATCCTGGAGAATGTCGGTGACGACGACAGGTTCTCTGCGGTACATGGCGGTGCCGCATGATCCCGCTTTCGGTCCGATGCAAAGGCCGTCGATGGCCTTGGTGTAGGCCTTGGGAAGGCTGGGGGCAGCGCCGTGCCGCACGTGCAGCCCGTCCTCGTCCAGTAGCAGGACAGAGCAAAGCAAGCCGGCAAATTGGCCCTCCACAACGCGCACCAGGTTCTCGAGTATTTCCTCCAGCGGAGCATCGCTCACTATCATCTCCAAAATGCGGCTCTCTCCGTCACGCAGCGCCTCCGCTCGCTTGCTCTCGGTGATATCCGTCACCGCCCCCATGAATTCAAAGCTGCCCGATTCATAGTTTGTTGAGGGATGACCCACAACTTGAACGTACTTCACCGAGCCACCCGGCATCAGCAGCCGATGTTCAAAATCAAGAGCCTTCCTATCCCGTGCTGCTTGATCGAGTGTCTTTTGGACGAAGGCTCTGTCCTCCGGATGTGTTCGCTGCAGTATGAGTCCCACTGTAGGTTTGATGGCTGGGTCGAATTCAAGAATTCGAAACGTTTCTTCTGACCAGAAGATCCGCCCGCTGGATACATCCCAGCCGAAACTACCGGTGTGGCTCACACTCTGTGCTTCCGCTAGATAGGCCTCACTCCGTAACAGTGCCTCCTCGGCGCGCTGACGTTCGAGTACTTCCTTTGTCAGCTCGCTGTTGACGGAGGTCAGTTGGCTGGTCCGTTCTATGACGCGTTGTTCGAGTTCCTCATTCAGGCGCTTGATTTCAGCCTTCGCTTGTTTGTGCCCGGCGGTTTCGATAACGTCCCAACTCCCGCGCCGCTTTGTTACCGCAAACTGATGTGTTCGCACCACATCCAGGATTTCAGCAGCTCCGCACGCGGCGAGCGGGTAAGTGCATAGCACCGCCAGACGCTGACCGGCGACAGCCTGGTTGAGTGAGTCTTCGTATTCACAGAAATCCTTCCAGTCCTTCTTTTCGAGCCAGGCAGTATCGCCGGTCACCCTTACACCGGCGTAACCTCTGGCCGATGCGCGCGCGAGTTTCTCATTCCAACCGCCAATGACTCGGTTGAGATCAAACGTTCCGTCCTGCAAATACCAGTCGCGAGCCGCGACAATCTCTATGCTCTGGTCAGCGAGGTATTGATCGAGGTTAGGAACAGCTCGTTTTAATGCATACCTGGCGTCGTCCCCCGTGAGGGGTTCGGCCACCACCCACAGGCAGAATTCCTGGCTCTCCAACCCAGCTTTGCAGTAGGAGACCAGTGTTTCGAGGAGATCCGCTCGTGTCTCGTAGAAGAGACAAAAGTGCGACCCCCAAGGTATGTCGCCGACGACGTCGACTCCGGTCTTTCGCATCTCGGTGGCCATCGCGGTTACCTCCCAAACTTCATCTTGGAAAAAGGGGTTAAAACGGGTGCGATCGCGGCGGACAGAACTGCAAGACTGCAGCGTAGAATCAGCGGTAGTAACGTCGGGGATGGAGCGCCCCACTGCGCCATGGCTTACCTCACCTGGATCGCGCAGACCGTAGTCCTTGAATGATAGCGGAATGATACCGCGGTTGCTCCAGCTTGACAAACCCGGGCGCAACTGTTGGCCAGGCGCTGCGTAGGCTATCCGCCACACTCCACGCCGTTACTCCTGCCTGACGGCTTACTGCTTACCGAACTGCGCAACTCTCGGATGGTCGTCTAATCGGAGACCGTCCCACTGCCGAATAAACTGCTTTCTTGCCATTGGTGTTCTCCCTAACCCATCGCGCGAACGGTACCAGCAAATTAATTGACAGGGCTTCATCAAGGTTGTATTACATTCTCGGCATGACGATTCGATCCATCTTCCTGCCAGCGGCGCTCGCGTGCGCCCTACTCCTCGCCGCTCTCGGCTTGGTGGCTGAACCCAAGGACAAGGAGCTTGCCCCCCGATTCAATGCCACCACTACGGCCGGCGAAAAGTTCACCAGCGACTCCATCAAAGGGAAAGTTGTTCTGCTGGAATTCTGGACCACTTGGTGCGGCTACTGCGCCGACGAAGCGGACTTCGTCGACAAGATCGGCCATGATTTCGCCGGCAAAGGACTGCTCCTTCTGGCTATTGATGTCGGCGAATCCAAGAAAACCGTCAAAAAGTATCTCGAGCAACATCCGCGCACTTGCAAAATCGTCTACATGGAAGACACCAATCTTGCCGCCATGTATGCGGCAACGGTCTATCCCATCTATGTCGTGATTGACCGCGACGGATATATTGTCGGCACTCAGCGTGGAGCCGGTGGGGAAGAAGCCCTGAAGAGACTGCTGGCGCGCGGCGGCCTCGAAATGCCAGAGGACTCCGAATAGCCCGCCCGCTCGTCCGGCTGCGCCTAGCGCGGTCTTAGCACTACAAATCTGCTGATCGAATACCCCAGCGCCGCTCCCAGAAACACGTCCGATGGAAAGTGGGATTGCAACGTGACCCGCGAAAACCCAACCGCAGCGGCCGCGCCGTAAGCCACCCAAGGAACCCAGCGATGCTGGCGGTAACGGTGCGCGAAAACCGTCGCAACGGCAAACGCCGCTGTCGTATGACCGGACGGAAAACTCGAGCTGATGCCAGCTCCAGATTTGTGGCTTTCAAAAAAAGTGTCGGAGAAATTTCCACCCGGCGGAATGTCCGAAGGGCGCAGCCGCCGCGTTGCCATCTTGAGCGCGATCTCCATCACCGCGCCGTTTGCGTAGGCCTCGCCGGCAAGCAGCGCCGTCTTCTCCGCATAGGAATCCTTTCGGAAATGTCCTCCGACCAGGAACGCCACCGGAACCAGCGCAATTCCTGCTCCGGTGATTCGGCCGGAGAAAGCGTCGTTGAATCCCTCGAAACTTCCCGTACGCCGGAAGTACGGCGTGTCGTGCGGGTCAGCGGCGATCAAGATCGCCGTCACCCCGACAACTCCAACTGTCGGCAACCAGTGCCGCCCCTTGGCAAGTTGCGTGGGGAAGAGCCAGATCTCTTTCTGATCCTGGAGAAAATTTCGCGGAAGTATGCGCCAGGAGACCTCGCGGTCTTTGGCTGTTGGCATGTCTGGTTTCGGTGCTTCCGCGGGGGTTGTTTGTTGCGTTTCTTCAGTTGCTTGCGGTTCCTGCGCACGCAGCGGCAGGCACAAGACTCCGCCGCTCAAACACGCAAGAATGCACACCGGCAAGTGAGACTTTAATTTTCGACTGGTTAGGCCATCCATCCTTCGGCTCCATCTTCCCAAGAAGTCATTTCAAGTGCGGGGCAATTCGCCGGATGGACGCTGGGGAGCTTCCGCGACCCACAATAGAATTAGTGTACCAATCCGCGAGCCAAGCATAGAATCTTCTCGCCGGGCGCGCTGTGCGATTTTGTACCCGGGCCGCATCTCCGTCCCCTGAATTCCCCGCCTTATTCGAATGATACCCAACAAATGAATTAACAATCAGTATACTCTCGTGATATTCCGTCGCGTGTTTGCAATTCACCATCCCAGGCCAGCTGATCCCTTTCCCCCTCTCCTCTTTGGCTTCCAACCCAGTCCCGCCAGGCTAACCTTCGCGGTGAGACTGCGCCGTTCGAGCGCTTTTCGACCCTTTCTCCTCTTTGCTCCTTAACCGACCCGGCCAATCCCCGACCCTGCCGCGGAACCTCTCTTTATTCTTCATAACCATTTAGAGTCGACACTTACAAAAGTCTATCAAAACAAAGGACTTTAACCACCTTTAGAATGGTATACCTACAAAAAACAGGGGGGAGGGGGATGGTTAACCAGGTATCCGATAAGGATAGCTGGCCTGAGCGGCCACCGGGAGCCGAAGGACCTCTCTTTCAGCCACCACCCGTCCGTCCCATTGCAGCCGGCGACCGTAGGTGCAACAATGGCCTCCGGCGCAAGAATTCTTCGCCATCCCGGGGAAACAACTCCGCTCTGGCCGGTGTCTAACAGAAGTGAGCGGACATCGGTTACGGCAACAGCCCGACGCCGTCCCGGTTTGCAAGTCGTGCCTGAGTCTACCGTTCTAACCGTAGACCGCAGCAGGGTGGCCCGAATCAGCATCCAAGTAATGGATGCTGAGAAACATCGGGTCGGAAAGGCCGGCAGTGTCCGAATGGGCGAGTGCCCTGTCATGGGGCCGCGATGAAGCCGAATTTGTTCACGAGCTGCAAGCCGGCTCGGAGACGGCATTCGACTGGCTCGTCACCCACTATCATGCGCCGGTCTATAACCTCATCCTCGGCATGCTGGGTGACACTTCAGACGCGGCCGACGGCACCCAGGAAGTTTTCCTAAAAGCCTTTCGTGGCATTTGCAATTTCCGCCAGGGCAGCTCCCTAAAGACCTGGCTCTATCGCATCGCCATTCGCGAAGCGCTGAACCACAAGCGCTGGTTTAAGCGACATCTGCAAAAAAACGTTTCCATCGATGCCGAACCGGAAGAAGGGCACGCGCACATGGAAATCGAAGATCATGGCGCCACGCCGTTCGACCAGCTTGCCGCCATGGAAATTCAAGTGGCTGTGCGCGGCGCCTTGCAGCAGGTTCCTGATGTCTTTCGCAGCGCCGTGATTTTGCGCGACCTCGAAGGCCTCAGCTATGAGGAAGTCGCGGAAGTCCTCGAGTGCAGTATCGGCACCGTGAAGTCCAGAATTCTTCGCGGCCGCCGCGCGCTCAAGGATCTTTTGGAGCCGCTGCTCGGCAGCAGAGAGCTTCACAGCCATCGCGCACAAACAAATACGCACGGCGCAATCGCCGAGCCGCAGCCTTCGCCTTTTTCCGATGCTTTCAACGCCGCGCGGCAGGTAACCGTTTCTACGCAAAATGCGTCTCCGCGGGCAAGTTCTGCGGAAGAGGGTCATCCATGAAGTGCCAAACGGTAAGAACCAGGCTCCCTGGCTATCTTGATGATATGGTGACGAGCGCGGCGCGCGTCGAAGAGCGCACCGTGATTCGCGAACACCTTGAAGGCTGCAATGTTTGCCGCGCGGAACTGGAAAAGTTCCGCAAGCTCTCCGTGCTTTTGTCCCGCGTGCCGAAGAACGATCCGCCCGTGGATCTCGCCGTGCGCATCAAGGTGGCTGCCGCCCAGGCCCAGCATTCGCACGATTGGCCGAGCCGGATGCGCCGCATGAAGGATCGCGCCGAGATCTTGCTTGATAATGTTTTCCGTCCGCTCACCGTCCCGGCCACCGGCGGATTTCTCTCCGCCATCGTCGTTTTTGTTCTGGTTTTCCAGATGATTGCACCGGGCATCACCGTGCGCGCCGTGCAAAACGATGTTGCTCTTAATCTGATGCGCCCCGCCGAGCTCGTCACCCTTTCGGACTACCCGCAATCCTGGGCCCCGGAACAGAACGACCTTGAACTTTCTTTGCCGCACGACCTGCTCCTTGACGTCATCGTGGACGCGCATGGGCAGATGACCGACTATCAAATTCTTTCCGGTCCGGACAGCCACGAGCTGCGCCGCCAGCTCGATCAGATGCTGCTCTTCTCGCGCTTCAGCCCCATGCTGAGCTTCGGCCGTCCCACTGCCGGCGGCCACGTGATTCTCAGCTTCAGCGCTGTGCACGTCCGCGGATAAATCATCGAACCATGAGAAAGTCAAAATTTCTCGTGGCAGCGGCTTTTCTTGCCATTTTTCTTCTCCCTTCTTCTTTCGCCGCTCAAAAACTTTCCGAGAATGAACGCGCGCTTTTCGATGCAGCCAACAACGAGCGCGCCCAGAGATCGCTGCCCGCCCTCATTTGGGATGAATCTCTCGCCGCCGCTGCCCGCAAACACGCGAACCGCATGGCGTTTTACAACGTCATCGAACACCAGCTCTCTGGCGAGCCGGACCTGAAAGAACGCCTCACCGAAGCTGGTGCGCGATTCAGCATGATTGCGGAAAATATCGCCCTTGGTCCGAATTCCCAAACCATTCATACGGGATGGATGAATTCTCCGGGCCACCGCGGAAATATCCTCACCCCCAATCTCACCGCCGTGGGAATTGCCGCGGTGCGCGGGAGCGGCGGCCTGTTCGCCGTGCAGGATTTTTCGTTCCCTGTCACCGTCTTGAGTGTTGAGCAGCAGGAAAGAAAGGTGATTTCACTCATGACCGCCGCCGGGATGCACCGGGTAACTGCCAGCCAAGAGGCGAGAATGACCTGTGAGATGGACAAAGGAATTTCCGCGTCCATCTCGCGTTCTGTGCAGGCCATGCGCTTCGAAGTCTCGGACCTCAGTAAACTTCCTGAGGGTTTGGAGAAGAATCTGCGCCGCGGGCAATCATTTCAAAAAGCCGAGGTGGGAGCCTGCCGGGCCAGCAACGCGCCTGGCTTTGCGCATTACCGCTTCGCCATCCTGCTTTTTTGAGAGCGCCCGAGCCGCTCTCGGGCGCGGACGAGGAAATCGGAAGAATTGGTTGAATAGGAGCGAAAGACAAAATACACTATGCAGACCATGAATGCGTGGCTCGCCACCTCCTATCGCTGGTATCGATTTACTTGGCATCCATCCGGGTGGCGGGGGGCGTTTCTATAAGCGAATCCAGCGGAAAAAAGATTCGACCCACTCGCAAGCGGAGTGGGTTTTTTGTTTTACGGGACAAAAATAGATTGAGAGGGCCGGGAAGATGATTATCTCCATGAAATTGCATGCGACGCGGCAAGAGATCGATGAAGTTCGCGAGCAAGTGGCGCGCTTCGGTTACAAAGTACATTCCATCGAAGGCGAAGAACGAGTGGTCATCGGCGTCGTCGGCGTGGGCGACGTAACGGCGTGCCTGGAATCCGTCGAAGCGATGCCGCAGGTGGAAAAGGTCGTGCGGATTTCCGCGCCGTACAAATTTGTGAGCAAGGAATTCCGGCAGGGAAAGACGCGGATCAAGGTAAACGGCACGGGGATCGGCGGCGACGAATTCGTGGTGATGGCGGGACCGTGTTCGGTCGAATCCGAGAAGCAGATCATGCAAGCCGCGGAAGGCGTGGCGAAAGCGGGCGCGAAAATGCTGCGTGGCGGCGCGTTCAAGCCGCGAACTTCGCCGTACGATTTTCAGGGCATGGAAGAAGAAGGTTTGAAGCTGCTGCAGAAAGCGAAGAAGGCAACCGGGCTGGCGATCATCACGGAAGTGATGAGCGACCGCGACGTCGATCTGGTTGCGCTGTACGCGGACGTGATGCAGGTGGGCGCTCGCAATATGCAGAACTTCATGCTGCTGAAGGCGCTCGGAAAGTGTGGGCGGCCGGTGCTATTGAAGCGCGGCTTGAGCAGCACCGTGAAAGAACTCTTGATGTCCGCGGAATACATCACGGCGCACGGAAATCCCGATGTGATTTTGTGTGAACGTGGAATTCGCACGTTTGAAACCGTGACGCGCAACACCTGCGACATCGCGGCGATTCCTGCGCTGAATGAACTGACGCACCTCCCGGTGATTCTCGATCCCAGCCACGCGACCGGGAAGCGCAGCTTGGTGCCGGCGCTTTCCCGCGCGGGCGTGGCGATCGGTGCTGACGGATTAATCGTGGAAGTGCATCCCGCGCCAGAGAAAGCGATCAGCGACGGCGCCCAGTCGCTGGACCTCGCACAATTTCAGAAGATGATGAAGGAGCTTGCGCCGTACATTCAACTGTGGAACGAATCGAGAAAGCGCGAGACATCGGCGGCGGTGTCGGGATGACCGCTTCCGCGGGCGAGGCTGGTCTGCAAATTATTCCAAACATTTCCACGATTCGGGAGGCGCAGAAATTTCTTGCGAAATATTTTGCGCCGACGCGGCTGGTTGCCGCGCCGCATTTGAGCGCGGCGGCCGGCAAGATTGTTTACTTGAAGCTGGAAACAGAACTGCCGACCAGCTCATTCAAGGTGCGAGGCGCATTTTGGGCGTTGGCACAAAGGATGAGTCGAGAAAGCTTGCTCGAGGTCGTGGCTTCCAGCACGGGGAATCATGGAGCAGCAGTGGCCTACGCGGCGAAGCAATTTGGAATCAAGGCCAGGATTTTCTTGCCCACGAATTGCAATCCGGTAAAGCGTAGCCGTATCGCATCGCTCGGGGCAGCAATTGTCGAGAGCGGAGGCGGCGACCTGGCGTCGGCCTTTGGACAGGCTGCGGAGTACGCGAAGCAGCCGGGCGTGTATTTCTTGAACGACGCGACGGACGCGGATCTGCCCGCAGGCCCGGGAACGATCGGCTGCGAAATCCTGGCGCAACTCCCTAAAACGAGCGCGATTTTTGTGCCCGTGGGCGACACCGCGATGATTCGCGGAATCGCCGCCGCCGTGAAGCAGATGGCGCCCCAGGTGAAAATCGTTGGCGTGCAAGCGGAGCGTGCACCTTCGTATTACCTCTCGTGGAAGGAAGGCAAAGCGGTGGGCACGGAAATGTGCGACACGATCGCTGACGGGTTGGCAACGCGAACTCCGGAAGCGGCGAACGTGCGCGACGTGAGAAACCTCGTCGATGAGATTGTGCTGGTGAGCGAAGAACAAATGTTGCGAGCGATCGAAACGCTGCTTCTAGAGGAGCATGTGTTAGCGGAGCCTGCCGGAGCCGCGAGCACTGCGGCGCTCTTGAAATCCGGCACCGACCATGGTGATGATGTCGTGCTGGTAGTGAGCGGAGCGAACATTTCCCACGAAGTTCTTCGCCTGGCCGTGGCTCACGCCTAGGCTTCGAAAAAAATGCGGGGCCGCCAAGTCCACTATGAATTCCTGCCTGATAAACCTTCCAGCTTTCTCTGACCACTAATAACTGGCCATTCGGCCAATTACGCTCAGGGCAAGTTCCATTGCTGCGTGTAGCCCCAAGTGCATCCTAGATAAAGGGGCAGCTTCTGCCCGCAAACACCGGAGGTTGCCTGGTGACATTGGAAATGAAAACAAAATCTCATTGGAAATGGACGCTCGGACTCTCGTTCGTTTTCTGCCTGATTTGGTTTTGCTTTGCTGAAGTCCAGAGCGCCAACGCGCAATCAAAGACAGCCGCGAGCCAATCGGGCAGGAATTTCCGTTTGATGACGGCAACAGAGGGACGGGAAATCGTCACCGCCGTATTGGAGCAGGAGCGGGGCGCAAGCGGAGCGCAGGACTGCTCTCACGTTGTCCACGAGGTTTACCTCGATGCCGGTTTCGAATATCCATACGCGAGCTCGTTCGAGATTTACACGGGGAACGAGAATTTTGTGCGCGTGAAAATGCCGCGAGCGGGAGATTTGATTGCTTGGCCGGGGCACGTTGGAATCGTCGTGAATCCCATGGAGCACAGTTTTTACAGTCTGGTCAGCACAGGACTCGAGACGCAGTTTTACGATGGACCGTACTGGAAATCGCGGGGGAGACCGCGTTTCTACCGGTACAAGGTTGTGGGCGCCGGGATCTTGAACGCGCGGAAATCATTGGTGCCCCAAGGCAACTCAAGTTCAACGAAACAACGTAGTGCAGCGGCCGTCCTCGAAGAGTCATCTCCGGCAGAGAGTGTTGCTTCGAATCGGCCGCCGAAGCCGACGTCGGAAAGGACAGTAAATAACAACTATGGCCCTCAGATTCTTGAGACTCCGGATGCTCCAGAAGCGACCGCCGAAATTCCATCGAGTATCATCGTTGCCGCGGGAAACAAACAGCCGACGCGCGACGAAATTGCCGATGGCATCTCGGAATTGAGTAACGCGGCTGGAAGCATCCTGCGCAGCGATGACCCCATGAAGCTGCAACGTCCGCTGGTGATTTTTGAACGATTCGAAGTGGAAAAAGTGGAAATCAAGCGCGACCACGGCTGGGCGCACGTGAGAGTTGCAACCCGCGTCCTCCTTGCGGGCGGCGGGATAGATTCGAAGCGGCGGAATGAAAAAGTTCGCTGGGAACTTCGCCGCACAAAATCAGGATGGGAGGCCGTTCTCCCAACGGACCGGACGTACGTAGCGCAAGATGCCGCCGTTCGCAACCTGGCGGCGCAACTTGCACGGCTGACAGAAAGCGACGGCGCTGCGACACATCAAGAGGCGGTTCTGCGGCAGGAGTCACAGCTCGCCAATCTGCTAAGTGGGCTCCTGGACAAAAAGTAGGCTTTCTCAACGATTCCGAAAACTATTGCTTCGGTTCTGAGCTGGCACTCGGGGTTGATGATTCTTGAGGCAGAGCAAAGGCGACATAGATGCCGCCGGAACGCGATTTGGGATCTTTGCCGCCGCCCGCGGCGATTACAACGAACTGGCGGCCATTCACTGTGTAGGTGGCGGGAGTGGTGTTGGCGGAGAAGGGAAGCGCTGTTTCCCAAAGGAGCTCACCGGTGGATTTATCGAAGACGCGGAATTTCTTGTCGAAGTTGGTTGCGCCGATGAACAGCAGTCCGCCCGCGGTAACGATCGGGCCGCCGTAATTTTCCGTGCCGGTGCTCGTCTGCCCTTTTGCCGCAAGCTCCGGGTATTCGCCAAGCGGAATCTTCCAGACATATTCGCCGGTGTTCAGATTGATGGCATTCAGAGTGCCCCACGGAGGAGCGACGGCAGGATATCCTTCCGGGTCCAGGAATTTATGATACCCGGTGAAGCGATATTTCATGGCCGCTGGCGGCGGTTCAGGGCTTGCGAGTTCTTTACTCTCGCCACTCGTCAAGTAGTCGACCAGAGCAAAGACTTGATCTTCCGTCAGATTCGGAAAGCCCGGCATTCGTCCTTTTCCGTTCTTGATGGTCAGTGCAATTTGTGCCGGAGCCAGCCGATCGGTTACCCCGATCAATGAAGGCATCGCGGGAGGCGAACCCGCCATTTTTTCTCCGTGGCAGACGCTGCACTGGCTCAGGTACATGGCTCGCGCACTGTTTTCGCCGGTGTTTGGCGCGAGAGCGCCGGTCCAGGCCATCTCATTCGAATTGATGTAGATGATTCCGGTGTCCGCATCCACGGCGGGGCCACCCCACTCGGCGCCACCATCGAACCCGGGAAAAACTACCGTGTCGATCCCGATGCCGAAGGGAACGAATTGCCCTTCGCTGCGGAATTTCTTGAATTTTTCCAGCGCCCACCGATGCATTTCAGGCGTACGCGTGGTCAGAAGATCCTCGGTGAGAAGCTGGCGCGCAAAGGGAGCCGGCCGGGCCGGAAGAGGCTGCTCGGAAGCGGCCATTTCGCCGGGTACGGTGCTCGGAGGATACTTACGGGACTCGATCGGGAAAAGAGGTTTCCCGTTGGTGCGATCAAACAGATAAACGAATCCTTGTTTTGTAGTTTGGGCTATCGCATCGATCTGTTTCCCGTCGCGCTTCACGGTGAGGAGCGCGGGAGGAGAGGGGAAGTCCCGGTCCCAGATATCGTGGTGGACTCCCTGAAAATGCCAGATCCGCTGGCCCGTCTCCGCATTCAAGGCAATCAGGCAATTTGCGAATAGATCGTCACCGATGCGATCGGCGCCATAGAAATCAAATGCCGCCGAGCCTGTCGGTACATAGACAATTCCGCGCTGGGGATCGAGCGACATCCCCGCCCAATTGTTCGCGGCGCCGCTGGTCTTCCAGGCATCGCGAGGCCACGTGTCATAACCAAATTCACCCGGGTGCGGGATGGTGTGAAACGACCAGCGCAATTTGCCAGTCCGCACGTCGTAGGCGCGAATGTCACCGGGAGGTGCGGGGAGAGTCTCCGGGTACCGGCCCCCAACGATCACCAATTCCTTGTAAACGATGCCCGGACTGGTCAGAACGATAGACTGCGAAGTGGCAGGTACACGGCCCAAGTTTTCCCGGAGGTCAATTCGCCCCTTAGTTCCGAAACCCGGGATTGCTTTGCCTGTGGCGGCATCTAGGGCATAAAGAAAATTCATCACACCCACGAGAATTCGTTGGTCCTTGCCATCGGACCAGTACGCGAGCCCGCGATCGGGCTGTGTTCCTCGTATCCCCGAGTCGAATTTCCACAAGAGCTTGCCAGTTGCGCCATCCAAAGCGAAAACTTTCTGCGTTGGAGTGAGTCCGTAGAGGACGCCCGCGACGATGATCGGGCTCGCTTGGAGGACGCCATCCTCCTGGGTGTCGAAACTCCACGCGACGGCGAGGCGCTTGACGTTGTTCCGATTAATTTGCGCGAGCTTGGAATAATGATGGTTCTCGGGCGCGCCGCCGTACGCGGACCAATCCTGTTGCTCCGGGCCGGATGCACCGAAGTCTGGAGGAATTGCCGGTTCGTGCGCGATCCATCTTGCGGTTGCCACCGCAGCTACCGGTACGAGAAGCGACGCGTAAATAGTGAATTTATTCATGGCATTGATTGTTCAGGCAGAACTAACTGGCCGACGATAGCGATGAACCGGTGAAACTCTCGGCCGCGTCGAGGGCAGTCGGATACGCTTTCAAGAATTGATCGGCGTGAGCCAATTTGAGCACGCCGTCAATCATGCCGGTAGTGCCGGCGAGGCGCAGCAAGCCGCCCGCAGTTTTCAAACGGGAAAAACAATTGACGAGTTTTCCGAGGCCGCCGCTGTCGAGCTTGGTAACTTGCGAAAGATCAACAATGACATGCCTGTGATTGTCACTAAGCAATTGATCGAAGGCAAGCTCCAGTTGCTTGCATTCCACTCCCATCTGGAGCGGGCCGCTCAACTCGAGAACGATGATGCCGGGCTTCAGCTCTTTCTTGTTGATCAGCAAAGGAACCTTCCGTCCGTCTGCAGAATTCTAAAGTAGACAGCCGCGACTTTTCATTGACGCTTCATCGCCGGAAAATCCTTCAAGCTCCGGGCGCACTTTTAGCTGCAGGCGTCGTTTCGCCTTCGTACGGAAATTGACGAATCATTCGAACGCAGGCGCAGAGCGCGTCGAGGAGGGAGTTTCCCCACCCGGTTGGGAGGATCGGGGCCGTCCCTTGATTGACGAATTTGTCCGCCTGAGCGAAGAAACGCGCGAACTGGCCCTTGGGTGGCGCGGCGAATTCTCTTACGGTCACAAGGAAATCGATGTCGCCATCCTTCTGATTCTTCTTAATTGAGAAATGGTGCACCAACGCCAGCTCTTCGGAAACTTCCTTTTGAGCAAATTTCCAATCGCTCACAAATCCTCCGTCGCGCGAGGCGGATCAGCACGGGAATCGCGGCGCATCAGGGCAGCTGCATCTTAGGACGCGGGGAAAAGCAAGTCAACGCAGCGGGGGGTATGTGGGGTATGTCCTCAGTGGCGAATTCCCACCACGCGCATCAGGGTTTCCTGGACGTGGACGAGCTCCCGCTGGCGCTCGTGTTCCTCCTTGGTGCGGTCGGTGAGAGCTTCTTTCAAGAGAATCAAATTTCTGCGGAATTCGAGCTGCGCGAGAACGAGTCTGCTCAACGCTTTCAACCCGTCTTTTTGATCGGGCGCCAATTCGCGGGGGGTGCGATCGACGACGCAAAGCGTACCGAGGGCGTAACCGTCTTCGTTGATCAGCGGGGCGCCGGCATAAAACCGGATGTGCGGGTCGGAAACAACGAGAGGATTGTCGCGAAAGCGCTCGTCGGCCAAGGCGTCGGGAACGACGAAGACGTCGGGTTGCAAAATGGCAGTGGAGCAGAAAGCGATGTCCCGCGAAGTCTCTCGAGCGTCCATGCCCACGCGGGACTTGAACCATTGGCGGTCCTCGTCGACAAGCGAAATGAGGGCGATGGGCGTCTTGCAAATGTAGGAAGCGAGCAGAGTGAGGTCGTCGAAGGATTGCTCCGGGTCGGTGTCGAGGATGGCGTACTTCTCGAGAGCAACGACGCGGGCTTCTTCGTTAGCTGGCTTAACGGTGACCATGAGCCACCTCCTGGGGAAGCACGGTCCGGGGTGCATCCTGGCCGGAGCGAAATCATACTCCAAATCCGGGAAGATGGCGCGGTGGGATACGTCACTCCCTCGGCAAGGGAAGGCCCCCCCTGAATGGCACATTCCCAAGAGAATGCCGGCGGGAAGCGCGGGTCTCTATTGCGATATCGCTCGACTTCATGCGCGCATTCGATAGAATCCCCGTGTTTAGCGCGGGACGCGTGAAAGTTTTCCAAGGAGACTGAAATGAAAATTGCGATTCGCTTGCGAGCTATGGTTTTTGCGGCGCTTCTGTTTGCCGCCACCCTTGCGGCCGTTTCAGGGACGACGGCGCAGGAGAACTACACTCCTGCTCCCGCCAACCTGAAGGCGCGCAGTTGGTTTCAAGATGCGAAATTCGGGATGTTCATTCACTGGGGTGTGTACAGCGTGCTGGGGGATGGGGAATGGGTGATGGAGACCCGTCCTGTTAACGGCGGGGACTACGCCAAACTCCCCGCATTCTTCAATCCCATCAAGTTTGACCCGGCGGCGTGGGTGGCGCTGGCAAAGGCCGCGGGAATGAAGTACATGACTATCACTTCGAAGCATCATGATGGATTCGCAATGTTCGATTCGCGCCTGTCGGATTGGAACGTGGTGGCTCGGACGCCGTACGGCAAAGACGTGATCGGCATGCTTGCAACGGAATGCCACAAGCAGGGCATCAAGCTGTTTCTCTACCACTCGCAGCTCGATTGGCATTCGCCGGACTATTTTCCACGCGGGCGCACCGGGCACAAGACGGGCCGGCCGGAAGCCGGTAACTGGGATGCGTACTTGAATTTCATGGACGGACAGTTGCGCGAGCTACTGACCAACTACGGCGAGATCGGAGGCGTGTGGTTTGACGGAATGTGGGACAAGCCTGGCGCCGACTGGCATCTCGCCCGGACTTACGGGCTGATTCACCAACTGCAGCCGCAGACGCTGGTCGGCAGCAACCACCACAAGAATCCATTTCCCGGCGAGGATTTTCAGATGTTCGAAAAAGATTTGCCGGGCAGGCACACGACGGGCTTCAACTCAGAACAATCGGTGAGCGCTTTGCCGCTGGAAACCTCGGAGACCATGAATGATTCGTGGGGATTCCGGATCACGGACGACCATTACAAGAGCACGGGCGATCTAATCCGCTATCTGGTGCGAGCCGCGGGGATGAATGCGAATTTCCTCCTGAATGTTGGGCCGATGCCGAGCGGCGAAATCCAGCCGGAATTTGTGCAGCGCCTGACGGAAATGGGGAAGTGGACGAAGCAGTATGGGGAATCGGTCTATGGAACGCGGGGCGGGCCAGTGGCGGCAGGGCCGTGGGGCGCGACCACGCAACGCGGCTCGACGGTCTACGTGCACGTTCTCGATTGGAACGGGCCGGTGCTGGCGCTTCCGAGCCTGCCGCAGCCGGTACGTTCGGCGCGGCTGCTGCGCGACGGAAGCAGCGTCGAGTTCAGCGCCGTCCAAGGAGGCCTTGTGCTGAAAGTGCCGGAGCCGCGGCCAGACGAAGTGGATCGAGTGATTGCACTCGAACTGGAAGCGGGGAAATAGAGCGCAAGGACCGAGGCGCTAGTTTTTATCGCTGGCAGTTGTACTGATGTTCGCGTCTTTGCCGGCGAGTTTGAGGACGAGCACCTGGCCGTTCGAATGAAATGTTCCGCCGGTGGCGGTCTTGGCTTCCTTAATGGGGTTGTCAGGAAGGATGTGAGAGACCTCGGCCACGAGGCCGGTGGACGAGAGCGTTTTTTCGACGTATTCGCGTTCAAGGTCGATGTCGGGATCGATCTTGTGGGTGATGCCGTCGTTGCGCTGGTCGAGTTCGAAACCGATATCGTGCGTGGCGGCGCCGACCCAGAGCGTTTCCCCTTTGACCTGGAAGGGGGCTTTCCAGATGCGCAGATGGTTGCGCGATCGGACGACGCTGATGGGCTCGGCGTGCGCCCAACCGTAATCCTGTGGCCGGCTAAAGAGGTAGAGCTGGCTCATGGGCATAGTCAAATACGATTCTTTCGAAAGACTGCCGAGGACGACGTGGAGCACGGTGTCTTTAACGTCGGCGTCGACTTTCACCCAGCCAGCGGTGGTGAAAGCACGCTGCATGGCAGTTTCGGAGCCTAGGATGAGGAAATTAACCATGTCGCCGGGATTACCGTCTTTGTCGCCGACGCGGCGGGGAATTTTCGAGAGATGGTTGTCAATGCCGGGAAGAGAAGTGACTTGCTTTACGGCGACGCGGGTGGAGCCGTCCTGGGGAGTATAGATTTCAATTCGAACGGCGTAGTTACCGTCGCCGGCGTCGTCGCTGGTTTGATTGATGCCTACAGAGAGGCGGCCGGACACGGGAGCGAGCACGTCGCGGCGCGCGCCGATCAAAAACGTCTGAGCAATGTCTTGATCGCCGATGCGGCCGATGAGCGCGCCGCGGCCCGCTTCGTTGAAAGGAAGCGCGCGGAGAAGATCCATGAATCCGCGTCCGAGTCCGTCGGGGCCGTTGTCCTCTTTCGCGTCGGCGTAGCGGAGCTTGCCGGCGGCGGCAAGAAGCACATGTTCGCCGGCCTGCACGTCGATGCCGCTGTCCATCCATGTGTGTTCCCCGGTGAGCTGGATCTCCTGGGAGAGGCGTTTCTTGCCGGAAGGCACGGGAAGCGCTGAGGAATTCTGCGCATCCTGTTTGGCGGATGCTTGCGGCGGCGCGAGATTTTCGTGCACGAGCTGGGCCGCAAGTCGGGCTGGGAAAGTCACCGCGACGATGGCCATTGCAGGAAGGAGTACGATTTTTTTCATGGGGCCGGCAAGCATCCGAACGAGCCATCCCCCGCCGGGTAGGGCGCATCTTCTCTGTTATCAGATGCCGGGAAGAGAGGCAAGCGTTGCATCGAGCGGCGGAGAGAGAATAGGAGCGATTCCTTGACGGATGCGGAGGCCAACGGTAAATTGACTGAATGCCGCGGCGTTGCGAGAGGGAAGATTCGTCTCGCAGACATACCACCCGTGCCGGGAAACGTTGCCTGCCCAGAGAGAAAGAGCCTTGATCCGAGTGAGATCTGCGGCGATAAGAATGAAGAAAACTAGTCGAACAGTACTTTTTTCTGTTTTGTGCGCGGCAATAGCATTGCCAGCGTTAGGGCAGGCGCCAACACCGGCGCAGATGCAGACGCAAGCTCCTGCCCCTGCGGTGCCTTCGCCCACGGCGCGTCTGCGCCACAGGGCAGCGCCTCCGAGCGCGGTCACGGTGGACGGCAGCGAAGCGATGTTTGCGACGATGTGCGCGCTCGTCGCCTCAGGCTTTGAATCTAACGTCAGTTCGGACGATTGGACGGCGTTCCGGGCGCAGATGCGGGAGAGGTTGCGTCAGCAGCAAGGCCCGGCCGTGGACGCCTTGCGGGAATTCTATAAGCAGCACGAACTGCAGGATGCGGGTGCGACGCTTTCCCGCTACCTCTGGTTTGGCCTGGTGACGGGGCCGGCGCCCAAGTTTCAAACGGTTCTTCGGCGGGACGAAATACCACCGGAAGTGCTGGCGCTGGAAGGCTTCGGCGAAATCCTCTCGAACTACTACCAGGAACAGAAAATCGGCCAGCTCTGGAAGCAAGTGCAGCCGATTTACGAGCGCGAAGTGGTGCGGCTGCATGAACCGGTTTCGCAAATCGTGTTCGTTTCGGCGGCTTACGTCCGGGAAATTCTGGATGCCACAGATCCGGACACATTCACAATCGTTGTCGAGCCGCTGGTGGGACGAATCACCAACGTGCGGAACTTTGGAAATCATTACGCGCTGGTACTAAGCGGCGGAGAAGAGATTCCTACGGATGTGTTGCGGCACGCGTTCCTGCACTTTCTGCTGGACCGGCTGCCGCTCACGTATCCGCACGTGGTTGCTGTAAAGCGGCCCCTGTTTGAAAAAGCGGCGCTGGCGCCACGGCTCGCCCCGGAACTGAAGGACGATTACGTGTCTTACTTTGCGGAATGCCTGGTGCGGGCGGTGGAGCTGAAACTGAAGAGGATGTCGCCGGGCGAAAAAGAAGCGGCGCTGAGCCGGTACGACGAAGACGGTTACGTCCTGGTGAGGCCCCTTTTCGGCGCGCTGCCGAAGTACGAGAGTTCCGAGCCGTCCATGAAGCTCTTTTTTCCGGACTTGGTGAGAGCGATCGACACGGGCGCGGAGTCGAAGCGGCTGGCAACCGTGAATTTTGCGGCAGCCGAGCCGGCAAGAACAGGGGATGAACCTTCAGCCGAAGAGGTGGCGCGGCGAAGGAAAACTGCGCCAACCACGGTGCCCAATGATGCCGAAGTCATCGCGGCTCTGACGGAGGGGGAACGGCGCATCGCGGAAAAGAATCCGCGCGCGGCTGAGACTTCCTTTCAGAAAGTATTGACAAAGTATCCGGACCAGGCGCGTGCCTGGTACGGGATGGGATTGGTGGCGCTGCTGGACCGTGACGCGGCGAGGGCCAAGCAGGTGTTCGGGCGGCTGACGACGGGGGAGTACGCGGCAACCGCGGACCCCATGGTGCTGGCGTGGTCGCACATTTATTTGGCGCGAATTTTCGACGACGAGGGAAAACCGGACGTAGCCAAGGCGGAGTACCAGTCCGCGTTGGCCGTGGAAGGCGGGCCCGATCAGGCAAAGCTGGCCGCACAAAAAGGACTTGCAGCCTTTGCGGGAGATAAGCCAACTGCGAGGCCGTGAGGCATGATCAATTTTGGCTTTGAGGAAGAATTTCAGTGGCAGCGCAGGTGATCCGGCCCCAAGCTCGTACCAGGAAAAAGGGAAGAGGAGAAAAGAGATGAGAAGAAACTGGAGAATGTTGGCGATGGCGGGAGTGCTTGTGTGCGCGAGCGGAATCGCCGGCGCGCAGAGCTCGCAGAGCGGGCAAGGAAGCCAGAGCCAGCCGGCTCCGCAGCCCAGCGACAAATCGAAGCCTCCGGAGATTACGCCTCTGACGCTGGACGCTCCTGCGCCCGTTAGCGCGGACGAAGATGCCGCCTATAAGGCATTCCACGATCTTTCGATGGAAAACGCGAACAAGAAGATTGAGGCGGGAGAAGCGTTTCTCCAAAAGTATCCGCAGAGCCGTTACAGGTCTCCCGTGTATGTGGTGCTGGCATACGAATGCCAACAGAGTGGGCAGGTCCCAAAGATGGTGGAGTACGGCGAAAAGGAACTCGCGCTGGCGCCGAACGATGTCTCCACGCTCGCTATACTCGGCCAGACGCTTCCCCGCAGGGTGCCGAGTGACCCGTCCGAGGCGGCGCAGGCTCTGAACAAGGCGGAAAAGTATTCCAAACAGGCGATCGAAATTGCTCCGACACTGCCCAAGCCGGCGGAAATGACCGATGAGCAATTTGAAAAGGCCAAGAACCAATCGCTGGCGATGGCGCACAGCGGGCTGGGCTTGGTTTTCGTGCGGCGCGGAAAGTACGCGGAGGCCATCCCGGAACTCGATCTGGCTGTAAAGCTTGATCCGATTCCGGACCCGGTGAATTACTACTTGCTGGGATTGGCGAACAAGGGGGCGTCGCACTTCGACGACGCAGTAGCGGCTTTCAATCACTGCGTGGCGATGCCGGGCCCAATGCAGGCGGTCTGCAAGAGCGCCGCGGACGAAGCGAAAAAGCTTGGGTCCACGCAATTGAGCTCGCCCAAGTAGGCACAGACCTCCGGCGCGCCGGATTTATGCAAGAGAACCCTCTGAATCGCGACGCTGCGCTCGAGGAACGGCTAGGCTACAAGTTTTCGAGCCGGGCACTACTAGAGCGGGCGCTGACGCATAGTTCGGCGGTGCCGGAGCTGAGAGCATCCGGCACAGAAGAGCCGAGCCGCGCCACGCTCCCCATGGACAACGAGCGGCTGGAGTTTCTCGGCGACGCCGTGCTGGGGCTGCTGGCGACCGAATATCTTCTGGCAAATTTTCCGGAGTGGAGTGAAGGACAGCTCTCAAAGGGCCGGGCGCGCATCGTGAACGCAGGCTCGCTGGAGGCGGCCGCCAGAAGGCTAGGACTCGGCGAACATCTCCGGCTGGGACGCGGCGAAGAGAAGACCGGCGGCCGGGAGAAGCAAACGCTGCTGGCGGATGCGTTCGAAGCAGTCGTCGCGGGAGTTTATCTCGATGCGGGACTGGGCCCGGCGCGCGAAGTACTGCGCCAGGTTTTGTTTGAGCAGGCATTGGAAGAGCGCGGCGACCGGATCGCGGATTCGGATCGCAAATCGGCGCTGCAGGAATTTTTGCAGGGGCGCGGGCGTACCCCCGCGGAGTACCGTCTGACGGGGGAGAGCGGGCCGGACCACCAGAAACTCTTCCTCATTGAGGTGTGGGTGGACGGCGAGCGCATGGCGAAGGGGGAAGGCGCCACGAAAAAGGAAGCAGAACAACGAGCCGCGAGCAGTGCGCTGGAAAAGCTGCTGCATGCGGAAACGAGAGGCTGAGGCGAAATGCCCGAAGAAACATTAGTCGAAGAGCAGGCGACGGAAAAGAAGCAAGAGCATCGCGAAGGGCAGACCACGTTTTCCGAATACTTGGAGTCGCTCCTGGTGACGGTCATCCTGGCGCTCTTCGGAACCAGCTTCATTGTGCAAGCCTTCAAGATTCCCTCGGCCTCCATGGAAGGCACGCTGCTGATCGGCGATCACCTGCTGGTGAATAAGTTTGTTTTCGGCGGAACGGGCGCCTGGTATGAAAAGCTGCTCCCTTACCGGCAATTGCAGCGCGGTGACATTATTGTTTTCAAGTATCCGTTCGCGGACCATCAGCATTTCGTGAAGCGCGTCATTGGGGTGCCGGGCGACCGCCTGAAAGTTGTCGACGGGGAGGTTCTTGTCAACGGGAAGCGCTTGAATGAACCCTATGCCGTGCACGACCCGTTGGCATCGGTGGACCCATTCAACTTTTCTTTTCCGCCCGTCCGAGGCCAGGTCATCTCGCCGAATGTCATCCCTGAATGGCGGCCGGAAATCCGAAAATACGTGCAGGGCGACGAGATCGTTGTTCCCCCTGGAAAATACTTCGCCATGGGTGACAATCGCGACCACAGCCAGGACAGCCGCTACTGGGGGTTCGTGGACCGCGACGCCATCATGGGGCGTCCCTTTTTGATTTATTGGTCAGTGGACGCGACCAGCGGTGATTACAGCGGAGAGTCTACATTTTGGTCGCGCTTGACAGGCATTTTTCAGACTCTGGCTCATCTGCCATCGCGCACGCGATGGAGCCGCATGCTCCACACCGTGCACTAGGGACTGTTGCCTCCAGCGATAGGCGTCGAAGTGGCAGGAGATTGTGCGCGACAATCTTGGTTATCGAGCCGCCGCGCTACCTGGCCGTCCCTTAGCATGCTTTGAATTCCGTTTCGTCTTTTCACCTCAAGTGTTCCGGTCTGGCCTCGATGGATGCCCTCAGAGCTTTCGTTACTTCGCCGGCGATGTTGTCCTGGACCATCAAGATGTCGGCGAATGGCCGGTCGTAGGTTTCAGACCACTCCACGTACCCGTTGTCTGCACGAATCAATCGCGCGTCGACACGCAGCTTGGCCCCTGACTTCCGCACGCTCCCGTCGAGTATATAAGCGACACCCAGCGTCTTGGCGATATCGGCGATGGTTATTTGCGAAGTCCCATGCGAACGCGGCCATAGTTTGCCCTTGAAATAGAACGAGGACGTGGGAGGCGGTACCCGAAGCCCGGGTATCTTGCTAAGTTTGTCGATCAGTTCCTCGGTCATGCCGTCGGCGAAGGGCTCCTGGTTCATCTCTTCGGTCAGGTCGAGAAAGGGCAGCACGGCGATGGATTTCTGTGGCTGTGAAGCGACGGCGAGTGAGGCTGATGGATTGTTGTTCGCGACCTTGCCATGGAACAGGAAAGCCCAAAGGAAAATAGCGACGAGCCCGAGGCCAAGCGCCGCGGCGGCGGCCCACCTGTAACCGTCTCGGAGGCGCCCGCCGGACGGATCCGCCCAGGGACTGACCGTCGCCACCATCCGATACCCAAGTCGCGGCACGGTTGCGATGTAGGTGGGCTGCCTGGGGTCGTCGCCCAATAGACGGCGGAGCGATGTCACAGCCTGGTATACGGAATCCGGAGCGACGGTGACGTCAGACCAAACCTGGTTGAGTAAGACATCAATGCTGACGACCTCGCCGGCGTGCTCCGCAAGGCACAGCAGCAGTCGCATGGTCCGCACCTCTACCCGAGCGCTCTCCCCATCTCGTGAAATCTGGCCAGAGGTGGCATTGACGCACCAGTCTCCGATGCGAAGCTTTGTCGCAGTTGGGCGTTCCATACAGGATTGGCTATTACTCTCTGCTCTTAAAACAGTCGTTTTTAATTAGAAAAGCGGCGCTCGCCAATTATACCAATACCGCAGCGAAACGCTGACCGCGTTCCGGCAGGTCTTGCGGCCAGCGACGCTACTCCGGCCACGCTACCGCCGATGCAGCGTCATTTCAGAAGTATTCAGGGTGTTTCAGACCCTAGCGCAGGAGTTCTCGCGTCTCATGTGGATATTGTGGCATTGCGGATGGTGAACAAATCAGAGGTAAACCAATTACAAACAAATCCGAGTTGAAGAAAGGACCTCAGATGAGCGGAGATTCTGAACCTCGGCCATTGGGGAAAAGGAGCGCCCTATTGGCGATCGCCGTGGGCGGCGGGATTGCCGGGACTTTGGACCTTATGCAAGCCTGCATCCTGTTTGGATGGGACATCCCCCTCGTGATTGCCGGGGGCCTGTTGGGGCGGCAGGCCTTCCAGGGAGGGGCAGGTACCTATGTTCTGGGTGTCCTCCTGCACTTCTTTATCGCTTGCTCGGCAGCGGCTGTTTACTACGCGGCAAGCCGCAGGCTGGTTTTTATGACGGAGCACCCGCTGGTGTGTGGCTTGTTCTTTGGCGCTGCGGTGCAAGAGGTAATGAACCTTATCGTTTTGCCCCTCTCCGCGCTTCACTCCAGGGGCCCCTACAAGCTTTATGACCTGATTCTAGGGCTGCTTGTGCACATGGTCGTGGTCGGTCTGCCCATTTCCTTCAGCGTTCGGCGGTTCGCGAAATAGGCGTGTCGCTGCTTTCAGAGGCTCGACAAAACAAGCGCTAATGCTCCGGGCCCGCGGGCCGGATACAGGCTGAGCCAAGGCTCGCCCCCTACCCTTTTTCGCATGAGTCTGCGAAACTTCCGAGCGAATGAAAACGCTGCGAAAGTGGTGGAAACCGGCGGTGGCGCTCCTAGTGTCCATGATCGCGCTGCAAGCCGGCGTTTCGCTGCTCGTCCGCACGCATCGAATGCACGGTTATCTCGTAACGGCACTGGAGCGTGCGTTTGGCCGGCCCGTGGAGGTGGGAAATTTTGATGTACAGATCCTGCCGAGCCCGCAACTCGATGCCAACAACGTGACGGTCGGCGAAGATCCCGGTTTTGGCTACGAATATTTTTTGCGCGCCGAACGCCTGAGCGCCGGTCTTCGCTGGTGGGGATTTTTGCGCGGGCGCTTTGAATTTGGCACCATGTCACTCAGCAAGCCGAGCCTAATCCTGGTGCGCAATGCGGAGGGGCGCTGGAACCTGGAGAGATGGCTGCCTCCGGCAAAGGCAAATCCCGGCTCAACCGCGCGCCTCTACGGTCCGCCTTCCCCTGTGGCCCAAGTGAACCGCCTGCAGAAAATTAGATTTGACGATGGCCGCGTGAATTTCAAACTAAAGGAGGACAAGCAGCCGTTTGCATTTACGAATGTGTCGGGAAGCGTGGAGCAGATGTCTCCCGGGCGCTGGCGCTTGCAACTGGAGGCCGCACCCTGGCGAAGCGGCGTCTCCTTGCAATCGGCTGGCACGATCCGCGTGCGCGGCGACCTGGCGGGCACGTCAACGCGGCTGCAGCCCGCTGAGTTTGAATTGCATTGGAGCGACGCGTCGCTTGCGGACCTCTTCCGGCTTTTCCGCGGCCAGGACTACGGCGCACGTGGCTTGTTCGCGCTGGACGCCGCGGCGAAAAGCGGCGTCGCCAAAGAGGATCAGTCCGGGGATTGGACATTCTCGCTGCAGGGACGCGCGGCGCAGATCCATCGGTGGGATTTGACGGAACGTTCGGACAATCCGCGCGTAAACGCCAACGTGAAGGGCCGCTGGAACGCTGGAACCGGCAGCGTGGTCGCCGAGCAAATTGTCTTAGAAGGGCCGAAATCGAATCTGCGCGGGAGATTCGATCGAGTCGGCGGAAACGCGAGCTCGACGGAACTTCGGCTTGACTCGATGGGAGTTCAAGCCGCCGACCTGCTCGCGTGGTACCGCGCCTTTCATCCAGATGTGGCCGAGGGCGTGACGGCAGATCAGTATTTTACTGGTGGGATGATTCTGCGCGGCTGGCCGTTGGCCGTGGAATCGGCCGCCATCGCGAGCAGCGGAGGTGTCGTCACGGTTCCGGGTTTCGCCGAGCCTATTCGAACTGGTCCGATCAGCGGTGGTCGCGAGCGCTCTTCGCTGGTGTTCGGTCCCGTGCGCGTTGCGCTCGGTGGTGAGGCCCGCGACGTGGCGGCGCCGAAGAGACGGCGCGTCGCACTGGCAATGAATAACGGCGCCGATTTGACGCTTGTGCAGGATCTGAACACCCAGGCCGGCGGGATCAGCATCGAGGGAAATTTCCTCAAAGTCGAAGATTTTCTGAAATTGCCCGCGGCCTTCGGACACCAGTTGAATCACGGCTGGGAATTGAGCGGGCAAGTGACCGCGCTCGCGAAATGGGAATGGAAAAAACCGTTCAGCGGAACCTGGAATGGAAGAATTGGCTTCAACAAGGCAAACCTGACCGTTGCGGGTCTTAACCAGCCTATGAAAATAACCGAGAGCGCCTTGGATTTTGCCGGCGGCCGCCGCATCGCGCGCGTGATGCGGGTGGAAGCGTTCGGGGGAATGTGGACAGGAAACATTGAAGAAGCGACGGCAACGGACAGTGAAAATGCACCGAGATGGATTTTTCACTTGTCCGGAGACCAGTTGGATGCAGCGGAATTGGATCGCTGGGTGGGGCCAAGAGCGCGACCCGGCTGGCTGCAGCGGCTGCTGCCGTCCTTGCTGGGAGGTTCGGCGCCAAGCCCTCCCGCGAGCGAGCTGGTGCGGCGTGTGAACGCCGAGGGCGAACTCGACGTAGGGCAATTGACCATCGAAAAATTGAAATTGGAGCAGGTCCACGCAAGGGGTTCGCTGCGCGATCTGCATTTGGAAGTCAACAATGCGGATGCGGAATGGGCTGGCGGAAAAGTCCGCGCAAAGATTGACGCAAGGTTTCTGCCCCGGCCGGCCTACGACATCTCCGCGGAGCTCGAACGCGTCAATCTGTCGCAGCTGCCCGGAACGGGACAAATCGCCGAGCGTCTGACCGGCACAGCGGCGGGAACTTTGCACTTGAAGACCGAAGGGGTCGGCCGTGAGGAATTGCTGAGCAAGTTGGAAGGGCGCGGCAATTTCCGTCTTATAAAGGTTGAACTCCGCGGGTGGGACGTCAACGCCAGCGTCGCGGACGGCGCGGCGCACACTGGAGTTTCGCGCTGGGCCGCGGGAACCGGTTCGTTCCGCGTGAAGGGCCAAAGCATTTTTCTGGACGACTTGAAGCTAGACGGTGGGAAGGAACTCACGCTGGTCAACGGAACCCTCAGCTTTGGACGGAACGCGGAGCTGGCAATCGAGACGGCCAGTGCGCGGAACGGCAAGGAACGCAAGCCGGCTGAATTTGGAAATGGCCACGTCCTCAAAATTTCCGGGCCATTGGATGGACCAAAGGTTTCCGTTGAAAAGCCGGGCGTGCGGCAGCCCGCGGACTGAATTCTGAACCCGCAAGAGAAATGGTTCACTTGAATCGTGGAGGAAACGATCGATGAAGCGTCATGCTCTGCTGTGCGCGGTAGGATTGCTGATTTTCATCTTGCGGGCGAACGCGCAAAAGCCCTTCACGCTGGAGCAAGTGATGAGCGCGCCGTTCCCCGCCAATTTGACGGCGGCGAAAACGGGAAACCGTGTGGCATGGACGCTCGACGAACAAGGAAAACGAAACGTCTGGGTGGCGGAAGGTCCGGATTTCGCGGCGCGGAAACTGACGCCCTACACCGAGGACGATGGCGGCGAGCTTTCCTCCGTAAGTTTTTCGCCGGATGCCGGCACGATCGTCTACGTGCGGGGCGAGCAAAAAAATCCTGCTGGGCAATACGGAAATCCCACCAGCGATCCCGCCGGCGTGCAGATGGCTTTGTGGGCCGTGGATTGGAAAGGCGGCGCGCCGAAAAAAATCGATGAAGGCGGGCGCCAAGCACAGATTTCCGTGAAGGGCTGGGTAGCATACGACAAAGATGGCCAAATCTGGACCGCGCCGCTCGATGGCAGTGAGAAGCCCAAACAAATTGTTACGCGAGGCAACTGTTCGGATCCGCAGTGGTCACCCGATGGAGGAAAACTGGCGTTCGTCTCCTGGCGCGGCGATCACGCCTTCATCGCCATTTACGACGTAGCTGCCAAGAGCATTCGTTACATCGCCGCTTCGGTGGATCGCGATGGGGATTCCGTTTGGTCGCTCGACGGAAAGCGCATCGCGTTTGTGCGCCGGCCGGCCGAGCCGCGAGACGCGCCACAGGGATATTTCATCGCCCCGGACAAAGCGCATCCCTGGGCGATCTGGACAGCCGATGCAGCGACAGGGGCGGCAAAAGAGATCTGGCATAGCAGTGCCCAGCCGCAAGGATCCTACCCCTACATGGCGGGAGACACCGGCGGCGGCGTCATCAATTGGGCCGCCGGCAATCAGCTGGTGATCGCTTCGGAAGAAGACGGCTGGCAGCACCTGTACGCGCTTTCCGCGGACGGTGGAAAACCGAAGCTGCTCACTCCGGGCGACTGCGAAGTCGAACAATGGTCGTTGACGCCGGACAAGAAAACAGTTCTCTTCAATTCGAATTGTAACGACATCGATCGTCGGCATCTTTGGAGCGTCAAGCTCACCGGGGATCGTCCCGAACAATGGACGCGCGGTGATGGAATTGAATGGGGCCCGGTAATGCTCAGTGAAGGTCAGATCGCCTATCTGGCCTCCGATGCGATCCATCCTGCAAGAACGGTCATCAGCGATTTCGCCGCTAAGTCAAAGCCTCCTTCGGCGTCAGAGACTTGGCCCAAAGACTTTCCGTCAGACCGATTGGTTGTGCCGCAGCGGGCCATCTTCAAATCAGCGGACGGTCTCGAACTTCACGCACAGCTTTTTGTTCCGGCGGGTTTGAAGTCCGGCGAGAAGCGCCCCGCGCTGATTTTTCTCCATGGCGGTTCGATGCGCCAGATGCTCCTCGGGTGGCACTACATGTACTACTACTCGAATTCCTACGCCATGAATCAGTATCTCGCCAGCCGCGGCTATGTGGTCCTCGCGCTGAATTACCGTAGCGGAATCGGCTACGGCCGCGCGTTTCGCGAAGCCCCGGGCCGCGCCGGCCGCGGCGCGAAAGAATACGAGGACGTCGTCGCGGCTGGAAAATATTTGCAGACCCGCAGCGACGTGGACGGCAAACGCATCGGACTCTGGGGTGGAAGCTACGGCGGCTACTTGACCGCGCTCGGACTGGGGCGTAATTCCGATATGTTCGCGGCTGGCGTGGACATCCATGGCGTCCACGACTGGCCAACCGACAATTGGGACGGCAAAAATATTTCACCGGAGTTGAACAAGCTCGCCCACGATTCTTCTCCCGTAACCGCCGTGAACACCTGGAAGTCGCCGGTGCTCTTTATCCACGGCGACGACGACCGTAACGTGTATTTCGCGCAGACCGTGGATTTGGTCGCACGCCTCCGCGAACGCGGCGTGGAAATCGAACAGCTCATTTTCCCCGATGACGTGCATGATTTTCTGCTGCACCGGCATTGGCTGGAGGCATACCAGGCAGCCTGCGATTTTTTTGATCGTCATTTCAAGAATTCTGCAAAATGAAGCCTTGCAAATCTGCGACTGCGATTATCGCGAAATTCTTTGGTCTTCGTTCAAGTTTGGCATCAACATGAAGCGATCGGCGAAGTTTTGCATCATGATTTTTCTTCTCGGAGCCGCCGTAGTCTGCGCCGGTGATACACGCGTCAAACTGATTCCGGATTTGCGGGCCGGACAAACCATCACCTATCTGATCCGCTACCGCAGCGACAAGAACGTGAAGACCGAAAGCAACGTCGTCGCACCGATGGCCCCCAACGCCGCGCAACTGGATGCGCATGGATTGCTCCAGGTCGACGTCCTGGACGTGCAGCAGGTGGGCGGCAAAATCGCACTTCATGCACGAAGCCAATTTCGAACTCTGGATTCCGGCGTGTGGATGAAAAAGCCCGGCGACCAAGAGCCCCAGGGGCAAGTTCAGAAAGTGGACCCCGACGGCAAGCAAATCGAATTCACCATTTCGCCGGACGGCTCCGTCGAGAAAAGGACCGGCTTGGATTCGCTATTTCCAGAGCAGCAGCAGGCCTGGCAACAGTGGGTGGCGCGCTTTGCGACGGCCTGGACGCTTCCGCAAGATGGAGTGAAGCTGGGCGAGAAATGGAAATCGCAGCAGCCGGAAAGTGGCGGCGCCCCGATCGCCGGCCTCTCTTGGGCGCGCGAGTCAACCTACGTGAGAAATGAAAACTGCCATGCGCAACAACTTTCCATCAAAGGAGAGATCTCACCGTCGAGCGGGCCTCCGGAGACTTGCGCGGTTTTGCTGACCACGGCGACGCTAAAGCAGAATTCCTCACCGAAAGATGCCACACCGGAAGATTTCAAGCTACATGAGCTGAAAACCCGGGGCACGGCGAAAGGCACAAACGAAATCATCACCTACATCTCGTTGAAGACGGGATTAGTCGTCCGCGCCACCGAAGAGGCCCATCAATCCATGGACGTCACAGTCGCGAAAGCGGATGAAGCCAATCGCGTGCACTACAACGTGGACGCCAAGAGTTACGCGGAAGTTCTGTTGGTGACCGAAACGCCGCTGACGCATCCCTGAGCCGGCTCCGTGGCTGCTTCCGCCGTTCCTGAAGCCTGAGTTTGACTGCCGGAGTATAATGAAGGTTTCGGCAGTGGCCGTCGGACCGCCAGGAGAGCCCTCACATGAAATTTAAGCTCCACAGCAATTACCAGCCGCGCGGGGACCAGCCCGCAGCAATTGAGCAGCTCTATGGCGGCTTAGAAGCAGGCGAAAAGCACCAGGTATTGCTGGGTGTGACCGGCTCCGGCAAAACTTTCACCATGGCCAAGCTCATCGAGCAGGCCAATCGTCCGGCGCTGGTTTTGGCGCACAACAAGACGCTGGCCGCGCAGCTCTATCACGAGTTCAAAGGATTTTTCCCGGAGAACGCCGTCGAATATTTCGTCAGCTACTACGATTTTTACCAGCCCGAAGCCTACGTTCCCTCCGCGGACATTTACATCGACAAGGAAGCCACCATCAACGACGAGCTGGACAAGCTGCGCATGAGCGCCACGCGCTCCCTGTTCGAACGGCGGGACGTGATAATCGTGGCCTCCGTCTCCTGCATTTACGGGATTGGTTCGCCAGAAGCGTATTACGGAATGCTTGTCACCCTGGAGAAGGGGCAGCAAACCTCGCGCGAGGCGCTGCTTCGACGGTTGGTGGACATTCAATATGAGCGATCGGAGGACTTGCGGCGCGGCACTTTTCGCGTGCGCGGCGATATGATCGAGATTTATCCGCCCTATCAGGACGAAGGGTTTCGTCTCGAGATGTGGGGCGAGCAGATCGATTCCATCCGCCAGATCGACCCGCTGACCGGCGAAGTGAAATCGGGCCAGGAAGATCTGCCCCAGGTCACGATTTTTCCAAAGAGCCACTACGTGATGCCGCAGGAACAACGAGAACGCGCGATTGTGACCATTCAGGAAGAACTGTGGTGGTGGAAGAAGGAGCTGGAGAAGCAGGGGAAATTTGTCGAAGCCCAGCGCGTCGTGCAGCGCACCATGTTTGATATCGAAATGATGCGCACCATCGGCTACTGCCACGGCGTCGAAAATTATTCACGGCACTTGAGCGGGCGCTTGCCCGGTGAAGCGCCGCCGACGCTGCTGGATTACGTGCCACAGGATTTCCTGATGTTCATCGACGAATCGCACCAGACCGTGGGCCAGGTGCGCGGTATGTTCAATGGCGACCGCGCGCGCAAGCAGACTCTGGTGGACTACGGCTTTCGAATGCCCTCGGCCCTGGACAATCGGCCGCTCACGTTCGAAGAGTTCGAACACCGCATGAATCAGGTGGTCTACGTCTCAGCTACGCCCGGGCCTTATGAGCTGACCAAAGCGAGCGGCGTCGTGGTGGAGCAGGTGATTCGTCCGACGGGGCTCGTCGATCCGCAAGTGGAGATTCGCCCCGTGAAGGGCCAGGTGGACGATCTTCTTGAGGAAATTCGCGTGCGCTCCGAAAAAAACGAACGTGTGCTGGTGACCACCCTCACAAAACGCATGGCGGAAGACTTATCTGAATACTTCTCGGAAATTGGCGTGAAGTGCCGCTATTTGCATTCGGAAGTCGAGACGCTGGATCGCATCAAGATTCTGCGCGATTTGCGGCGCGGCGAATTTGACGTGTTGATCGGCATCAACCTGCTTCGCGAAGGACTGGATCTACCGGAAGTGTCGCTGGTGGCGATTTTGGATGCCGATAAGGAGGGATTTTTGCGCAGCAACACATCGCTGATACAAACAATAGGACGCTGCGCGCGGCACATCGAGGGCCGTGCGATTTTGTATGCGGACCGGCGGACCGATTCGATGAATCAGGCCATCGACGAAACCAACCGCCGCCGCGCGAAGCAAGTCGCCTACAACGAGGAGAACAATATCACCCCCATGTCCATTATCAAATCCGTGGATATGGATCTGGCGCGCATCGTCGAAGCGGACTACGTGACCGTCCCGATTGACGACGCGGGGCTTGACGCGGCCGCGGCGAGCATCAAGAGCGAAAAGCAATTGGCGGAGATGCTGCAGCAACTCGAAACGCAAATGCGCGAAGCCGCGAAGAAATTCGAATTCGAAAAAGCCGCTCAGCTCCGCGACCGCATCCGCTCCCTTAAACAGAGGGATATGGCCGGCTTGTTTTCGGTCGAGCCCGCGCCGGCCCCTGCGGATTCCGCATCCTAGACAACGCCTCGCTTCAATTCATCCAGCGGATAAAACGTATCGCGCCAGACGATGCCGCCTTGTTTGAGTGTGATGATCGTGGAACGAAGGAGCATGTAACCTAGCAGGACTGCGCCCAAAGGATGTGTCAGGGCGTATAGAGGTGAGACGCGCATCGTGTAGGCAACCGCAGCATGAAAGGAAAGAGCCATGAAGACGGCGATGGCGGCGAACATTCGAATCCAGCCGTGGCCCAAAAAAACACCGAGAAAGGGCGCGACGTCGATTAGAAAAAGTCCGGTGAGCCCGAGGACGACGATGCCCACGTTGTAGCCCGCGCCTGCGAAGAAATTCTTCGTCACACCGCGGATCAGATTGCCGAGCCCCGCGTGCCAGCGAACCGCTACGCTATCCTGCGCAATTCCCACTCCCGAACGAAAACCCGACCGCTTGACGATTTTCCCCAATTTCATGTCATCCAGGATTTCCATGGCCAGCCGGCGGTGCGTCCCGCTGGCTTCGTACGCGGAGCGCTTCACCATCTGGAAGGCGCCGATTCCCACGTAGAAGTAAGAATGCGGATTGCTGACCCGGTAGGGATCCGTGGCGATTTGGAATACAAAACCGAAAAATGTAACGAGCAGCTTCTCCCAAAAACCAATGACCTCGATGTCACAGAGGAGCGAGAGGTGATCCAGGTTGTGTTGCGTTGCCAGGGTGATAGCCCGGCGAAGGACGTCGGGTTTGAAGCGGACATCAGCATCGGTAAAGAGCAGCCAGTCGCCAATGGAAATTTCGTAAGCCTTTTGGAGGGCGTGTGGTTTCCCAAGCCAGCCGGACGACAAATCCGTAACGTGCACGACGCGGAGCCGCGGATGCGCTGCGGCATAATCGTCCAGAATGCGCCTGGTCGCATCATTCGAACGGTCGTCCACAGCGATAATTTCAAGATTGGGATAGTCAATTTCCATCAGCGTGGCGAGAGCCGCAGGGAGTTTTTCTTCCTCGTCGCGCGCGGCAAAGATCAGTGAAATTCGCGGACAGTTTGGATCCGCTGCGGGAGAGAATTTCTTTAGCCACGGAAGGCGAATCGCACCGTAGCCAACGCGCATACCGTGGGTGAGCCAGAAAAAAGCGATGAAACCAAAAAGCACGAGACCGAAAACGTGCATGGAATTGGTGTCGGCGTTGCCCTCAGGTTATGCTAACACGGGATGGAAAATAGCCTCTCCATCATCGGAGCGGGCCGCGTGGGACGGGCGCTGGGGCGGCGTCTGCGCGAACTGGGTTGGAAAATCGACGCAGTCATTACTCGCGGCGAGGCGAGCGCGCGGCGCGCAGTTCGTTTGATGGGGGCGGGGCAACCGCACGCTCGGATGACGCGGCAGATCATATCGTCGCGTGTAGTTTTGATCGCGGTACCGGATGATGAGATTGCTGGGGTGGCGAAAGAATTGGCGCGCATCGGCGGGGAAGAGCTTCGCGGGAAAGTCGTGCTCCACACCAGCGGCGCGCTGAATGCACGTGTGCTGGATCCTGTGAAGGCCTGCGGCGCGGCCGTGGGGTCCATGCATCCGTTGCAGTCTTTCACCGGTGTTGCTGTGCCCGTGCTGGATGGAAGAGTGTTTGCGGTGGAGGGCGACACGCAGGCGGTCCGCGCAGCGCGTCAAATCGGGCGGTTGCTCGGTGGATCGCCTGTGCGGATACCGGGCGGCAAAAAGATTTTGTATCATGCCGCGGCGACCATGGCGGCCTCCAATGTGCTGGCTGTGGAAGAAGCCGCCACGCAATTGCTGATTTCGGTGGGCATGAAGCGCGGGCCAGCCACTAGAGCATTGCTGACACTGACGCGGCAGGTGTTGGAAAATATGGAACGGCTCGGTCCCCGGGCTGCGTGGACCGGGCCGCTTTCGCGCGGGGATTTCAGAGTCGTCGAAGCGCATCTGGAGGCCTTACGGGAGTCTCCGGCTGAATTTGCGCTGGCGCATGAAGCGCTGAACCGAATGGCCGCCCGGCTGCTGTCGCAGGATGCCGGCGGGATGCTGGCCGAATTGGACAAAATGCAAGCAGCAACAAAAGTGAAAGCAAAAACAACTGGGGGCAAAGCGTGAAACGGCTGCAAGTGGGAATCGAGAGCACGACGCTGGCGAATGGATTGAAAGTGGTGATCGCTCCGGATACGACCGCGCCGGTGGTGACCGTGGGCGTTTATTACAAGATCGGATTCCGGCTGGAACCGCAAGGGCGCAGCGGATTCGCACATCTTTTCGAACACATGATGTTTCAGGGCTCCGCAAACGCGCCGAAAATGCAGCACATCAAGCTCATCAATTCGAGCGGCGGCGTGCTGAACGGCTCGACTTCGTACGACGTGACGAACTACTACGAAGCGGTGCCGTCGAACGCGCTGGAGCGCGTGCTTTGGCTCGAAGCCGACCGCATGCGTGCACTCAAAGTAGATGACGAAAATCTGAAAAACCAGCGCGATGTGGTGAAGGAAGAAGTTCGCGTGAACGTCATGAACCAGCCGTACGGCGGATTTCCCTGGCTGGACATGCCGCCGGTGGCGTTCCGAAATTGGGCGAACGCGCATAATTTCTACGGAGATTTTGCGGATCTCGACGCAGCGGATTTGAAGGATGTGCAGGCATTTTTCAAAACGTATTACGTGCCGAACAATGCGGTGCTGCTGGTCCTCGGCGACGTGAAAGCGGAAGAGGGAATCGCGCTGGCGAAAAAATATTTCGGCGATATTCCGGCGGAAGCGCCGCCGCCGTTTGCCGACCCAAGCGAACCCGAGCAGAATGAGGAGCGCCGCGGCAACGTCGAAGAAAAATTCGGGACGCTGCCGGCCATGGCGGTTGGATACGTGATGCCGAAACGCAGAACCGCCGATTGGTGCGCGATGGCGCTGCTGGACCAGGCCCTGCATGGAGGAAGAGCGGGGCGATTGCATCGCGACTTGGTCCTGGAAAGACAGATTGCCGTGGAAGCGGACGGCGGCATCGACGATATTTTCGGATACAACGGGCCGACGCAAATGACTACGCGCATCCTGCATAAGCCCGAGTATTCGAGCGAGAAGACGCTGGCCGCATTCGATGCGGTGATTCGCGAAGTGCAGCAAAACGGTATCAGCGCCGATGAGCTCGAACAATTGAAAGTAAAGTGGCGCTCGGATTACTACGCGACGCTCGAAGGCGGTCGCGGCGGATACATGCCGAAGTACGGGCTGATGCACCTGCTGGCGTGCTTCACTCTTTTTGATAATGAGCCGCAGTTGGTGAATACCATCCTTGATGGATTTCTCGCCGTAACGCGGGAAGAAATTCAAGCGGCAGCGAAGAAATATCTGCGAAACGAAAAGCGCGCTATCGTTTTCCGCACGCCGGTGAACGCCGGATTGCCCGCCGGCGCAGGCAAGAAGGAGGCGGCGTGATGGCCACCCGAACAGTGGAAGTAGCCACCGGCGTGCCAGGACTTTCCGCGGAGCGTGCCGTTACTTGGCCGCCGCGCGCCAAGGCCCGGTTTTCGAACGGATTGGAAGTCGTGCTCGCGGAAGCGCATTCGATTCCCAAATTTCATGGCGAATTGTTTTTCCGGTCGGGCAACGCAGCGGTTGCCGATCGCGCACCGGGACTGGCGGAAATGACCGCAACGGTGGTACGCACGGGAACAGCGAAGCGTGCGAGCCGCCAGATCGAAGAAGATTTGCGGCGCATCGGCGCGGACCTCTCTTCGAACGCCGGAGCCGACACCAGTGCGATTTCGTTTGCGGGCCTCTCGGAATTTGCGGAGCCGCTGCTTGGCCTGGTGAACGAACTGGCGCGGGAAGCGGCGTTTCCCGAAGCGGAATTCGAACGCGAGCGTCGGCAAAAATTGGAGGAAGTAAAACTGGAGCGCACGCAGCCGGGATTCCTGGCCAGCGAACGATTGCGAAAAGTCTTGTTTGGCGCGCATCCCTACGCGCAGGTTTCGCCGAGCGAAGAGCAGGTCGCCGCGTACAAGCGCGAAGATTTGCAAAAAGTGTATCGCGATGCCTACACGCCGCAGAACGGACTGCTGTTGCTCGTCGGAGATTTCGAATCACAGGCAATGATGCAGAAAGTCGAAAAAGTTTTTGGGGCCTGGACCGGCAAGAAGCCGGAAGCGAAAACGGCGGCGGCGGGGGCGCAGCCGCGCGGCCGCCGTGTGTATCTGGTGCACGTGCCCGGCGCGGTGCAAACGCAGATTCTGGCGGGATGTCACGCCATCACGCGACAAAATCCGGACTGGGTGAAGTTGGGGCTCACGAATAGTTTGTATGGTGGCGCGTTCAATTCGCGATTGGTGATGAACATTCGCGAGGACAAAGGCTATACCTACAGCCCGCGGAGCGGCGTGCATGCGCTGCGGCAGCATGGATATTTCTCGGTTTCGGCGGCGGTGCGCAACGACGTGGTGGCGGCGTCGCTCACGGAGATTTTCTACGAGATAGACAAGCTGCGGTCGCTGCCGGTGCCCGAGCCGGAATTGGCCGACGCGCAAAATTATTTGAGCGGCGTTTTTTCCATGGGACTCGCAACACAAGACGGCTTGCTGTCGCAGCTCTCTACGGTGGCGTTGAACGAGTTGCCCGACGACTATCTCGAGACGTACCGCGCGAAAGTTCGCGCCATTACTCCTGACGAATTGCTTGCGACGGCGCGGAAATATTTGGACTCCGCGAACATGCAAATCGTCGTGGTCGGCGATCGAGCGCAGATTGAATCGCAAGCCGCGCTCTTCGGGGAACTCGAAGTCTTCGACGCTCAGGGCAAGCGCATCAGTTAGCCGAATTCTAGTTTGGTCATTTTACAAAACCTGGTGGCTGCGCTTGGGTGTTTCTATGCGAAGGGGGACCTGGTCGGCGATGCGGATGCCGTAGCCTTCGAGGGCGACGACCTTTTTCGGGTGATTGGTGAGGACGCGGATGTCCTTGAGGCCGAGGTCGATCAGGATTTGTGCGCCGATGCCGCTTTCGTGCTGGACCATGCGCTGGCGGGCAGGTTCGTGATCGAGCTGGCCGCGCTGGTGAAAATGAATTTGCGGGAGCGCGCCGGGCTCTTCGGCGGTTTCGACGCTGAAGCCGCGGCCCGTGTGATGGAGATATAAAAAGACACCGCGACCTTCCTTGGAGATGGTTTCCAGGGAACGCGAGACGAGTTCGCCGCAATCGCACGAGGTGGAACCGAAGACGTCGCCGGTGAGGCAGTGCGAATGGACGCGCACGAGAGCCGGCTCCGCGCCTTCAAGATCGCCGCGCACCAGCGCGACATGCTGGTCGTGGTCCACGTCACTGGCGTACGCGATCATGCGGAAATCGCCAAAGCGCGTGGGCAGCACGGCGTCCGCGACGCGGCGGACGTAGCGCTCATGCTGCATGCGGTAGCGGATGAGGTCCGCCACCGTGAGCATTTTCAAATTGTGGTCCTTGCAAAATTCAATGAGCTGCGGCACGCGGGCCATGGTGCCGTCTTCATTCATGATTTCGCAAATGACGCCGGCGGCGCTCATCCCGGCGATGCGGGCCAAGTCCACACTGGCTTCGGTCTGGCCGGCGCGGACGAGGACGCCGCCCTTGCGGGCGCGCAGCGGAAAGATGTGGCCTGGACGAGCGAGATCTTGCGGTTTCGTTTTCGGGTCGATGGCGGTGAGGATGGTGATGGCGCGGTCGGACGCGCTGATGCCGGTGGTGACGCCGAGGCGCGCGTCGATCGCTTCGGTAAACGCCGTTCCATGGACCGAGGTGTTGATGGGCGACATGAGGGGAAGGTGCAGCTCATCGCAACGCTCTTCGGTGAGCGGAAGGCAGATGAGGCCGCGGCCGTACTTGGCCATGAAGTTGATGGCGTCCGGGGTGACTTTTTCAGCGGCCATGGTGAGATCGCCTTCGTTTTCACGGTCCTCATCGTCAATGAGGACGATCATGCGGCCCTGGCGGATTTCTTCGACGGCCTCTTCAACGGTAGCGAAATAGGAACGAGCGTCAGACAAGATTGTAGCCTCTCACTCTAAGTTTACCCAATTTGATGGGAAAGTGGGGGGCGTGCAGTTGGTGAGGAGCCGAAGCAAATATGTATCATTCGAGCGGGGCGGTAAGGTATTGAAAGTCCTGCAGTTGCGCTCGGCAAGCCAAAATGGGCAACCCAACATAGAACCAATTTTGCTGGCGAGGTAAACTCGCCGCTGCAACAAACAGACCGTTGACGATGCGGAGGAGGACGCGATGCAGAAGGAGCGATGCCGTGGGATCGCCTGGACAGCAATTGCCGCACTTATGCTCTTTGGCTGGGCAGCTACGCTCGGCAGTGTTGCGGCGGGCCGAAACGAGAGCTCAGCGCGAAACCAGAGCAAGGGCCAAAACTCCGGCGTGGAGAAAACACAGACCAAGATCGTACTGCTGGGGACGGGCACGCCGCGCCCCTATCCAGACCGCTCCGGGCCGGCCACCGCGATTGTTGTCGGCGAGCGGGCCTACCTTGTGGACTTTGGCCCGGGCGTGGTGCGCCGCGCGACGGCTGCGGCAGAAAGGGGCACGCCGCAACTGGAATCGACGAATCTGAAAATTGCCTTCCTCACGCACTTGCATTCCGATCACACGGCAGGGTATCCGGATTTGATCCTCACGCCGTGGGTTATGGGCCGGACAGAATTGGATGTGTATGGGCCGGAAGGGTTGGAAGAGATGACCAAGCACGTGCTGCAGGCGTGGAGGCGGGACATCGAAATTCGCTCCACGGGGCTGGAGCAGCGCCATGCCTTGGTGGTCCGGGCGCACGACGTCAAGCCGGGCGTGGTCTACCAGGACGAGCGCGTCAAGGTTACAGCGTTTCGTGTGCCCCACGGCCAGTGGCCGGAAGCCTTCGCCTACCGTTTTGATACACCGGGGAAAAGCATTGTGATTTCCGGGGACACCAGCCCGAGCGAAGAGATCGTGGCGCATTGTCAGCCGTGCGACGTGCTAATCCACGAGGTGTATTCGCCGGAGAGCGTGTTGAGCATGCCGGACTACAAGACCTACCGTGCGAAGTATCACACCTCAACCAGCGAATTGGCGGAGATCGCCAATCGCACCAAGCCGGGAATTTTGGTCGTCTATCATACGGCCGGCCGCGGACCGCACGGACGTATCCCCGACGATCAATTGCTCCGGGAGATCGAAAAGGCCTATCACGGAAGGGTGGTCATTGGGCACGACCTGGAAGTGTATTGAGGAATGGATCAAGCAGATGGCTTGCCAAAAGATTCTAGGGTTTCCGCGGGGGCATTCAGGATAGGAGAAGCACACGTGAACCAAACGCAACAAATCGCCGATTCTTACCGAGCCGTGACGATCAAAGGCGCTTGGTACGGCCCTTCGGTCGCAGAGCTGTTAGCAGAAATTTCGCTGGAACTCGCGACGCCGCCACCTGTTCCAGGGGCTCATTCCATTTCGGCGCTGCTTCAGCATATGCTCCTTTGGAATGAAAGAATTCGAAACACCTCCGACAGCAATCCGCTCCCACGTTGGGAGGCCGAAAAGGAATGGGCCGAGCCGCCGATTCCTTGGAACTAACTCGTCGCGCGCTGGAACCACAGCCTCGACCTGCTCGAAGCCCGGATTCGCGATTTTCCCATAAAAGATTTGCGGAGACAGGTTCCAGGGCGGAACTATCCCTACGAAACGATGCTTCAGGGAGCCGTGCAACACGCGATTTACCATTCCGGGCAGATCGCGATGGTTTTGAGCATGCTCAGGTCGCGAGCCATGTAGCGGTTACTTCGCGGGTATCTGCGGTAGGCCGCTGGCCCGGCAAAAACAGATGCGCAAAGTAACTGGCGATGGGATGGCGTTGCAGAAGCGTTTCGTGTTGGCCAGGAAGAGATGGTTGTGCCGGGCGAGGTAGCTTCAAGTTCATCTCCGCTACATGCGGCTACTCGCGTTGCGAGACTACCAGTCGGGAACGTTGGCCAAGGCCATTTTTGCGAGGTCGAAGGAGGTCTTGATAGTGGCTTTGCCGGCTTCGCAGAGGAACTCAACGTTTTTCTCGTTGGGAGCGATGATGGGGTCGCCAGAGCCGGACTTCTTTGCAAAATAGAAAACGACGGCGGCGATAGACCGCGGGTCTTCGGGCTTGCGGCCGGGGATGCGCTGGACGGTCGCGTGCGTGGCCGGGATTTTGCCCTGTTTTTTTGGCTGGAGGAAGGCTCTTGCGGCAAGGTCTTTTTCCTCGGCAGAGAGGAACGGGGTCATGTCCTGGCCAACGACGGTGATAGCGAACTCGGTGGGTTCGTCAGCCAAGGCTTTGGCGGCGTCAGCTTCCGACATGGCACCGCTGAGAACCTGAGCACGCGCCAGAGCGTGGCGGACGGCATGTGCCGAAAACCAGCGGACTGCGAAGGTGGCTTCCGGCGCGTTGGCGGAATTCATGATGGCTTGATTTTGCGCGAGAGAGCCGGAGTTGGCGTTGGAGGGCCCGTCGGGCATGCCGTACGCGCTGGGTGCTGAAGTGGCACCTGCGCCGGCTCCGGAACCGCTCGCGGCCGAGCCACTTTGCGTTCCGTAGTTGCCGGCTGTGGTGCCGCCGGGCTCGACAGGAAGCGCTTGGCCCGGTTTACGCCAGCTTGCGGTTACGTGGACCACATGGGCCCACGGGGAATCGGCCAAAATCTTCTGAACGTCTTTGAGGTCCCACTGCTGGTACGGCTTGCTTTTCCAGACGTCGTCCGCGTAGGCGACGGAGACAAGAAGAACCACGGCGAGGCCTACGAGAGTTGCGCGTTTCATAAGAACCTCCCACGCCAGTTGCGGCTGTGCGCAAGCTGATGTCCACAGGATTCTACCTTGCCGAAAGCTGGACGGCGTGGAAAATAATCGCGCCGAAGAGGGCTGCGCCGGGGACTTACTGCCAAGCGGTCAAGAGGCGGTCTCGGGGTTCTGTTGCCTCCTATTTCGTTTTGCGGACGGCCACAGCGAAACGTGCCGGTGGCGAACGGCGGCATTCTCGCGCTTTATGGGTTGGCGGGGGAAGAAAAAAGAATTAAAACAAAGAGCACGGAGGAAACAGAGAAGAGTGAGAAGCACCGGTCTGAATACCGGCCACTACAAGAGTCGAGCGGCTGGCCTCAGAGGGCCAGCCCTGCAGCCGTGTGCGGGCGACTAAGAAAGAAAAAGGGCGTCCTGGTTTGCACCGAGGACGCCCATTTAGGATTGAGGTTGAGGGCGAGCTGGTAAAGCGATCCCTGAGCACAGGCTGAAGCCTGTGCCACCAGGATTAGTACATGCCGCCCATGCCGCCTGCACCGGGGGCTCCGCCGCCGGCTGCCGCCGCCTTGGTTTCTTCCTTGATGTCGGCGATGAGAGCTTCGGTGGTGAGCATCAAGCCCGCGATGGACGCTGCGTTCTGCAGCGCGAGGCGGGTGACCTTGGCAGGGTCGATGATGCCCATCTTGATCATGTCGCCGTATTCGCCGGTTTCGGCGTTGAAACCGAAGTTTTCGTCCTTGGAATCGCGGATCTTGCCGATCACAACGGCGCCTTCATGGCCGGCGTTGAGTGCGATTTGGCGAGAAGGCTCTTCGAGAGCGCGCTTCACGATGCCGACACCAACAGCTTCGTCATCATGCAGCTTGAGCTTCTCGATGGCCCCGAGGCAGCGCAGCAGGGCCGTGCCGCCGCCGGGAACGATGCCTTCCTCGACAGCAGCGCGAGTGGCGTGCATAGCGTCTTCGACACGCGCCTTCTTTTCCTTTAGCTCGGTTTCGGTGGCTGCGCCGACTTTTATGACGGCGACGCCGCCGACGAGCTTGGCAAGGCGCTCTTGGAGCTTTTCCTTGTCGTAGTCGGAGGTGGTGTTTTCGACCTGCGCGCGAATCTGCTTCACGCGGCCCTCGATGTCGGCGGACTTGCCGGCGCCTTCGATGATCGTGGTGTTGTCCTTATCAATCACAACCTTCTTGGCGCGGCCGAGGTCCTCAAGCTTCACGTTTTCCAGCTTGATACCGAGGTCTTCGGTGATGGCCTTGCCGCCGGTGAGGGTGGCGATGTCTTCGAGCATGGCCTTGCGGCGGTCGCCAAAGCCAGGGGCCTTGACGGCAGCGCACTGCAACGTGCCGCGGAGCTTGTTCACCACGAGAGTCGCGAGCGCTTCGCCCTCGACGTCTTCAGCGACGATCAAGAGGGGCTTGCCCATCTTGGCGGTCTGCTCGAGCAGCGGGAGCAGGTCCTTCATCGAGCTGATTTTCTTTTCGTGGATGAGGATGCGGACGTCTTCGAGCACGCATTCCATACGATCCGGGTCGGTGATGAAATAAGGGGAGAGGTAGCCGCGGTCAAACTGCATACCTTCGACTACTTCGAGAGTCGTCTCCATCGTCTTGGATTCCTCGACGGTGATGACGCCATCCTTGCCGACCTTCTTCATGGCTTCGGCGATGATGCCGCCGATTTGCTTGTCGTTGTTGGCGGAAATGGTGCCAACCTGGGCGATCATGTCACCCTTGACGTCCTTGTGGAGCTTCTTGATTTCTTCCACGGCGACTTCGACGGCCTTCTCGATGCCGCGCTTGAGAGCGGTGGGGCTGGCGCCTGCGGCGACAGTCTTGACGCCCTCGCGGAAGATAGCCTGCGCGAGCACAGTCGCGGTGGTCGTGCCGTCGCCGGCAACGTCGGAAGTCTTGGAGGCGACTTCACGGACCATCTGCGCGCCCATGTTCTCGAGCGGATCGCGGAGTTCGATTTCCTTGGCTACGGTCACGCCGTCCTTGGTGATGATCGGCGCGCCGAACTTCTTTTCGATCACCGCATTGCGGCCCTTGGGGCCGAGGGTGATCTTCACTGCATCGGCAAGGATATTCACGCCGCGCAAAATCGCCTGGCGTGACGCCTCACCTGTAACAATCTGCTTCGCCATTT
>WNFG01000492.1_pt1 | contig 47937 bp, 39 predicted proteins | sample 5400431 | NCBI WGS metagenome assembly WNFG01 (sample SAMN13153346, study PRJNA577476) | soil metagenome | isolation source: 120 cm saprolite under Douglas fir tree site 2 hole 3 replicate 2 | place: USA:California | collected 2015-04-18
GGGCAGACAAGGAAACCTGTCAAACGCGTGTCTTCAGGACTGAGGCACAGGGGTGATCCCAGGAACTTCTTCCCCAAAACAAAGTTGTCGTCCCCCAAAGGTATTGTCATCCCGAGCAACGCGAGTGACCCAGGTTCTCGCTGCACCGCCACAGCTTCCCAAGACGGGTCACCCCTTCCCTCCAGCCTTGGGTCTTCTCCGTGCCTCCGTGTCTCCGTGGTGAAAAGCAGAGTTAACTACGCTTAACCTTGCGTATAATCTCCCCAGATGATCACCGTCTCCAAGGAAGACTATCTGAAGTCCATCCTCGAAGCGGAAAGCGAAGGAGAGGACGTCATCTCGGCGCGCCTTGCCGACATGCTGAAAGTTTCTCCGCCCGCCGTGACCATGGCCCTTCGTCGCCTGAAAAAAGACGGACTGGTTCGCGTGCAAGGCGACGGCCAGGTGCGCCTTACGGCTGCGGGTCGCAAGATCGCCCGCAAGCTCACCCTGCGCCATCACCTGATCGAGCGCATGCTCGCCGAACTCTTCGGCATGGAGTGGTGGAAGGTTCACGACGAGGCCGAACGCCTGGAGCACGCCGTCTCCCCGGACTTCGAAGCCAAGCTGCTGACCAAGCTCGGGCCCGGAGGGGCATGTGATCTCAAAGACTTATCCTCCGCCCTGCACTTCCTGCCATGCCTGTAGAATCATCTCTTGCTCCTGACAATTGAAAGGCTAATCTATGGCGGCGATGGTTTGGCCCGCCTGCCTGCCGACGCCCACGGACGCGGCAAGGCTGTATTCGTCCCGTTCGTGCTGGATGGGGAAAAGATTCAGGCCGAACTCACCGAGCAGAAGTCCAGCTTCGCACGCGCGAAGGTTGAGGCTATCGTCGAGCCCTCTCCGCATCGGGTCCAGCCCGGTTGTCCGTACTTCGGACCGTGTGGCGGATGTCAATACCAGCACGCCAGCTACGAGCATCAACTCGAAATTAAGAAGGAGATCCTGCGCGAGAACTTACGGCGCATCGCCAAGCTGGAGCTGCAATGCGGGATCGAAGTGCACCCTTCGCCCCCTTGGAACTATCGCAATCGCGCACGGCTGCAGGTGAGAACGAAGCCCGAGTTTGTGGCTGGATATTTCAAACTGGCATCGCACGATCTGATAGCGGTGGAAGAATGCCCTATCAGTTCGCCGTTGATCAATCGCGGGATTGCCGCGTTCTGGCGATCCGGGCGAGCGGGCCACGTGCCCGAGGGACTGCGCGAAATTGATTTCTTCGCCAATGCTGACGACACGCAGCTGCTGGTGGAACTTTGGTGTGCCGCCGGGGCGCGCCGAGCAGCGGTCAGGGAATGGGCGGAGGAGTTACGCGCGTCGATGCCACAGATTGCGGGAGTCGTCGCATTCCGCGCGCGGCAGCCCGGGGAACGTGTGGCCATCCAGCAGCAAATTTTTCTGTCCGATGGCGAGAAGGACCTGACTTACCGGACGCAACTTGCCGCTTACCGGGTCAGTGCCGGCGCATTCTTTCAGACCAATCGTCATCTCACCGACGAGTTGGTCAAGATCGTCACCCAGGATCGCGCGGGTGATCTTGTGCTCGACCTTTACGCTGGGGTGGGACTCTTTTCCACAGTCCTGGCTCGTGATTTTCATCACATCGTTTCTGTTGAACCGTCACATCCAGCCGCCGCCGACCTTCGCTACAATCTGCCTGCTAATGGAGAGGTAGTTCAGGCCACGACCGAGGAGTACTTGAGCCGCCCGCAGGGCCAGGAGCGAACTGTCAAGGGAGCAACCGCGCCTGCTGATCTCCACAAGGCGGACCTGGTCGTGGTAGATCCACCGCGAAGCGGCTTGGGAGAACGTGTGGCGCGTGCTCTTGCGAGTATGGGTGCGCCCCGGCTGACCTATGTTTCATGCGATCCCGCGACGCTGGCGCGTGACCTGGTACCCTTGTTGGCCACAGGCTATCGGGTCGAGCAGGCGCATCTGGTCGATCTCTTCCCACACACTCACCATCTGGAAAGCGTCCTGCAACTCGTACGTTGAGCGGGCCTTCGAATCTCTGCGCAGCCCGAAATCTCTTGGCTTTCACAGAGGGCAATTGCTCTCCGTTACCTACGCACTGGGGTGCTGCCCATGAGTTCCGTGCTCATGAGCGCTCCGCCAATGAATACCCTGACTGCTTCCGCTCCCTCTGGTCCTCCGACCTTTGCGTTCAAACCGACGCGGCAGCCGCTGCTGTGGGCTGCGCTGGCGTACTCGTTGGGGATCGTGGCGGGCGTGTACCTCTGGTGGCCGGCATTGTGCTGGATTGCCGCCGGACTCGCGTTCGCTGCGGCGGCTGCTTACTTTGCGCGCCGTCGCGTTTGGCTTGGGTACGGGATTGCCCTGGGCGTCTTTTTCCTGGCGGGAGCGCTGCACGTACAGGTCCGAAGCGCATCGCCGCTTTTAAATACGGCAATTCAGCCCTTTACCGACGGCAGCGAGCTTCAAATTACGGCTCATGTAACGCGAGATGGCCGCTTGAGGCAGGCCAGTTTCGGTGAACTGCAACAGACCGCTGATGTCGAGACGGAAGAAGTCAAGACTGACACGGGACAAAGTGCATCGGTGCACTCGGGCATCCGGCTGAATATTTATGCTCCGCAGGCGAAGGGTGCAGGCGGGAAGGAAAGCGGCCAAGCCGTAGCGAACGGCGACGTCGCGAACTCGATGCGTGTCTTGCGCTATGGCGAGAGGATTCGCTTCTTCACAAAGTTGAGGCCGCCAAGAAACTTCCGCAATCCTGGAGCCTTTGACTATGAAGGCTACCTCGCGGCGAACGGGATTGCGGCGCTGGGCTCGGCCAAGCTTGAGAACGTTGAGCCGATCCCCGGTTTCGCCGGAAGCCGCATCGAGTACTACCGCACCCGCATCCACCGTAGCGTCATCGCCAAAGTGCACCAACTTTGGGCGCCGCGCGAAGCCGCCCTCATCGATGCGATGGTCATTGGAGATGAAGCCTTCATCGATCGCGACACGCGTGTCGATTTCCAACGCTCGGGGACCTATCACGTTCTGGTTGTGTCGGGGATGAACGTCAGCATCCTGGCATTTGTCGTCTTCTGGACGCTCCGCCGGATGCGCGTGAGCGACGTGCCCGCAACCCTACTGACGGTGGGATCGTGTGTTGCATACGCGTTCCTGACCGAAGTGGGAGCGCCCGTCTGGCGGGCGACGCTGATGTGCGCCATCTATCTGGGAACGCGCTTGCTCTACCGCGATCGCGCCATGGTAAACGCTCTGGGCGCGGCTGCGCTGGGCCTGCTGGTGGTTGATCCGCGGCAGCTGTTCACGGCTAGTTTCCAGATGACATTCATCTGCGTGCTTATTGTGGCGGCGATCGGCTTGCCCATGCTCGAGCGCACTTCTGTGTTTTACCGGCGGGCGTTGGCAAACTGGGATTCCGAAGACTACAGCCAGTCGCTGCCCCCGCGCGTGGCGCAGTTCCGCGTGGATTTGCAGTTCATCGCTGGCCGCGTAGCGCAGTTTGTTGGCCAGCGATGGTCGCGGCGACTGGTGCGCTTCGCCTCAAGATTTGGCTTTGGCGTATTCGATCTGCTCTTCATCTCCGCCGTCATGCAACTGGGGCTGGCATTGCCCATGGCGTATTACTTCCATCGCGCTACCACTGTCGGACTCCCCGCCAATGTGCTGGTTGTTCCCCTCACGGAATTGATGATGCCAGCGGCCGTTGCAGCCTTGGCGCTCGGTTACGCGTCGCTATGGTTAGCCAAAGCTCCAGCCCTTCTAACCGCGATCGCCGTAGACGCCATCACCGGAACAGTGCGCGGCCTGGGCGGACTGCGTTTGGCTGATCTTCGCGTGGCCACACCATCTGTCGTCATAATTGTGGCGTCGGCAGCTGCGTTGGTGCTAGCGATGGCATTGGCACGCCGTCGTGCGGTTTACGCTATCGCGGGCTTGGTGGCAATCCTTGCGGCGTCCGTGGTCCTCGCATTCATTCCGCCGCAACCGAGAGTTCGTCCAGGCGTGCTGGAAATCACGTCGATTGACGTCGGTGAAGGAGATTCCACGCTGCTAGTTACGCCGCAGGGACGCGCACTACTCGTCGATGCCGGAGGTCCCATCGGTGGTGGCTCCTCACAACTCGACTTCGGCGAGGACGTCGTCTCTCCCTATTTGTGGTGGCGCGGAATCTCGCGGCTGGACGTAGTTGCCATCACTCATGGCCACTCCGACCACATCGGCGGAATGGTGGCGGTACTGAAGAATTTCCGGCCTCGGGAGTTGTGGGTTGCTCTGCTACCGCCGAGTGCGGCGCTCGATCGCATCATCGCAGAGGCGCATGCTCTCGGCATACACGTGGTCCGCCACTGGGAAGGAGATAAACTCGATCTGGGCGGAGCGACGGTTGAAGTGCTGGCCCCACCCCAGGATTGGCTCGTTGGCAACAAGCCCCAGAACAACGATTCCCTGGTATTGCGCGTCAGCTACGGAACTTCAGCCGTGTTGCTCGAAGGCGATGCCCAGACGCAGGTAGAGCGGCGGGTTGCCGCACGCCATCATCCCACAGCGGATCTCCTGCGGGTCGGGCACCATGGCAGCGCGAACGCGACGACATCCGAATTGCTGGCCGCGGTCAAGCCCAAATACGCTGTGATTTCGGTGGGATTTCGTAACTCGTTCGGATTGCCGCGGCCTGAAATCCTCGAGCGTCTCCTCCGCTCACGCGCGCGCATTTACCGAACCGATCTGGACGGGGCCGTAACCTTCTATCTGGACGGACACTCAGTCACCCCTTCTGCGGAGGCTCTCCAGTAGAGTCCGCCGCTGCCTCATCGTCGACCGCGTCGTATTCGGCAGTTTCGTCATCGCCCGCGCCGGGCGGTTGTTGGAATTCCGCGATGATCCTCCGTGCCGCCTCCGCATCTTCCTCCCGGACCAGAATGATGGTGCCACCAACGCCGGGGAAAGTATCTTGCGGCGCAGACAGGGAAGTCATATCGGTGTCAATCCCCGACGATTCCAGTAACCCCTTCACCACCAGAGCCTCGGACTCCCGATCCGCATCGAAGACTTTCACCAGCTTCTCATTGGGATCGGGATGTGGATTTACCGCTGCAGTCGAATTCTGGGACTCTGCCATGAACGTCTCCAATTCCGAGATGTTGACCGTGACTATGTTAGACCGAATCCCAGCTATATCGCGGATTTTAGTCGTCATCACATCGGATGCTCTCTTTCTGCTCCGGGGTTGCGGACCGTGGGGAAGCGGGCGATTCGCCCGCAATTAAAATAAAGTTGATCACCTCAGCGATACTCGAGTCCCGGAAGAGGAGCACTTTCGTGCAGTTGCTTTCCCGGCGAATTGAGGCAGAATGCCCTAAAGGGTTAACGCAACACCAGGCTGGCCCGAGTCATCTAAAAAGCTTGGGATTTGCAAAGGTTAGCATCCAGAGGCCACGATGAACATTCCGGATCAAGCGAATCACGAGCAGGGATTCCCTTTAGCCAATGACAATGGTGAAGACAGGCGCGAGAGCGACGACGAAGCTCGCAAGATCCGCCGCCTGCAGATGATGATGAGCATGGTGATGTCCGTGATCAGCCAGGATTCGAGTCTTACCCTTGAGGAAGCCTCGGAACTCGCCGCCGGTGCAAAGCGCGCCGCGCTGGCCATGTTCCCCGACAAAGAACTCGCCTACGACTTGCTTTATAAACCGCGGGTACAGCGGCTGATGAGAGAAAGATTCCGGCTGCAGTAACTTACGACTCCGTTACTCGTCGGCCACAGAATTCCGCAACGTCCCCACGCCTTCCACGCTGATCTCAACCACATCTCCGGCAACCAGCGGTCCAACTCCCGAAGGTGTGCCCGTAGCGATCAGATCGCCCGGAAACAGCGTCATCGCCTGAGCGATGTGGCGAATGACCACATCCAGCGCAAAGATGAAGTCACGCGTGTTCCCTTGCTGCCGAACCTCCCCATTGACGCGCGTTTCCACTCCCACGCCCGCCCACGGATCGACCTCATCGGTCACCACCGGGCCGACCGGACAGAACGTGTCAAATCCTTTCGCCCGGGTCCATTGCCCGTCCTTATTTTGCAGGTCGCGCGCAGTCACGTCATTCAGGCAGGTGCAGCCGAGAATATATTGTCGAACGTCGCTTTCGACCGGAGGCTGATAGCACGTCTTGCCGATGACCACTCCCAGTTCACCCTCGTGGTCCACGCGCTGCGAGATTTTAGGCCGCCGGATCGTGCCGCGAGGCGCCAACAAAGCGGAAGTAGCCTTCAGGAAAAGAAGCGGCTCTACCGGCACGTCGTGGCCGAGTTCGGCGGCGTGCTCGCGGTAGTTGCGGCCCACGCAAACGATTTTCGACGGGCGCACCGGAGCCAGCAGCGCGGCTTCCTCGAGTGGAATCGGTTCAATTTTCCGCGTGCGCAGATTCTCCAGGTCGCCATCGGCTTCTTCCGGAGGTTTAAGCAGGATGCGCATAATTGTGTCGCGTCCCGCAGCGGACTCAACCAGCCCGTAGTACGGCTGGCCATTCAGTTCAAAGCGGCAATATTTCATTCGACCTCAGCTTGGTGAAAACAGCGACGAATAATTGGTAACTGCGCAACGTCTCGAACCCGGCAAGTATACGTCTAAGGAGACTATCGGCCCGGTAAAGAGAATCCGTTCTGTCGGCGCGTGAAGGTAGGAAGTCATAATCCTGAGATCTCTTCAGCCTGAACGGACTGCGCCGCTATTTCGCGATCTGGGGATCGTGGAGCGGCCAGGCGCCCGACGACTTCCGCCTTTTTGTCCGCGACGTGAGCACTCAGGACATCTATACGTTGGCTGTGGACTTTCCGTGAGAACCCGCCACGTCAACAGCAGGGCTAAAGCCCGTCTTTTGTGCCCCATCCCCGGCATGGCTGAAGCCATGCCCTGATACGAATCCAAACCACAGTGATCCTATATTTTCGCTGGGTAACCTCACTCAAATTACGGGGGTGACTTTACGCGGCCAGCGTGCGCTCGTACCGTGAAATGTATGCACCGGTCTGCTGCTGTGTTGTGTCATGACACGCCATCCCTTCAAACTTTGAAAACCGCGCTGAAAGAACTTGGAATCGATCACGTGACTTGCCGGACTCACCATCAGGCAATGGAAGTGGCATTGGATGGAAGGTGTTCCGTACTTATCGTGGATTTTGATTTGCCCGGAGCGGGCGAAGTCACTAAGATGGCGAGCAGTCTGGCACCTCTACAAAGACCCATGGTTCTGGCCCTGGCCGCGATGTATCCGGGGACGGGCACAGCTTTTCAGTCTGGCGCAAACCGAATTCTTTACAAGCCGCTTGAAATGGCGGAGGTGAAAGACGCGGTGTCGCCCCGTGGAAAACTAATGAAGAAGAATCGCCGGACAGCGCCGCGTCACGAGATGAAGACTATGGTCTATCTCGAATGCGAGGGCCGCACTCTGCCAGCGGTCGCGATCAATGTGTGCGAGCATGGATTTGCCATTCACGCAACCGAACCCGTTCCTCTGCGCTCAAACCTGCACTTCCACTGTGTGCTGCCGGGTACGAGCTTGATGTTGCGGGGACACGCGGACATTGTTTGGGCGGATAATCGAGGGCGAGCGGGAGCGTTCTTTTCGCGTCTGGCGCCGTCGGAGCGAAAACATCTGAAGCATTGGCTCAGCAAACAGAGCGGCCGCCACAAGGATGGTATGCGTGTGCTGTTGCCTCCAGCGAATGCGGAGATGGGGTTGGCCTTTTCGGTGTAGGGTCGCCCGGGCGAATGTTCTTCTCACCGGCACGTCTTTGGATTTGTGTTCCGCAACTGCAGCTTTGAAAAAAGATTGCGGAGAACCTCTAGTTTTGATTTTGTATTGAAAGGGCGCGGTTTCAGCCGCGCCGTAAGTGCCGCAAAATCAACCGTGACTTTAGCCGCTCGGGGCGCCCTTTAGCTTGCAAGCCACTTTTTCCGCAGCCTGTGAAGCCGCACGGTTTCAAGACCAAAGGCGGCGGACAGAGCTCGCCCTGAGCTTGTCGAAGGGACTGTCCGCCCTACACGCTGACGGGTTGCACGCTGGGCTTCGCCGCCAGCAACTGGCGGAGGACAAACTGCAAGATGCCGCCGTTGGCGTAGTAGAGAGCTTCCTGCGGCGTATCGATGCGCACCAGCGCTTCGAACTCGATTGTCTTCCCGTGAGGCTTGGCGCGGACTTTGACTTGCTGGCCTGCGGCGAAATGCTCAACCACTTCGCGGATGCCGCTGATCTCGAACACTTCTTCGCCGGTCAGCTGGAGCGATTCCGCTGTCTGGCCCGCAAGAAATTGCAGCGGTAGGATTCCCATCCCGACCAGATTCGAACGGTGGATGCGCTCATAGCTTTCGGCGATCACCGCGTACACTCCCAGCAAGCGCGGGCCTTTGGCGGCCCAGTCCCGCGATGAGCCTGACCCGTATTCCTTGCCCGCGAGAATGATCAGCGGAGTTCCCTCGGCCTGATATTTCACGGAGGCATCGAAGATTGACATTTCGGTTGCGCTGGGAAGGTGGCGGGTGAATCCGCCTTCGACGTTGACCAGCTTGTTGCGCAGGCGAACGTTGGCGAAGGTGCCGCGCACCATCACTTCATGATTGCCTCGGCGAGAGCCATACGAGTTGAAGTCGGAAGGCTTGACGCCGTGCTCCTGCAAATATTTTCCGGCGGGACTGTCTTTCTTGATGGAGCCGGCGGGGGAGATGTGATCGGTGGTCACGCTGTCGCCGAGCACGGCAAGCACGCGCGCGCCGTGGATATCGTGCACGGCCGAGGGAAAGACCTCCATATTGTCGAAGTAAGGAGCTTGTCGAATGTAAGTTGAGTCTGGTTCCCACTGGTAAGTCTCGCCCTGGGGGACTGACAGTCCGCGCCAATGTTCGTCTCCCTGGAAAACTTCGCCATAGCTTCGGGTAAACATCTCGGAGGAAATCGACTGCTGCATGGTCTGCTCGATCTGGCTCTGAGAGGGCCAGACATCGGCGAGATAGACGGGGTTGCCGTCTTTGCCTTTGCCCAGCGGATCTTTTCGGAGGTCGACGTCAATCCGTCCGGCGAGAGCGAAGGCCACTACCAGCGGCGGCGACATCAGATAGTTGGCGCGCACCTCAGAGTTGATGCGGCCTTCGAAGTTGCGATTGCCGGAGAGGACGGAAGCTACCACCAGTTCTTTCTCGTCGATGGCCTGAGATACCTCGGCGGGCAGAGGGCCGGAGTTGCCGATGCAGGTGGTGCATCCATAGCCGACGATGTGGAACTTCAACTTTTCGAGATACGGCATCAAGCCGGCTTTCTCCAGGTAGTCGCGCACAACTTTTGAGCCCGGCGCAAGCGACGTTTTCACCCAGGGTGGAACGCACAGGCCTTTCTCTACGGCATTCTTCGCTAGCAATCCCGCGCCTAGCATTACTGAGGGATTCGAGGTATTGGTGCACGACGTAATCGCGGCGATCACCACGCTGCCGTGCTGCAGATAATTCTTTACCGCTGGCGTAACGTGTTCCTCGACGTTGGGGTCCTCGACGCCGATCGCGGCGGGACTGCCTCCTTCTTGTTCCCAGCGTGCACTATTGTTCGCAGCGCTAGTCTTAGCCGCGGCTGCAGGACCGGTTACGGCGGCTGCAGCCGCTTTGGGCTTGAGCAGTGAAGGCAACGCCTGCCGAAAGGATTCTCCTGCTTGCGACAGCATGACGCGGTCCTGCGGGCGCTTGGGTCCGGCCAAACTGGATTCAACGCTAGCAAGGTCTAGGGTAAGCAGTTCGGAGTATGTCGCGTCAGGAGTTGCCTCGTCCTGAAACAGGCCCTGCTCGCGGCTGTAGGCTTCGACCAGTGCGATCTGGTCCGCGGCGCGGCCGGTGAGGCGCAGATAGCGCAGGCTCTCTTTGTCGATGGGGAAGATGCCACAGGTCGCGCCGTATTCCGGCGACATGTTGGCGATGGTGGCGCGGTCCGCCAATGGAAGGTCGCGCAATCCAGGACCGAAGTACTCCACGAACTTTCCAACGACACCGTGCTTGCGAAGCATCTCGGTGATGGTCAGCACCAGATCGGTGGCGGTGGCGCCTTCGCGGAGGCGGCCTGTGAGTTTGACGCCGACTACCGAAGGAATCAGCATGGAAACCGGCTGGCCGAGCATCGCTGCCTCCGCTTCGATTCCGCCCACGCCCCAACCCAGCACGCCCAGCCCGTTCACCATCGTGGTGTGACTGTCGGTGCCGACCAGAGTGTCGGGATAGGCGGTGAGTTTGCCGGCAGTGTCCTGCACGAAGACCACGCGCGCCAGATATTCGAGATTGACCTGGTGCACGATGCCGGTGTCGGGCGGAACAATGGCCAGATTGCGAAAGGCAGTTTGTCCCCAGCGCAGAAAGGAATAACGTTCCTTGTTACGCTGGAACTCGAGAAGAGCATTCACGTTGAAAGCGTTTGCGCTGCCGAATTCGTCCACCTGCACGGAGTGATCGATCACCAGTTCGACGGGTTGCAGAGGATTGATCAGCGTGGGATCGCCGCCGAGTTGCTGCATGGCATCGCGCATGGCGGCCAGGTCGACAACGCAGGGTACGCCGGTGAAATCCTGCAAAAGGACGCGACTGGGCGTGAAAGCGATTTCCTTGTCGGGCTTCGGCTTGATGTTCGCCTTGCGGAGACCCCAGGCGGCGAGTGCGAGGATATCCTCCCTGGTTACGTTGCGGCCGTCTTCGGTGCGCAGCAGGTTCTCGAGCAGAATGCGCAGGCAGAAGGGCAGGTGCTTGGTCGAAATGCCTTGCTGGTCGAGCGCGTCGAGCCGGTAGATGTCGTACTCTTTCTTGCCGACGTTGAGCGTGGAGCGGGTGTTGAAGCTGTTCAACGACATGATGGCCTTTCTTGGACGATTGTGGCGCCTCAGCGGCTAAAGCAGGTGCTGATTTGTTGCACTTACGGCGCGGCCTGAAGGCGCGCCCTTTCAAAGCAAAATCAAAGTCAGAGTTTTCTCACAATGCTGTTGAAGCCGCGCCCTTTCAATCCAGCAGTGTTTGCGAGAAGGCCTTATGAGATCAGTTCTAGTGTAATTCCTTCTGGGAAAGATTGCGTAGTCGGGCGTAGGCGTCCGCGTTTGCGGTTAGTGCGGGAGTAACTTGTGCGGCAGCAAGTATGTGAAACCGGCGAACACTTCCCATCGCGTGGACGTGCTTGTGAGTCCTCGATTGAAGCCGCCGTCAAGCACGAGGTTCTTGCGAAGATTGTAGTTTAGCGCCCACAGGTTGCCCACAGCATTGCCACGGAGGAAAGGCTGAGTAAAATGCCATATTTCTCCGGACACGCCGAAGTTTTTCCCGAGCGGATGGGACACGGAGAGCGTCTGGCCGAACTGGGCGCGGTGAATCGCAGCGTCGATAACTTCATTGAAAATATAATTGGTGTCGTAGTGAAAGCCTTTTACGTCTGCGCTGACCAGTAGCAGGACAGAGTTTCTGGCGCTGCCAAGATCGAGATCGGGAGTGTCTCCGCCGTAAACCCGGCGGAAATAGCTCAGCGCGATGGTGGGGCGGACCCCTTCTCCCCTGTGTAGAATGCCTTGCAATCCGAGAGATACGTCTCCCGCCCCATTGGCGGATTGACCTGCAGCTAGGGAATGGGCAAACGGTCCGGCTGCCGCCAACAATTCGATCCGGCGCGATAAGGAAAACTTCACCACTTCATTGAAACTTGATTGTGAAGAGAACTCGGGAGAGTGGGTTGCGCGGAGAAATCCGGTTTCAAATTGAAGATAGCCAACCGGAGTGAGGGTCGCTGGGGTGGAGACGGTCGGACGACCGGGGTTAGCTTCCGGGTCGTCCGGCTGCTGCGCGGTGGCGGCGATTGATATAAGTACATGGAATGACAGCAACGTGACGGGCAGCAAACGGATCATGGGTTTGAGATGAAACGATTCATTTCGCGCGGAGGAGCAACACGGGCACGCTAATGCTGTGCTGGACGCGGCTGGCCGTGGTGCCGAGAAATAGATCGGCGAGGAAGCGGTGTCCGTGGGTGCTCATTGCTACCAGGTCGCAACCTTTTTGCTCGACCCACTTGATGATTTCTTTAACCGGCTCGCCGTAGGCCAGCTCGGCCTCGGTGGGAATGCCTGCGGACTGAAACTCTTCCCGGACTTTTTCCAAGTAGGTTGTGTCTTCGGCGATCTCGGGACTGACCGCATCGGGGCCGTAGGTTCGGGCGGCCCATCCGTCGGCGACATGAAGAAGGGCCAGACGGCTGTGTGCCAGCTTGGCTAGCTGTTTGATGTGTTCGATGATGGCGCGGTCGGAAGGAGTGCCGTCTAGCGTTACGAGAATGGTGTCGTACATGGAATTGGTTTTCTGGCTCGCAGCGGGAGCCTCAGCGCCTAAAGGCGTACGTCATAAAGCGTCACTTACGGCACGCCTGAAGGCGTGCCCTGATACGAATCATAAGATACGAATCGTAAGATATGAATCGTAAGATATGAATTCAATCAAGCGATTCGAATCAGCATATGAACTGCGGGAACGAATCATCGGATGTGAATCATGAATATGAACACATTGCTGAACAAACGTCAGCAGTCAGTTTCATCCTCCGCTGATGACCTGCCAGGCTGCTTTCAGCGAATCGGGCAGGCCGTAGACGTCCATGGCGGTGATCAGGATAGCACTGGCCCAGCCCGCGGCCAGCAGAAATGGACCGTTCTTCCAATTTCCCATCCGCTTGCCAGAACTGGTGAAGTGCAGCAGAGGAAACATGGCAAACGGAAGCTGCATCGCCAGCACGACCTGGCTGAGGGTCAGCAAATTGGTAACACTGCTGTCGCCACGCAGGCCGATGATGAAAACGGCGGGCAGGATGGCCAATGTGCGCGTGATTAGGCGCCGTACCCACGGTTTGATTCGCCAATGCATGAAACCTTCCATCACGACTTGTCCGGCCAGCGTGCCGGTAATGGTGCTGCTCTGTCCGCTGGCCAGCAGGGCCACCGCAAACAACGTGCTGGCCAGCACGGTGCCCAGCAATGGTGCCAGAGTCAGGTAAGCGACTCGAATCCAATCACTGCCGGCGGAAAACTGGAACATCTGGCCCCCGGGCACAACCACGCTATCCTTGCCAAAGAACACCGTCGCCGCCAGCACCAGAATGGCGGCGTTGACGAAGAAGGCCACCGTTAAGGCGACGATGGAATCGAGAGTATTGAACTGGATGGCGCGGCGAATGGACGGCACGTCCTTCTGGAACTTACGGCTCTGCACCAGGGCCGAGTGCAGATAAAGATTGTGGGGCATCACGGTGGCGCCGATGATCCCGATGGCAACGTATGCCATGCCTGCTTGACGAAAGTGTGGCGACAGAAACGCTCGTCCCATTTCCAGAAATCTGGGCTGGGTCTGGGGAAGAACAAAGATTTCGATGAAGTAACAGACGGCGATGGTGGCGATCAGCAGCAGAACCACGGCCTCGATGGTCCGCATGCCAAAACTCTGCAGGGTCAGGAGCAGCAGCACGTCGAGGCCCGTGATGATGACGGCCCACAGCAACGGGATGTGAAACATCAAATTGAGAGCGACGGCGCTGCCCAACACCTCCGCCAAGTCGCAGGCGCCGATGGCCACCTCGCTCATCAGCCAGTTGGGCCAACGGGTCCAGCGGGGATACCAGTCGCGGCAGCATTGGGCGAGATCCTTGCCGGTGACGACACCCAGTCGCGCGGAGATTATCTGCATGAAGATAGCCATCAGGCTAGCCAGGCCGACGACCCAGAGCAGTCCGTACTTGAACTGAGCGCCGGCTTGCAGATCTGTCCCCCAGTTGCCGGGGTCCATGTAACCCACGCTGACCAGAATTGCGGGTCCGACGAAAGCCCGCCAGTGTTCCCAGAAGCCGGCGCCGTGGTGCGGCACAGCGATGGTGCTGTGCACGCTGTCCAGTGACAGGTGGCCCCTGGGTTCCAGCTTGGTGGCGAGCGACGGGTCCGGAGCGTCGATGGGGTTGTGCTTGTCTGTCCTCATCTAGTGGATCCCGGGGATCGTCGCTTTGAAAGCCGGTTTCATTGTTAAGCAGTATACACCAGTCTAGATTAACTACAGTTAACTTTGGGATTGCCGTCTCAGGTGTTGGAAACGAGCGATGCCGGGGGCTAACACCCAGCGGCTGAAGCCGCTGTCGATTGTTTTTGTGGCACCTGCGGCGCGGCTGGAAGCCGCGCCGCTTTTAGAGCCGAGCCTTTTCAAGAAGCGCCCTTTTCAAAGCCGGCGCTTTCAAACCCCGCGTCCTTTTAAAAGCTGTGCTTTTTCAAAGATAAAGTCGAACCTCGAGTTTCACGGTAAGGGACAGGCGATTTCTAGGATTGAGTTGCCACAGAGACCCAGATTCTCTCGGCGGCGGGGCGACCTAGAACGACAGCGCCTGTGGCGGTGCGGATGGAGAGGGTTTTGTCATAATTGCGCTCGAGCAGGCGGAACTTTGCCTTCGGGCGGATACCGCGAGCTTCGAGAAACTGTAGAAGGTGCCGGTCACGTTCATAGATACCGCTGACGGCGTAGGTTTGCCCGGGCTCGGCGTCGGCCAACAAAACCAGGCCGCGACGGCGGCGGCTGGCGGGGCTTTCCAGTTCGCTGAGATTGCCATGGGGACAAGCGCCTCCGGGACCCAGCTTGGTCAGCAGTTTGGCTTCGAGGTCCGGGGAGACGGCATGCTCCAGACGTTCGGCCTCGTCGTGAACCTTCCACCACTCCATGCCGAAGAGTTCGGCTAGCATGCGTTCGATCAGGTGATGGCGCAAGGTGAGCTTACGGGCAATCTTTCGCCCCGTCGCCGTCAGCCGTACCTGGCCGTCGCCTTGCACGCGTACCAGTCCGTCTTTCTTCAGGCGGCGAAGGGCCATGGTCACCGCGGGCGGAGAAACTTTGAGCATGTCGGCAAGGCGCGCCGAGATGACGTCCTCTCCTTCGCTCTCCGCTTCGAGGATGGACTTCAGATAGTCTTCCTTGGAGACGGTGATCATTTATGCCGATTATACGCAGGTTAAGTGTAGTTAACCCTGTTTTCACCAAGGAGAGACTCACAGAGCTCTTCCCGCGGCTGCGCCCGAGGCCCAGGCCCACTGAAAATTGAATCCGCCCAAATGCCCGGTTACGTCGACGACTTCGCCAATAAAATAGAGTCCCGGAACCTTGCGGCTTTCCATGGTCTTGGCTGAGAGTTCATCGGTGTCGACACCCCCGGCCGTGACTTCGGCCTTGTCGTACCCTTCCGTGGCGGCAGGCGTGATGGACCATGCATGGATCAGCCGCTCCAGATCGGCGAGTGCTTGATTCGTCCACGCAGCAGGCGGGTTCACATCGAGCCAACGGTCGGCAAAGCGATTGGGCAAGATCTTGCGGACTTCCGCTCGCAAGCTGCCTAGATGTCTCGGGGCCGCGGGATCGAGAAAGACTGCGGTGATTTCCCGTCCTGGCGCAAGATCAATTTGGATGGCGTGCGGCTTCTTCCAATACGAAGAAATCTGCAAAATCGCCGGGCCGCTCAGTCCGCGATGTGTAATCAGCATCTTCTCCCGGAAGCTCTGTCCGTCGCATGACGCAATCACCTCCGTCGAAAGACCCATCAGATCGCAAAAGCTGGAATGGTCCTCCGCATCTAGCACCAGGGGAACGAGACCCGGCCACGGATGCCGAATCGCGATCCCGAACTGCCGGGCAAGGTCGTAACCCAACGAGGTAGCGCCGATTTTTGGAATGGAGAGGCCGCCGGTTGCCACGACCAGCGCGGGGGCGCGAAACTCAGCCTCTTCATTCGGCGCGGCGGTAGGTAAGTTGGAGCGTACGACGAACTCCGTGGTTCGCTCGACCTCGCGAATCTTGGCGTTGAGGAAAATGCTTACGCCGGCTTCACGGCATTCCCGCTCGAGCATCGCAAGGATATCGCGGGACGAGCCATCACAAAACATCTGCCCCAGCGTTTTTTCGTGATAGGAGATGCGGTGCTTTTCAACCAGGGCAATGAAATCGGTGGGGGTATAGCGGGCCAAAGCGGATTTTGCGAAGTGCGGATTCGAGGAAAGAAAATTTTCCGGACGGCAATGAATATTGGTGAAGTTGCAGCGGCCGCCGCCGGAGATGAGAATCTTTTTGCCCAGGCGGTCGTGCTCGAGGACACCAACGCGCCGTCCGCGCTTGCCCGCTTCAATGGCGCACATCAGGCCGGCGGCGCCTCCGCCAAGGATCAGAGCGTCGAAACGATAGATCATTCTAAAACGATCATTTCAAACAAAAGACCCGGATCATAAACAGGCGGTTACACAGTATGGTAGGTCGATTTTTCCCAGGGGCTGAAGATACTGCGCTGCAGACTTGCAAGAACATTTCCGTGTTCAACAATTTCCGTTTGGCTAGAAGTAGCAGCCCATCCCTCACGGCACGCTCTCACTCGCTTCCTCGGACTTAGCGCTCTCATTCCCGCGCAAGTCAACGGAGGAGACGGAATACAAGTAAGTCTTTCCTGACACGACCGCCGTATCCCGATACGTCGGCGTCTTCAACAACTCCGTATTCAGCTTTTCAGGAGGACTCCCCGGCTCGCGACGGTACACATTGTATCCGGCGAAGTCCAGGTCGGTGACGGGCGCCCAGATCAAATCGATAAATGGTGGTTGACCCGGACCGGAAAAAACAGCCTGCAGGCCCGACGGAACGGCCGGTGGATAAATGTCGTGAGTGAAAACCTTTACATCGGGGGTGTCCTCGCCTTCGACTTGCGCTTCAGGCTGGCCTGGCCGCGCGATTACAGTTGCAATGTTGGCATGGTACTCGTAGGTCTTTTCCCACTCGATGCTGGGGTCTGTAAAGGTGAAAGTGATTTCACCGTCATCCGGCACTTGCCCCACAAGAATCTGTTGCGGGCTGCCTTCGGGACGCCGGTAAATCCGATAAACATAGCGCACCATCGGATGCGAAAGGACCGGCTCGCCTGTTCCCGTGAGCACTACGCCCTTTCCTGTAACTTCGGCGGAAAACTCATGCGGAGGCGGAAGCGTTTCCGCCAGTGGCACCTGCACCTGATTGGAGAGTCCGGCACTGCGTCCGTTCTTGTTCAGCGCTTCAACGGCATAGGTAGCGAATCCGAGGGGATTGTCCCTCTCGAGTTGCCTCGGCAGCGTGTCGGTGTATGTCGCTTGGATCGCCAGAGTTTTCGTTTCCGACTTCTTCCTCGAAGACTTGCTCGGTCCGGAGATCGGAGGTACAGTCTCCGTTTCGCCAACCGGAGCACCACACTTTGTCAGAACCGATTCAAGTCCTCGGCAAATGCGAGTCGCTCCGGGATGACGAACACTTAGGCGGTCGGTCGTGACCGTTGGTATTGTCCAGCTCAAAATAACGGTGTCAGCTTTGCGGACCGCACGTAGATCCGACGGAGGCTTTGGCAATGCAAGCGAAGGCGGCAGTGGCGGCCCAATTGTGGCGCAGGATGCAAGCAGAAGGCAAAGACAAGGAACAAGGCTTGTGCAGGCGCGGCCGCGCATGGGAATACACAGAGTACCAGACCCTGCGATGGAAAGCCGGGATTACGGGACCACGTCGGTCGATTGGGGAACTAATAGGCTTCTGGGAACCGTAGTGACACGAAGGGTAACCGTCCAAGAAATTCACAGTACCAGAAAATTCAATACAGCGCTATGATCTCCAGACACATCAAAAGAATGAGGTTGTTATGGCTGATCGAAAGCAATTTCAAAATGTTACAGCACCGGACCCCGAATTGATGCGCCTATTGGACGCATCGCGCAACAAGCTGGTAACGGAGGACGAATTACAGGAGCAAAGAGTCAGCTTTGCTTTCGGCAATGCTCCAGATTCCAAGCTCATTACGAAAGACAGTGTGCGATACGCGTCAAAGCACATAAGACTGCAGCCTTGAATGAGTCTGCCTTCAGACTCAACTTCCTGTGTCCGTCAGAGAAAAAGACGATCCCGTGCTTTATGCAAAAATCCAAGAGCAAAATCTCTTGCGGCAGTATGACTTGTTGTCTAACTGCATTGAAATTGGCTTAAAGAAGGGCATCGAATTCTTCGATAAATATACCTTGTGGTCTCTAAATTACGCGGCGGTCTCGAATATTTCGCAATTTGGTGGACGTTACCGGGAGGAGCCTATCTATGTGGGGAATCATTTCCCTCCCCACTTCAACGACGTGCCCAATCAGATGGATCGGTTCTTTTCTGTCGTCCACGAAAATTGGGCGATTCTAGATCATCCAACCGTACTTCCGGCGTATGCTCTGTGGCGGCTCAATTGGATTCACCCCTTCGTCGAGGGCAATGGCAGAACTGCGAGAGCGGCTTGCTATTACTTAGTTTGCATGAAACAAGGCCGACTACTTCCGGGAAAGAAAATCGTACCAGAGAGAATTCGAGAAAATCGAAAACCGTACTACGATGCACTGCAAGCCGCCGACAGAGCCTGGGATCAGGGTCACTTTGATGTTTCGATGTTGGCGGATTATCTTGCCGGACTACTCAAAGCCCAACTGGCCGACGGCGACTGAAACCGCTGGTACGTAATTTCACACTGACCTATACGGTAGTCATCGATGTGGGCGCTCGACAGGCGCCTGTGAGTCTGTGCGTGGGAACTGGATTCTGGGCGAGTCAGGAGAGACGAAGTCAGCACCTTCTAGTCCCGACAGGGGTCGCATTTTGATGGCCCCGGCATGGTCGAAGCTTGTCCCGTCATGAACCACTCCTCAACCCGCCAGTTCCTTTATAGCCTCCCGGAAAACCTTGGTGTGACGATCCACGTCCTCCGCTTCAGTCTGCGGTGACATCAGCGCCATATTGTGGAACGGAGTGAGCAGAATTCCGCGATTCATGGCGTAAAGATGCATGAAGCGCTCCAACTCGAAGTCCATGGCATCGTGCGCTTCAGCTCCGTTCTTTGGAGCATCGGCGCCAAACATATACTCAGCTCGGCAGCCTAGCCGCGTAACGTGCCAGGGAAGCTCGGCTTCCGCAATGGCTTTGGCTACGCCCAGGGTCCAGCGCTCAGCCATCGGGATCATGTGGTCGAAAGCTTCTTTAGTCAGAACCTTGCTCAAGGTAGCGCGCATGGCTGCGAGCGAGAGGGCATTGCCCGCGAGCGTACCTCCAATCCCGCCTACGTCGCAGTCCTCCAGGTTGTTTTTGTGTTTGGACGCGATGCGGTCGGCAACATCCTGCGAGAAACCATAGGCCGCGCCCGGGATGCCTCCGCCAATAGCCTTGCCAAAGACAAGCATGTCGGGTTCGAGATTTTCGGCCCGCGTGTAACCGCCAGGACCGGCGCAGATGGTATGCGTCTCGTCGATAATCAGCAGCGTGCTGTGCTTGCGGCTGAGTTCCCGGAGAGCCTGATGATATCCCGGCGCGGGATGCACGATGCCTACATTGGTCATCGCCGGCTCGGCTAGCACGCACGCCACATCTCCGGCAGACAGCGCTTGCTCAAGTGCGGCAGCGTCGTTGAACTCAACCACCTTTGTAGTGACTGCCGGATCCACCGGCGGCCCGATGTTGCCACGCCGAGCACGCGCCACGCCGTTGGCTTCGAGGGTGATGAAGGTCTCATCCACGGTGCCGTGATAGCACCAGTTGAAGACTAGAATCTTCGGACGCCCCGTAATCTGGCGCGCCAGGCGAATGCAGAAGCGATTGGCGTCGGTGGCGGTGAGTGCGAATTGCCAGTACGGTAAGTTGAAACGCCTCTGCAACTCCTCGGCAACAAAGATGGAGTCCTCGCCGGGCAGCATGAGCGTGATGCCGCGGCGTGCCTGCTCTTCCACCGCCTTGACCGTGGCAGACGGAGAATGTCCGGTCATGGCTCCGGTGTCGCCCAGGCAAAAATCGGTGTAGCGGTGCCCGTCCACGTCCAAAAAGTGCGCGCCCTGCGCTTCGCGCACGAACGGCGGAAAAGCGCCGGCCCACTTGACCATCCAGTTCATAGGTACACCGGCGAGCAGCGACTTGCTCGCGCGTTCAAACAGGGCCTTGGACTTCGGCCGCTCGTCGACAAACTTCGTCTGTTCGCGTTGCATCAGGGACTGTAGGCGGTTGTGGTCAATAGTTTTCATGATTTGTGAACGAGGAAGAATACCAGACCGTGCGGACTGGGAAGGCGGATGGAACGAACTAGAGTCCCTTCAGTAGGGCAGGAAAGGGTTACCCTGTGCTCCCCTGTGCCCTCTGTGGTTAGGCCTTTCTACAGAATGTATCTCGACAAATCCTGATCCTTCACGATGTCAGTGAGCATCTTGCGCACGTAGTCGGCATCGATAATCACGTGCTGGCCTTTCTTCTCCGGAGCATCGAAGCTGAGTTCGTCGAGCACACGCTCCATGATCGTGTGAAGCCGGCGCGCGCCAATGTTCTCCGTACTCTCATTCACGCGAAAGGCGAAATGCGCAATTTCATCCAACGCCTCAGGAGTGAACTCCAGCTTCACTCCTTCGGTTTCGAGCAAAGCGGTGTATTGCTTGACCAGCGATGACTTGGGCTCAGTCAGAATGCGCACGAAGTCTTCCATCGTCAGCGACTGCAACTCCACGCGAATTGGGAAACGCCCCTGCAACTCGGGGATCAGATCGCTGGGCTTCGAGACGTGGAACGCGCCGGCCGCAATGAACAGAATGTGGTCGGTGCGCACCATGCCATACCGCGTATTCACTGTGGTGCCTTCGACGATGGGCAAAATGTCGCGCTGTACGCCTTCGCGCGAAACATCCGGCCCATGGCCGCCTTCCCGGCCTGCGATCTTGTCAATCTCATCCAGGAAAACAATGCCCGAATTCTCTACGCGGTCAATGGCCATGCGCGTCACCTGGTCCATGTCGATCAGGCGCTGCTCTTCTTCTTGAATCAGATATTCGAAAGCTTCGTTGACCTTCATCTTCCTCTTCTTGGTGCGCTGGCCAAAGATGTTGGGCAACATGTCCTTGAGGTTGACGTCCATCTCTTCGACGCCCTGGTTGCTGATAATTTCAAAACTTGGGAAGTTGCGTTCGCGGACGTCGATTTCGACGTTACGATCATCAAGCTTTCCTTCGCGCAGTTGCTGCCGAAGTTTTTCACGCGTGCGGTTGGACGATTCAGTCAACGCGGTATTGCCGTCAATGACCACGCCGCCCGAGGTCGCGGACTGCTCGGGACGCGACGGTGGAGACGGCGGCAACAGAATGTCGAGTAGCCGCTCTTCGGCGTTGAGTTCGGCCTTGTCGGCGACGTCTTCCAGCTTTTCTTCACGAACATTGTCGATCGCAATCTCGACCAGATCGCGCACCATGGACTCGACGTCGCGCCCTACATAACCGACCTCAGTAAATTTCGAAGCCTCCACTTTAAGAAACGGAGAATTGGCCAGCTTGGCCAGCCGCCGTGCAATCTCCGTTTTGCCCACGCCCGTGGGACCGATCATGATTATGTTTTTGGGGATGATTTCTTCGGCCAACTCGGGAGTGAGCTTCTGGCGGCGCATACGATTGCGCAGCGCAATTGCCACGGCGCGCTTGGCAAGTTTCTGTCCGATTACGTGCTTGTCGAGTTCGACGACGATCTCACGCGGAGTGAGTTCGTCCAGTGCCAGCTGTTCTTCTTCGGCGGATGAGGGGAGATATATGGCCATAGATAATCATGTAGGGACAGCCGCCCTCGGCTGTCCGCCTGGGTTGAAACCCAGCAATTTCATTTCCCGACAGAGAGCGAAAAACGGTCGAGCTTCGCTCGACCGGACAGCCGAGGGCGGCTGTCCCCACATGAGTTTTACAACTCTTCAATCGTTACTGCGTCATTGGTATAGATGCACATTTTGCCGGCAATCTTCATCGATTCTTCGGCGATCTGCCGGGCCGTAAGCTGCGTATGTTGGGAGAGCGCCTGCGCCGCGGCCTGCGCGTATGGGCCGCCGCTGCCGATAGCTGCAACCGCGCCGTCGGGCTCGATCACATCGCCTTGTCCGCTCAACAGGAAGGTTTGCTCCTTGTCGCAAACCAGGAGCAAGGCCTCCAGATGGCGAAGGAACTTGTCGGTGCGCCAATCCTTGGCCAGTTCCACGGCAGCGCGTCCAAGATTGCCATGATACTGCTCCAACTTGGCCTCGAAGCGGCTGAAGAGAGTAAACGCATCGGCCGTGGACCCCGCGAATCCCGCGAGAATCTTGTCGTTGTAAAGGCGGCGGATCTTTTTGGCGGTGTGTTTGATGACGGACTCGCCGAGCGTAACCTGTCCGTCGCCCGCCAGAACAACGCTGCCGCTTCGGCGAACGGACAAAACTGTTGTGGAACGGATCAGTCGCTTGGTTGGCATAAGCGCAATCCTTGATTATAGCAGCAGAGAAATATGGCTCTCTAACGTAGAGTGGCCCCAAAAAAGAAGAGGCCCTGCTCGCGCAAGACCTCTTCGCAGCCCCGCCCTCACAAAGCGGGTAAAGAAAATTACTTCCTGGAGTTTACTTGCCCAACAGTCCGCGCGGGCTTCCCACGCCGGTGCAGTAATCCCACGATGCGACCGCCGAACTGCCGTTTGAGCCCGTCTTGACGTCGTAGAAGTTCGCCTTGTACGCCTTTCCCGTCGCCAGTTGGGAGTACAGCAGATTGTTTTCTTCGTTGTTGAACCAGTCACTGCCGCTGGTCGCTGGGGTAAGGTAAACCGATCCCAGCTTATTGCCCGCCCGATTAATGATGCCGGCAAGAGCGGGAGACGAAAGGCTTGTGCCCCCCACCACTCCCCAGCCCCCGAGGCCGTACTGGCTGTACATCCATGCCCCAGACGAGGGATCGGCGTCAAAGGACAAGTCAGGAGTGACCCGGTTGGACTGTCCAAAGATAGGATACTGGTAATCTGCCCAAGGCCCCGTATTGCCGCCGGAAAATGCGGTCGCGTAGGTCTCCACGGTACTGGCGCCGCCGCCGGAACCGCTCCAGCAGGATTCGGACGAGAACGCCGAGGTGGTTGCGTTGCGCAGGATCGACGTGCCGCCCGCGGAAATCACCCACGGATTGGTGCTGGGATATCCCACCCCTAAGCCGCCGTCTCCAGAAGAAGCAAAGGCAAGAATCGGGGTCTTGTATCCGGTAGCCCAGTTATAGGTAAAGTCAGCGAAGAGCGAATCATCCGCGATCTGGCCGGAGAACTCGCCTCCCTGCCAGCTGTTGGAAACCTGTCCGCCGGCCGTTGGGAAGTTGGTGATAATGTAATTGAAGGCAACCTGCTCGGCGTAGTAGAGATCTGTGTTCGAGTTCGAGCACGCTTCCACCAGAACGATCGCAGCAGTCGGCGCGAAAACGTGCGCCCATTCGATGTCGAGCGACGACTCTACCGACCAACCCGCGTTGGGCGGAGGCGTTACGCAACTTCCGTTGCCGTTGGCGTAAACCTTCGTGAAGTTTGCCGCCGCCAGATTCCAGTAAGTGTCAAAGGTTTGCAGATCGGTAGCCGCGTCCGGATTGTCGAATGCGTCCACCAGAACGATTGCACCATAACCGGCCGCGCTTGGACCACCCGAACCCGAAGCGTAGTTCGGTATGCAACCCGAGCTGTTCGGACTTTTCACATAAATGCAGCCCAGCGACTGGGGTGTCTCGGCCATCAAGATCGTCGCTGCTGGACCAGCCAGGATTTCTGCAGTTGGAATCTTCAGCCCCGCCGGTTTGTTACCGTCAGCACTGTGCAGCACGTACGTGGTGTGCGAACGCAGTCCCACATCCTCGGGACGCGCTTTGCTGCTTTCCGGGACGTACACGTGCCCCGCTTGTGGAGTTGGCGCGCTCATTGGTATCTGGCCTGCCCTCCGTGTGTTCCCCGCCTCTTGCGCCATTGCCGCCAGCGCAAAAATAACGACTGTGCTTACCGCTACCACGATCCTGCTTGAACGTCGCATTGCGATAGTTCTCCTTGAGTGTTTTCGATTTGGCTAACGCACCTTGCGAGTCGCTGGTTCGGGGCGGTTGCCCGTTATGTGCTGTCCAGTGGGAGGGCAGATCGGGAGCGTTCTAGACCTGAACTTCCCAATCTGAGCGACTACTTCCAAATGGTGTAGTAAGAAACGAATACGTTTCATCGTCGGCGAAGGGTGTTACCTGAGCAGTTCTGCCCGGGACGTTATTAGGGCCTCATTGCGTGCATGCGCTGCGGCAAAGCTTAGGGCTAAGGGTCGTAAAAGTCCGCCGACCGGCTTTTCTTAGCGGCAAGTCCCTTTGTGCCCCATGCTTGCCGGCCGGCTGAAGCCATCTCCCCGGCATATCTGAACCAACATTCGGGAGCTGAAACACATCTTAAATGGAGGCTTTAAATCCCATTCAGTGTAGGGGTGTGACAGATGGTTTCAGCCGCCAAGCTGTGCAAGCTTCCGGCCGCATGCGTGATGATGGGACTGTTGCTAATCCTTTGCGGTTGCCAGGGTCTCGTGAACGGATCGTCAAGTTCCGGCAACATTCAGGCGGTGAACCACATTGTTTTCATGGTGCAGGAGAACAGATCCTTCGACAATTATTTCGGTCAGTTGCCCGCGTACTGGCAGGCGAATGGATTCCGATCTCAACAATTTGATGGAATTCCGGCAAACGCTTCCAATCCGAGTTACGACGGAAAGAGCAAGGTACCCGCCTACCATGTAGCGACCGAGTGCGTACAGAATCTCAGCCCCTCGTGGAATGAAAGCCATGTCGACTGGAATCGCACTTCACCGACTTCGAGTACTGCGACCATGGATGGTTTCGTGTACAACGCTGCGGTGTATGCACGGAATGCTCCAGCGGATGAGGCTCCCATTTATGACGTTGAGGGGATCCGCGCCATGGGCTACTACGATGGGAGCGACTTGAACTACTACTATTTCATGGCCTCAAATTTCGCTACCTCGGATGCATGGTTTTCGCCGGCCATGGACCGGACTCAAATTAACCGGGCTTACCTGCTGGCAGCAACGTCGCAAGGCTATGCTTATCCCGAGGGGACGAACGCAAACGACACTGCGTCGCTGACCGCTCCCACAATTTTCGACGCTTTGCAGAAGGCCGGCATTTCCTGGAAAGTCTACGCCACGGACTACGGAAAGAATGGAAGCGACCCGGCTACGTATCTGACCATGTTCGCGCCTTACGCTCCGCCGAAGCAGCTGCCCTCCAATGTAGTACCGGCGACGCAGTTCGTCACCGACGCGCAGAACGGGACTCTTCCCCAAGTCGCGATGATTGAAGGCGGATACAACTCCGGGTTGGATGAACATCCCAAAAACAACGTTCAGACAGGCGCTGCATACGTGGAGAGCCTGATTAACGGATTGATGGGAAGCCAGTCGTGGAAAGACACTGTATTTATTCTGACCTACGATGAGGGTGGCGGCTTCTACGATCACGTCCCTCCGAAGGCCGCTGTCAATCCCGACGGTATCGCGCCCAAGGATCTTCCCCCCACAGACATCTGCGCCAACGGCAAGGGAGCGAACTGTAACTTCGATTCCACGGGATATCGGGTGCCGCTGATTGTGGTTTCACCGTTTACACGAATGAACTATGTGTCGCACACGCCGGCGGACTACACGGCCATCCTCAAGTTCATTGAGACCCGTTTCAACCTGCCGTCGCTGACCAAGCGCGATGCGGCACAAATGGATATGACGGAGTTCTTCGACTTTAAGGGAGTTCCGTGGGCTACTGCTCCGACTCCTCCATCCCAAGTCACGACCGGCGTGTGCGACTTTCAGAAATTGCAGTGAGTCCCTGGAGCAAGAAACCTGTGCCCGGATGCACAGACGGTCGGTGGCGAGCCCATTAACCTCGCGCTTTAGCGAGATGGCGAGTTCGGTTCCGGCTGAATCGTATTGCGGGGAGACGTTGCCGGTTCCTCCACGATGCTATTGTCCCGTCTACGCAGCAGGATTGGCTCGCGCTTCCGCCGCCGCTCTTCGCGCTCCTGCGTCACCTTCGTATCGACTTTCATGCCATTGTCTACCGCTACCTGCGCCAGCTTTTGGCCCTCTGCGGAACGACGCGTCGCCAACCCTACGGTTTGGTTTGCGCCACCCGCATTGCGCGCACTGTTGTAGAAAAATTCAGCTGTCTCGCGGTCGCCTTCGACCTCAGCGACGTAGCCAATATTATTCAGCGCAAAGGCGTTGTTAGGATCGAGCGCATACGCCTGTCGAAAATCCTGGTCCGCCGCGCGCAAATCGTTGCGATTGATCGCGGAGACTCCACGCAAGTTGAAGTTCGCCACACGGGCCTCCACGCTGTTCCGATTTTCCATGCGCGTACGCAGGGATTTTGCATTTTGTGCGGCCATCTCCGTCACTGGCTTGCCTCTCCACGAGTGATCCAGCGTAACCACAGCAGCCGCATCGGAGTTGGAGGCCGACGCCGCATCGTAGAGTTTCAGCGCTTCCTCCGACTCTCCTTCCATCTCCTTGGCGACGCCCAGATTGTTCATAGTGAAAACGTTCTGGGGAGCCTTTTTCAGCGCTCGTTGCAGAAGCAGATCTGCCTCCGGACCGCGGCCCTGCGAGAGCAGTCGCACGGCTTCAACGTTGTCGTGATTGATTTCCATCGGCAAGTCTGGAATCGCCAGTGCAGCTTTCAGAGGCTGCCCCTGGACGCGCTGCGCCGTAGCCTGATCGATGACCGCGTCTGTAGCCAACTGTCCCGCCAGTTCATAGAACCGCTGCGCCCGGTCCACTTGTCCTTTCAGTTCTGAAATGTAGCCCAGGTTGTTGAGCGTGAAAGGATCGTCGGGATCAAGCAGATAGGCTTTGTAAAAAAGCGACTCGGCTTTTTCATAATTGTGCTTGCGCACGGCCTCGACGCCCTCGCGGTTCAGCCGTTGAATAGGAGTCAGATGGCTGCGTTGGGGAATCGTAATCTTCAGGTCCCCCGCCTGCAGCTTCGGCCCCGAAGCCGCAACCACAGCCGCGAACACTCCAGCGAGCACACATGGCTTCCAGGATGTCGACATCCCTACCCCTCATCCTTCAAAAAGTTGATTTCACTTTCGGACATGCGTTTGATGCTGAAACGCAGGATTTGTTTGTCGAAGCTCCACTCCTTTCCGAACAAATATCGGCCACCTTTGACTCTAGACTGGCATCCAACAGCTGCACCCAGACACGTAATGTCGAGGGTGCGCCCAGATTGAAGAAAGTAAAGGGGATAACATGAGTCGTCTTCTGCCGATTACTCTGGCAAGCGTCCTTATTCTTGCCGGCGTTTCCTACGGGCAGGTACCAGCCCAATCCGCCATGTCTTCAGCGGTTGTATCTTCTCCGCCTGCGATCTCGGTAGTAAACGAGCCGGAGCCAGCCTTGGACAATGCGGAGATCGCACTCGACCCCGCCAGCCTGCTCCCCGATCTCCCGTCCCTTCCTCCCGCGAAAGCCACGCTTGTCGGCGGCAGGGTGGAGAAGCTTGACCGAGTGCAGGATCGGCTGACCTTGCAAGTATTCGGCGGCGGGAAGATGAAGGTGGTGTTCGACCCGCGCACGCGGATCTATCGCGATGGCGCTCCAGCTTCGGCCGCCGATCTGCGCCCCGGCGATCGCGTTTACGTCGATACAATCCTCGATGGAAGCACCGTCTTCGCCCGGAGTATCCGTCTAAAAAGCACCGCGCCTACTGGAGAGAGCCAGGGAGTGATCGTGTCTTACCGCCGCGGTGTGCTCACCATGCGGGACCGACTCTCGCCTCATTCCGTGACCGTGCGGTTAAGTCCTTCCACGCGGATTGTGAAGGGCGATAAGGTCAGCTCGGCAACCGAACTTGTTCCGGGGGCACTGGTCGCGGTGAAGTTCGGTGCTCAGCAAGATGGTCACGACTTGGCGCGAGAAGTCGCGGTTCTGGCGGTCCCAGGATCCAGCTTCACTTTTGCCGGCGAAGTTATCAATTTGGACCTGCGCACCGGACTTCTCGTTCTCCACTCCTCGACCGATCGAAGGACCTACGAAATTTATCTCGATGAGGCAGCCGGGACCGTCGATGACAATCTCCGCCAGGGCGCTCAGGTGTCCGTGATCGCTCGCTTTGACGGCGATCGATATGTAGCTCGAAACGTCACAGTCAGTTCGCCTCACTGAGCCTAAGCATATTGCTGACAAATTCTGGTTTGACACGGCGCGGTCTCCAGCTTGCGGAAAAAACTCTGGTTTGATTTTGTTTTGAAAGGGCGTGGCTTCAGCCGCGCCGTAAGTGGCGCAATAACGAAGGCTTTAGCCGCTGAGGGCATCTTTAGTTTGCAATGCCACTTTTCCAGTCCCTCCAACCGCGCCGCACGTGCCTGAAGTCAGTTGCAGTCTGTAGGTAAGATAACCATCCGCTCGACTGGCCACCTCATTCAGGAATCACTTAGGAATCACTCTCCTGAAATCGTCCAATGTCGGACTCAGCGTCGTAGGTAACATAGCGGATGAGATTCTTGAGGTAGCGCAACAGCGTATTGACATTGGTGGCATACCAGCAACACCGAATCATCTCGGGAGAGAATCCGCAAATGAAGTGAATCTGCCCCAGTGTGGCGGGGGATTGACTAAGCATGGCTGCGGCCATGCGGTGATTGCCGTCCAAGATCGTGAGCGGTCCGGTCTCGTCCACTCCAATCAGCAGGACGGTCGGGTTCACAAGATTGTCCGGCAGCGCGTCACTTAAGAGGCGGAGCTTGCGAAAGAAATCGTCATTGCCCCCGTCTTCCAACTTCACGCGGATACGCTCCACAACGTCCAGCATGTGGAAGTTACCCTGAGCTACGCGGCGCCACTGCGCCCGGGGGAAAAAACGAATTCGCTCCAGATCGCCGGCTTTCAGTTCGACCTCAAACCACTTGGTGTTCGCTGGCAGTTCGCGCCACATGGGGCCTCGCCGCAGGAAGAGCAACGCACGCCGCAAAGCATTCTCCCGGGTACTGCTCAGGTCCGGGTTAATAACCAGCCGCTCGAACTCAGTCCGGTATTCCTTAAACTCGGGGTGGTGAAATTCACTCCGCAGGAATTCCGCAATCACCTCTTCCTCAGTCAGACCGCGCAGCAAACGAAGACTGCTGTAGCTGCGAAGGACCTCCGGAGCCAGCTGTTGCCGGATCAGCGGAATCATAAGCAGCATCAGCAAGACAATCATCAGCAGCAACTGGACCACGATTACCTGATGGAGGGTGTTGTGGAAAGCATATATTCCCAGCGCGAGTGCGGCGCTGAACGCGAGCTGCATCCAGCTGGTGTTTGCGATCTTGCGGGACATTTCATAAGTGATAATCACAGAGCTTAAGGAATAAATTCCCGTCGTGATGGCGTAAAGGATCAGCAATCCCGCCAGTCCCCCATAGTGGCTCACTTCGAAGTGAGCTCCAAAAAGAATCTTCCATAGAAAATTCGGGACCAGACGCAAGCCGCCGATCAGCACGGTGAGAATCAGAAGGACGAGCGATAGCGACGTAAACAGGACCGAACTGCCCTCCCGCTCGTCACCGCCCGCGCCCGCGGAAACGGGGAACATGGTATTCACCACGGACCAGGCGCACATATTCACCAAGCGCCCGACCAGAGCCACGGCGGCGTAGATTCCAGCCTGGTCGGGAGGGAAGAAGTGCTTGACCAGGACGATGTCGAAGTTATTGATGACAGTCTGGCCGGAAAAGAAAATGATGGCCTGCAGTCCTTCCAGGAACGGAATGGAGACCCCCCGCAAGCGGAAGGAAGTCATGATCGGGCTGGGAAGGGCGGCAAAATACGCCACGATCACTGCCAACACGCTGGCGAGGACGGCGCCTTTCACGCCGAGACCCAGTGCAATCAGGATGAACGCCCCGACCAGGCGAACCACACCTTCGAGCATGAAATTGAGTGCCAGAGGACCGAAGGCATGGACCCCCTGGACATACCCACGCCGCACGCCCAGAGGTACGTAAAACGCCATCCCTAGCGCCAGGAGCGAAATCAAAACCGGATCGGGAAGATTCAAATACCGCGTCAACAGATGCTTTCCCAGGAACAACAGGAGACCGATAGTGATTCCGGCCAGCCATGCGCGTTGATGCAAGCTGGCGAAGACTGAGGCCTTGTCCTCCGCGGAACTGGTTTTCGCCACGTATTTTGCGCAGACGACCTGAAAGGAAAGCGTGATCGCGGACAACAGCATGAGCAACGTGTAAACGGCAGTCGCATGAGCGAAGCCGGTGGGGCCGAGTAACCGGGCCGTCGCTACGTTGTAAATCAGGTTTGTGACCCCGACAAGTCCGGATCCAGCCAGCAGTGTGAGACTGCCCCCAAGCAGCTGCGACTTCAGTGTCTTGGCTGGCGTCGGGTTGGAAACGCCCTTGTCATCGAGCTTTTCTACGACCGGGGAACTTGTTACATCACTTGGCATCGGGAGGTTTTTATCCTATGAGCGTTGGGTCGATAACTTCTAAAACGTCGATGCTTTCTAAAACGATACTTCTAAAACAACGTGAAATGCACCACCGGAAGCAAAGTCGTCTTGGCCGATCCGGCAAAGTTGTAGAACGTTTGCTGCTGGACACCGATCGAAAATCGGAACGGATATGCGACGGGAATCTCGCCAGTGCCATCCTTCAAGTTCCCGCGGACTGGGCGCATGTACGAGACCAGAAACTCGCTTTGAGCATTGTCATACTGGTGATATCCCGAGCCTCGCGAAAGCAGGAATGAGCCCTGCACACTCCAACGCGTGTTGGCCCGAAACTCGAATCGCGCGCCGGGAAGAAAGGCCTGCGCTATCGCGTACTGCGTGTTCTGTACTCGCCAGGAGCGCAAATCCTCGGCCAGCACCGCCGCTGTCAGCCGGCTGCCGAACTTGTGCTGAAGTCCCACATAGCTTGAGGTGTTGAAGTACTCCTCAATCCGCGGACGGAAGAGTAGATCGCGAGCCGAGTATCCGGCCAGCAAGGAAGTCCTGCCCCAGGGTCGGCCTACCGTGAATTCGAGAGTGGCACCGACATCGCGCGAGTGAAGATGCTGATCGGTGAACGGTCCCGACTCGTGGATGGCGCTGGCATTGATGGAGACCCAGTTGAAGAATGAACTCGTCGAAATATACAGAAATTGACGGAACAGATTCTGATTCATGAACAGAGGCGAAATCGTGTCACGCCTGATGGTGTACTGAAGGCCGCCATTAAACGCGATGGTGTTGGAGCCGAGGTGAAGAATAGGTGTGATGCCGCCGTTGAAAAGTGTGTCGTAAGTGTGCCGGGGTTGAATCACGTTGATGCTGGGAAATAAAAACCGGCCTGTGGTCAGACTTTCGCCAACGAACCCCGAGATCACCGGTATGTGGTCCAGGTGAATACGATAATGCGATTCGGCGAGATTCTGAAAGGAATGCCGCGGCGGCGGAAGCAGCGCAGGGTTGGTCACGTTCAGAATCTTTGCGTCCAGCGTGTAAACGTTGATGTCTTCCAACTGCGGAGAGAACGAAGCTTCCGGGAAAATACTCAGCTTCTGGTTGATCTGACGCCCTTCCTGGCCCGCGAGTTCATATTGCGCGGTCTGCGCGGTCCCCTGATCCTCCTGTCCAGCGACGGTACTGGCCTGGGCGAAAGCCGAAAGTGCGTGCACCGTGTCCTGACGCTGGCGATACAGGTTTGCCGAAGCCATCATGTAGTCGTAGTCTTCGCGGAAGTCTTCCGGCGAGCCTAGGCTGGCCAACTCCGTTTCGGCTTTACGAGTCTCTCCCTCCGCCAGATAGGTGTTCGTCAGACCGATCACAACCGTCCGCGAGTTCGCCCCTGCCAGTTTCGCCTTGTCGAAATAAGTTTCAGCCAGATCGAAGTCATGCATCGCCAGAAAAATGTTGGCCGCCTCCAGAATGTCCTCGGGCGTGACCGCCGATGAATCGACGCGCGCTTCGGCAAATCCCAGGGCGATCTGGCGTCTGGCATCGTCAAAGCGGCCCTGCCGCAGAAAGACTTGAGCCACGGCCAGCCGCACTCCCAGGCGATCGCCTTTCGGAGCGTCCAGGGCTTGCGAGAAACGTTGCATCGCGGCATCGCGATCGCCGAGAGTCAGTAAGGCATCGCCAGTGGCGACAAGGATTTCGACCTGACCCTTTCCGTACTGCTCCGCCATCTGGATGTCACGCAGCGTTTCTTCCCGCGCACCGGCCTTGGCATGCACTCGCGCTCTCAGCGCATAGATCGCCGGGTCTGTGGGCGCCAGTTTTTGCGCGACATCGAGGGCTCCTATCGCCTGTTCAAAGCGGCGCATGTGAAACAGCGTGTCCGCGTACGCGAGTTGGGTGGTAAGGTCATTCGGCGTTTGCTCCAAAGCCACGCGGTATTCCGGCTCGGCATGCTTGAAGTCCTGCTCCTGACGATATGCCTCAGCTCGCGCGAGGTGCCACGAATGAGATTTTCCGAGAAGCTTCTGCGCGGAGTCCAAATTACTGAGAGCTGCCTTGGGACGATGCAGTTGCAGGTCAGCGTAGGCCAACCCAAGGTGGGCTTCTGGGTAATCCGGTTGCAACTGGAGAGCAATCTGGAAATCCTTCGCCGCTTTTGCGCCTTCATGAAGATCATTCAAGACGAACCCACGACTTTCATATCCAGTCGCCATCTTCGGATCACGTTCCAGCGCGTGCGTAAAGTCAGCCAGTGCCTCGCGCAATTGGCCGTCGTGGACATGGACATCGCCCTCGATCAGGGGAAGATCTTTGTCATTCGCGAGAATTGGATCGTACTTTTGTACCAACGCCATGGCTTCCTGGTACCGGCCAAGGTAGTAGAGGTCGTAGGCAAGATAGTCCACACCTTCGCGGTCGTTGGGAAGTTTCTCGAGAACCTCATAGCCGAGTTTTGCCGACTCGGCGTAATCGCCCTTCAATGTTAGATAGCGCTCTCTCTCGCGCTTGACCTGAGGGCTGTCATTCGCAGTACCGGTTGCGCGATCGAGCCACCGCTTTGCCAGATCGAGATTGTGCGATTCCAGCGCGGCATTCGACCCTCCGGCGACAATCAGAGGATTGCCGGGCATTCTTTGATATGCATTTTCGTAGTTCGACTCTGCCGAGCGAAAGTTTCTTTCGGCCGCATACAAGTCTCCGAGAGCGAGGTATGGGGCGTAATCTTTGGGGTGGGCGGCCGCGGCTTTGATGAAATAACTCTCCGCGAGTTTCGTATCCCCGGCGTCACGAGCCAGGTATCCCAGGGACGCCAGGGCATTGCGGTTCTGGTGGTCCAGCTCCAGAACCTTGGTGGTTACCGTAATTCAGAAGCGAACTGATGCTCGATGGAGCGAGTGCTAGAGCTTCTTTCAGATCTTTGTTGGCGGCGTCGAGGTTGCCCGACGCGGCCTCGATCGCAGCACGCAAGCGCAACATTTCCGGGCGCGCAGACTGAGGAACATTCACCTGATTAATCTCGCTGCTTGCCGCATCCAGCTGCTGCTTCGCCGCGGCCTGATCGTCCTGACGGACATCGATTTCATAAAGATTGAGACGCACCTCGATCGGATAAAGGGGGCCTTCCGAAACACGCTTGGGAAGATTCTGCAGGGCGAGATTGTATTCGGTGCTGGCATCTGCGAGGCGGTCCTCGGACTCGGCATTGGCGCCCAGGATGGCGTGCAGGCGGTAATTGTTCGCATCGATCTCCCGCGCCTGGTCCAGGAAAGGACGTGCCTTGTCGGGCTGACCCAGATTGACCCACGCCTGCGCGGCACTCAGCAAAAGTCCGATATTGCCCTTGGCGCTCTTCGCCACGCGCGAGTAAAGGTTTGCGGCTTCCAGTTGCTTACCTGCGAGTTGATAGGTGTACGCCAGCTCCGCCTGGACGTCGACGTTTTTCGAGGGCAGGGCCTGCAGTGTGGATATCGCCAGATCGAATTGACCCTGATCGCGGTATTGACCGGCGATTGCGCGCAACACTTCAGGATCTTTGGGCGCGAGGTTCTTGGCACGGGTCAAGTAGCGGGAGGCTTCCTCGGGCTGATTCAAACGTTCGTAGGCGTGAGCGATAAGCAGTGAAGTGTGTGCCGTTGGGCTCACCGCTTCCGCACGCTGCAGCAACTCCAAAGAACGTTTTGGATCAGAGTTGAGGAGAAGTTCGCCGGCTAGCTGAAGGCTGCTAGCGTCCCTGGGGTTCGCGTCCACCACGCGACGCAGCAGCTGCTCCGCCTCGGCGTCGCGGCTTAGCTTGGCGTAGGTTTGGGCTAATCCTGCGAGACCTCCAACTGAGTTGGGCTTAAGCTGCAGGCCGTGGTTGTAGGCGTCGACGGAAACCTGGTAACGCTCACTCAAGCGCGCGGCGTAGCCTAAGAGAAACCATAATTCAGCATCTTGAGGGGCGGACTTGGCAGCATGTTCGGCGTATGCCATGGCGGCCGCATAGTCGCCTCTTTTCAGCGCGGCGTCGGCGGCCCGCGCCTGACGCGCGACGTCGATGCTTGATCCCCATCCGATTGTGTTGGTCTGAGAATTGTCGCCGCTTGAAGGTTTCTGTTTTTGTTTGGTGGTCGGAGGAGTACCGCCCGGCTTGTCGACCTCGTAGGTCTGACCCAGGGCGGAACCCAAAAGAACCACAACGATGCAAAAGCTCGCGAGCGGAAGTCGGCTTTTCACGTAGTCACCACGGTTTAACAAGTTTTCGGGGATACCTCCCGCATCACATCTCTTTCTGCGGTGTCTTTCAGATGCGAGTCTGCCCGCCACCGTTGCTTGTAGGGCAGGCCTCGGCTGAGGCGAAATAGGGATAAACCTTAGAGCGACTTTAGGAATCGAAGTTCATTGCTATGGCACTGGAGCACACAATAGTGAGTACTGACGAAGGTTACTCTCGTCCAATTCCGCTTCTCGCAATTGTTCTGGTGGCTTTGGCAGTGCATGGGCCTTTATTACTCATGCAGTTGCCCGCCGGTTCATTCGACACAAACTTTCACATTTTCTTTGCCTCCCATTACGTGCACCATTGGTTCGATCCGTGGAATGAAAAGTGGTTTGCAGGATTCTCACAAACCACCTATCCGCCCTTGACGCACCAGTGGATTGCCCTGCTGTCGAATGTAGTCGGCCTGAAAATGGGCTACATGATCGTGCAGCTGATAGCTGTCCTGCTGTTGCCGGTGGGAGTGTTTCGATTTTCCAGAATTTGGGTCGAGGGTCGCGCAGCGAGTTATGCGGCGCTAGGCAGCGTTTTTCTAGGGGCGCTCGCATTTCTCGTTTACCAGGCGGGCCAGCTGGCGACTGTGGCTTCCGCGGCCCTCTACCTGAACGCCCTTCCCTACTTCTACGAGTGGATCACTGAGGCCTCCGGTCGTTCTCTGATTAAGGGCATTGCGATCAGCTGGGCAGCGGCGGCGGCGCACCACGTAACCCTTATCTTCGGCGTAGTACTTTTCGCCGGTCCAGTACTGTGGGTGGCATGGTTGGACGCCCGGAATGAGCGTGTGTCAGGGTCGCTTGCAGGCGTGCTATCGCGGGCGGTTGTGTTTGGCGTGATCGTCGCCCTCGGAGTGGGAATAATCCTTCTGCCTTATTGGCTGATCATCATTCAGCATCCGATTCACCAGATTCCGATTCCTCACGACAGCCGTGCCAACTTCTTGCTGAACCCCGTGACGGCGCTCAACTATTTCGTCATCCCTTACGGAGCTTTGATTCTGGCACTGCCCTTTATTGTGATCCGCGGCTCCTCATCTTCCCGGTTACGGCCTTTGCTGTTTGGCTTCTGGCTTACGTTCATCTTTGGACTAGGCGGGACAACTCCTTTACCAAAGTTGCTGCTAGGTCGCGCCTTCGACATTTTGACCTTTGAGCGGTTTACTTTTTGGGCGACGCTAATGGCCATGCCGATCGTGGGTGTGATGGCCGTGGGTCTTCTGGGACGTTTGCGCGCCAAGGCGGCCGTGGGACTTTCGCTCGCGGCCGTTACTACACTCGGCTTGGCGCTGGCGTGGCTGACGGCGAATCCCTTCCGGCCTGCCGCCATCGCCGATGTTGACCCGGTTATCGCGTTTCTCAACCGCGACGGCCACGATGCGTATCGCTATATAACTTTGGGCTTTGGCAGCGAGCTGGCAAAAGTCTCGACTTACACCAGTGCCGGCAGCGTGGACGGCGACTACAACTCTGCCCGTCTGTTGCCGGAGATGACGAGCTACGGGTCAGCCCAGCTTACCAATGCCAAGTACTACGGCGCTGCGGGAATGGCATCTCTTCGCTCGATGTTGGGGCATGCCAACCGCTACGGGTTGAAATACATTTTTGTCCACGACTCGTACTACGAGCCCTTGTTGACCTTTGTAGGATGGAGAAAGATCGAGACTTTCGATAACGGGGCAATCACCGCCTGGTCCAAAGACGACGTGCCCCCGGCGCACAAGATCGCATCCGACGCCGTCCCTGCGCCATGGGAAGGATTGCTCTGGGGCACAGTGCCGATTGGCGTAAGTTTCCTTGCGATTTTCCTCGAATTGCTGTTGCCCGTGGGACGCCGCGTGCCGGTACGGGTCGAGCTTCCTGCGGAAGGGCAATATGTTGCCTGAGAGACGAAAATGAAAGTTATTCTGCCGATCATTCTTGTCGTGGTAACCGCGGGGCTCATGGTCCTCGCGGTCTTTGGGGTAGGCCAAGCTAGCGGAGGCGTCGCTACAGGGTCGGTCATGCCGGGCCTCGGTGGTGCTGCGAAGGCCGTTACTCCGGAAGGGGCGGCGACGAATTTCCTAACTCAAGTGCAGCGCCGGGACTGGGGCCGGGCCTATGCTGCGCTATCGAAGGCCAGCGCGGTCGATCAACAATCGTTTACACAGGAGTGGACCGGCTCCAATGGCGGCCTCCGAACATTCTCGAGTTTGGAAAAGTTCGACGTGCGTCCCATGCATGCCACCGATGCAGATGCGGACATGCGCGTTGGCCTGCATTGGACAACGCCCGTAGGGCCAGTCGAAGAAGTCCGCGACTTTCACCTGAATCATGAAGGGGACAGCTGGAAGATTGTCTGGCACAAGATGCAAATGGCGAGCGTTCCCGCGCAGGTCGTCCCCGTAACTTACTTGCGCTGGGACTTGGTAAGCGGCGGGGCCGACGACGAATGGGGCTCGCACAATGTGGATGCTCCGCGCGTGCGAATCATCTCCATGAATGCAGTGGACTCTGCCGAGGGCTCGGTGGTGATGGGAGAAGTAGTAAACGAAGACACCATCCCGGCATTCGTGAACGTCAACGCCACGCTGGTGGATGCGGCTGGGAATCCAATCGACGACGAGACCAGCTTCGACAAGATTGCGCACATCCTGTTACCCAAGCAGGTTTCTCCGTATCGCGTTGACTTTCCAAAGATCAGCCTAAAGAACGTGAAGAATGTTCGCATGGATGTGAAAGTGACCCTGGTTCCGGCGTCGGCCGACCCCGTCATCGGCGTGATGAATCAGAAACTCGATCCCGACGCGCAAGGCAAGACCGTGTTGCGCGGAGAGTTGCTGAACCAGAGCGGCCAGACGGTGAATATTCCGCACGTGATTGCAAGCTTCTACGACAACACGGGCAAGGTGGTGTGGGTGGCCGACGGATACGTTGATCGCGCGCTGCTGCCCCAATCGACGGAGCCCTTCGCGGTTGAGATTCCGAAATCCCTGGCCGGCAAAGTGCAAAACTTTCATGTCCTGGTGAACCAGTACAGCATGGAGAAGTCCTAGGATGTGGACTCGTATCATTTGCATCATTGGTGTTCTCTGCCTGGCGGGAGTGGGCGTGGCTCAGGAGATTCGCGTTCCCGCTTCGGTGACGGCAGGCGAAGAGATCACGATCTCTACTACGGGAAGCGGGAAGGCAACTTTCTACCTGCTGGGCCCCGGCCTTGCCAACAAGGGCGAAGTGAGCCTGGGCGAGGAAATCCATCTGCGATCGCAGGATCTTCGGAACGCGGGAGACTATCTGGCGATTCTTTGCGCAGAGATTTGTCGAAGCTCATCGTTTTATGTAACTGCGGCGCAGCCTGCGGGCTTGTCGTTTCTCGTGCATCCTTCGCGTGTTCCCGCTGGGATGGGTGAGGCGGTGAGCGGCGTGGCGTTGCCCTTTGACCAGTTTCATAATCTCGTTCTTGATCCGGTCACAGTTAACTTTCAGCTAACCGCCGGGAACGCATCGCTTTTGTCGCGAGCGGTTCGTACCCAAAACGGAGTTGCCTGGTTTCGAACGAATTCCGGTAAGTCGGCTGGAAAGTTACAGATCGTCGCAACGCTGGGGGCTGTATCTTCGAGTCGCGCCGTGCAACAGGTCGCTGCGGACCCGTGCAATCTGCGCATCAAAGGACAACGGACGCCGAAGGGAATTGTAGTAGAGACCGATCCGGTTCGCGATTGTTCGGGCAATCCAGTTCCCGACGGGACGATCGTGACCTTCAGCGCTGCGGGCGCAGACGGACGGAGCACAGTAGATGCTCCGATCAAGCAAGGCGTGGCGCGAGCGCAGATCGAGGCATCGGGACCGCAGGTAATTTCCGTGGCGTCCGGTGTGGTGATGGGGAACGAACTCCGCGTGGGTGGTCAGCCATGAGACATTTCCGCAGTGCCGTCAGAATCTTCGGGCTCGGAACCGTGTTGCTGGCCTGTTCTTTCTCCTCGGGCGCCGCCGATTCTTCCGTGCGGCTACAACTGGATGTGAGCAAGGCTGGTCCGCGGACGGTGGAGAGCGAAACAGAACAGGTGATTCTTCGCGATTATCGTTTTGCCTGGACCAGCATCGCGCAAGCTCTCGAAGTCAACACGCTCGATCCCCTTGAAGGGCCGTTCGTAGGAATAGCAAAGAAAGAACTGGAAAACAGAATCCTGAATCAGCGGCGCACCGGGCTGAGCTCGCGTTACGTGGATCAGAATCACAAAGTACAAGCTGTGTTTTACGCACCCGAGGGCGACGTCATCGAATTGCACGACACGGCGGAATATCAGCTGCAAATCATGGACGGCAACAAGTCAATTCATGTCGAACGTGTTGTCGCACACTATGTTGTGTTGATGAATCCGGCTGCCGACCGCTGGGTGATTCGACAACTGCAGGCGGTTTCACAGTTTTGATCGGCTTTCGACAGCATCCAAATAGTCTCCGTGAATTTCCGCGCGGGAGTACTTCCGTTTGCCTAAGGGCCCTACAGGAGCGGCATTCCAACCGAGGGGTCCTGCGGCGCATCCAAATTCCCAGGAGCGCTCATTTGTCGAAGGCTTTGTTATGTTTTACGATGGCGTGTTTTGTGATCGCGAGTGGCTGTACCACTCCCGGCATACGGCGCGCTGTGCAGCAGAATCCCCAGGCTCCAGCGGCCTCCCCTGAGGTTCTCGCCGTTTATATGCCATGGTTCGGGGATCACAGCCACATGGATGTGGGTTATTCGAGCCAGGATCCGGGAGTGCTCCGCAAGCAAATTCAGCAGGCCCATCACATGGGGATCTCCGGCTTCGTCGTCGACTGGTACGGAGACAGAGGGCCCTATTCGGATCACAATTTTGCTCTGATGCAAGAGGCCGCGAGCGAGAACCATTTTCACGTCGCCCTGCTTTACAACGAATCGGAAGACGAAGACGCGCAGGCCACTGACGACGCAATCGCGGCATTCGACAAGGCGTACAAAGCGTACATTGGGCCCGAAGCAAAGTTCCGCAGTGCTTACCTCACACACAACGGCCGGCCGTTGATCTTCATCTTTCCCAAGCGCGGCCACGTGGATTGGAACCGCGTACGCGAGCATTGCAGCAACTGGGAGGCAGGACCGCTGTTGATTTACAAAGATGTGCCGCCGCAGCAGTATGTGAGCGATTTTGCCGGGGCTTATGCATGGGTGCAGCCGGGGCAGGGTGGATGGTCCCCCGACGGCAGTGACTGGGGGCAGCAGTACCTGGATAACTTCTACAAGACGATGAAGAACAAGTATCCAGACAAAATGGTAATTGGAGGGGCTTGGCCGGGCTTCGATGATTCCGGCGCAAAGTGGGGACTCAACCGCCACATGCAGAGCCGGTGTGGAAAGACCTTCGACGACACCCTCAATTTCTACCGGCGTTACTACGATAGTTCGGCGCCGATTCCGTTCCTGTTGATTGAGACCTGGAACGACTACGAGGAAGGAACCGCCATCGAACGGCGGACGGTGACGAATTGCAATGACGGGCAGGCTGGACAGCCCGTGGCGCAAAAAGGAGATTAAGTCGCTGAGTGCACCATCGCAGTGCACTCTATCGCCAACCTAAGGCGGCAATTATCACATCCAAAGGATGGCTGCAAAACAGCATCTGGAACGGGGGAATTTATCCCCAGCGGCTGAAGTCGAACTCATTAATCAGCGACTCACGGCATGACTGAAGTCATGCCCTGATACAAATCTACTCAAGCCGTGACCTGACACGAAACTCAAGTCACGCTCTAGCGAAACTTAGGGTCCTGCGCTAGTCGGATCTGGAGTTGTTCTGCAACCTGCAAGAGTAAAGCAATCGGCGTTGACAGCGAGCGAATTGATAATGAATGGTGTGACCAACTCCACGAAGTGCCTCATACTTCTCTCGCAGATCCTGCTGGCGGGGGATGGCGGCCACGGGGAAGAGCTATCTCGTGTCGCTGCATGCCTGAGCCGGGAAGAATTACTTGACCTGAGCGCTCTCGCAAATTCTCACCACGTGACGATGCGAACGTTCCCGGCCCTGCGGCAGATGATGACGCTCGAGGGAAATTCGCAGTCGGCCGAATGGATTGAGATCGAGGTCGGAAAAGAGCGCGCCCGGATTCAGAATGCCTTGTCCTTCCTTGAGCCCATTTGTGGTGCCCTGGAAGAAGCCGGCAAAGTGGTTGTCATCAAGTCACTCGATCATTGGCCCGATCTGGGGAGCGACCTGGATTTATACGCCGACGCGGAAGGCGGGGATGTTGTCGCCATCATGCACCGGGATTTCCAGGCGGAATTGGCGGAGCGCAGCTGGGGGGATCGGCTGGCGAACAAGTGGAACTTCGTGGTTCCAGGCTTGCCAGAACTGGTGGAAGTGCACGTAGGTCGTTTGGGCCAGACTGGGGAACAAATTGCCGTTGCGCAGTCCCTGGTTGCGCGCTCTCGATCAACCCAACTGGCGTCGCATGCATTTCACGTCCCTGCTCCCGAAGAGCGTTTAGCAATCAGCACCTTGCAGCGGATGTACCGCCACTTTTACATCCGTTTGTGTGACATCGTCGATAACGCCCGACTGGTGGAGTCGGGTGCGGTGGATTATCTCTATTTGCGCTCCCTGGGTCAGTCCGCAGGGCTGTGGGACGGTCTGGCAACTTATCTGGTGATCATTTCCGACTACGTCAAGTTGTACCGCGGCGAGGGACTTCCACTTCCAGACCTGGTAAGGTCCGCGGCGCGATTCGGCGGAAAAGAGATCGTTTTCCGGCGGAACTTCCTCCGGATTCCGCTCTTACCGCATTCGGCCAAACTGTATGCCTCGGAGTTGACGCGGCTTCTGCTCAACGGCGAGATTCGCAATACGCTGCGCCTGAGTTTGCTCCCGGGTCTGGCCACCGCTGCTGCGCTCGAGTTCAAACTTACAGGTAGTGACAAGGGGGTCTGGTAACAGTGACTCCGGTAACAGTGACTATGCGAGCACATACATACTTCGCTGGATTCTCCCCGCAGACCGGCGAGCCTATCGTGGAAACTCACTCTTGCGCGGAATGCAGCGGACCGCGGAGGACGGCTACTTTTACGTCACTTGCGATTGCCTGATCGCTTGTGATTTCAGTTCGTAAGTCTTTGAGCTGGCATGGAGATTCCCTTGGTCCGCATTCTCGTGGTGGATGACAATCCGGCAGTGAGGCATTACCTCCGCGCCATCCTTGAGCAGCAAAGCGCATGGCAGGTGTGCGATGAGGCCCGCACCGGAGGCGAAGCCCTGCAAAGGGTGCAAAAGTCGCCACCTCCGGACCTGATCCTTATGGATTTTCAAATGCCTGACCTTAACGGGCTGGATGTCGCCCAGCAGATTGCGCAGCTTTTTCCGAAGATCCCCATTCTCCTGGTAACGATCCACCTGTCCACCCAACTCGCCGAAGCGGCTAAGAGGGTAGGGGTCCGGGGAGCTTGCGCCAAGACAGACGTGGGCTCTATCGTGCAGGCAGTGGAGGCGCTTCTTCACGAGCAGACCTACTTTCCAGGTATGTCGGCTACAGCGTGAGGAGCTTCAGAACGCCCTTTGAGGGCATACAGGATTCACTGTATTCGGGCCTACCGGGGATCATGGTACGTTTCATTTGCGTAACGGTAGTAACCCGAAATTGTTGAAACCGAAGGAAAAAGCCCCTGCAGTTCGAGCGGGAAGCTTGGCTACACTATGGCGAGCAGTATCTCAGCCTCTCCCGAGGCTGGTTGGAGATCATGGCAATTCGAATATTACTGGTGGATGACCACCCGATCGTGCGGCAAGGGTTGAAAACTTTATTGGCAGGGCACCCTGGTTGGGAAGTAATTGGTGAGGCATCGGACGGTATGGAGGCGGTGGATAAGGCTGACCATTTGCAGCCCGACGTCATGGTCCTCGATGTAACCATGCCCCGGATGAACGGACTCGAGGCCTGCCGCTTGATTCGCCAGAAGGCGCCTGGGATGGAGATCCTGTTCGTGACTCAACACGACTCGCCCCAGATGATGAGAGAGGCGCTCGAGGCTGGTGCCCGGGGATACGTCGTGAAGTCGAATGCGGCGCGGGATTTGTTAGAAGCAGTTGAGGCTGTAAGCCAGCATCGGGTGTTCACGGCGCTCAATCGCCGGGACTCAGTGGCTCATGCTGAACAAGGTTAGTGCTCCAAGGGACTTATAAGTGGAAAGGGTAACCCCATGAAACTGCGAATTCTGGTAGCTGACGACCACGAGATAGTGCGGCGCGGATTGTGCTCCCTTCTGCAAAAGCACGAAGGTTGGGAGATTTGCGGCGAAGCCGGCGATGGCCGCGACGCGGTTGAGAAGGCGAAGCAGTTGAAACCGGATGTCGTGATTCTGGATGTGGGGATGCCCAACCTCAACGGACTGGACGCGACCCGTCAGTTGATGCAACACGACCCGAACTTCAAAGTCATCGTGCTGACGATCACTGATTCCGACCAGGTCATTCGGGAGGCTCTCGACTCCGGCGCTCGCGGTTTTGTTCTGAAGTCCGACGCGGCGCGCGATTTGGTCTCGGCAGTTGAAGCACTGCAGCACAAGCGGATGTTCTTCACGCCGCGCGTCAACGACCTGGTTTTGGCGGGATTTCTGGATAAGGGACACGCCATTTCGCGAAACGAGCCGCCTAGCTTGCCCACATTGACCGCGCGGGAGCGGGAGATCACTCAGCTCCTGGCTGAGGGCAAGAGTTCGAAGGAAGTGGCTTCGCTGCTTAATTTGAGTACGAAAACCGTGGAAACTCATCGCAGCAACATCATGCGAAAGCTTAGCTTCCATTCCATCCGTGATCTGGTGGTCTATGCGATCAAGAACAATATTATTCAGATCGACGTGCCGCCCCAGATGAAAAATCCCACCGGAAGCCCTGCGGCTTAAACAGTTCACTCTGCGCCGCGGGGCCTACCGGCCAGTGTTTCCCTGCGGGTAGTATCCGCTTCTGGTTCGTACGGTGAGCCGGCCATATCCGGGGGCGTGAGCCTCCACCCGCAGCGATTGGTAGGTGGGCCGCGCATTCTGGTTGCGTGGTTTGTAGGCGACGATATATTGGCTGCGGACATCGTGCGCTATTTCCCGCGTGATGCTGTTTACCTGATCGAGAGTATCCGGAAAGTACGCCACACCTCCGGTCCGGTCCGACAAATTCTGCAGTGCCTCGCGTCCGGGTCCAGCCATACCAGTCCTCATACCATTTCCAACCAAACCAATGGCGTAGAGGGTCGGCCCATTCACTTGCTGTAACTTGCGCGCGGCCTCTTCCAGGGTTTCCTGGCTCATATTGTCCTGTCCGTCGGTAATGACGAGAAGAACTTTCTTATCCAGGCGAGGATTGTTCATCAGATGAACTGCGGAGGCCACAATGGCGTCGTAGAGTGCGGTGCTCCCCTTGGTTGAAACCTGGTGCAATGCCGTCTGCAAGAGGTTTACGTCGGAAGTGAAATCCTGATCCAGGTAGTAGTTCTGGCTAAAATTCACCACAAAGATTTCGTCTTGAGAATTGCTGGCCCGGATCAGATTCAGTACCGCCTGGTTGACCCTGTCCCGCTTGTCACGCATCGAACCGGAGTTGTCGACCACAATTCCCATAGCGACGGGAACGTCTTCGCGGCGAAACGATGTGATGGTTTGCGGGACCCCAGCCTCAAACACCGAAAAAGCGTTCTTGTCCAGATAAGGAACCAAATGCCGTTGTTCGTCGAGCACGGTGGCATGCAGGACGACTTCTTGCACCTGCTTCTTGAAAACGAACATGCCCTGATCGTTGCTGCTTGGCTCCTGGCCGACCGGTTCCGGCCCCGAGGTCGGAGCCTGCGGGGTATTGCTGTTATCGGGCGCGATTGAGGCGTCCGGATTCCCGTTGGTGACTGGCGGCGTTGAAGGGGGCGGCGTTGAAGCGGGAGGTGTGGAAGCAGGAGGCACCGAGGGAGTCTGGGCCGACAATCCCAACGTTAATGCCAACACTGCAATGGTGAGGCCAATGCTCCACGGAAAGCCCTTGGACCCTGAAGCGGCAGAGTGCATGAGTTTCTCCATTCAGCTTCTTAGATGCTGATTTGTTTACGAAGGTAGGTCACCCGAAGCGAGAGGAGCGAACTTCTAAAGCGAACGCATTTAAGGGCAATCTAGGGGTGCCCCGAGGGGAAGGCATGGCAGCGATTCCGGAGTTCCCGCTTACGGTGAAGACCTGCGGAAAGTAGGGTGTTTGCTGTAGAAACCGAACGAAGAGGGAACTATCGGGGCACTGCTCTCACAGAAGTGCCCCAAGAGGATTGCGTCTACCAATAGCTCAGATTGAAGTCGTCGAGGTACGTGTTATAGGAGGCTTGGTTGTAGTCCCCATCCAACTGGTAATTGATAGTCACGCCGTACCACGAAGTGGTTCTTGGCGGATAGTAAGCATTCAGCGTGGACTTCACTCCATTTAAGGTAATGGATTGATACAGCAATTGGTTGTTTGAAGTCCTCTGTACCTGAATCGTCAAATGATTCCACGAGTTGATTTTAGGATTGCAGGCGATGCCCGTGGCCACCCATCGCTGATTCTGGTTATCCCAGATGTCCCACTGGTTGCCACCCAGAACTCTGCACTCCGTACCCCATATGAACGAGAGTCCGTTGGTGAACTGGTTGATGTCGAATTCCAAAGCCTCTGCGGCACTTAGATTCGAGCTGTAGAAATAGACGTCGTAAATAAAATTGTGAATGTTGGGGACAATCGTCCGGTTCTTGTCCAGATTCGGAGCGCCATCACCAACCAGGTGCACATTCCATAGAACGTCGGAATAGGGTGTGGACCCACCGATATTAAACTCCATCGCCTTGCCGCTCACCGACGGCGAACTCACTCCCTGCTTTGTCCACCAAGTGGTCTGGGGGCCATTGGGGCTACAGGAATAGCAAATACCGTAACCTGGGGGCAGCTCAATGTATCCATTCCAGCCCGCCCAACTCTGTATGTTGGAAAAGACCTGGCTGCCACCAGAGCCTACCGTGATGGTGATTGGGGTTGTCGACGCTCCGCCACAGTAGTCCCATTCCTCCACCACTGTGTTATATGTGCCAGCCCCCAGTGTGAGGTTGGTATTCAGGCTCGCTCCGCTAACTACATAGGCCAGCTGATTGGGAGCGGTGTAGATCCCCATGCTGGCGACGCCACCACTGCATGTGGAGCTTGCAGTTGCCTGGAAATTTACCGGCGAGCCGACCGTGCTGTTATTTGCCGGCGTTGAAACATAGACTCCAGACGAACCCGATACCGTGATGCTGATGGGAGTCGTGGTTGCTCCACCACAGTAGTCCCACTCTTCAACGACGGTGGCATATTTTCCAGAACCCAGCGCCAGGTTGGTGTCGAGTTTGGCCCCGTTTACGGTGTAGGCAAGCTGATTTGGCCCGGTATAAATCCCCATGGAAGCCACGCCTTTAGAACAGGAAGTGGTCGCCGTTGCGACGAAGTGCACGGGGGATTGGACGGTGGCTCCGTTGCCTGGTGCGCTGACGGAGACGCTTGCGAAGGCAGCTGGGACCGCAATCGCCAAAAGGCACACGATCGGCAAGAGACGTTTTTGCATGAAACACCTCTCCCATACTGGATTTTTACTGTACTTGCTAGTAACGGCTGCCCGGAATTGCTTGCGCGTTTAGCGGGAACGCGCGGGCGAGCCGTTCAAAGTGGCGAATCGTGGCGTTCTTGAACTAGATCGAAAGTGCCTTGGAATCCAGAAGCGTATTCCCAGATGGGCTCGTGCTTTCAAACATGGCTCTCTGTAAAATTTTTGGCAGAATACCAAAAAGACTGTATGGACGCCACAAAAAAACGGTAGCCCGAGAAATGAGAAGTTCTAAGCCCGAACCGTATCCAGGGGTGGTGAACGCACGGGTGGTCGTCCGGGCATATCCCCGCAGTCTCCTCAAAATAGAGTACTTATTAGCTCGTGGAGAGGCTGGCGCCATAGCCTCTGTAATCCTTCTGTTCTCAGAAAATCTCAAGCCCTTGTAAACCCGTGGAATCGGAACCGGCACGCTGCGAAAACATTGATCAACGTTTCAATGTTTGTAGGCAACTAAGTTCATGTTTCGTAATAGGTTAGCAGCTAGCCTCTTGCTAGCGGGCGGAGTTGCCTCGGTCGGGCCGGCCCCACAGGGGTGAATGCGGACGCCCGCAACGGCGGCTCACCTAAAGCGGCTTCTGGGTGAAAGTGGGCCCGACTTCCGGGTCACCCTCGCCCTGCAAGTGGTCTCGGCCCTGAAATGGAGGTAAAGCGTGAACTCGAACTCGCTGCGGATCCTGATTGCCGACGACCACGAAGTTGCAAGACGTGGAATTCGTTTCCTGCTGGAGCCGCATCCCGGCTGGGAGATTTGCGGCGAGGCGAAGGACGGCAGAGAAGCGGTCGAGATGGCCAGCACGCAAAAACCCGATGTCATTTTGCTGGACATTGGCATGCCCAACCTGAATGGGCTCGACGCAGCCCGGCAAATCCTGGCGACATCTCCGGACATGCCCATTTTGATTCTGACGATGCACGACAACGAACAAGTGGTACGCGAGGTTCTTTCGGCGGGAGCCCGAGCCTTCGTGCTCAAGTCCGACGCCGGTCGCGATCTGGTGACTGCAGTTGAGGCTTTGCAGCAGCAACGAACTTTTTTTACGACTAAGGTGTCTCAAATGGTCCTTGACGGATATTTGCACCCAGAGACCGAAGCAGATCGCTCCTCAAGAATCATGCTTACCCCCAGAGAGCGCGAAGTAATCCAATTGCTCGCCGAAGGAAAGACCAGTAAGGAAGTAGCTGTGGCTCTCCGCCTCAGTGTGAAGACTGCAGAAACCCACCGAACCAACCTGATGAGAAAACTAGACCTTCACTCGGTAGCCGACCTGACGCTCTACGCCGTGCGGAAAGGAATCGTTCAGATTTACTGACTCGAGGCCTGGCACACAGGGCTCAACACTGAGGGGTGCCTTGGCGATTTTACCTAAGTGTATTCTCGTAGGCAGATTGCGCGACCAGTCTGCGACCCTGGTATCGATTACGGAGTCTACTGGATGTGCCGCCTCGTCGCTTCTGCTTAAACTTCCTTCAGGATTGCGCGGCTGTCGTTTGGCAATCACTTTCCGATTTAAGAAGTGGAGGTCCCTCATGCTCTGGACTATCGCAGTGCTGCTCCTGATCCTTTGGATGCTCGGGATGGTGAGCTCTTACACGTTGGGCGGGTTCATTCACATTCTCCTTGTCTTGGCCATTGTTGCAGTTTTGATCCGGCTGATTCAGGGGAGAAGCCC
>WNFG01000260.1_pt1 | contig 47849 bp, 53 predicted proteins | sample 5400431 | NCBI WGS metagenome assembly WNFG01 (sample SAMN13153346, study PRJNA577476) | soil metagenome | isolation source: 120 cm saprolite under Douglas fir tree site 2 hole 3 replicate 2 | place: USA:California | collected 2015-04-18
GGACCTCAGCCCCCAGGCGGGGACGGATCGACATCTCATACTCCTCAGGGATCTCGCGGGACTCACAGGACCCCGCAAGACTGGCCCGCCGACATGCCCACAGTCAGCCAAATACCAAGATCCCCGACAGAGTCAAGCTTAGCTTCCGGGCACCCACAGGCGCTCGCCTGGCACGACCACGTCGCTGCTCATCGCGTTGAACTCCATGATCCGGCTGATGACGACCCGCGGATCAGCGGCCGGGTCGGCCCGGAGGGCGATCGACCACAGCGTCTGACCCGGCTGGACAACTACCGGCCGCATGTTCTTGTAGACCGTGCCCGGCGCCACCCCGTGGTTGGCGGCCTGCGCCCCGGTCGCGGCCGCCACCCAGAACGCGGTGACCACGGCCAGGATGATGGCGGCCGCGAAGCCGGTGACCGCGCGGCGGCCACGGCGGGTGAGGCGCACCCCGTGCCCGCGCCGTCCCGGGGCGAGACCGTGGGTCCGCGCACGGCCCTCCAGCCCACCTTCCCCCAGTTCACGGCGGGCCGATCTACGAGCCCGCAGCTCACGAGTGAGAGTTTGGTGGGCACGCAACTCGCGGGCCAGCGGTCCGCGGCTGCGCAGTTCGCGTTCCAGCCGGCTCCGGGGGCAGGGCTCGCGATCCGGCCGATCGCGACCGCCGGTCCGCCGCCCGGCGAGCTCTCGACCACCCAGATCACGCATCTCATCCTTGTGTTCGGTCGCTTCAGGCCGCTGGCCAACGCTCATCACGCTCATGCCGACCTCCTCCGTCGAATGACCGTTCTATCGCACAGTTTTTCGATCGAATACGTGTGCGATCGAATGACTGTACGATACCGTTCTACCCCAGGGGTACGACACTTTTACGGTTCATCGAACAGATGTTTGAGATCCGGCAGCGGAAGCGCTACCGTCGGCTCTGAACTCAGCCATGCGGATTCGGAGGTCATCGATGGACAACAGCGCGGAAGACGGCGGGGCGCAGGGGGCGCCGCCGGAGAACCGCACGGGCATCAGCGCCGGTGCCAAGCCGAAGGGCCGACCGGGGAGAAAGCCGAAGGGGAGCGTCCCCACGGTTGTCACGGAGATGCCGGACCGGCCCGATCCGGGTCATGTGCTCACCTGGCGGCAGCGCAAAGTGCTCCAGGTCATCCGGGAGTCAGTGCAGCGTCGTGGCTATCCACCGTCGATGCGCGAGATCGGCGAGGCGGTGGGGCTGACGAGCACGTCTAGCGTGTCGTACCAGCTGTCGACCCTGCAGAGCAAGGGCTACCTGCGCCGTGACGCTGGCCGGCCGCGCACCGTCGAGGTCCGCCTGCCGGGCCATCCCGCGGTGCGGCCCGAGGCCGAGCAGGAAGATGAGACTGCGATGGATATCCCGTCGCAGGAGGCCGCCTATGTGCCACTGGTCGGCCGGATCGCCGCAGGTGGTCCGATCCTGGCCGAGGAGGCAATCGAGGACATCTTCCCGCTGCCCAAGCAGATCGTCGGCGACGGAACGCTGTTCCTGCTCAAGGTGGTCGGTGACTCCATGATCAATGCTGCTATCGCGGACGGTGACTGGGTCGTGATACGCCAGCAGCCGGTCGCGGAGAACGGCGACATCGTTGCGGCGATGATCGACGGTGAGGCCACGGTCAAGACCTTCAAGCACTCGGGCGGTCACGTCTGGCTCATGCCGCACAACCCGGCCTACGCCCCCATCCCGGGCGACGACGCCGCGATCCTGGGCCGCGTGGTCGCCGTACTTCGGCGCATCTGAGGAGGCAGCGGGCGGCCCGTCAGCCGGGTACGACGTTGACCAGCCGGGGAGCCCGGACGATCACGGTCCGCACCTCCCGGCCGGCCAGTGCCCTGGTGACGCCGGGGGCCGCCAGCGCCAGCTCGCGCAGCTCGTCCTCGCCGATCCCGGGCGGGACCTCCAGCCGGTCGCGCACCTTGCCGGCCACCTGGACGACACAGGTCACCAGATCCTCGATCAGCAGGGCCGGGTCGGCGGACGGCCAGCCGGCCTTCGCTACCGACGGCTCGTGCCCCAGCAAGGCCCAGCACTCCTCGGCCGTGTACGGCGCGAAGATCGACAGCAGCACCGTCAGCGTCTCCGCCGCCTCACGCACCGCGGGATCATCAGCTCCGGGCCCGGAGTCGATCGCCCGCCGGGCCGCGCTGGCCAGCTCCATCAGCCGCGCCACTGCCACGTTCAGCCGCGACGATTCGACCAGCCTGGTGACCTCGTCGATGGTCCGGTGGGTGACCTTCCGCAGCTCCAGATCCCCGGCACCCGGCCCGGGAGTCGTCGCGCCGGCGTCAGCCGCCACCCGCCAAACCCGACCCAGAAACTTCACGCTGGCTTCCGGGTTCATGTCGGCCCAGTCGATATCGTCCTCGGGCGGGCTCGCAAAGATCATCGTCAGGCGGATCGCGTCGACGCCGTGCGCGGCCAACTGCTCGCCCAGGTCCACCCCGTTACCCAGCGACTTGGACATCGCGCGGCCGTGGTTGATCACCTGGCCCTGGTTCAGCAGCCGGGTGAACGGCTCGGTGAAGTCGACCATGCCCATGTCGTGCAGCACCTTGATGAAGAACCTGCTGTACATCAGGTGCAGGATGGCGTGCTCCACGCCGCCCACGTACAGGTCGACGGGGGCCCACCGGCGCACCGCAGCCACGTCGAACGGGCCGTGCTCGTAGGCCGGCGAGCAGTACCGCAGGAAGTACCACGAGGAGTCGACGAACGTGTCCATGGTGTCGGTGTCGCGCAGGGCGGGGCCGCCGCACTTGGGGCACTGCGTGTTCACCCAGTCCGTGGCGGCCGCCAATGGTGAGACACCCTTGGGGACCAGATCCTGCCCGCGCAGATCGGGCAGTACCACCGGCAGTTGGTCGTCGGGCACGGCGACCTCACCGCACTCGGGGCAGTAGACGATCGGGATCGGCGTTCCCCAGAACCGTTGCCGAGACAGCAGCCAGTCACGCAGCCGGAAGTTCACCGCGGCGCGTCCCTGGCCGTCCGATTCCAGCATCTGCGTGATGCGAGCGATGGCATCGGCCTTGCTCAGCCCGTTCAGCGGTCCGGAATTGATCAGGGTTCCGTCGCCGTGCGTGGCCACGCCGGTGACCGCGGGATCAGGCTCCCCGGTGTCCACCACGACACGCACGTCCAGCCCGTAAGTCCGGGCAAAGTCCAGGTCGCGCTGGTCGTGCGCGGGAACGGCCATGATCGCCCCGGTGCCGTAGTCCGGTAGCACGTAGTCAGCTGCCCACACCGGCAGCCGCTCGCCGTTCACCGGGTTGACCGCGTAGCGGCCCAGGAAGACCCCTGTCTTTTCCCGGTCCGCGGACTGGCGCTCGATGTCGGTCAGCTTGCGCACCTGAGCTACGTACGCACGCAGCGCTTCCTGCTGCTCCGGCGCGCAGATCTCCTCCGCCAGCGGTGAGTCGGCGGCGACCACGAAGAAGGTGGCACCGTACAGCGTGTCAGGTCGCGTGGTGAACACGGTGACCGGTTCGTCGCGCCCCTCGATGACGAACCGGACCTCCGCACCCTCCGAGCGGCCGATCCAGTTGCGCTGCATCAGCAACACCCGGTCCGGCCAGTTGCCCTCCAGGCTGGCCATGTCCGCCAGCAGCCGGTCGGCGTACTCGGTGATCTTGAAATACCACTGGGTCAGCACCCGGCGGATGACCTCGGTCCCGCAGCGCTCACACCTACCGCCGATGACCTGCTCGTTGGCCAGCACGGTCTGATCGTGCGGGCACCAGTTGACGTAGCCGTCCTTGCGGTAGGCCAGGCCCCGCTCGTAGAAGCGCAGGAACAGCCACTGGTTCCAGCGGTAGTAGCCCGGGTCGCAGGTGTGCAGCCGCCGGGACCAGTCGAACGACACCGCATATCTGCGGAACGAGGCGGCCTGGGTCTCGATGTTGGCGTAGGTCCAGTCGGCCGGGTGGGTGTTGTTCCTGATCGCCGCGTTCTCCGCGGGCAGGCCGAAGGCGTCCCAACCGATCGGGTGCAGCACGTTGTGCCCGCGCTGGAAGTAATACCGGGCCACCGCGTCCGCGATCGCGTACGCCTCGGCATGACCCATGTGCAGATCACCGGACGGGTACGGGAACATGTCCAGCAGGTAGGTGCGGGGACGGTCGTCCGCAGGATCATCATTGGCCCGGAACAGGTCCAGGCCAGCCCACCGGGCCTGCCATTTTTCCTGGATGTCGCGCGGATCGTAGTGTTGTGCCCGCTCAGCGCTCTCGGCGGCTGTCATGATCTTTCCTCACCATGTGGTCGGTCCGGCTCCGGCAAATAGAAAAGCCCCCCGGTCCACGAGGGGCAGCCGCGCCAACGACGGTCAGTCGGCGCGGCTAGGTAAGGAGCAGCCGTGCGGAACGCATGCATTCAGGGTAGCGCACCCGGTGACCGTGCGCATATTCCATACAACAGGCCGACGCGGCCGGCAGGCGACGCGGCCGCCTGCCTGGTGAGATCCTGCGCCAGGGCGGCTTGCGGCCGAGCCTGGCCGCAAGCCACCCTGGCGGCTTGGCCAAGCGTTGGCCCGACGTTACGGATTGCCGGCGTAGCGACGTCATCTGTACACAGCCCGCTAACTCCGGCGTGTCATCACCGCAACATCGATCGCGCAGACTGGAGCGGTGAACACCAACAATGCACCTGCCACGCCCGCGCCACGGCGGAAGATCGCGCTGGTGGCGCACGACCGCAGGAAGCAGGATCTCCGTGAGTGCGCCCGGTTCAACCGGGACGAACTGGCCAGGCATGACCTGTTTGCGACCGGTACCACGGGACGTCTGCCTAGCGCCAGGTGACACGTAGCTGGTCGCGGAGGGTCGCGAGATGGCTCGCGTCTCCGCTTACGTCGAGGTCCCACGCGTCGCGGCGGTTCCAGAGCAGCAGGTAGAGGTCGGCGGCGGGACCGGTGATGTCGCAGTCGGCGGGACCGGCGCCGCGGGTGACGTCGGCCTGGCCCGGGCCCATCGCGACCAGCCAGTGAGCTGTCCCATCCGGCCCGTCGTCGGCGTGCACACCCAGGGTGCCGGGCGATGGCCGCCACGACCTGCGGCGCGCGGCGCGCGGCAGGAAGCCGGTGAGCAGCTCATCGACGCCGTCCGCGGCCAGCCGGGCGGGCACCGGCCCGAACCCCGACGCGGGAACCAGCCCAGACCCCGGCCCAGACCCTGACCCAGACCCCGACCCTGACACCGGCCCAGACCCCGACCCGGGCCCCGGCTCGGGAACCGGCCTGGGCTCGCGCTTGTCGGCCTCGGCCGCCGCCTGCTGCGTGTCCACCCGGTGGATGGCTGTCTCGTGCGACTGGCGCCGGGCCCAGAACGCCAGCGGGGAGGGAGCGGCCATGAACGTCCAGCATTTCAGGTCCGGATCGGCGGCCGCGAGGGCCCGCACGAGGCTGGCATGCCCGTCACGGAACCAGTCGAGCAGGACGTCATCCGCAGGCCCGTGGGTAAGCACTTCATCTTCCCCGGGAGTCTCGACCATGTCGGTGCTCTGCTCCGCCACGTACCCGGTCGCCCACCTGTGCACGTAACCGGTGTGCTTGAGAAGGTCGCGCACGGCCCATCCGGGGCACGCTGGAACGGGCGCCCCCAGGCCCGCCTGGCCAGCCGCCAGGGACAATAGCTCACCATCGTGGCGCAGGCACTCGATGTGGTACGCGACATCGCTGGGGCGGTAGCCGGGCATCTGCATGTCACGAGCATGCCGCCCTCGCGTGCCCTGCGCCACTCCGTTCCCGCGGTGCCATCCCGCTCGCCTGCGGGGCCCCACCCATCTCCCCATCCCTCTTCACTGCGCCGCCTTCCCTCGTCGCTCGTTCCTCGCTCCTCAGTCCAGGCGACACCGCGCCCCTCCGGCTCGCTTACGCTCCGCTGCTCAGTCCAGGCGGCGCCGCGCCCCTCCGGCTCGCTCACGCCTTCCCCGCGCGGGCGCCGCTCTGCGACCATTGGAACGGAATGCAGTGGTCTGTCAGGGGTCCTTCCCTGACAGACCACTTAGTTCGAGTCGAAGGCGGTACGGCCGTGACAATGCAGCCTCCCGGTTCCCTGGCGGCCGGCGACATCGACCTCTCGGATACCGCCTTCTGGGGCTGGCCCGCCGCGGACCGGCAGGCTGCCTTCGCCGTGCTACGCGCCCGCGAGCACCCGGCCTTCTTTGCCGAGCCAGAGGCCCCTTTTGCAGAACGAGGCCCGGGGTACTTCGCGTTAGTACGCCACGCGGACGTGACCGAGGCGAGCCGGAACCCCGAGGTGTTCTGCTCCAGAAGGGGCGCGACGAGCATTCTCGATCTGCCCGCCGAGTTCAACGAGTACTTCGGCTCGATGATCAACATGGACGACCCGCGGCACGCCCGGCTGCGCCGGATCGTGTCCCGCGCCTTCACCCCGCGGATGATCGGCAAGTTCGAGGAGGATGTGGCGCGGGTGGCCACGCGGGTCGTCGACGACCTGCTGGAGACCGGGCCCTGCGACTTTGTGGAGAACGTGGCCGCACGCCTTCCGCTGACCATCATCTGCCAGATGATGGGCGTGCCGGACAGCAGCTACGACATGGTGCTGCGGAACACCAACATCATCTTGTCCGGCGCCGATCCCGACTTCCTCAGCGCTGACATCGGCGAAGCGATCGGGCAGATCCTGGCCGCCGGGCAGGAACTGGCCGACCTGGTCACCGGCCTGGCCGCGGCGCGGACCGCCCATCCCGCCGATGACCTGGTCTCCTCGCTGGTCACGGCGAACATCGACGGTGAGCAGTTGACCGGCGCGGAACTCGCGTCGTTCTTCATCCTGCTCGTGGTAGCCGGGAACGAGACCACCCGCACCGCGATCTCGCACTCGCTGGTGCTGCTCACCGACCACCCCGCGCAGCGCGCGCTGCTGCTGGACGCCTTCGAGGACAGAATCAGCGGGGCGGTGGAGGAGATTGTCAGGTACGCCTCTCCGGTCATGTTCATGCGGCGCACGCTCACGCGCGACTACACGATGAACGGTCACACCTACCGTGAAGGCGACAAAACGGCGCTCTACTACTGGTCGGCCAACCAAGACGAGGCGGTCTTCGCCGATCCGGCCAGGTTCGACATCACCCGCTCCCCCAACCCGCACGTCGGGTTCGGTGCCGCGGGACCGCATTTCTGCCTGGGCGCGCATCTTGCCCGCCGGGAGATCACGGTCATGCTCCGCGAACTGCTGGGCCGCATCCCTGATATCAGCGCGGCCGGTCCGCCCGACCGGCTGTTGTCCAGCTTCATCAACGGCATCAAGCGGCTGCCCTGCGATTTCAGCCGCTGAGCGGCCGATAGGGGTCCAGCCCGATTGCTAGGGCCCACCGTGAAGGTGGAACGCCACGACGGGCCGGACTTGGCTTCAATTCTGATAACAAGCTGTGATCGAACGAACGCAACGTGTATAACTAGAGTCCCCTGGTTTCCAGAGGACCGCGCGGCGCCGAGGGGGGGCCTTCGTCCACTCGGCGGCGCCACCCCGGGGGCGTGGCGCCGCCAGGACGAAGGTGCCGGGTCCGGCCGGGCTCAGGTGAGCTGGCTGATCCGGCCGGCCAGAGCGAAGTCAGCCGCGGTCAGCCCGCCCGCCGAATGAGTCGACAGCGTCAGCGTCACCCGGTTCCACTGAATCAGGATGTCCGGATGGTGATTCGCATCCTCGGCCAGGTACGCCACGGCTCCCACGTACAGCATCGCCGCGCGGAAGTCGGCCAGCTTGGCGGTGCAGGTGATACTGCTGCCGGCCAATGTCCATCCGGGCACGCTGGCCAGCTCGGCCGTGATTTCCTCGTCGGTGAGCAGTTCCATGTTCGCCGCCTGACAGCCGCCCGGGTGTGCTGAGCCTGCCCGGCACGGCCGGCGGCATGCCGCCGGCCGTGCCGCAGGCTCTCCCTGGAGACTAACCCGAATTGAGGGCCGCAGCGCGGGCCGCCCTTAAAGGCGCCCTGGGCGCCTTTAAGGGCAGCCACCATTCGTGCGTTGGATCGGCCACGCAGCGCGCGACGGTAACCCGGGTTCCCGGGACCAGGCTGCTGCCGGGATCGGCCAGGCATTCGCCGCTCAGCGCGTTGCGCAGTTCCCCGGTCCCGGATGGCGTCCACTTCTGCCAGGTGAGACCGTCACACCAGCGCAGGCGGACATTGGCGTACGCGGCACGGGACGCGACCGCGACGCAGAGGTGGCCGCCGCGGATCGTGCCGGCCCGGGCGCTCCATTGTTGCTGGCGGGCGCTTGTACCGCAGCTGCCGATGACCACGGGCGCGTTCACTGCATATTGCCCGCGCGCCAGGCACGCCCCCAGGACGGCACTGGCCACGGTGCCCGACCGCAAGGCGGCCACCGCTCCCTGGGCCGCACTGACATAACCGGCAAAGTCACCGCTGGTATACACGGCCCACGGGGCGAAGTTCGTTCCGCGCCCGCTGACTGTGTAGGCGACGTTCGCGTTGCACTGGGCATTGAACGCGCATGCATCGGACGTGCCGGACTGCCCCGCGCTGTCGAGCTGCCAGAGCCCGCGATCGTAGATGCCGGGGCAGTTGACGGGCGGATAGTCACCGTCCCGGCCCGTCGGATTGCAGTAGTAGACCGCCGACTGGCCACCGGATTCGGCCACGCAGACCGCACTGGCCGTCACCAGGCTCCCGTTGTTCGCCCAGCCGGCGGCTGTGGCTCGGGCGGTACATGTCGCCGCGGCCGACGCGGCCTGCGCGGCGTTCAGCGGTCCGTGCGAGCCGTGTGGAGCGAGCGACACCTGGTTGACAGCTGATGACCGGACCGTGCCTGGTGCGGGGTGCGGGCTGGTGCCCGCGGCCGCCGCGCCGCCGACACCCACGGCGGCGAGAGCGGCCAGGAGAAGGGCCCGGGTTTTCAGCCGGACGATGAACGCGAGCATCGATACTCCCCTCGTTCAGGGCGGATGGCAATCCCGCCACACAGCCGCGTGATGTCACGCGACCCTTGAGGGGTTTCGATGGCCGGCCACAAGCCAGCCCAGGTCAACGATAACATTCGAGCTCGCCCGGCCCCGCGGTCCAAGCACGTCAGGGCCGCCGGGGGACCTCGGGGGGCTATTGGCGCCGCAGCTGGAAACCGGCCCCGGTAGGCTAGCCGGCGCAGGCCAGCCCGCCGGACCGGCCGTGGAGCGCCCGCAGGTGATCATGCCCGACGCAGAACCGCGCGGCACGCCGCCGCGCCCAAGCAAACCCTCATCCCCCGGCACGCCGCCGCGGCCAAGCCCACCGCCATCCCCCAGCACGCCGCGACCCACGCCGCTGCTCGGGGTGCATGAGCGGCTTGGCGCCACCATGACCGGCTTCGCCGGCTGGCAGATGCCGCTGCGCTACCGCAGTGAGACCGCGGAGCACCACGCGGTGCGCCGCGCGGCTGGCCTGTTCGACCTGTCGCATATGGGCGAGATCTCGGTCACCGGACCGGGGGCGGGAGGCGCGCTCGACTACGCGCTGACCGGCCAGCCGTCCGCGGTGGCGCCCGGGCGTGCCCGGTACACGATGATCTGTGCCGACGACGGCGGGGTGCTCGACGACCTGATCGTCTACCGGCTGGTCGACCAGGAGTTCCTGATTGTCGCGAATGCCGCCAACACCCAGGTCGTGCAGGACGCCCTCGCTCAGCGGGCCGACGGCTACGACGCGCAGGTCACCGATCGGACCGCCGATTACGCTCTGATCGCCATCCAGGGCCCAGCCGCGGCCAAGATTCTCGGGCCGCTCACCGACATCTCACTCGATGGCGTGAAGTATTACGCCAGTCACCGTGCCCGCGTGTCCGGCCGCGAGGCTCTGCTCGCCCGGACCGGATACACCGGGGAGGACGGCTTCGAGCTGTTCACCGCCCCCGGCGACGCTGAGCACGTGTGGACGGCGCTGGCCGACGCGGGCTCCGGCGACGGCCTGGTACCCGCGGGCCTCGCCGCGCGCGATACGCTCCGCCTCGAGGCCGGAATGCCGCTGTACGGCAACGAACTCGGCCCTGACGTGACGCCTTTCGACGCCGGGCTGGGGCGGGTGGTCAAATTCGACAAGCCAGGCGACTTCGTCGGCCGGGCGGCGCTCCAGGCGTACGCGGAGGCCGGCCCGCGCCGGGTCCTGGTCGGCCTCACCGGGGCCACCCGCCGGGTCCCCCGGCACGGCTACGCCGTCCTGTGGCACGGCCAGGCCCGGGGCACGGTGACCAGCGGCGCGCCATCGCCCACCCTCGGCGTGCCGATCGCCATGGCCTACGTCGATCCAGAGATGGCGAGGCTGGCGGCTGCGGGCGGGGCCGGCGGCGCACTCGCGGTGGACATCAGGGGCAGCGCCGAGCCAGCCACCATGGTGGACCTGCCGTTCTACCGCCGGGCGGACTGAAGCGCGCCAGGCGTCAGCCAAACTCGCAGCTGCCAGCTTCCACACGAGAGGGTTACCATGATCGTTCCGGACGAACTGCGTTACACCGCGGAACACGAGTGGGTCGCCATCGACGGCACCGTCGCGTCCGTCGGCATCACGGACTATGCCCAAAATTCCCTGGGCGACGTGGTCTACGTCTCCATCCCTGCCGCGGGGACGGCGGTGACGGCCGGCGAGCCGTGCGGCGAGGTCGAGTCCACGAAGTCCGTCAGTGACATCTACTCGCCGGTGGACGGCGAGGTGATCGAGGCGAACCCGGAGATCGAGGACGATCCAGGGCTGGTCAACTCCGACCCCTACGGAGCGGGCTGGCTGATGCGGATCAGGCTGGCCGATGACGGGCCGCAGGCAGATGACCTGCTGACCGCCGAGCAGTACGTCGAGCTGACCAAAGAGGATGAGTGACCCTGTCCGGCTCCGGCCCAGCTGACCTGCAGCGGTACAACGCGGCGACGGCGCATCTGGAACCGCCGTTCGCGGTGGTGGACCTCGCGGCGCTGCGGGCCAACGCGGCGGACATGGCCCGGCGAGCGGCCGGCAAGCCGATCAGGCTGGCCAGCAAGTCGGTGCGCTGCCGGGCCCTGATCGAGCAAGCGCTGGCCATGGACGGGTTCCGCGGGATCATGGCCTTCACCCTGCCGGAGGCGCTCTGGCTGGCGGCGCATGGCACCGGCCAGGACATCCTGGTCGCCTACCCCACCGCCGACGCCGCGGCGCTCGCCCGGCTGGCCGGCGATGCGGTCGCCCGGGCCGCGATCACGGTGATGATCGACTGCCCGGATCACCTCGACATGATCGAGAAGGCCGCCGCGACGGTCCCCGCCGCCGGCCCGATCCGGGTCTGCATCGACATCGACACGTCCTATGTCGCGCTCGGCGGTCGCATGCGCGCCGGGGCCCGCCGCTCCCCCGTCCGCACCCCCGCCGACGCGGCCGCCCTGGCCAGGAATGCCGTCGCCCGGCCCGGAATCCACCTGGCCGGCATCATGGCCTACGAGGCGCAGATCGCCGGCGTCGGCGATAACCCGGCGGGACGGCCGTACTATGCCAGGGCCGTTCGGTATATGCAGCGGAAATCCGGTGCGGAACTGGCTCAGCGGCGCGGCGCGATCGCGGCCGCGGTCCGGGCCGTGACGCCCCTCGACTTCGTCAATGGCGGCGGCACGGGCTCCATCGAGAAGACCACGGCCGAGGACGCGGTGACGGAGATCGGCGCGGGCTCCGGCCTGTACCAGCCGGTGCTGTTCGACAGTTACCTGGGTTTCTCCGGGCGGCCCGCGGCGCTGTTCGCGCTGCCCGTGGTGCGCAGGCCCGGGCCGGGCGTGGTGACGGTTCTCGGCGGCGGGTACCTGGCGTCAGGTCCGGCCCAGGCCAGCAGGCTGCCCCGGCCGTACTTGCCGGCCGGGCTGCGCCTGGACGCCCAGGAGGGCGCCGGCGAGGTGCAGACGCCACTGCTCGGGCAGGCGGCCGACGAACTGGCGGTCGGCGACCGGGTCTGGTTCCGCCACGCCAAAGCCGGGGAGTTGTGCGAGCGGTTCACCGGGTTGCACCTGATCGAGGGGCGCTCCGTCGCCGCGACCGTGCCCACCTACCGCGGCGAGGGCCAGGCCTTCGCCTGAGCTACCTGCGGCGGCGGCGGAACAGGTAGGCAGCGGCGCCGAGCACGATCACCGCGGCCGTCGCCCCCGCGCCGAGCCGCACCTCCGGGCGCGAGACCTGCTCCCGGACCCGCGCGGCCACGCGCCGCGCGGCGTTCGCGGGGCTGGCCCGCTCGGTCAGGGCGTCGATGGTGCGCGCGAGGTTCTCGCGGGTGCGCTCGATCTCCTTGACCAACGCATCCGGGTCGCTCGTCGCGACCACGCCGTCGCCATCGGCCATTAACCCATCCTTTCCTACCGAACGTTTCGTTAGCCGCCAGTCTCCCAGGCTCACCGGGGTTCTGTACGGCCGACACCCGGCTATGGGTCATGCTGAGGGCCGTAGCATTTCACGTCATGAACGAGCCGTGGCGCGCGAACGGGTGTGGCCTGCCTTGCGCTGCGCCCTCGGCGCTTTACGCGCCAGGCCGGCCACACCCGCCCGCGCTGGGGCATGCGGACCCGCGCTGGGGCATCCGCACCCCGCGCTGAGCAGACCACACCCCCTTGTAGGTGCCGGTGCCGGGGCGGCGGTTCGTGAGCCGCCCCGGCGCCGGCCCGGGCGGATCAGTTGGCGGTGGCCAGGTGCTGGGCGGCGGCGATGATGGCGCGGCAGGCGATCGTCTGGCCGACGGCGCCGTGCACCTCGGTACCGTGGAACGCCGCCGCCTCTAGTTCTCCCTTGATCTTCCCGGCGAGACCGTCCCTGACCCGCTCGAGCGCGGACAGCACCCGGTCGGTACGCAGGTAGGTCTCATCACCCGGGCTGCTGCTCTGCATCGCCGTGGTCGCGGCCTGCAGGGTGGCGGTGCCGAACTCGCCGACGCTCGAGTTGAGCTGCTTGTAGCAGGCGCCGAGCGCCGACACCCCCAGGGCGCTGAGCGCGTCATTGGGCTCGGCCAGCAGTTGGGTGACTACGCGCCCATCATGCTGGTAATCGTCCTTCAGCCCGGTCAGGTACATGAGGGTGGGCCGGATGTCAGTCTCATCGATCCAGGTTCCGGTGGTGCCGCTGCCCGGGACGGTGACCTGGCCGCTGTTGGCACCAGCGGAGTTCGGGCCCGCGTCGGCGGCGGTTCCGTCCAGACCGCGGTGGGCGACGCCGGGCCCGGCAATGCCGAGCCAGTTGGTGTTGATCTCCGCGGCGTAGTCACCGTGATTCCAGGCGAAATTCGTATTCTGGGTGACGCACGAGGTTCCGCAGGTCGTCGCGCCGCTGCTCAGGAAGTAGTCGGGCTTGGCGAACAGGGCAAACGTCGGTGTTCTCGCCGGGTCGGCGTTCACCATGTGCAGGATGCCCATCTCCACTGGGTCCGCCAGGTAGTTGGTGATCTTCTGGCTGGCCTCCCCGGTATAGGGATTGCTCGCCGTCAGCCCGGCCACGTCGTGTTCCAGGGTCCGCACCGGGGCCGCCGTCGGCCCGGGCCGGCCGGTCACATAGAACTCAGGTGCTGAGTCATTTTCCAGGCTGAACAGGGTCGTGTTTCCCTGCTGGGTGGCCAGCAGGCCGATCAGGTTGCCGGCCAGTTCGCCGAACGAGCCTGCCGGGTAGGTGCACGCGACGGCGGGTGTCACCGTGTCGCCGCTCACCGTGGCACCGTTGCAGTTCGCCGGGGTGGGCTGGATGGCCCGGCCGACGTTCGCGCCCGCCATGTGGTCGCCCTCATCGGTGGTGGCGATGAACAGCGAATTCTTCGCAGTGATGCCGTCGGCAGCCAGCCTCGCGAAAAACGTTGAGAATGCTTGGTTGTAGTACTGGGCCTGGGCCACGTAGCACGGGCTTCCGCTGCCGAGCGCGGACGGCGCGCCGTTGCACGCGGTCAGGCCGGGGATGTGCTCGTTGCCGTGAATATCCGCGATGTACCCGTTGGTCACCGGCACACCTGACTCCTGCATACCCGCGACGTAAGCCAGCGTCTGCGACGCGTTGATCGGCCCGAATCCAGGGAATCCGGGGGTGCTGAGGAAGCCGCCGTTGATCTGGTTCCCGTTCTCATCGACCAGGTTGCCCGCGGCGTTGGTCACCTGGTAGCCGTTCCTGGTCACGTTGGGCATGCCCGCCCCGAGCTGCGGCGCGACGTACCGGTGACCGAACAGGGCCTGGTAGCCGGTGTAGCCGCCGGGCTCGTCGGGCAGGCTGTCGGTCACCGCGGTCGGGCTCGGCGTGGTCTGCCCGAACTTGACACCCTGCGCCGTCGAGCAGAGCGCGCTGCCCTTGGCGCAGTGCACGCCAACACCGACGTAGTCCGCCGTCTCAGCGTCCTTGAAGCGGTCGCTATCGGCGGTGAGCTGCTGCTGCTCCGGCGAGTTGGCGCCGAACACCTTGGGGATGTCCACCGCCGTGTTCTCCAGTACCTGGTTCACCGTGGCCACCTGACCAACATCGCAGCCAGCCCGGGTGAACGGCACCCACGGGGCCGGGGTAATGGTGTTCGGCGTCGGCGCGGGGGTCGTAGTGGCCGGCGGGGTGGCCGAGTAGACCATGGACGGGTTGGTGTCGTGGCCCGGGTTCGGAGTGGCGGCGGTGTCGAAGATCGGGTCCGTCCAGTAGGCGAACGAGCCGGCCCGATCGGTGGTGCCGTCGGTGTTGTACGCCTGGTAGGAGTTGCTGATCGGCATGCCCGCCCGGTCGCCGTACAGGCCGGTGAAGGTGGTCAGCAGGTCATTGGCGGTATGCGCGATGAGCGGGGTGTGGTTGTTGGACGCCAGCGTGCCGTTGTTCTCGAAGAAGTGCAGCAGGCTCGGCATCAATTGCAGGTCAGAAGGCACATTGGGGTTATCGCGGAAGAAATGGACGTTGTCAAAGGTGATGTGGATGACGTGCTTGACCCCGTTCCCGAGATGGCAGCCATTTCCCGCCGGCTCGTGCGCGGCGGGTGCCGCGACCGGCCGCCCGGCCGCGGCGAGCCCCGGCGCGGTGGCTCCGCCGATCGCGATCACGCCCAGAAGCGAAGCGCATCCGGTGAAGGCGGCGGCCCTCGCGGTCACCCGCCGTCGTCGTTGGTGCTGTCGCATCGATCCCCTCCTCTGCCCGCTGCCCGGCTGGTCCGCCCGACAGCCCTGCCGTGGACCCTAGGGATGCTGCCCGAACTCCTGGCGACGGGAGGGAGACTTGGGGGCCAACTCTCCCATGGCCCTTCGTGGGACACCTGTCGCCTTCGAGCTACGCATGCCCCCCACCTTCCACCAAGTCCCGGCACGCGCCTAGTGGGTTGGGCCAGAATGCTCCGGGGCCGCGTAGGCCTCACCGGCCCGGGCTGAGCACGGCCGTCGTTGCCCGACGTCAGCTGGCGGGATCGGCGGGCCATTTACAATTCGGTTCGTGACGATCAGGGCGGTCATCTTCGATTGGGGCGGCACGCTCACTCCGTGGCACACCGTCGACCATGAGGCACTCTGGCGGGGTGTGTGCGGGCAGCATTTCCCCGAGCGGGCAGACGCGCTAGCCGCCGCCATCTGGGCCGCTGAACTGGGACTGTGGCAGGCGACCGGGGACACGCGGGCCAGCGCCACCTTGGACCAGGTATTCGACCGGGCCGGCCTGGTGCCCACCGAGGCCTTCCTGGCCAGCTATTTCGAAGCGTGGGACCCGCACACCTTCACCGACCCCGAGGTGCCACCGCTGCTGCGCGACCTGCGCGAGCGGGGCCTGCGGGTGGGCGTGCTGTCCAACACGATGTGGCCGCGGAGCGCGCACGAGCGGGTGTTCGCCCGGGACGACGTGCTCGGCCTGATCGATGGCGCGGTCTACAGCAGCGAGATCCCGTGGGCCAAGCCGCATCCGAAGGCGTTCCTGGCCGCGATGGCGGCCGTGGGCGTGCACGATCCAGGCGCGTGCGTGTTCGTGGGCGACCGGCCCTACGACGACGTGCACGGCGCGAAGAGAGTCGGCATGCGGGCGGTTCTCATCCCCAACAGCGACGTCCCGCCGTTCGAGTCGGCCGCGCCGGACGCGGTGATCACCCGGCTCTCCGAACTGCCCCGCCACCTAGACACCTGGTGACCGGGGCCGGGGTGCGCGCCAATTTGTAGGGGGCGGACCCCGGGGCCCGGGTGCAGCGGCCGGTCTGTCGGTGCCCATGTCTACTCTTGGCACGTGGACACGCGAGAGGCGGCCCAGCGGTGGGCAGATGTGTGGGAGCACGGCTGGTGCGAGCATGATGCGGTCGCCATTGGCGCGCTGTATGCCGAGGGCGCGTTCTGGCAGCAGCATCCGTTCCGCGAGCCGGAGCCGGGTTACCTGGCCCGCGTGTTCGCGGAGGAGGAATCGGCCCAGTGCCGGTTCGGCGCGCCCATCGTCGATGGCGATCAGGCTGCTGTGCCCTGGCGCGCGCAGACCAGGCTGACAGATGGCAGCACCGAGGATCTGGCCGGGGTGTCATTGCTGCGTTTCAGGGCCGACGGGCTGGTCGTGGAAGAGCGCGACTTCTGGTCCCAGGGCTGAGGCACACCCTCGCAGTGCTATTGCGATCCCCCCTTACCCTCATAGCACGAGCATTGGTATGTGGCGGCTGGCGACCGGCTTGGCTCGGCTGTCAGATGAGAGCGTCGAGAAGCTCGCGCTCGCGTTGTGCGCTGAGGCCGGCCCGCCGTGTGCGGTCCAGGCCTTGCTCGCGTTCCCAGGCGAGGGTGTCGGTGAGCAGTTCTGCGCGCGGACGATGCCGTAGCCCTGCGGCGCTGGCTGCTGCGCCGCTGCGGGCCGACCATCCTTCCCATCCCGGCTCGACCAGCCACATCGGGAGCGATTCTGGTCCCATATATTCGGCGACGCCCTGCGCCAGGAGCCACGCGGGGTCGGCGGTGATGACCGGCCCGGTATGCCCGCCTGCCGCGCGGGACTGCTCGACCCACTCGCTGAAGGGGACGACAGGCCCGACGGCGTTGTACGTGCCGGTGGTTCTGGCCTGCGCTGAGTCGAGTAGCCAGGCTGCGAGGTCGCGGACATCGATGACCTGGGTCGGCATGCCGGGGGATGCGGGGACGAGCATCGGTGTGTCTGGATCGCGCGCGGCGCGGGCGACCCAGTAGCCGGAGCGGTCGCTGTGGTCACCCGGGCCGCCGATGAGCCCGGCGCGTGCGATAAGCAAGCGGTCGCCCACGACGGCGGCGCAGGCTTGCTCGCAGGCGGATTTCGCCTCGCCGTACTGCTCCCGGTCTGCCACATCCAGGTCCGTCGCGGTCAGGACCTGGGCGGACTCGTCAGCCCCTGGTGTGGCTTGGGAGGCGTAGACGTTGCCTGAGGAGACATAGGTCCAGTGCCGCGCCCGGCCGGCCAGCGCGCGCAGCGCGCCCCGGACGAATCCCGGCTGCCACGACACCTCGATGACCGCGTCCCACTCGTGGCCGTCGAGCGCCGCATACGCCATGGGCGCACGCCGGTCGGCGGCGGCGAGGAGCGCGCCTTCCGCCACGGTCCCGCTTTCGCCGCGTGCCAGGCAGGTCACTGCGTGACCGCGGTTCACCGCCTGGCGGGCGACCTCGCGACCGAGCCAGGCTGTACCGCCCAGCACCAAGATCTCCACTGCACCAATGAAGCACCGATACCGGGCGTGCGCTACCGCGTACGCCACCGGCGCAACGAGCGCGCCTTCCGAGCGCTGCGGCAAGACTGCCCGAGGGTGCATCCACGCGCACCCGCGGTCACGACGACCACCGACGGGACCCGCGACGGCAGGCACTGCTCCTGGGTGCCCCGCGTCTCAGGCGGACGCACAGCCGCGCCGTCACTCGCCGCCGGCGGCTGCGGGCGGGCGTTCGAGGCCGACCTGGGTCTCCCGGTCGGCGAACCCGACCGAGCGGTAGATCCGGATGGCGGGATAGCCGGGGTCCGCGACGATGACCAGCGTGCTCGCGCCGAGTTCGGCGAGGCCGTACTGGCCAGCGTGCCAGACCAGGGTGCCCGCCAGGCCCTGGCGGCGAGCCGCCGGATGGGTCGCGACATCCTGGTAGCGGGCAATCCCGGCGCCGTCAGAGAACAGGCCGAGTTGGGCGGCGAGCCGACCATCGCGAAACGCACCGAACCAGGCCCCGTGGCCTACTTCGGCGAGACGGCGCGCCTGGGCCGCGCGGCGCTCGATGAAGGGCAGATGCGCTGCTCGCTCCTCTGCGGACGTGCAGGCCAGCCGCAGTTCCCGGGACTGCGCCCAGTCGTCGTCGCCGGCCAGCGGCCGGTAACATGCGCCGTGGCCAGGGTGGGGCGGCCGATGCACCGCCGACGCGGTCAGCACGGTGCTCAGGTCGAGGCGGAGCCCGGCCTCCAGGAACTCCGCTGTCTGCACCTCGCGGGCATCGGTGACGTCGATGCCCAGCGCCACGTGAGCGGCGTCGGGGAACTCGGCGGCAAATCGTGCCAGCCACCGACCTGACTGGCCGGGCCCGGGCGGCGCCGCAAGCAGGAGGAAGTTTCCCCACCAGAACGCCGGGTTCGCCGGACTGCGGACGACGATGCAGTCGCCATGGTCGGTGATCACGCTGCCTTCCAGGGCCCGGATCATCAGGTCAGTCCGGTAGCCGAGCGAGGTCACTTCCATGGCACCGAGCATAGATTCGCTGCCCGCGCGCGTTCACAGCCTTCATGCCCGCGGCGCCAGAGGCCGGCCGAGCCCTGGGTATCGCGGCTCAACCCGGTTGACTCTCCCCGGACGGCCTGGCACCACGGCTCACCGGCCCATGGCCCGCCGGCTCGATCAGGCCGTGGCCTGAGCCGTGTCGGCGATCTCGATGTCCTTGAAGAAGCGGCGGTGTACCCGCAACTTCTGCCCATCCACCAGAACAACGTGCCAGGCCCCCGAGGCCGGGCCGAGGCGGGTCGACCGTGGAAGTTCCGCCAGGAGGCCGCGAGCCTTCTTCATGCTCGCCTTCCCCGCATCGAGCACCAGGATGCGCTGCGGGGTAACCGCGATGATCCGGTAGCGGTTGAGTCCGAGGAAGACGAAAGCTCCGGCCAGGGCCGCTATGTAGGCGCTCGCGGTCTGCGCGCCGATCACGGCTTGCACCGACTCACCCGGCTGCAGAAAGGCAGCGGTTGAATCGCGCATCGAATCACGTATGGCCATTATGTCCTCCACGGAAGTGGGCTGTCCTCGGCAAAGAGCGGGACATAAAGTATCGATCATTAGCTAAGCGGTCAAGTCAGGCCGGCCGCCGCTCTCGCGTTCAAGGCCGGAATGGAGTTGGATTCTTGACGCACTTGGTCCCCGGAACGGCTGGGATAGCATCCGGGAGCCAGGGAATCCGGTACCGGGTCGATGACGCCAGACCCTGCCGGGTTCACCGTCGAACGTGTGGATGAGCCAGCCGCGCACGGCGCGCTCGCCGCTGAGCGGCCGGTCCATGCGAGCACCCGCTCTTCTTCGCCGCGGGCATTCACGAGCCGGCGATCTTCCGGCGCGCCTTGACGCACAGGTGATCCTTCACGCACAGGTGATCCACCGACGGCGCGCTGGGCACCGGTGATCCACCGACAAGCTTTGATGCACAACGCAACGAGGCCCCTCCATGTATGAGATGGAGGGGCCTCGCGGCCTCACTGCACGGACAGGCCGATTGCTCGGCCGCCCTGCGTTGCGAGGCCAACCACCGGTGCCAGAAACCCGCCTGAAGCGCCGGCTGCCCGGCCCTTCCAGCGTTCCGGGGTCGCCCCCGGATGGTCCCGTTTCCGGCAGCTACCGCCGGTGCCGAAGACCCGCCCAAAGTGCCGGTTGCCCGGCTCTTCCAGCGTTCCGGGGTCGCCCCCGGATGGTCCCGTTTCCAACGGTGAATGCATTTTTACTGCTTCACGAGAAGTCCCACAAGGGTTATCCGCCAGTTATCTCAAGATTCTTTGGCCGTCCACACAGAGTCCACAGAATGCGCGCTCTTATCCACCGGCGCGCAGCGCTTTTCCACCGCGCTGTCCACAAGATAATCCACAACCCTGTGGCCCGGCGCGGCGTCGGCGCTCACCTGCCTCGCCCGGCGGCTGCCGCTGATGCCGCGATACCTGCGGCACGCCCAGGCCATCGCCAACGCTCTGCGGGATCTTCCCGGTGTCCAGGTGATCCCGGACCCGCCGCAGACCCCCATGCTGCACCTGCTGCTGCACACCACACAGCAGGGCTTCGCCGCCGCCGCCCGCAAGCTCGCGGAGGAGCAGGGCGTGTGGACCTGGCCGCAGGCCATGGCGACCGGCGACCCGGCCGTGCAGCGGGTGGAACTGGCGGTCGGCGACGCCACCAGCGCCCTGGAACCGGCCGAGATCCGCGGCATCATCGCCATCCTCCAGGGAGCCTAAGGCGCGTCCCCGGAGATCTACAGCGAGCAGTTGCGGCGACTGGGCGGTTCGCGTAATAGCCAATGTGGTGGGGCCGATGGGATTCGAACCCATACTGGCAGGATCCTAAATCCTGTGCCTCTGCCGTTGGGCTACGGCCCCGGATGCCCGCTGCGAATGTCCGGCTTCAGGCGACGCCGCTGGTGGTGACGGCAGTTGCCGGAAGGTTTCGTTCAGGCAGCTAGGTCTTTCAGCAGGCGCTCGACGTGGCCGGTGGCCTTGACGTTGTAATACGCCCTTGCCACCTTTCCCGCGGGGTCGATCACGAAGGTCGACCTGATGACACCCACCGTCTTCTTGCCGTACATGGTCTTCTCACCGTATGCCCCGTATGCCTGGTGCACCTCGTTGCCCGGGTCGGATAGGAGGGGGAAGTTCAGGCCCTCCTTGTCCCGGAACTTGGCCAGCTTGGCTGGCGCATCCCGGGAGATCCCCAGGACGGTGAGCCCCGCGCCGACGAGCCGGTTGAGATTGTCGCGGAAATCGCAGGCTTCCTTGGTGCAGCCGGGCGTCATCGCGGCCGGGTAGAAGTAGACGATCACCTGCTGGCCACGCAGCGCGGACAGGCTCACCGTCTTACCGTCGGCATCGGGCAGTGAGAAGTCCGGCGCCTCATCCCCGGGTGCCAGTCTCTGCTCGGTCACGCATGCTCCCCTCCGGTGCGGAACACCCACGGTACCGGGTCCTCCGGTTTGCGCGCGCTCGGTCGTGCCCAACATCCCCTGAGGGCCCAGGGCTGGAGGGTCACCCGCCGAGGAGGGCGGCGATGATCGGGGCCAAGTGGCGCAGCGCGCGGCCACGGTGGCTGATCTTGTCCTTGTCCGCCGGCGCCATCTCGGCGGTGGTCAGCTCCGAGGAGTCCGGCAGGAAGATCGGGTCGTAGCCGAACCCGTTCGTGCCGCGCGGCGCGGCCGTCACCGACCCGTGCAGGGTGCCCTCCGTCACGTGCTCCGGCCCCGACGGGAGCACGAGCGCCGCGGCGCAGGCGAAATGCGCGCCACGCTGGCCGGCCGGCACATCCGCCAGCTGGCCGAGCACCAGCCGGAGGTTGGCCTGGTCATCCCCGTGCACTCCGGACCAGCGGGCGGACAGTACGCCGGGCATCCCGTTCAGGGCATCGATGCAGATACCGGAATCTTCGGCCACCGTGGGCAGGCCGGTGAACGCGGCCACCGCCCGCGCCTTGAGCAGCGCGTTCTCGGTGAAGGTGCGCCCGGCCTCGGCGACCTCAGGCATCTGCGGGAAGTCGTCGAGGGTGACCAGATCCACCGGGACGTTGCCGTCGGCCAGGATCCTGCTCAATTCGGCGAGCTTGGCGGGGTTCCTCGTGGCCAGGACGAGCTTGGCGGCCGCGCCGCTCATCGGGTGAGGGCCTCCTGCTGGAGCCTGGTCAGCTCCGCGCAGCCTGCCACGCCGAGGTCGAGCAGCTGGTTGAGCAGGTCGCGGCCGAACGGCTCACGCTCGGCGGTGCCCTGGATCTCGACGAAACTGCCGTCCCCGGTGCACACCACGTTCATGTCGGTCTGCGCCGCGACGTCCTCCTCGTAGCAGAGGTCCAGCCGGGGCTGCGAGTCCACGATCCCAACGCTGACTGCCGCCACCGAGCCGATCAGCGGGTTACCCTTGCACCGCTTCCGCTCCTGCAGCCAGGTGACCGCGTCGGCCAGCGCCACGAAGCCACCGGTGATCGCCGCGGTGCGGGTGCCGCCGTCCGCCTGCAGCACGTCGCAGTCGATGATGATGGTGTTCTCGCCCAGCGCCTTGGTGTCCACGCAGGCCCGCAATGACCGGCCGACCAGCCGGGAGATCTCCTGGGTCCGGCCGCCCGGGCGGCCCTTGATGGACTCGCGGTCGCCGCGGGTGTTCGTGGCCCGCGGCAGCATCGCGTACTCCGCGGTCACCCAGCCATGGCCGCTGCCGCGCCGCCAGCGGGGCACGTCCTCGGTCGCGCTCGCCGCGCAGAGCACCCGGGTGGCCCCGAACTCCACGAGGACCGAGCCCTCCGCGTGCTCCAGCCAGTGCCTGGTCATCCGTATCTCGCGCAGCTGATCAGGGCCGCGCCCATCGGGTCGGGACATGCGGGACAGCCTAACGCGGCACGATGACTCCCCCGGCCGACAGCTCGCAGCCGGCGGCTAGCAGACGACGGCTCGCAGCAGGCGGCTGGCGGCTAGCGGCTAGCAGCCGGCCCGGTCGGGGGCGCCCGCCTGGATCCAGCGGTAGACCTTGGTCACGCCGTCGGCGAGCGGCGTGTCCGCGCGCCAGCCCAGATCGCGCTCGGCCCGGTCCACCGCCAGCGAGCTGCGCATCAGGTCGCCGACCCGGGCCGGGGCAAACTGCGGCGTCACCGGGTGGCCCGCGATGCCGGCGATGACGGCGACCAGATCGAGGACGCTGACCTCGATACCGGTGCCCGCGTTCCAGATGCCCGGCCGGCCGCTGTCGGCGGCGGCGAGGAAGACGCTGACCGCGTCCGCGACGTAGACAAGGTCGCGGGTCTGGGCGCCATCACCGTAGATCGTGGGCTCCTCGCCGGCCACCACGCAGCCGCAGAAAATGGGGATCACGCCTGCGTCGCCGCTGGGATCCTGGCGCGGCCCGTACACGTTGGCGAGGCGCAGGATCGAGTGGCGCGTGCCGTGCAGCCGGTTGTAGAGGCCGATGTACTGCTCGGCGCAGTACTTGGCGATTCCGTACGGGGACTCGGGCAGCGGCAGCACCTCCTCGCGGGAGGGGATGGGGGCGTCCCGGCCGTACAGGGCGCCTCCGGAGGAGGCGAACAGCACGCGCGCCCCCGCGATCCGGGCCGCCTCCAGGACGTTGACCATCCCGACCACATTGACTTGCGCGTCCTCCGCAGGCGCGGCCACCGAGGAGCGGACATCGATCTGCGCGGCAAGATGGCAGATCAGGTCCGGCCGCACCTGGCTGACGACCGCCGTGAGCGGCCCCGCGTCGGTGATGCTCAGCTTGTGCAGCGTGGCGTGGTCGTCGAGGCGCGCCGCGCGGCCCGCGGACAGGTCATCGATCACGGCCACGTCGTCGCCCCGGGTGAGGAACGCGTCGGTGAGATGTGATCCTATGAACCCGGCGCCCCCGGTCACGAGTACCCGCATGCTCAAGATCCTAGGCCGTGCCCGCGGCGTGCCTAGCCGAGGTCGGTGACCTGCCCGGAGGTGGCGAGGGACAGCGGGCCAGAATAGGCGGACGCTGCTTCCCGCAGGCTCTGCTCGCGGTCGTTCCACGGCACCAGGTGGGTGAGCACCAACTGGCCCACATCGGCGCCGGCGGCATACTCCCCGGCCTGCCGCCCGGTGAGATGCAGGTTCTCGGCCAGCCCGGGCCCGTCGAGGAAGGACGCCTCGCACAGCAGCAGATCCGCCCCGCGGGCCAGGCTGGCCAGGGCCGGCGTCGGCCCGGTGTCGGCCGAGTAAGCGATCACCCGGCCCGCATGCTCAATTCTGAAGCCGAACGTTTCCACGGGGTGATTCATCGTCGCCAGTGTCACGCCGAACGGCCCGATCTGCCGGGGCCCCGGAGTGAGCGTGTGGAAGTCGAACGCCTCCGTCATGCCGGGATGCTCGTCAAGCCCGTAGGCCTGGGCCATCCGCCGGGCTGTTCCGGCCGGCCCGTACACGGGGATCCGCGGCCGGGCGCCCCCGGGCGGGTAGGTGCGCGCCACCCAGTAGGCGCACAGGTCGAGGCAGTGGTCGGCGTGCAGGTGGCTCAGGCAGACCGCGTCGATGTCGTACAGGCCGGCGTGCCGCTGCAGCGCCCCGAGCGCCCCGTTGCCCAGGTCGAGCAGCATCCGGAAGCCGCCGGACTCCATCAGGTAGCAGGAGGCCGGGCTGTCCGGCCCCGGAAAGGACCCCGAGCAGCCGATGATGGTCAGGCGCACGGTCGACTAGGCTACGCGCCCGGCGCCGGCGACCGGGCTAGGCTCCCCCGGCCGACGACCGGGCTAGGCTCCCCGGCCGATGCGGGCGATCTGGCGGCTCTGCGCGACCAGCCGGCCCGCGGAGTCCCATACCTCGGACTCCTCGTCGAACCATCCGCTGCTCACATGCCGGCAGCGGGCCGCCACCCGGAGCACCCCGGCGGCCGGGACCGCCCGCATGTACCAGGTGAGTTCCACGGTCGGCGACCAGCCGACCGCGCCGAGGCCGAACACCACCGGCGGCAGCGCGTCCACCGCCAGGGCGAGCAGGTACGCATCGGGATCCCGGTCCTCACGCAACTGGAAATAGCCGCGCATCTCCGGGGACCCGGCCGGCTCGCCGCGCAGCCAGCCGGCCGTCGCGGGATCCAGGCGCAGATCGACCTGCCCGGCGAAGCCACGGAACTGGGTCCGCTTCGCGGCCTTCCCGAACCCCAGGCACTCCTCGATGGGCGGCAGCCGCGGTGGCTCACCGGTCCACGACAGCCCCGCATCGCCCTCGGCGGGTCCGAGCCTGCCCGTGGTAACCGTCGTCTCCAGCACGGGTGCGCCGTCCTGGATCAAGGTGGCCCGGGCGGTGGCCGCGGTCCGGCCCTGTTTCAGCCAGGTCACCTGGACCTGGGCAGGCTCTGGCCGGGGCACCCGCAGGAAGTGCGCGCTGGTCGCGACCGGGTGCGGGTGGCGTGAGGAATCGAGGACGGCCCGCAGCACGGTGGCCATCAGGACGCCGCCGTTCACGGCGCCGACTGTCGTGCCGTCGCCGGATATGATCGCGAACCGCTCGTCGGGCTTGACGTCGTAGCGGCCGTCACCGGCCGGCAGCACCGCCGTGGCCTCGTCGAACACCGTCATCCGCGGCAGGCCCCCACCGGCCGGCCCCCATCCGGCCGATCCCGGGTGCCGCGACCCGGCATGCGCCCGGGCCCAGCTAGGCCCACAGCTGTCCTTCGAGCCGCGCCTCGGCCTCCTCCAGGGTCCCGGAGTAGGCGCCGGTCGACAGGTACTTCCAGCCGCCGTCAGCGACAATGAACGCGATGTCGGCCCGCTGGCCGGCCGTGCGCGCCTTGGCCGCCATGGCCAGCGCGGCGTGCAGCGCGGCGCCGGACGAGATGCCGGCGAAGATCCCCTCCAGGTCCAGCAGTTCCCTGGTCCGCCGCAGGGCGTCCGCGGAGGATACCGAGAATCGCGTGGTCAGGACGGACTCGTCGTACAACTCGGGCACGAAGCCCTCATCCACGTTGCGCAGCCCGTAGACGAGTTCCCCGTACCGCGGCTCGGCGGCCACGACCGATACGCCCGGCACGCGCTCGCGCAGGTAGCGGCCCACTCCCATGAGCGTCCCCGTGGTACCCAGCCCGGCCACGAAGTGGGTGATGCCGGGCAGGTCAGCGAGCAGTTCCGGGCCCGTGGTCTCGTAGTGGGCCCGGGCGTTCGCCTCGTTGCCGTACTGGTACAGCATCACCCAGTCCGGGTGCTCCGCCGCCAGCCTGCGCGCGACCCGCACCGCCTCGTTGGACCCGCCCGCGGCCGGCGAGGAGATGATCTGCGCGCCGTACATCTCCAGGATCTGCTTGCGCTCGATGGAGGTGTTCTCGGGCATCACGCAGATCATCGTGTAGCCCCGCAGGTGGGCCACCATGGCCAGGGATATGCCGGTGTTTCCCGACGTGGGCTCCAGGATGGTGGTACCGGCCGTCAGCAGCCCGTCCTTCTCCGCCTGCTCGATCATGAAGAAGGCGGCACGGTCCTTGACCGAGCCGGTGGGGTTCCGGTCCTCGAGCTTGGCCCAGAGCCGCACGTCCGGCGCGGGCGACAGCCGGGGCAGCCCGACTAGCGGCGTCCCGCCGAGCGAGTCCAGGAATGAGTCGTAGCGCATGATGCGTCCCGCGATGGTCAGCCGCCGCCGGCCACGGCCGGCAGGACGGTCACCGTGTCACCGTCGTGGACTGGTGTTTGCAGGCCGCCGAGGAACCGCACGTCCTCGTCGTTGAGGTAGACGTTGACAAAACGGCGCAGCCCGCCGTCGTCCACCAGTCGCTCGCGCAGCCCGCCGTGCCGGGCGTCCAGGTCGCCGAGGAGTTCGGCCAGCGTGGCGCCGGAGCCCTCGACCGACTTGGCCCCGCCGGTGTAGGTGCGCAGGATCGTCGGGATACGGACCTCGATGGCCATGAACAACGCTCCAGGGTGAGGTGGCTTCTTCAACGGGACAAGCCGATCGGCAGGCAGGCTGGCCCCCGCCCGCGGGTATCGGCGGCTGAGGCTGTCACTGCGTGCCAACCCGGCGCCCTACTGGATCATTCCAGCACGGAATCTTCGGCGATCACGACACCCTCCTCGGCCACCACCCCATCGCGGATCCGGAACGAGCGGAAATCCGTCTGCTCCGGGTCGCGCGTCGACACCAGCACATAGTGCGCATGGGGTTCGCTGGCGTAGGCGATATCGGTCCGGGACGGGTAGGCCTCGGTGGCGGTGTGCGAATGGTAGATGACGATGGGCTCCTCGCCGCGCTCGTCCATCTCCCGCCAGACCCGGAACTGCTCCATGGAGTCGAACCGGTAGAAGGTGGGCGAGCGCTCCGCGTTCAGCATGGGGATGAACCGCTCCGGGCGATCGCTTCCGGCCGGGCCCGCGATCACCCCGCACGCCTCGTCCGGGTGGTCGGCGCGGGCATGGGCCACGATCTTCGCGCGCAGCGCGGGATCAAGCGTCAGCATGGATCTGAGGGTAGCCCGGCGGCCGTCACCACAGCGCGTGCACCAGGGTCTCCTGGAGGTAGGTCAGCCAGTCGTAAACCCAGAAATAAGCCGAACGAGGGTCCGCTGGATCCAGCCCCGCCAGTCGTTCCTCGAAGTCCTCGGTGATCGAAAGCCGCACGCCGAGCGCGAGCCGGACATCATTGATGGCGCGCAGCCAGGCCTGCGCGTCGTCGGTGGACAACCGGACCTGACCGCCGCCCTCCGGCAGCGTCGCGAGCACGGTGCGGGCCGCCGCGACCTTGCCGGATCGCAGGTCCTGCTCGGTGTACCGGCGGAAATCCCCCGCTGCCTCGGCGTCGTCGCGGTAGGCGTCCGGCAGCAGCCTGGCCAGCACCGGATCTTCGGGCAGGGCGGTCGACTCGCTCAGGCCCAAGAGCGCGGCAAACTCCTCCGGGCTGTCCCAGTGGCCGCTCAACGGATCGTCCCCGGACCTGGCCCCCGGGCCGCCAGGCGGAATGTCCCCGCCGGGCCGCTCACCGCCGGGCGGATTGTCACTGCCGGGCCGGTGGCCGCCCGGCGGAATGTCACTGCCACCGGCGGCCAGGTCATCACCGAACAGGTCAACTCCCGGCTGGGCGCTGTCCGGCTGGGCGCTGCCCGGCTGGCCAGCGTCCGGCAGGTCACCGCCGACTAGTTCGGCCACCTGGCTTACCAACGTCCGGATGATCCCGGCCTGCGGCGCGTCGAACCGGGCCGTCACGCCCCGCCGTGTCGCACGGAAACCTGCCACGGCTCCCTCCGCCTCCGCCGCGCCAAGGGAATCCTCAGACTCCCCGAACTCGGGGTAGTCCGCACTGCCCTCCGGGCCGGTGCCGCTCACGAATCGTGGCTCACCGTGGCCCACAAACCGTAACCATGCAAGACCTGCGCATCACGCTCCATGGTCTCCCGGGTACCCGAGGAGACCACCGCCCGGCCCTTGTGGTGCACATCGAGCATGAGCTTATTGGCCTTGCGCTTGGTGTACCCGAACACGGTCTGGAACACGTAGGTCACGTACGACATGAGGTTCACCGGGTCGTTCCACACGATCGTGACCCATGGGGTGTCCGGGGCCACTTCCTCTTTGATCTCCGGCCGCTCGACCTCAGCGGGTGCCACACTCACCGGTCATCACCTCCTCGTGTGTCGTCTCCCCCCAGTCTCCCAGCACGGCGGCGCGCGCTTGCACCCTCCAGTACATCAGGCCCCGTCAAAATCGCCGCCCGCGAGGTACAGAAGACGCGACGACTTTTGGAGCGGTACACGCATCACGATCAGGTCAGACAGCCACGTCAACCAGGGGCCACTACCCTGGCCGGCCCGATCGGACGACGCAGCCACGGCGCTTATCGGAGGAGCCTCTCCGGGCCAGGCCACAACTCGCTTGGCTCGAAGTACTCGCCCTCGTCCTCGACCTCAGCAACAACGCCCGCAGCACTTGCCGCCCCTTCTCCGAAACCGTGTTCGGCGCACCACGGACCGCGGCAGGCCACCCGACTGTAGGGCGCGGCGTACTCATCAAGCCCGGTGTCCCGCGCGTCCGGAAACGCGGCCAGCCCATAGGAGGTGAACCGCCGCTGCGCAGGGTCACCAGGGTCGAAGGGAGCGACCATCAGCCACCTCCAGGTGGTACCAGTGTCAAGCACACACCGGCATCTTGCGGTCGATAACGAAAGCAGAAACCTGCGGTCTGCGTCCCTCGCGGTCCTGGGGTGGACAGATGCGGGCACCGTATGCTCGGACGAAGGACTCGCAGGCAACGGGAGGTTTGGGTGACGGGCTACCGTCCCATGACGCTGGCCGATCTGGCCAGCCGCCTGGCGCGGACAGCCGACGGCAAGGTGCGGTGGAAGCTCGTGTGGGAGTTCCTGGAGGAATACCGGTGGGAGCCGGAAGACGTCCAGCCGTCGCTGCTGCGTGACGAGCCATCCCCCATCGGTGATGAGCGATGGGACACGCTGCTGGCAGCGCTGGCCGAGCATCTCGCCGCGCAGCACGACCTGGCCCCACCGGATTGGGCGGAACTGCGTGTGCTGCGGCGCCCGTGGTTCCCGGCGGAACTGGAAATCCAGCGGGCCGACGCCCTGGTCTGGGCGCCGGCGGCCTTCCGCAAGCACGGCGTCTACCTGTCTGCCCGGGACCTGGAGGCGGCGTGAGTGAGGCTGATGATGTCCTCCTCGGCCGGGCGGACCTAGAGCAGGCCTTCACCGCCCTGGGTGAGCGCCTGGCCCGCAGGGGCGTCGTCGCCGATGTGTTCGTCGTGGGCGGCACGGCCATGGCCCTGGCCTACGACGCCTCCCGCGTCACCCGCGATGTCGATGCCAGGTTCCTGCCCCACGGAATCGTCCTGGAGGAGGCCAGACGGGTCGCCGACGATCTCGGGCTGCCTCCCTGGTGGCTGAATGAGCAGGCCAGCGTCTACATCTCCCATCCTTTACTAAAACGGTATGTATTACAGTCGCTGTTTTCCGATCTGTGGTCGCGCTGCCGCTCTGCGCGGTGTGCTGCTCACCCGTTTGCGGTTACATTGCGTTACCTCCTTCCTGGCCGTGCCGGGTTAGCCGACCGCGGCCAGCAGCCGGGCGCTGTGGTGGTGCCATCGGGCGGTGGCCTGGTGGCGCCTTCGGCGGGTGGACCAGCGCAGGGCGAAGGCGAGCCGGGCGCGGGTGATCAGCCTGGCGGCGGCCTGCGCGGCCAGGCGGGTCAGCCGCGCGGTCTCGGCGACCGACAGCCTGATGGGGCCGAGGCGGGGCGGGCACGGCTGGCCGCCGCGGACGGGCACCGGAGCGTCGCCGAGGGGGATCTGCAGGTCGGCGTCGTTAACGTCATCGCCGGCGTCAGGGGCCGCGCAGTCGCCAGCGGCGGGGGCGGCGCCTGCGGGGGCGAGGCCGGTGCCGCCGCACAGGGCGTTGCGGATGGCGGCCTGGTGGAGCTGGGCGAGGGCGGCCAGGGCGGTGTGCCGGCAGATCCCGTCCCGGGTCCGCACCTGGGACTGGTCCCAGCCGAGGGCGTCTTTTGCCGGTCTTGAACGTTTCCTCGGCCGTTATGTAGGCGCGTGATCGTGTCTCATTGTCTCAAGTTGTGTGATCACATCGACGGGTCTCAGACCTTCATGTCGCTGCCATCTTTTCCAAGCCCAGCCTGAAGTCATGCCGCACGTGGCAATGAGACAGTGATCGTTTTGTCCGCCGAAGCACCGGGTGAGACACCTCGACAGATCGCATAACTGCCGGCCAGCGGCGCCCGGCGATGGTGATGAAGTACGTCATGGTCGCCGGCCTGCCCTCGGGTGCCCAGCACAGGTAGAAGGTGAGCTGGTCCGGGCGGGAGAGCAGCCTGCGGATCAGCAGGAACTGCCGCGGGCGGCCGGTGGCGGTCAGGGCCCAGTCGCTGATCCGGGGCCCTTGGACCCGGTGCCGCACGAGCGCCGCTCGAAGACGGCGTCCGCGGCGGCCTGATCCGCGCGGATCACGGTGCCGGCCGCGGTCGTCACCTGGTAGTCGCACGGGATGATCAGCACGTACGCCAGGCCGGCCTTCGCGCACGCCTTGCGCAGGTCACCGCTGCGGCCATAAACCTCGTCGGCGGCTACCCAGGCCAGCGGCAGGCCCGCCGCCAGGCGTTCCACCTGATCGATCGCGAGCTGCGGCTTGGTGGCGAACTTCAGGTCATCAGGGATGCCGGCCGCCCGGCGGCGCGGCAGGTCATCTTGCCACCGCTCCGGCATGTACACGTCGAAGTCGGCCCAGGCGTGCCCGCCGGCGGTGACGTAGGCGGAGAACACGGTGGTGGTCACGCAGTTCTCCACTTTCCCGGTGCACCCGGCATGCTGGGGAGCCACGCACGCCGTGGCGTCCCCCTTCTTCACGTGCGCGGTCTCGTCGATCGCGATCCCGGGACCGATCAGGTCGCCTTCGGGGTCCGGCAGCCAGGCGGCGGCCAGGCCCGGCAGCTCCGCGCGCAGGTCCGTCCAGTCCCACGCGTAGGACCGCAGCAGGGCCTGCATCCGGCCCCAGCCCTCATGCCCGGCCGCCTCCGCCAGGCTCCAGCAGTTCGCCCGCACCCCCGGGGACAGCGCCGACACGTACCCGGCAGCGACCTCCACGCTGCGGCGCTGCGCCATCACGCTGCCCAGGACCGCTTTGAGCTGGGCATCCACTCGCGCGGCGCACGCCGCGACATCTCTTATGCTGGCCGATGCGGCCGTGGCGTTCTCGTCTAGTTCCACAAGCCAGGCAACGCGTCACGGCCGCATCAAGTTACACGCGTGTCGTTTCCCGTCCCAGGCCTGCACGCTCCCGAAAACCCGTCACTTACGGTCACATCCGCCCGGAACGGCCCGCACCGGCGCCGAGTCTGCTGACCACGCACAGTTTCGTATTCAATACCTAACGTGAAACAGCGACTGTAATATCAGGGACTGGAAGTGGGCGAACTGAGCCTGGGACTTCAGACGGGTTTCGCTATGACGACGAACTCGTTCTCCTTGCGAGTCGCCAGCCGGTAGAAGCCGCGTATTCCGCCGAGACCTTCCATCAGTGAAAAGATGGGAAGGAAAATGATCAAGCACACGAGTTCGAGCGGTCGCCGCCGCCCGCCCCCGCCGGAAGACGCGACGTTCGCCTTGTAGCCTTCCCAGTACTGCCACACAGCGAAAGCCATATTCATCGTCCAGATGACAAGCACGTATGGCGACACGGGCGACAGGCTGAAAACCTGCAGTATAAGTTCGACCAGCAGAAGGAAGACCACGTTTTGCAGCGGCCCTATCACCCAGTTGGAAACGCAGTAGCCGAGGAACAGCCGCTTGCGTAACGGGATGGTTTTGTTGAGCGCGAGGCCGAGCAGTCCCCATGCCCAGCGCTCGCGCTGCTTAATGAAGTCACGGACCGACGCTGGCGATGCTCCGTAACAACGTCCTTCGAACCAGTCGCTCCGGCCGGGATAGCGCTGGCAAAATATCAGGGCTAGCTGGGCATCCTCGGTAATGGCCTTCGGCCCGAAATCCCAGCCTATCTGCGCCTCGATGGTAGAGCGGATGACAAGCAGTTCGCCGTGCAGTCCGGAGATCGGCGTGCCGCCGCCCGTCAATGCCGCGAACCGGGAAAGGTCATCGGCAGGACGGATGGAGTCGGCCATCCAGGTGAGCCAGTTAGTCGCGTTTTCCCGCGGATAGGTGAGAACCCCTTGCGCGAGGTGCTTCGGCCACTCAGACCTGCGCTGCTCGTTGATGAACTTGACTATCGAAATCGCCGTGTCGGGGCCGACAGCGGTGTCATCGTCCATGTGCAGGACCCAGATATCGTCCCGGACATCGCCCTCCATAATCCGCAGCTCGTGCGAGTAGTGATTCGCACGGGCCTTGAATCTGGTACCCGCGCGGGTCTGGTAGTGCCTCGGGACTACGACTAGGCGGACAAAAGGACTGCGCTCGGCGAGTGCCACAATCTTGGACATCGCCGCGCACCCCTCTTCGGCTATCACGTCTATGCGCAGGTACGGAAAATAGGCGGGAAGATGTGTAATGTAAGAAACAACCGATCTCTCAAGCGCCGGATAAGTGTCATGCCTACCGATTGTGGGCACCACCACGAGCAGCTTGTCCCGCAAGCTAACCCGCACATTGTCCGCGACCTGGCGGGTTTCATTCATCTTGCGCCGCGCCACGAACATACCGCGGGCTCCGACAATGGTACTCACCACGGGCAGTGACCATATAAATGTGAGGAGCCACCCGAGTATACTGGTGTGCCAGTCAAAGATGTACAGAGATATGCAGAGTGATATCGCGAACGCAACAAAGAACGGGAGGGGTGACGGGCGCTTGGGGAGTACTCTCTGGGCAGTCCTTACGCGCCGTTGCCTGACATCAACTCGCTTATCGACTTCGAGCGGGATCATTCTTCCTCAGCGGGTGCAGGGGCTTACTCTCTGCGGACGGTTATCCGATTGAGAGGTGTGCCATTTGACGACGGCTTACGGGTGGTACTCGATCTGCCGGGGCCCGATCCCGGCCCGCCCTTGGGGTTCCGGGCACAAATGACGGTCGCCACGCGGGCTGACCACCCGCCGCGCGCTCCGCGCCGTAGCGGCCCTCCGCCATCGCAGGCCGCGGCATGCGCCGAGGTCGCCCCTCCGCTGGGTGGCGGGGAACGCCGAAGTGCTTCCTGGCATGTCCCGGATTCCACGGGAGCGGGAACCCGTCATGCTCGTTCAACTGGATGCCGGATGTAACCTCCCAGCGGTAGGCGGCTAGTTCCGGAGACTGGGTCACGTGGAAGATACGGTCGGCCGGCAACGGGCGATCGATCCCGCTGACCACCATGCCGACGAGCTCACCGATCTCCGGCGCACGGTTACGCGGATCACGCCGGTACCCGACCTCCTCCGCGCACAAAGCCAGGGCCTGCTCGAACCGGCGGTGCGCACCGGCGACGGCCGCGGCAGCGTCCTCCCCGCTGATCCCGAAGACCGCGGCCAAGTCGCTTGAGAGCAGCTTGCAATACGTGGACGACAGCACAAGAACCTCACGGTCCTTGGGAGCAATGCCCAGCAAGGCCATGCGCACGATACCCACCGGCACCGAGGCGCGCTGCCCGACCGGTCCGCCCATCGCCAGGCTACGCAGTCCCTCCCACTGCCGCTCCCGCCAGACGACCGGGGGATACCGGCGGCACTCATACCGCGCTAGGGCGAAGACCCATGCGGTGAGCAGGTCATAGTCGCGCAACCATCGCGCCAGGCCGGTCACGGCAACCGTCGTATCGGCGACCACGCGATCAGCCAGGTCGCCCGGCCCCAGCATGAGCATGATGAAGTCGTAGACCGTGGGACCGTAGGCAGCGAGGAACCGGCCGACGGCGTAGCCGCTGTTGCCCGCACGCAGGGTCGCCGCGAGTTCCCGCCTCTCTCCATGGCTCAAAGCACGAGCAGGTCCTGCCTGTCCGATCCCGTCCATCATGTTGGCGACCTCCCCAGCGACCCGTCCGCGCTCACCAAACCAGCACTAAACGGCCGCTGGCGCTCTGAGGGAACAACACGGCAAGCATAACCACTCCCTTAGCCGGCTAAGGCGTGCTTTTGTGTGAGTTGCACCATCAGTCGTTCCGCCAAAGTCACTCGGCTTTCGCGGTTATGCCGCTGCGTCTTCCCAGGCCAAGCGGAGGACGGTGATTTCTTCGGGTGTCGGCTGGTCAGGGCGAGATGCTTTAAATCTGGCGGCGATGATGACGCGGCGGAGCTTGGCGGCCATGTCGGCGGTCGACGGCTGGGCCTTCGTCGTGTACCAGGGGGCGCGGGCCCGGTGCTCGGCCAGTCGGCGGGGTCGTGGCCGGCGGTGGCGTACCAGCAGGCGGTGATGGCCTGGCAGGCGAGCTGGAACGGGACGGTCCGCTCGACGGCGCGGGCGGTGCGGTTGCGGGCCTGCCCGGCGCCGAAGACCTGCCGGGCGTCCTCGATCGCGACCTCGATGGACCACCGGGAGGCGTACCGCTCGATCACCTGCGCGGCGTTGGCGGCGGTATCGGTGGTGACCAGGGCCAGGTCATAGCCGGCCGCTGACCGGTCGCGGATCAGCACGACGGTTACCTGCCGGGTGCCGAAGACCGAGGGCCACAGGCAGGGTGACCGCGGCGGCGGAGATGGTGGCGGCCTTGCCGTAGCGGGTGACGGTGACCTGCGTGAACGCCGCAGTAGCGGCAAGCTCGGCGAGGGAGGGGAGCCGGTCTCCCTTCTGCCGGGGCCGCCCGCGCCTGCCGGTGCGGGCGGGCGGGAGCCCGTGCAAGGCGGCGTCCTTGCGCAGCCGGGTGGTCCAGGTCACGGCGGCCGGCAGCTTCTTCAGCTCCCCGCCGGCGTAGGCGGAATCGGCCACGACGCGGATGTGGCGGCCGGGCAGCGCCCGGCCAGCATTGCGGTCATCCGGCGGGCCAGCCACAGCCTCGATGCGGAGCGGGTGTCCTTGATGACCAGCTTGGCCAGCACCGGGATGGCCACGGGCCTGCGCACCGCCGGCAGCCGCACCACGACCGCGGCGATCACCCAGTTGTTGCCGTATCCCGTTTTCGCAGGTCCCGGCGCGGACCCGTCGTGGAACCAGGAGGCGGCCCACACCTTCTTGCCGCGCCGCCGGAACAAGGTGTCATCGATCGCCACGACCACCGGCTCCCCGGCCGGCACCAGCAGCGCCACCACCAGCCGGGCGACAGCCAGGCCCAGGTCATCGGGATTCCAGCGGGCGCGGGCGAAGAACCAGTGCGCCCGGTCGTGCGGCCACAGCCGCGACAGTCCCGCCCCGGCCAGCATCCCGCACACCGTCCGCTTCCCGGTCTGCGCGAGGAACCCGCAGGCCAGGCCACAGAAGGTACGGAACGACGGGCGGTGAACAACGGCCCCAAGACGGCCAGCAGGCTGGCCAGCGAAGCGGGAAGCGGCAGCGTCACATCCGGGAGCATCGCCGGCAATCCCGGCTCATGGGCGGTTTCTCAGCACTCGTGCCCCGCCTCATACGGCGGCGCAAGCCAGGCAACACCAGCCACGTCGCCGCCCCGCCTTGCGGCTGCCCGCCCGGCCGTAGCCATCATGGACAGCGTGCCCGGCACACCCGACCCGCAGACCCGGACCGCCGTCACCCAGCGGATCATCGCCCACGTCACCCGTGGCTGGCCCCGCCTCGGCCAGCCCATCGTGCGCCACCGCGGGCAATTCTGCTACGTCTCTGCCCTCCTGCCCGGCCACCGCGAACCCACGCCGATCCTGCGCCTGCGCTACCAGGGATCAGCCGACCGCTGGGCCATCGGGATCTACCTGGCCAGCAGCGGCCAGTACACCGAGTCCGAACTGCCCGCCTCCTCCGGTCCCACGACCGGCACCCCCGAAGAAGGGGTCGATGACACCTTCATCCTCTACGCGGGCCCCAGAACTGACCGCTGATAGTGCGCAGCCTGGCACCCGGACACCGCCAAGACCACAAAAGCGCGGATCACGCGAGACCGAGAAGTTCTGGTGTGCTAGCGGCTGATCGCCATATCCGGCCGGGGTCGTTGATGAGCCGGCGCTGGGTGAGGTCGAGCAGGCCGCCGACGTTGGTGACCTCCGCGGCGAGGGTCCCGTCGGGGGTGCGGATCTCCTGCTCGACGCGGAAGGTCTTGCCCTCGCCCCAGACGAAGACGCACGACACATCGACCTGGTCGCCCGCGTAAACCTCCCGGTGAAAGCGGATCCGCTCTTCCAGGCTCACCGGCCCGATGCCCTGCCCGCGGAGGCTGGCCTGGTCGATCACCCTGAAATCCTCGCGGGCGCCGCAGTCGGCCAGATCCTCCCGGCAGCGCAGGAACCGAGGCGGCAACACGCCGGCTCAGCGATCGCCACCGGCGCGGCTCTGCTCGTAGCGGCCAGCGCTGGCGGCTGGACGGCGATAACCCCCGACCGATCCGAACGCCCGGCAAGCAGCACCAAGGACAGACCCGGCGCCGCCCGCCTGAGCGCAGCGTCACCACCAGGCCGCACCCAAAAACTGCGAAAGTCGAGAAAGTCAGCCAGCAGCAAATATTACCGTTTGTCCATGTTTGGTTACAATCCGCAGCCAGGCGGCAAGCTGATGAGCAGGTCAAATACAGCATATAGGGCGACATCCTTGTGTACCATCCCCTGCTGACCAGGCGCGTGCCGTCTGGCATCGCAGAAGCCATCTCCGGGCTTCAGCGACATAGTGATTGCGAGGGCCTATGAGCAGGGTGTTCCACGGCCGGCCCCTGGTGTTGGTCCTGGTGTTGGTAAGGCTGGCGGCGACCCTGTGTGTCGCGTCGATCGTCGCTGCCTGTTCTGTCGTAGCACCCAGTTCCTTCACCGGCTCCTCAGCACCGGACTCCGCCGGCGGACCCAAGCCGGCGTCCACGGCGCCGAGCGTTCCCGAGGTGGCGCATCCGTGGCATCCGGGGATGCCGCAACTGGGGATCGACGTGGACTGGACCGGGAACTCCCAGGATTCTGACGCCGTGATCAGGGCTAAGGCCGAGCGGATCATCGATTACGCGATAGGCCTGAACGCGAATTCAATCGCGGTATCGTTTCCGTTCTACACGGATGGCATAACTTCCGACACGCTGTACGCGAACAAGGTAACCACACCGAGTCCCGAGCACATCGCGATATTCCTCTCAATGGCCGCGGAAAGTCACATCAGGGTTACCCTCCGCCCGATACTCAACGAGGACATCCTGGTCCAGCAGAATCCCCTTGCATGGCGCGGCAGCATCGAGCCAGCCAGCATGCAGGCATGGTTTGCCAGCTACCAGAAACTGCTCCTCCCATACGCGAAGGCCGCCGAGTCAGGACATGCGGCTACATTCGTTATCGGCGCCGAACTGAACTCACTCGAAGGTGCTCCTGAATGGCCTGACCTGGTCAGGGCGATCGGCTCGGTCTATCACGGCGAGCTATCGTACGACGAGAATTTCGACTCTTTCCAGAACCACGATACCAACCTGCCGCTTTCGGAATTCGGTGTCGACGCGTACCCGAGATTCCAGCTATCCGACAGCGCCAGCGTAAGCGAGCTCACGCAGGCCTGGGAGACCTGGCTGAGCACCCATAACAGCACCGTCTTGCACAAGGCCGTGCTCAGCGAGGTAGGTATCACCGCGACCTCCGGCGCGTACCGGTCACCCGGGAACTGGCTCGGCACCACTCATGCCACGATAGTGCCCCAGATCCAGGACAACTGGTACAAGGCAGTGTGCACTGCCTTTTCGGCGGATAAGCTCGTCGGCATCTACTGGTGGGAGGTCAGCTTCGATGCCAACCCGGTACACCCGGCCGAGTTCCTTACCGATCGCCTGACCTTCCTGGACCGGCCGGCGCAACACGAAATTTCGTCGTGCTTCGCCTCGCTCACGGCTCAGGACAATGGCAATCCCTGATGTCGCCGGATTCTCCCGTGCCATGGGATGCCGCCGCTCCCCCGCCGCCGGAATACCGCGACCCGTGGCAGACCGGAGGCTGGTTCGCCAGCCTACTTCAGGACCGTGAGTCCGCGGCACCGAAACAATCAGACGTTTTCCCCTCACTCGGCAATCGCTGGGCGATCGTGGTCATCCTGCTCACACAAGCCGCGCTTTCGATCCGGCTGCTGAGGGCTAACGCTGGTTTCGGGGATGAAAGCCTGTATCTGTGGGCCGGATACCTTCAGGTCAGTCACCAGATCACGCTCAACCAGCTAGAGGGGCTGGCGTCCCGGTTTACCGGCTCCCCGGAAATCTACCCGCCGGCGGGTGCGCTGGCGGCACAGTACGGCGGCCTCTCCGGCGCACGGCTGCTCAGCCTGGCATTCATGCTGTTCACCACCTGCGCACTGTACGCGGTGACGCGTCGGCTGTGGTCGTCACGCATGCCAGCGATCTTCGCCGCGGCGCTGTTCGGCTGGCTCGGGTCGGTACAGTTCCTTGGCTCGTTCGCCACTTACGACGCGATGGCGCTCGCCCTGCTGGCCATGGCCACCTGGCTTGGCATCGGTGCGGTCCAGCGCCGGCTTCCGGCGCGCGTAGCGCTGCTCACGATGGCGGCGATCTGCCTGGTGGCGGCTAACGCCACCAGTTACATGTCCGCCTTGTACGATCCGGTTGTCATCGCGGTATTCGCGTTGGCGACATGGCGGGCACGCCGATGGTCCGTTGCTTTCCGCGCCGGATCCGCGGCCGCTGTCACCACTACCGTCCTCGTGGCCGGCATCTACCGGGTTGCGGGAGTCCATTACCAGGCCGGCATCAAGTCCTCCATCGTTACCCGCTCGACCGGAAACACCCCGCCCGAGCAGGTCCTGGCCGCCAGCGGCCGGTGGATAGGGCTCCTGGTCATAGTTGCCATTGCCGCCGCCATCGCCATCACCTGGCGGTACCGCAACCTGCCGACGGCACTCCTTACCTGGGTGCTGGTGGCGGCCGCGCTGCTGGCGCCGGTTCAGGAGGCGCGGGTACACACCACGGTGAGCCTGTACCAGGATGTCGGATTCGGGGCCTGGTTCGCCTGCGCCGCGGCGGGCTGGATACTGGCCTATGCGTTCGACGCGCACAAGCGCCGCGGCCAGCCGGAAGCGCGACGAAAACGGCTTACTGCCGGACGGGGAATCGCGATTCTCGTGGCGGTCACCAGTGCCGCCATCGGCGTGGCGAGCTCCACCAGGCAATTCCATAACTGGCCCAATTCAAGCGCTGCGGCAGCCGAACTCACCAAGCTCGTAAAGCCAAATGGCGAGTACCTCACAGATGATTATGATCAATTTACATACGATCTCCGCGAGGAGATACCCCTGCCGCGGTGGTCGAACACCTTGACGTTCAGCTACAGAGACCAGAAAACGAAGAGGCAGCCAGCGAACGCGTACGCCGCCGCCATCCAGGATCGCTATTTCAGCGTTATAATCCTCGACTTCCAGACCACGTATGGCACCGATCAGGCCATCGAGCAGGATATAAAGAAGTATCACGACTACCGCCTGGTGGCGACGATCCCGTTCACAACCAGCGCCGGGGCGGGCAGTTACCTCTTCTGGATCCCTACATCATAGGGATGAGGAGCGTGCCGTAATGCCGGACATTGCACCCTCCGCCTTCGGCCCTGACTGGCTTGACGCGAAATGGTTCGGTGCCTCCGGAGATGGCCGCGACGACGACACGGCCGCGATCCAGGCAGCACTCGACCACGGCTACCCCGTCGTCTACCTGCCCGACCGCGGGAACTACGTCATTTCATCTCCGCTGAGGATCCCCAGCGGCGTCCGGCTGACCGGCAGTCACGGCAGCAAGCAGTACGGCTCCGGGGCGACGCTGCGGCTCTCCCCGTCGTTCTCCGGGAACGCCGCCCTCTACCTGCCTCCAGGCACGTACGAGCAGCGGCTTGACCGGTTCAACATCGATGGCGGCGCCGCCCCGGCCGGGAGCGTCCACGGAGTGCTGCTCGACTCCTCGACGGCGAACGTGTCGTTCGCGGCCCTGGAGCAGCTTTTCATCACCGGGACCGGGATCAAGGACGGCGTGAACGCGGTCAGCGGTACGAGCGGCCTGCCGCTGGAACTGCACCTGACCGACGTGACCGTGTTCGGCGCGGGGAACAACGGGTTCTCCCTGTACAGCGCGACCGACATGTTCGCAGTGAACTGCCATGCGGAAAACTGCCGCAGCGTCGGGTGGAACCTGTCCGCGCTTGCCAACTCCCAGCTTGTGAACTGCCGCGCTGCGCTGAACAACAGCGTCGGGTTCTACCTGACAGGTGAGTGGGGCACTGGCACCGGCTCGGGGGGCTGCGTCTTGTCCGGCTGCTGCACCGACAGGAACGCCTCGCACGGCGTACTGATCGACGCGACCGGGAATACCCCGATCCTGTTTAACGGCCTCATGACCAGGCGTGACGGATCGTCCAGCACGAGCGCGGGCTACGCGGGGCTGGCCGTGAACGGTCCCACCACGCCCATCGTGGTGAACGGGTTCACCTGCTACCCGGGCGTTGACGACAACGGCACCGGCAACGCCAGCCCGCAGTACGGGATCAACGTCATCGCGGCCCCGACCTACCTGGCGGTGACCAACGCGTTCGCCCACGGCATCAGGGCCGGCGTGAACGGGACCATTCCCAGCTGGCGCGCGCTGGCCACACGGACCGGCCCCACCTCCTCCCCCTCGGCCGTCACGATGGTTGCGGATAGCGCGTGACCTGACATGATGCCGCAGCGGGGAACGCCGGTGGCGGCCCTGCTATGGTGCGAGCATGGAGGCCAGCGGGACGGCGCGCGTGCTCGTCGTCAACGCCGGATCGAGCAGCCTCAAGCTGCGCGTCCTCACGAGCGGCGGCGAGCTGCGCTGAGCAGGGACGCGGCGACCTGCCGGGTCTGGGCGGCCGGCGTGATGCCCAGGTCCGTGAGCCTGGACTCCAGCAGGCGCGGGGTCCGGCGGACGGCCTCCGGACGGCCCGCTGCGGCCTGCAGCGCGGCCAGCGCCGCCTTCCAGTCCCAGGCATGCTCGCCCAGCAGCGCCTGCATCCGCCGCGGCGTGGCATGCCCGGCAGCTTCGGCCAGCTGCCTGCACGACCTGCGATCCCCCGGCCCCGCCAGCAGCGCGCCGATATACCCGAACGCCATGAAACGCGATCTGGCCTGGCAGAACACCGGCGCGAGCAGAGCGTGCAGATCGTCCCGGATCCTTGCTAGCCAGCTGCCGCCCTCTACGATGGCCGCAGCGGCCACCTGCTGATCTTGATGTGTCACAGCACCTGATCATCCAGGTGGCCGTCTCATGCCCGGCGCGCGGCCCGGACACGCCACAATCACCCAGGTATTACAGTCGCGGTTTTCCGATCTGTGGTCGCGCTGCCGCTTAGCGTGATGTGATGCTTACCGGCTGCCGGTTACATGGTGTGACCTCCTTCCGGGCCGCCGGGGGTTATGTGGCTGCGGCTAGGAGGCGGGCGCTGTGGTGGTGCCAGCGGGCGGCGGCCTGGTGGCGCCTGCGGCGGGCGGACCAGCGCAGGGCGAAGGCGAGGCGGGCGCGGGTGATCAGCCCGGCGGCGGACTGCGCGGCTAGGCGGGTCAGCCGGGCGGTCTCGGCCACGGAGAGCCTGATGGGGGCGATGCCCGGCGGGCAGGGCTGGCCGCCGAGGGCAGGGACGGGCGCGTCACCGAGGGGAATCGCCAGGTCAGCGTCGTTCACGTGATCGCTGCCGTCGGGGGCGGCGCATTCCCCTGCGGTCGTGGCTTCAGCAGGGGCGGGCTGGATGCCGCCGTCCAGGCCGATGCGGATCGCAGCCTGGCGGAGCTGGGACAAGGCCGCAAGGGCGGTGTGCCGGCAGATGCCGTCGAAGGTCCTGACCTGGGACTGGTCCCAGCCGAGCACGTCTTTCCCGGTCTTGAAGGTTTCCTCGACCGGCCAGCGGCGCCCGGCGATGGTGATGAAGTACGTCATGGTCGCGGGCCTGTCCTCAGGGGCCCAGCACAGGTAGAAGGTGAGCTGGCCGGGGCGGGAGATCAGCCTCCTGATCAGCAGGAACTGCCCCGGCCGCCGGGTGGCGGCCATCGCCCAGTCGCTGAACCGGGGGCCCTTGGTCCCGGTGCCGCACGAGCGCCGCTCGAACAGCGCGTCAGCTACGGCCTCGTCCGCCCGGATGACCGCGCCGGCCGCGGTGGTGACCTGGTAGTCGCACGGGATGATCACCACGTAGGCCAGGCCGGCCTCCTCGCACGCCTGGCGCAGGTCGCCGCTGCGGCCGTACACCTCGTCGGCCTCAGCTGGCCGATCGCGAGCTGCGGCTTCGTGGTGAGCTCCAGGTCATCAGGGATCCCGGCGGCGCGCCGCCGGGGCAGGTCCTCCGCCCACCGGTTCGGCATGTAGACATCGAAGTCGGCCCAGGCATGCCCGGCGGCGGTGACATAGGCGGAAAACACCGTGGTCACGCAGTTCTCCACCTTGCCGGTGCACCCGGCGTGCTGCGGCGCCACGCACGCGGTGGCGTCACCTTTCTTCAGGTGCGCGGTCTCGTCGATCGCGATGCCCGGGCCGATCAGGTCATCCTCGTGGTCCGGCAGCCACGCCGCGGCCAGCGCCGGCAGCTCAGCGCGCAGGTCCTTCCAGTCCCACGCGTACGACCTGAGCAGGGCCTGCATCCGGCCCCAGCCCTCATGCCCGGCTGCCTCCGCCAGGCTCCAGCAGTTCGCCCGTACCCCGGGTGACAGGGCCCTCACGTACCCGAAGGCCACCTCAGCGCTGCGGCGCTGTGCCAGCACGCTGCCCAGGACCCCCCTGACCTGGGCGTCAACCCGCGCGGCGCACGCCGCGACATCCTCTATCCTGGCCTGCGCGGCCGTGTCGTCTTTGCTTACGACGTGGTGCGCAATTAGGTTCGGGGCGTCCTCTCTCAGGGTGCTCATGTGATCGGGTGGTAGCGGCGCGTTACCAGGCGGCGCCGCGGTCGGACACCAGCGAGCCGATCGCCGGATGGTCTCGGGCAGGTCCTCGCGCCGCCCGATCCAGCGGTACAGGGGCCGCTAGTGCTTGCTAGGGGCTTGCGGCCGTGCAGCGTCACCCAAGCGGCTGGAGATGAGAGTTCCTTCGGCTTGCGGCACGAACCGTTTCCATTCCCGGCACGTGTACAAGAAGAGAGGCGGGCGAAGCAGCGTCTTCTGCCCGCATCGGGATCACCGCGGCGGCGCTCACGCGGTACCGCCCGGCTCGCCAAGGAGGTGTGCTGGTGAATCGCTTTCTGACCCCCACACGGCCACTAGGTCTCGTCGTGTTCGTTGCCGTTGTCGCCGGTTTCGGCTCGTTAATGGGGGCGTCGTCCGCGTTCGGGACGTCGAAACCGCCCAGCGGAGCAAGCAGGGCTAGTTTCCAGGGACTGGGCCAGATGCCGGGTTCCTCCTGCGGCACGCAAGCCCTGGGCATCTCCGGGGACGGCAGCGTGATCGCCGGCGCCGGGTGTGTCTCCTCGGGCAATAACGAGGCGTTCCGGTGGACCGCCGCGGGCGGGTATCGGGTCCTCGGCGACCTGGGAGGCGGCAGTAGCGACGCACGGGCCGCCTCGTTCGACGGCTCGGTTGTGGTGGGGCAGTCCGTTGACGCGAGTGGGACCCCCCGGGCGTACCGGTGGACGGCGGCGCAGGGGATGGTCGCGCTGCCGTTGCTCCAGGCGGGCACGTTGGGCAACGAGGCCGATTCGGTCACCGACGACGGAACGATGGTCGCCGGCGGCAACGTCTGGTGGAAGACCTCCGGGCAGACCGGAAGCTTTGGAGGCGGGACGTGCAGTGCGCTTCAAGCTCCGCTCCGCATGGTTGATCTGTCGGCGGACGGCTCGGTGGCGGCGGGCTCTGGGGCGGGTGGTCTCGACATGTTCGGGCAGCAAGCCACGAACGCCTACCGCTCGACGCCGGCAGGTAACTGCCAGGACATCGATGCCGTCTTCAATCGCAACAGCGATGCGAGTGGCATCTCCGCCGACGGCACGGTGATCGTTGGAGAGATGCAGGTCGGCAGCCCCTACCTTGCCTTCCGGTGGACCGCTTCCACCGGGATGGTCAATCTGGGCAGTCTCGGCGGCGGGCTCAGCCGCGCCACTGCGACCAGTCAGGACGGCAGCGTGGTGGTCGGCACCTCGCTCACCACCACCTCGTCCGGCTCCGCTCACGCCTTCGTCTGGACGGCCAGATGCGGCATGCTGGACCTTCAGACGGCGCTGAGGGGGGCGAAGATCCCCAGCGGATGGGTCCTGCAGACCGCCACCGACGTCTCCGAGGACGGGACGGTCATCACCGGCTGGGGCGTCAGCCCGCCCCCGCCAGGCTTCAAGTTCGGGCAAACAGAGCCGTGGCGCGCCATCCTTCCCGCGCCGTGCTAACGACTTGGTGCGCGCGATCATGGATGAGGTTTGATCATCTCGGCGTGTCGGTCCGCCCATGACGAAGGGCCGCGCAAGATCATGAACGCGGCCTTGAGCCATTCTGCCTTCATCGGGATCTCCCGTCGCCACCTGGGCCGGGTCGTCGCCGAGCTGGCTGGGCCCTGGCAGGCCCGCCGGGAATCGGACCTGCGCGGCCGCCGCGGCCGGGACCGGCAGCGCGCCGAGGGCGCTGGCCGCCGCCACGACCTGGTGTTCACCGACCGGGTGCTGGTCACCCTGGCGGTGCTGCGGCTGCAGATCCCGCACGCCGCGCTGGCGGTGATGTACGGGGTGGACCGCTCCACCATCACCCGGGCGGTGCGCCAGGTCCGCCCACTGCTGGCTGGCCGCGGCTATGCCACCCCGGTCGGCCGGCGGCTGCACACCCTGGCCGACGTATTCGCCTACGCCGCCGCCTGCGGGATCAAGCTGCGCCTGGACGGCAGCGAGATCCAGGTCCGCCGCCCGAAGGCAGGCTGGCCCGGGCGGCGGGCGTTCGTGTCCGGCAAGAAGAAGCAGAACACCATCAAGTTCACCAAGGTCAGCGACGGTCAGGGACGCACCGTCTGGGACGGGGCGTTCCGTCCGGGCCGGGTGCACGACCAGACCGCACTGCAAACCGACGGCATCGACAACCTGCTGGAACAGTTCCCCTACGTGCAGGCCGAGATGGACGCCGGCTACCGCGGCCTGCGCCGCGACCATCCCGATCAGGTCAGCGTCCCGCCGAAGAAACCGGCCAAAAACGCGCCACCGGAGGTGATCCAGGCCTGGGAGCAGGCCCGCCACGCCCAGTCCTCGCAGCGGATCTGCGTGGAGCACGCCATCGCCGCCAGCAAGCACTGGCGGCCCCTGCACCGCTGGATCGGGCGGCGCGAGGACCTGCCCGAGACCATCCGGGCGATCGGCTCGCTGGTGTCCGACCGCGGCGCCGCCTGGTAACGCGCCGCTACCACCCGATCACATGAGCACCCTGAGAGAGGACGCCCCGAACCTAATTGCGCACCACGTCGTTAGTTCCACAAGCCAGGCAACGCGTCACGGCCGCCCGGAAACACATCCGCGTAGTTCCCGTCCCCGGCCAGCGCTGACGGTCCCGGAAGGCGTCACTCACCGTCACATCCGCTGCGGCACGGCCCTCGCCGGCGTCTCGCCAGCGATCACAGACAGTCCCGGCACCAGGCACTTAAAGTGAAACAGCGACTGTAATATATGGTAGGCAAAGTCCTTATCCAGGGCTCCTTCACATACTTGCCTAGCCATTTGCCGAGGCTCTAAATATCTTAATCCCTCACCATTCTGTCTTTGGAAATCGCGAGCCCATTCGTGCCGACTCATCCTTTTCAGCTCCCACGCCGGGAATCGACGATAATATTGAGGATGCCGTGCGGTGCACCGTCGATGTCATAAGCGTGATCAAGGTAATTTGTATAGTCGTCTTGGCTCATCCAGTGTGGCCTGTCTCGGACGATCATGAGCTCAGGCCATTTTGCTCTAATTTCTGATTCAGAGCGAGCAGACATCACACCCCAATAGCCCGCTTTCATGCACTCGAAAGCTATAAGGAAGGGCTTCTTGTCGCCTTCGACCATCTTTTAACACCTAAGGTAGCTCGATGAATAGAATACCTATGATATCAATAGGATCTATAGTTGTTATTTCATAGGTCCCGGCCGCGCCGGCAGGCAGAGTGGTCAGGTTGGAGGAGGCCTCAAAGCCGCAGTTCAGCGCGCTGCCGGTGCCGGGGGTCATGGAGATGACGCGGCCCTTGGCATCGTAGGTGTAGGCCGCCGGTGAGCCCGGCGAGGACGGGTGTCCCGACAATGGACAAAGCTGTGTCATCCACCGAGATCGGCCCCGGCTTTGGACTGGAGCCAGCCTTCGAGGGGATATCGACTATTCGGCGCGACTGCCTCCGATGTGCCGGGCTGGTGATCATGATAAAAGGGACGAACTGCTGCCTGACCGGTATCATGCTGCCATGCAGACACGTCGCCGGCGCGTCAGCCTCGATATCATTCCCAAGCCAGCGCCGACCCCGAATCCGCTGTGGCGGAAGACCTACCTGTGGCTGATATCCCTGAGCGGAGCCGGCATCTGCATCGCCGTACTGGCTGCCGCCCTAGCACCGAGCCCAGGTCACCAGGTCCAGCCGATCGGCGGGGTCCTTGGCAGCCTGGGCTTGCTGTTTTCCATCTGGATCGGCTGGTACGCGTCCCGGATACCGCTCAGCGGCGTCCGGTACGCGAAGCTCCGGCTGCGCCAGCAGAAGAAAGCACGACGCATCGTGCGGAGCAACCCGGCGCTCGCCGCCGAGCTAGGTATCGGGCGGCCTGACCTGCCGAGATCCTTCAACGACGGAGGCCTGGTCGACGCGAATCACGCGCCGACATCGCTTCTGGCCAGCCTGCCGGGCATTGACCTGGCGCTGGCGCAGCGGATCGCGGCGACCCGCGAAGACGTTGGCGGGTTCATTTCGGCCGCAGATCTAGAAATAACGCTCGACCTTCCGCCTCATGTCCTGAGCCAGGCCAAGCACCTGCTCATCTTCCTAACCATGTACAGGTAAACGGATGCCCGGAATCACCTTGGCCGATAGGGGATCGTCATGCCCGCCAGCAGCACCCTCATGCGACCCTGGACGCCAGTGACCAGCAACTTCACGGCTCAACCCAGGCGGCCCAACGGTGGTGTATTCATCCGGACGTGCACCATACCGCAAACCAGCCTACGACGCTGATCTAGGCCGAAGTTGCTGTAGCTCTCCGTGCAGATTGTTGTCCTGACCTGCGGGTGGTGGCCTGGCCGGCGTCAATCGTGTAGCCAAAATATTCGGCGTGTCGCACGGCGGTAGCGGACGTTTCGCCCTATAGTTGTCGCTATGAGCCGACAGGCAGCGGCGATGCATGTGGCCAGGATCCGCAGCAGTCACGTGGACAAGCAGGGGCGGCGCCGCGACTACGAGTCGCGGTATCTGCGGCGCACCTACCGGGACGGGGCCACCGTCCGGCACGAGACCCTGGCCAACCTGTCGGGGCTGCCTGAGGAGGTGACCGACGCGATCGAGGCGGCGCTGAAGGGGACCCGGCTGGTGCCGGCCGGGGAGGCGATGACGATCGCGCGGTCGGTGCCGCACGGGCACGTCGCGGCGGTGCACGCGATCGCGGCCGGGCTTGGCCTGCCGGCGCTGCTGGGCCCGGCGGGCCGGCAGCGGGACCTGGCGCTGGCGCTGGTCATCTCCCGGGTGGTGGCACCGGCCAGCAAGCTGTCCACCTCGACCTGGTGGGCCGACACCACCCTCGGCGCCGACCTGGGCATCGCCGGTGCCACCACCGATGAGATCTACGCGGCGATGGACTGGCTG
>WNFG01001106.1_pt1 | contig 47839 bp, 43 predicted proteins | sample 5400431 | NCBI WGS metagenome assembly WNFG01 (sample SAMN13153346, study PRJNA577476) | soil metagenome | isolation source: 120 cm saprolite under Douglas fir tree site 2 hole 3 replicate 2 | place: USA:California | collected 2015-04-18
GCCCTGAGCGTGCGGTCGCGGACTTGCGTGAGGCCCTCGCCGGCCTGATCGCTGAGTTCGGCGCCCCCGATGAGCTGACCCTCATGGTGGAAGTTGCCTGATGCCACCGGTTCCCGCGGTGCGCGGTGAGCGCGTTGTCCGGGCGTTAGAAAAGGCCGGGTTCAAAGTCGCCCGGGTCGCCGGCAGCCACCACATCATGCGACATCCCGACGGCCGCGGTACCACTGTGCCGGTCCATGCTGGCCGCGACGTAGCCGAGGGCACGCTGCGGGGCATTCTCGCTGACACTGGTATGACCGTGGAGGAACTGCAAAGGCTGCTGTGACTGTCTGCCCGTCCGGGAGGCCGTCCATGATCCGAGGCTCGCAGCAAACCCCGATGATCATGGGACACGGGGTCCCCGCGAGGGTTACAACCGAGTTCGTGGGCGCTATGTGTCGGCGGAGCAGCACTGTCAATATGTACCATTAAATTCGTTCATGATCTTTTCTGGTGGCTGTCGTGCCTGGTGGCAGGCTATGGCTGGTGTGGCTGCCTGGTGCCCGGTGCGCGCCGCCCGGTCCCGGACACCAGCCACAGTCCCTGCGTCTGCGTCGGCGCAGGTAATCTGGATACCGGGGTCGGGACAGACTGTCCTGCCCGAACCTGACCACTTCTGATCTTGCAGGGTAACGTGGATTTGGGCCCCAGTTGGTCCTCTGACCACAGTTGGGTCCCCTAACCCTGCCACGGTCACGAATGCGCCAAGTTCATTCGCAACACGTCCCGGCCCCCAACAGACGAAGCATGGTCCGTCATCCATAATGGTTCCGCTTTTTGACGGTTTCCGGGCGATTGTCCAATGCCAGCGGCCACGTTTCCGCTGCGGTCGGGGCCGCAGGCCCTGGCACGGGGGTGCTGTGTGGCTTGCTGATGGCTGCCGCCCCGGGACGCACGTCCGGCGTGTCCCTCGGCCGCGCTCTGGCGCCAGTCGATGGGCCATTGAGTCCTCTGTTACGGGCACGATGGCACATCGAGACCCACGGGAAGCGCCGCCCCCGGGGAGTCGCGCCGACCGGGTTTACGGACGTTATTGTGCTAGTGGTACGGCACTGTCAATATGTGCCATCAAGTTAGCTGCATGATCAGATGGGAAGGATCTCGCGCCTAGGGGCGGTGGTAGATGTCGGCGCGGTGGTCGATGTCGAGGACGTGCACGGTGCGGGTGTATTTGTCGATGCGGTAGACGATCCGGTAGGTTCCGCGCCGGGCGCCGTGGCAGCCGGCGAGGGGGCCGAACAACGGCTTGCCGACACGGTGTGGGCTGACAGCGAGCGTGGCGTCGCAGAATTCGAGCACGGCTGCGGCGACAGTCTCTGGCAGCCGGTAGGAGATCGCCCGTCGGGCGGCAGGCTGGAAGCGGACGTCGTAGCGCCCGGCGGGTTCGGGCGTCACGCGCCGGTGGCGCGGCGCCTGGCCAGGTCCTGGCGGACGGTGGCCAGGTCGGCACCTGGCTCGCCGCGGCCGAGCGCGGCCAGGCTTTCGGAGATGCGGGCGGCGGAATCGGTGTCGCCGAGGATCTCCAGGGTCATCTCCAGGCCTTCCAGGTCGTCCACCGACAGCAGGACGGCCTCAGCCTCGCCGTTGCGGGTCAAGGTAATCCGCTCGTGCTGCTGGCGCACCCGCCTGGCCAGCTCCGACAGGCGTGCTTTCGCCTCGGACAGCGGCACGGGCGTAGAAGCGATCGTCATAGTCAAGAGTATAGTCCACAGTAGTCAGATTATGGACCTGCCCGGCGGCCAGTTAACGTGTTCGTGTGTCTGGCTGATGAGTCAAGGGCCAGGGTTCCTACATCCACCCCGCACGGTGATCACGGGGCCTCGCGACTCGTGCGCGCCGCATTTGACGAGCCGGTGCTCTCTACGGTGCTATGGCATGGCCAAGGCTGCACGTGTCCTCGCGGCCTTAAAGCGGGATGGGTGGATCGAGACCAGACGCTCGGGCTCCCACCGCGTGCTCACCAAAGGAGACCAGCAGCGGATCTGGGCCTACCATGATGGCGTGGATCTCGGTGGGCCGGCGATGACCAGGGTGGTCCGGGACTACGGGTACACGCTTGCTGAACTGCGGAAACTGTAGGACGATCTGGCCATGAGCACGCTGCGGGTAGAACTGTTTCTCGACACCGAGGCCGGGAACTGGCACTATCGCGTACCCGCGCTGCACATCAACGGCGGCGGTACCGCTACCCGTGAGGATGCCGAGCAAGAGTCCCTGGCAGCCATCACGTTCGCGCTCCAGGGAGATCCCCGCGACTACGACCCCGACGCAGCGGCAGTCACCTTCGATGTGAGCGTGGCGCCGGCCGCCTGACGGGCGCGAGCCCGCACGCGACGCGTAATCCTGCGCCCCTTACGTGATCGCGGTGGATCACTGGTCGCCGCCGACCACCAATCAACCGCGATCATGAAACAGAGGGCTCCGAGAGGTCGCGTCTGTCCCCGTACCTGGACGCTACGCGCTGGAGGAGCAGCATTGTCAATATCTGCCATTAAATTGGTTCTTAATGTCATCGTTTGGAGTCTGACTGGTGCCACGCTGCCTGGAAGACTGGAGAGCTGGCTCATGTCCGGGCATGGCGCGGCGGCCGATCTGTCACGGCGCGGGTTTGGCAGGGTTCATGCACGGCTTGCGAACTTCAACGAGCAGGTTGGTGCGCTGGAGGTCACGGCCACAGAGCTGGCCGCGCTGATCGAGCAAATAGGCCGGAAATCTCACGCCGGATTCCTTCTCGCTTGAACGTGCCTCCTTTGCTCCCGCCAGCGATTACGCGGGAGGATCGACCGCCGCTGGGCCCTGCCGCGCCGGGACGTGGCTGAGGTTGGCGCCTCTCTCGCGGTGGCGAGGCACGGGCCTTGGCAACAGTGTGTGAAGTCCTGCGCAATATCCTGGTGGGTGCTGGCTAACCCAGGGAGGAGGTACTGGCTATGCCGCAGGATGATGGCACTATCGGGGGCCGGCTGCGCGAGCTGCGTTTGTGGCGGCATATGACCCTCGCGGAGGTTGCTGGGCTGGCTGGCGTCACTCCCGCCTACTTGTCAATGGCCGAGCGTGGGCTGCGGACGCTCGACCGGCGGTCCTTGATCTCCGCTCTCGCTGCGGCGCTCAGAGTCTCCGAGACCGAGCTGACGGGAGGCCCGCACCTGGGGGCCGATCCGCTGCAGTCCGGGCCGCATGCCGCAGTCCCGGCGCTGCGGGTGGCCCTGGCCGTTAATGCATTAGGTGAGGCTGTAGTTGATCGTGCCCGGCCACTGCCGCAGGTCACGGCTGAGCTTGAGTCATTGCGGCCCGCGCACGCATCGGGTGACTACTTGCTACTTGGGCCGCCGTTGCCAGGCATCCTTGACGAGCTGTATTGGCATGTCAGCAAGCCGCACGGCGAGGATGATCAAGTCCGCGCGGCCCGTGCGCTAGTGGATGCGCTTGGCTGGTCGGCGTCGCTGTGCCATAACTTGCGCTACCCGGACCTGGCCCAGATCGCCAGCCGGGCGGCGGTGGATGCCGCGAGGCTGATCTCGGATCCGGTTCGGCTGGGGATGGCACAGTTCGAGCGGATTGGAACAGCCCCGCGTGCCTGGGACTACACCCTGGTTATGGCCGAGCGGGCCGCCAATGCGCTGGAGCCGCACGCGCATAATGAGCGCGGGTTTCAGGTGCTCGGAATGCTCACGCTCCGGTGCGCTCTGGCTGCGATGGCCGCACAGAAAGGCTCGGTGGCCACGCACTGGCTGTCTGAGGCGGAGAAGTTGGCTGCCCGCGTGAACGATGACGATCCGGCCTGGAACTGGGAATGGTTCGGGGCGACGAACGTCGCCATCTGGCGGACCGCGCTTGCGGTAGAACACGGTGAGAGCGGGCGTGCCGTGTTGAAGCTGGCGGCCGGTGCCAGGCAGGCGAAACTCGTCGTGGCTACTCGTCGTGCTGCGCTGTATCTGGATATCGGCCGGGGCCTGGCGCGGGATCCAAGGACGCAGGATGAGGCGACCCAGTGGCTGCGACGCGCCGAGCAGGCGGCTCCGCAGCACATCCGCAACTATGCACCCGCACGGGAGGCCGTCGCCTATCTGCTGACCCGTGCCCGGACGACGGCCGGCGGCCGGGAGCTGCGGGGCATGGCCGCGAGGATGGGTGTCCCGCACTGACTTAACTGCTGGTTAATTCACGATCACTTAACGTACGGTTAATGACGCCCTTGCTCTTTGCCGTACGGTCACGCCACCAATACTCAAGGCAACACAAGGGGTGAGATTGCGGTGGCTGACCAGGATGCGTCCGCGCTGGAGGCGCTCGCCGGTGAGCTTGGCAGGCGCGGTTACGACGCCAAGTTGATATCACCGGAGGGCCGCGAGCCTTGGTTAGCGGTGCGTAATCCGCGTGTGCCGATGCTGGCTGAGACGGTCATGGCGCACGCGGATTGGTTCTGGTGGCCATGGGCGGACCGGATCGGCCCGGCTGATGATGTGCCCGCTGCCGCTGACCGGGTGGTCCGGGTGCTGTCCGCCGCATCGGATGGCAGCTCATGAGTGGCAGCGATTTGGGCAGTGAGCTGGCAGCGCTGCGGGTGGAGTTCCAAGGCCATCGGATCTGCACGGAGTCCATCGTGGACAGGGTCCGCTACGTTGCCCGCAGCCAGCGGGAGGGCGTGCACCCGCATACGGTGATTACGCCTGATCTCGGGGAGCTGCGGGCAGCTCTGGAGGCTGGGCGACCTGGCGGGCAGGGAACGGTGCGCACGTGAGCACGGGCGCAGAAGTGCTCGCTGCTGTCCGGGAACTGCATGGTCCGGGAATAACGCAGGCCCAGATCGCTGCGAAAGCAGGCTGCTCGCAGTCGCAGGTCTCGCTGGCGGTGCGCTTGCTGGTGCATGCTCCGGAGCTGGCCGGCGCGGTGAGCGCCGGGACAATCGGGTTAGCACGCGCGGCGGCGATCGTGTGGCAGCGCAGGAATCCGCGACCGCGTCTCAGCCTGCAAGGTGGCGGGGAGTCGTGGCCGCCCGTGTACCTGACGGTGAGCGAGACGGCCGGGAAGCTATCCCTGCATCGGACGGCGGTGCTGCGCCTGATCCATGCCGGCAAGCTGCGCAGCGTGCGCCTCGGTCGGACCTATCGGATACCGGAAGCGGAAGTGTCCCGCCGCCTCGCCGGGCAGCCGTGTGACAGTGGCGTGCTCGACGTTGCCGAATGCGCGCGCATTCTGCGCTGCTCGGCGGGGACCATCTACGGCCTGCTGCATCACGGTCACCTAGCCGGTGAACGTAGCGGGGCGCTGGGCCACTACCGCATCCCCGTCACAGAATTCCGGCGTTTTCTCGGCGACGTAACAGGGTAATCGGTCGGTCTGCGGAACGCATGAGTCCGGTCCTACGGTGCAGAATCCTCAACCGTGCTGCGGGAGCGCGTTCGTGTGCGCCGCGTTCCGAAGTAGCCTGGCCCGGTGATCGGCGGGACCGGGCTCTGTGGACCGCTGCGCGGGCGGACTTCGCCGCCAAGGCGGTCGGGAGCCGGCAGGCCGCCAGGTGACCAGGCAGATTGACCTTGTGTTTGTGGTGCATGCCTGCGTTGCTGGTTTTTGCTGGCGGAGCTGTTCCGCCACGCGCCAGGTGGAGCCGGGTGGTGTCATGCGGTCCGGGCAGACGCGGGGCGGCGGGGTTACCTGGTGAGATGCTGCAGGCGGGCGGCGGCGGCGGCGTGCCGGACCAGCACGTCGTCAAGTCCCGGTACGGTCAGCGCGCCGTCCCGGACGATCACCCGGCCGGCCACCACCGTGTGCCGGGCGGCGGTGGGCCCGCAGCGCAGCCACGCCTCCACCGGATCTGTGAGCGCGCCGGCGAAGGCGACACCCTCCTGCGGCCAGCACACCAGATCTCCCACGGCGCCCACGGTGAGCTCGCCGATCTCTCCCACCCGGCCCAGGCAGCCGGCCCCGCCACGGGTGGCCACGTCGAGCACCTCTCGTGCCGTCATGCCGGCCGGCCCGGAGCGCTGCCGGCCGAGCAGCAACGCCGCACGGGCCTCGATCCACAGTGACGAGGTGTCGCTGGAGGATGAGCCGTCGCAACCCAGGCCGACCGGGCTGCCCGCCGCGCGCAGTTCCCGCACCGGCGCGAAACCCCCGCCCGCCAGGAGCATGTTGGAACTGGGGCAGTGGGCCACTCCCACGCCGGCGCCACCCAGCCGGACGACTTCTGCGGAGTTGGGATAGACGCAATGCGCCACCCAGGATCGCCCGGTCAGCCAGCCAACCTCTTCGAATTGCTCGACCGGACGACGGCCGAACGTTTCCAGGCAGTAGCTGTCCTCGTCCGGATCTTCCGCGAGGTGGGTATGCAGCCGCACGTCGAGCCGCTCGGCCAGTTCGGCGGTGCGCCGCATGAGTTCCGGGCTCACGCTGAACGGGGAGCAGGGCGCGAGCGCCACCTGCACCATCGCCCCCCACGAGGGATCGTGATGCGCCTGGACCAGTCGCTGGCTGTCGGCCAGTACCTCGTCGTCGTCCTGGACCACGGAGTCCGGCGGCAGCCCGCCATCCTTGACCGACACCGTCATCGAACCCCGCGTCGGGTGGAACCGCAGGCCCACCTCGCGGGCGGCGGCAATCTCGGCGGACCACAGATCACCGGCACCTCGGGGTGCGACGTAGAGGTGATCGGTGGTGGTAGTGCAGCCGCCCAGGGCCAGCTCGGCCAGCGCCACCCAGGCCGAGAGGTACGACGCCTCCTGATCGATAGCCGCCCACAACGGATACAGGCCGATGAGCCACTGGAAGAGGGTGCCGTTGACCACGGGCGCGTAGGACCTCGTGAGGTTCTGGTACATGTGATGGTGGGTGTTGATCAGGCCGGGGGTGATGAGGCACCCGGCCGCGTCCAGCGCCTGGCTGGCGGGCGGCGGAGGGTCGGCCGCCGCCCCGACCCCGCTGACGAGGCCATCGGTGATGGCCACCCACCCGCCGGGCAGCTCACGGTGCCCGGAGTCGCAGGTCGCGACCAGCGTGGCTCCCGTCACGAGCAGATCCGCGCCCTGGCCCCGATGGTCTGTCGTCATCACGTGGCTCCTTCCTTCGCGGCGCCGAGCCCGCCTACCCTGCCGCCGGGTGACTCACCTGGGAAACCAGTCGTGATCGCGATCGCCGTCCGGGGCTCCCGTGCGGCGCACCGTGCCCTCGATCAGCCCGTATGGACGATCCGCCACGTAAAACACCATGCCCGGGTTGTCCAGGCCGAACGGGCCGAGATCGACCAGGAAATGGTGCTTATTGGGCAGCGACAGCCGGACCTCGCACACCTCCGGGCGAGCGGCGAGGACAGCCGCCCCCATCGCGTACAGCGTCTGCTGAAGCGATCGGCTATGGGTGGCGGCGAACGCCTCCACCAGGGCCGCACTGGCGCCGGCGAACGACACGTCCCAGTCCGCGTCCACGTCCGCCAGGCGCCAGCCGGCCTGCACCGCGGTGGCCAGGATGCGGTCGTCGGTGGGCTCCAGCGTGGTGTACTCATCCCGCAAAAAACTATGAAATTCCGAACCCGTTGACTTCAGAACGACAAGATCATCGACCCCCGCCGTTACCTCGTTGCGGCCGTCGGCGCGCACCTGAACACTGGCGATGCGCGTGCCGGCCTGCCGCTGGAAAGAATGCGGGTGAGGCGTGCCCCCGACATCGATGCGCCCCCAGCCGAACGCCTCGACGCGCACCCGGGCCCGGTCTACCGACGCAACGCCCGCAAAGTGCTGGCCGAGCCGCCGGGCGAACTCCTCGATCGGAGCCGCGCCGAACCGCCTCGCGAAGGCGTACACCGCGTTCTTCTGCGCGTCAGTGGTCAGCACCTTCTCGTTGTCGCCGGTCAGATGGGTCTCGGCCAGGTCGCCGGCGAGCGCGATGCTGACATTCAGGTCGGTGATCTCGTGCCGGCTCGTGCGCCGGTCCACGTGCAGCACCCGGACCTCGGCCTTGCCGTACTGGGTCGGCCCGAGAGTGATCCCGGGGTCGGTCCCGCTGTCGCTGGTCATGTCCTACTGGCTCCCTCTGTAGACGGAGTAGCCGAACGGCGCCAGCAGCAGCGGCACGTGATAATGCTCACCGGGCGCGGCCATGAAGACGACGATCACCTCGGGAAAGAACGCCTGGCCGTGGTGGGCTTCCAGGTAGTCCCGTACGGCGAAGACCAGCCTGCTCGGGGTCGGCTCGGTCGCGTCGAACGCGGGCAGCCCGCTGGCCCGCCCGTCGGCGTCGGTGACCGCACCGCCGAGCGGCCGCCAGCCGCCGTTCGCCCAGATCTCGATTGTGACCGGCACCTCTACCGCCGGGTGGCCGTGTGCGGTGTCCAGGACATGCGTCGACACGCTGGTCATGTGGTGACCAGCTTCCGCAGCCGGATGGCGTTGATCTTGCCGATCTCAGCCGCGGCCACCTCGCGTTCGGTGCTCCGATCGTTGGCCATCCGGCGGCGCAACTCGGCCAGGATCTCGTCCGGCCCGCGGCCAGTGGCGCAGATCAGGAACACATGCCCGAATTGGCGCTCGTAGGCCACGTTCGCGTCGCGGAGCGCCTCAAGCGCCCCTGGGTCCGAGCCGATCCCGGACTGCTCCTGCCGCGACCACGCCGGCCAGCGTGCCCCCCGCTCGCCGATCCGTGGATGGCCGGCCATGGCGGCCTCCAGCTCACCAGGTCCGCGGTCAGCCCATGCGGCGTCCGCCGCGGCGAGCAGTTCGGCCGTCGTGCGGTGCGGGCGCCCGTCGGCGACCCGCCGCGCCCAGCCCGGGGCAGCGCAGCAACTCAGCAGCACCTCGACGGCTTCGTCACGGGGCAGCCCGTTCAGCCAGTCCAGCCCGGCCAGAGTCTGCCCGGCCGGCTCCCCAGCGGCGTCCGCGATCGGCAGCGCGGCGGGGCCGGGACCATCTGCAGTCGGCTCGCCGACGGCCTCCGTGAGCGGCCGCGCGCCGGAAGCAGGGCCCTTTCCGCTCTGATCGGGCATGGCGGTGGCTCCTCGCGTGGACGTCGACGCACACCATAGCGGCCCTCCCGGGCGGTGACTGACTGCGACGCGGTGACAATCTATGGGGTATCCGGTTGGCTGTCCGCAGCATGATCCGGGGGAGGAGCTGGGCACCTCAGATGGCTGAGTATGAGCTGGCGATCCGGGCCCGCCGGGCGGTCACGCCGGATGGCGTGCGCCCGGTCACCGTGGCGGTGCGGGCCGGCCGGATCGCCGCACTGGCCGGGTTCGCAGACATCTTGGATGCGGCCCGCTGCGAAGAGCTGGCCGCCGGAGAGGTGCTGCTGCCGGGGCTGGTCGACACCCACGTCCACATCAACGAACCGGGCCGCACCGATTGGGAGGGCTTCGCGACCGCGACCCGGGCGGCTGCCGCCGGCGGTGTCACCACCTTGATCGACATGCCGCTCAACTGCGTGCCGTCCACCACCACGACCGACGCGCTGCGGCTCAAGCGGGCCGCCGCCGGCCGGGGACCCTGGGTGGATGTCGGCTTCTGGGGCGGCGCGGTCCCGGACAACCTCGCCGCCCTGGCCGGGCTGCATAGTGGTGGGGTCTTCGGCTTCAAGGCGTTTCTGGTCGATTCCGGCGTGCCTGAGTTCGGGAACCTTGACCCGGTGCGGCTGGACGCCACCCTCGCCGAACTGGCCCGGCTCGATGCGCTGCTGATCGTGCACGCGGAAGACCCCGGGATCATCGCGGCGGCCCCGGATCCAGCGGGCCGGTCGTACGCGGACTTCCTCGCCTCCCGGCCCGCCGCGGCCGAGAACGCGGCGATCGAGGGCTTGCTGGAGGCCGCCCGGCGGCACAATGCGCGCGTCCACATCCTGCACCTGGCCTCGGCGAGCGCGCTGCCCGCCATCGCGGCGGCGCGGTCTGAGGGGGTACGGGTCTCCGTCGAGACCTGTCCGCATTACCTGACGTTCTGCGCGGAGGAGGTGCCTGAGGGGGCCACCGAGTACAAGTGCTGCCCGCCGATCCGGGAAGCCGCGCACCGGGACGGGCTGTGGCGAGGGCTTGCGGACGGCCTGATCGACGCGGTGGTGTCCGATCATTCGCCCTGCCTGCCCGCGCTGAAGCAGCGGGAGACCGGCGACTTCGGTAAGGCTTGGGGCGGGGTTTCTTCGCTCCAGATTGGCCTGCCGGCGGTCTGGACGCAGGCCCGCCGCAGGGGCCACGACCTCGCCGACGTCGTGAGGTGGATGGCCACCGGCCCGGCGGCCGTGGCTGGTGCCTCGTGCAAGGGGGCGATCGCTCCCGGGTATGACGCCGACCTGGTGGCGTTCGACGACACGGCCTCCTTCACTGTCGATCCGGCACGCCTGCACCACCGGCACCCTGTGACGCCATACGCCGGCCGGACGCTGACTGGAGTAGTGCGCAGTACCTGGCTGCGCGGCGAACCGGTTGGCGGAACCCCGGCCGGCCGACTGCTGTCCAGGGGAGGGACATGACCGATTTCACCGAACGGGTCAACCTGGCCGCCCGCCGGCTCGGGGCCGGCGTGGTGGCCGCCAGCGACGAGTTCTTCGGCGAGAAGGAGAACCTGCTGCGCTCCGGGCCGCCGGTCAGCCAACCCGACACCTTCGGGCACAAGGGCCAGGTCGTGGACGGCTGGGAGACCCGGCGCCGCCGCGGATCTGGCCACGACTTCGCGCTGATCCGGCTCGGCACCGGGGGCGTGATTCATGGCGTGGTGGTGGACACTGCCCATTTCACCGGCAACTTCCCGGCCGCGTGCTCCGTGCTGGCTTGTGCGGTCGATGGCTATCCCAGCCCGGCGGAACTGCTCGGGCCGGACGTGCAGTGGACGGAAATCGTGCCGCGCAGCGACCTGGCGGGCGACACCGAGAACAACTTCGCCGTGCGGGACAGCCACCGTTTCACGCACGTTCAGCTGAATATCTACCCCGATGGCGGGGTGGCCCGGCTGCGGGTGCACGGTGAGGTCGTCCTCGACCCTCGGCTGCTGGACGGGATCTCGCTGGATCTTGTGGCGGAGGAGAACGGCGGCACGGTCGTGGACGCGAGTGACCGGTTCTACTCAGCCCCCGAGAACATGATCGCCCCCGGCCGGGTCGCCGTGATGGGCGATGGGTGGGAGACCCGGCGCCGTCGTGACACGGGCCACGACTGGGCGCTCTTCAAGCTCGCCGCGTGCGGTCACATCCGTCAGGTCGTCGTGGACACGTCCTGTTTTCTCGGCAACGCGCCCGCCGCCGCCGCCGTGCAGGCCTGCGATGCCTCGGTCACCGGCCTCGATGCGGCGGAATGGTTCGACCTGGTGCCCCGTGTCCCGCTGCTGCCCGATACCCGGCACCGGTTCCGGATCGGCCCGGCGGCCGCCCTCCCAGCCTCCCATGTCCGGCTGAACATCTACCCCGACGGCGGACTGGCCCGGTTTCGGCTATTCGGCGAGCCGACCACTGGCGGGCGGGCCTGCCTGGGCCTGCGCTGGTTCAACCGGCTGCCCGCCGATTACGCCATGCGCATGCTGGCCGACGAGTGCGGGCTGGCCGAAACGGCCGTCGCCGAGCTGGTCGGCCGCCGCCCGTATCAGCGGTCGGCCCAGCTGGACACGCTGCTCACCGACGGGGGACTGCTGCCCGGGCTGAACGCCAACGCAGCCCGCCGAGTGCGCTCCCTCCTCCTCGGAAGCCCCGTGGTCCCTGAAAGCCCCGCGATCCCCGAAGGCCCCGTGGTCCCTGAAGGCTAAGGACCGCAGCCGCAGCGCGAGCAGATCGACATGGCCGGGCCGTTGTACTGTCGGGCATGGAATTCTTCCGGCCGACGGACTGGTCGGATGCGCTCGCCGTCAAGGCCGCGCATCCCGACGCGCTGCCGCTCGCCGGGGGAACTGACGTCATGGTCGAGATCAACTTTGACCGGGTGCGGCCGGCGGCGCTGCTCGACCTCACCGGGATCCGTGAGCTGGCCGAGTGGAGCTGCGACGGTGGGACCGTCCGGCTGGGCGCCGCCGTGCCGTACGCGCGGGTGATCAGTGAGCTCGCCGCCCGACTGCCGGGGCTCGCGCTCGCCTCCCGGACGGTCGGCTCGCCGCAGATCCGCAACCGGGGCACCGTGGGTGGCAACCTCGGTTCCGCCTCGCCGGCCGGCGACGCGCACCCCCCGCTGCTCGCCTGCGACGCTGTCGTCGAGGCCGCGTCCGTGCGCGGCGTCCGCCAGATCCCGGTACGCGAGTTCTACGCCGGGGTGAAGCGCACCGTCCTGGCGCCCGACGAGCTGATCGCCGCGATCTGCATCCCGGTGGCGCGCGGGCCGCAGCAGTTCGCGAAGGTCGGCGTGCGCAACGCGATGGTCATCGCGGTGTCCTCGTTCGCGATCGCGTTGCATCCGGACCGCACCTGGGTCGGGACCGGGCTCGGGTCGGCCGCCCCGACCCCCCGCCCGGCCCGGGAGGCGGAGGAATTCCTGACGGCAGAACTGATCGAGCGCGGGCTGTGGGACGCACCGGCCCCGCTGGCGGACTCGGCCGTGTACCGGTTCGGCGAGCTCGTGGCGGGTGCGGCGGAGCCGATCGACGACGTGCGGGGCACCGCCGCGTACCGTCGTCACTCCCTGGCCGTGCTGGCCCGGCGCACGCTCGGCTGGGCCTGGCGGTCATACCAGGAGGAGCAGCGGCTATGCGCGTGACGTGCACCGTCAACGGCGCGCCCACCGTCGCCGACGACGTGTGGGAGGGGGAGTCGCTGCTGTTCGTTCTGCGTGAGCGGCTGGGCCTGCCCGGCTCGAAGAACGCCTGCGAGCAGGGCGAATGTGGGTCCTGCACGGTCTACCTGGACGATCGCCTGGTGTGCGCCTGCCTGGTCGCCGCCGGGCAGGCGGAGGGCCGGGACATCCGCACGGTGGAAGGTCTCGCCACCGCCGACGCGCTGGATACCGTGCAGCAGGCGTACATCGACGCTGGCGCGGTGCAGTGTGGTTTCTGCACGCCGGGCCTGATCGTCGCCACGGATGACCTGCTGCGCCGGGTTCCGGAGCCCGCCGACGCCGAGATCCGCGAGGCCCTCGCCGGGAACCTGTGCCGCTGTACCGGCTACGAGAAGATCCTCGACGCGGTCCGCCTCGCGGCGGGCCGGCGGTCCGCCGCGGCGGCTAGCGGCGAACCGAAAGGCAGTGCCCGGTGACCAGTTCCAGCCGGACGCCGCCCGGCCCGGCCCGGGCTGGCCTGGCCCGGGCTGGCCTGGCCCGGGCTGGCCTGGCCCGGGCTGGCCTGGCCCCGGCGGGACCGGCGCCGGCTGGGCACGCATCGGTCAGCGAGCAAGCCGACCGCGGCGTAGGCGCGAGCACGCTGCGGCCAGACGGAACGCTCAAGGTGACCGGTGAGTTCGCGTTTTCCTCGGACCTGTGGATGTCGGACATGCTCTGGGGCGCCACCCTGCGCGCGTCCCACCCACGGGCGCGCATCCGCTCGGTCGACGTGTCCGCCGCGCTGCGCATCCCCGGAGTGGCCGCGATCCTGACCCACGAGGACGTGCCCGGGCGTGGGCGGTTCGGCATGGAGGTGCTCGACCAGCCGGTACTGGCCGCGACCGAGGTCCGTTACCAGGGCGAGGCGGTCGCCGTCGTCGCGGCCGACCATCCGGAGACCGCCCGCCGCGCGGTCGCCGCGATCGAGGTCGGCTACGACGTGCTGACCCCGGTCACCGACGCCGAGGCCGCGCTGCGGCCGGACTCGGTCCGCGTTCACCCGGACGGCAACCTGGTCCGGCACGTCCGCATCAGGAGAGGCGATCCGGGCGCGTCCGCGGACGTCGTGGTCTCCGGGTCGTACCAGGTCGGCATGCAGGATCAGGCGTTCCTCGGCCCGGAGTCGGGTCTCGCGGTGCCCGCCGAGGACGGCGGGATCGACCTGTACGTCGCCACCCAGTGGCTGCACGTGGACCAGGCGCAGATCGCGGCCAGCCTGGGCTTGCCCGAGGACAAGGTACGGCTGACGCTCGCGGGCGTGGGCGGCGCGTTCGGCGCCCGCGAAGACCTGTCCATGCAGATCCACGCCTGCCTGCTGGCGCTGCGCACCGGCCGCCCGGTGAAGATGGTCTACTCCCGCGAGGAGTCGTTCTTCGGCCATGTCCACCGCCATCCGGCGACGCTGTACTACGAGCACGGCGCGGCCAGCGACGGGACCCTGGTCTACGTCACGGCCCGGATCTACCTTGACGGGGGAGCCTACGCGTCGAGTTCGCGGGCGGTGGCCGCGAACGCGGCCACTCTCGGCGTGGGGCCATACCAGGTGCCGAACGTGACGATGGATGCCTATGCCGTATATACGAACAACCCGCCGTGCGGGGCGATGCGCGGATTCGGCACGGTCCAGGCGTGTTTCGCCTACGAATCCCAGATGGACGAGCTGGCCCGGCGCCTTGGCCTGGACCCGGTCGAGCTCCGCATCCGCAACGCGCTCCGCGAGGGCTCGACCATGCCGACCGGTCAGCTGGTCGACTCGGCGGCTCCGGTCGCCGAACTGCTGCGCCGCGTCCGCGACGCTCCGATGCCGCCCGATCAGGGTGCCCGCTCCGGCCCAGACGCGCGCGAGCCCGACCTACGCGAGCCCGACCTGCGCGAGCTGCCCGGCGGGGTATCGAACACGACACACGGGGAAGGCGTCGTGCGGGGCGTCGGCTATGGCATCGGCATCAAGAACGTCGGCTTCTCCGAGGGTTTTGATGACTATTCCACGGCCCGGGTCCGGCTGGAGGCGGTGGCCGGCCAGCCTGTCGTGACGGTGCATACCGCAGCCGCCGAAGTCGGCCAGGGTCTGGTCACCGTGCAGGCGCAGATCGCCCGCACGGAGCTCGGGGTCGAGCGGGTCGTGATCCGCCCGGCCGACACCTCGGTGGGCAGCGCGGGTTCCTCGTCGGCATCCCGCCAGACGTACGTCACCGGCGGAGCGGTCCGGGCGGCCTGCGTCGCGGTTCGGCAGGCTCTGCTGCGCCGGGTAGCAGGCCGTTATGGTGTTCAGCAGGAAGAGCTGGCGCTCTCCGGGGGAAAGGTCGAGTCGACGTCCGCGGGGGTGATCGCGGATCTCGCCGCTGTCCTCGGCGATGACGTAATCGAGGAGACGGTCACCTGGCGGCATCGCCCGACGCAGCCAATCGACCCGGATACCGGGCAGGGCAGCGCGCACGTGCAGTACGCCTTCGCGGCGCATCGCGCCGTCGTGGATGTCGACACCGAGCTCGGCCTGGTCAAGGTGGTGGAGATCACCACCGCTCAGGACGTCGGGAAGGCGATGAATCCGCTGGCGCTGGTCGGCCAGATCCACGGCGGCACAGCGCAGGGCCTGGGCCTGGCGCTCATGGAGGAGATCCAGGTCTCGGGCGGCATGGTCCGCAACCCTTCGTTCACCGACTACCTGATCCCCACGATCCTCGATGTGCCACCGATGAACGTGGACGTCCTCGAACTCGCCGACCCGCACGCGCCCTATGGACTGCGCGGGGTCGGCGAACCTCCGACGATCTCTTCGACGCCGGCGATCGTTGCCGCGGTCCGCGCCGCTACCGGGAAGGCGCTGCGGCGGGTGCCGATCCGGCCGGACGACATCGCAGGCCTGTGATCTCCTCGGCAGACCACCGGCCGCAAAGACCCATCACACCTGGGTCGCTGACCCGGGACGGAGCGCTCCGATGACCCTGATGTTCCTCAGCGGCGATGGCATGGCCGGCGGCCCACTTCATCACCGGCTGCAGGGGGCTCCCTTGATCGCCGTGACACGGACAGCCCCGGAATACCGGTTCTACGCCGTCCGAGACCGTTTCCCGGCCCTCGAACAGGTAACCGAGGGCGGGTACCCCATCGCCGGCGAGGTCTACCAGGTGTCGCTCGCGGTACTACGCGACCACCTGCTGCCCGCTGAACCAGCCGAACTGGAGCTCGGCGTCATCGAACTGGCCGGTGGTGCAGCCGCCCTCGCGATGCTTCTGCGCCGCGAGTTCGTCCGCCCCAACGATCTGGTGGACATCTCGTCCGTCGGTGACTGGCGCGCATACCGCCCCCCGTACTAGACCGAAGTCCCGGAGAGTGCCACAGGCGGATCAGGTGCGTCAGCAGCAGGCCGCCCTGTGCATTGTGGGGCCCGTCGGCCCTGCAGCACGGCCGCCACGACTGGCCACTGGCAGATGCGAGTGCGCCCCGGCCGGCCTCACCGTTGGTAGCTGGAGAACTTCGCGCAGACCGGTCCCGAAGTGGTCATCGACGCTGGGGGGCTGGTGTCTGACCGGAGCGAAACCTGCGCAATTCATCGAGTGAAGGAGTCAGCATGGCCAGTTCGTTGTCGATTGATGTTTTCAATAGCGGGTACAAGCCGATCCCTGGTGGCCCGGGATGGGATGACAGCACCCCTGCCACCTGGCCAGCCAGCACCTCGACGCTGATCTCCGGCGACCGCGGCGCCGTCCTCGTCGATGCGCTGCTGACCACGAGCGAGGGAGAGCGGCTGGCGGCGTGGGTGCAGAATACCGGCAAGCGACCCCACGCGATCTTCGTAACCCACGGTCACGGCGACCACTTCTTCGGGGCCGGGCCAGTGCTGGACGCCTTCCCCGGCGCCCAGCTGATGGCCAGCGATCAGCAGGTCGTCGACGAGGCCCGTGGCCAGACCACCCCCGAAGTCATGGCGATCTGGAACTCCTGGTTCGCCGGGCAGTTCTCGCAGTCCCCCGTGGTGCCCGCCTTGACCAGCTCGCCGGAGTTCGACCTGGAAGGCCATCCCCTCCTGTTCCGCACGATCGGCGGCGCCGACGGCGCGCTCGCCACGATCGTGCACGTGCCGGACATGCAGGCCATCTGCTCCGGCGACATCGTCTACAACAACATCCACATGTGGCTATGGAACTCGACGCCGGACTCACGGGAGGCGTGGCTGGCGTCCCTGAACGCGGTGGCCGCCCTCAAGCCGTCCACGATTATCACCGGGCACAAGGATCCCGACGCGCCCGACGACAACGCGACCCGCGTGCTCGACCAGTCGCGCCGCTACATCGAGGACTTCGACCAGACGGTGGCCAAGTCCAGCACGCCGCTTGAGGTGATCGACGTAATGCTCGCGAAGTACCCCGCCTACGGCAACCGGTACACCCTGTTCGCCGCGGCATTCACCCAGTTCCCGGCCTAACTGGGTAGGCCACACGGCGAGGTGCCTGAGATGCAGGCCCTTCTCCGTGTGGCCCCCACCGAACCCCCGCGGGCCGTTGGGCAGGCCGCCGACGAGGTCCCTGTTGGGCCGGGCTTTCCGACGGCGCGGGCCCGAGAAGGATGTGACGCCGAGGAACAGGCTGCCTTGATCACGGTGCTGTGCATGGGTATGTGCAGCTGAGCATAGTCATTTGGCGGAACTACACACTATTTTCGGCATCTCCGGACGATCCGCACGACCGCGGTGAGAGCCATCGGCTGGCTTGCATGATCCCGGCCGGGAAGGTGGATCTGCTCGTTCGCTGGCGGTGTGTCAGGCTGCGTGTGGGGCGATTTCCACGATGAGGTCGGCGTTAAGGGCTGCGGAGATTCGTTCGAGCAGGGGGATGGTCGGGATGACTCCGCCTGCTTCCATGCGTGAGAGGGCGGGCTGGGTCATGCCGGCACGGGCGGCGAGCTCGACCTGTGAGAGGCCCAGTTCGAGGCGGCGTTCGCGCACGGCGTGGCCGATCAGGAATGCCCTGCGCGCCTCGGCGTGCCCCTGCTGGTAGTCCTCGCTGCCGCGGCGCTGCTGGGCGAGTTCCTCGTACGAGGAGTGGTCAGCGGCCATGTCAGTTCACCTCCCGGTCGAACGCCCGATGGGCTGGGCCGTGTTCGGTCTCGCAGATCTTCTGCCTCGCACATGTCATGAGGCAGGCGGCGTCACGTGCCGGAGGCCATGTACGCGGCCAGGATGTAGTTGGGGTGGCGGTCGAGGTTCTTGCGGGCCCTGTCATAACGCATGGTGGTACGCGGGTCCGCGTGGTGGGCGGCGATCTGCACGTCGCGCAGTGAGCCGCCCTTGAACCGGGCAAGGTAGGCAGCTACGGCAAGCCGGAGCCGGTCAGCACGCGGTACGGGATGGTCGGACGAGATGGAGGCTAACTCGTAGTAGTGCATCATGCTTCGACACTGCGCCCGCACCTATCAACAGCAAAGCCCTCAACCCGCGCCATGTGGCTGAGCGGGCGGCTCGTCCTGCGTGATCTATGAGCGGCCTGCGGCGATGTGGTCGTGAACGAACCCACGACACGTGTTCGGTTGTGCGTCGCGTGCCTCGGTTGTTGACTGATCACATGACCGAGCTCCCCTTGGTGCGGGCTCCGCGGATCCCGGTGACAGACACCTTTCACGGAGTCGATGTCACCGAGGACTACCGATGGCTGGAGGAGCGGGCCCGTGTCGAGCAGCTGCTGAAGTCCGAGAGGACGACGTACAAGCGGCTCCTGTCCGGCGGAAGCACCTTCTTCGCGCTGAAGGTGCAGACGCCACGGCAGCAGCCGTTCCTGGTGGCGCTGACCGACCTTGACGACCCTGCGACCGAGCGTGTTGTCGTGGATCCGGATGTAATCGACTCGTCGGGTGAGACCACCATCGACTTCTTCGTTCCGTCCCCGGATGGCAAGCAGGTCGCGGTCTCGCTGTCGGAACATGGCACCGAAGACGGGTCGCTGCACGTCTACGACGTCGAGAGCGGGGAGGTCGTCGACGAGCCGATCGCGCATGTGAATCTGATGGGCGGATCGGTGGCCTGGCGTCACGACGGCTCAGGGTTCTGGTACACCCGCTGCGCTGACCCCGCAGGCTTTCGGCAACAGGTGTGGTTCCGCGAGCTCGGTGACACGCCTGACCGCGTTGACCTCGCTGGCCCCTTCGCCGACGAGCGGATCGCGGAGAACTACCTGTCCGCCTCTCCCGACGGTCGTTGGGTGATGGACCGGGTGCAGAAGGGGGATGGAGGTGAGTGGCAGGTCTTCCTCCGTAGCCAAGGTGCCGACGGCTCGTGGTGGCAGCTGGCAGACATCCCCGACAAGTGCGTGCATGCCGTGCCCGGCACGGACGCCCTGTATCTGCTTTCCTTCCGGGACGCCCCGCACGGCAAGGTGCTCCGCCTACCGCTGACCAGTGGCACCACGGTCGCCGACGCCGACGAGATCGTGTCGGCAGGTGACACGGTCATCGAAGACCTCGCGGTGACTCGCGACACCGTCTGGGTAGTGGACATGGACGGCGGGCCGCAGCAGGTGCGCGCCTTCGACGGCAAGGGTGGGCCACTTCCCCCGGTGGAGATCCCGCCGATGAGCTCGGTGTCGTCGTACTCCGCTCGTTTCTCGACGCTGGGACAGGACCGGATCGCCTGGTCGTGCGAGTCCTTCACGGAGCCGGCGACCTGGTGGGTAGCAGCCCGCGGCGAAGCACCCCGACCAACCGCACTGAGGACGACTACCTCCGTCGACCTGTCCGGGTACGAGGTGACCCGCGAGTTCGCAACGTCGAAGGACGGTACCCGTGTCCCCCTCAACGTGATCGCCGCACCCGGCACGCCACGTGACGGAACCGCGCCGGCGCTGCTGACGGCGTACGGCGGTTACAGCATCTCGCTGGTACCGCGTTTCGATCCCGAGCTGCTGCTGTGGCTGGAGCAGGGCGGGGTCTACGTGGTGGCCAACATCCGCGGCGGCGGCGAGTTCGGCGAGGAGTGGCACCACGCCGGCCGGCTCGCCACCAAGCAGAACTGCTTCGACGACTTCATCGCCTGCGCGGACCATCTTCACAGCAGCGGGATCACCAGTCGCGAGCGGCTGGCGATCATGGGCGGTTCCAACGGAGGATTGCTGATGGGTGCCGTGCTCACTCAGCGTCCGGACATCGCCCGTGCGGTGGTAGCAGCGGTGCCGGTGATGGACTCGTTGCGAGCCGAGACCACCACCAACGGGAGGTTCAACACGCCCGAGTACGGCACCGTGGAGGATCCGGAGTTGTTCACGGTGCTGCTCGCCTACTCGCCTTACCACAATGTCGTGGACGGGACGGCCTACCCAGCCGTGTTGCTGACCGCTGGACAGAACGACACCCGGGTCGATGCCCGGCATGCCAAGAAAATGACGGCTCGACTCCAACAGGCAACGTCCTCGGACCGGCCGGTGCTGCTGAGATTGCAGTCCACAGGCCACCTGGCCGGGTCGCTCGACCAGGCCATCGACGAGACAACAGACTGGCACGCCTTCCTCTTCGACCAGCTAGGTCTCGGCTACCGTCCCGTCGCCCCTGCGTGATCGGTCCGGCAGCCAAGCCGCCGTCTCTCCGCGGCAGGCTGTCCGCTGGCTCGCTGAGTGAGCGGCCCGCAGCCCGCTGGTTCCCAGGACGCTTCCGCTTGCCGCGCCTGCGGGGGCGAATGGCGGTCGGCGTGACCGCTGTGGCGCTGACCGCCGCCCTCGCCGCCAGGTTTGCCGTCGCCGGGGTCACCAGCGCCGGGCCCGCGGCTCCAGCACCCGGCCGGATCTCGCTGGATGCCTTCCTCGGCCGCGCCGCCGCCGCCCGCACCCAGCCCACCGTTCTGCCTGGCCCCGGGCAGATCTTCTACGTCAAGGAACTGGACGACACGACCGGTACGCTCCCCGGATTTCCCCCGATGAAGTCGTGCCAGGTCAACTGGGATCCCGCGCCCAGCGTCGGCGGCACCGCGGGCGGGGACGGCACCAGCATCCCGACCCGGCCTGCGCCGCAGTTCTGCGCCAGCGGCGTCCCTGCCCCGCCGGCCGGCTACCCGGAACCCTGGTTCACCGAGCATGGCTACCCCTCCTGGGACCACAACGGGTATCCGCCACCCGACACGCTGCCGACCGACCCGGCCGCGCTGCGGGCCGCGCTCTACACGGCGGCCGGCCGCCCCGCGCCCGACGGAGCCTGGAATTTCTGGGGCGTGGCCGCCCCGGGCCCGGTGCCTAGTCGGCCGTCGAAAACTGACATTGTCTTCGAGCTCGTCGGCAGGCTTCTGCAGGCACCCATCTCCAGCCAGCTACGATCGGCGCTTTACGAGGTCACGGCCCAGGAACCCAGCCGGACGCCCTGTGGCTCTGTGCGCACCCACCCCCTCGGGACCGCGCACAGAGCCACGGGGCGTGTGCGGCATAAGGGGTGCGCAGTCTGCCGTCCTACCGGGTCGGTGGGAGGTCGAAGGCCGGGAACAGGCTGGGGCCGAACGTGGTGATCTCCGCGATGGCGTCGGCCTCGATGCGCAGGACGTCGAGCTTGAACGCGCGGAACGTGGTGTCGCCCGGCCGCTTGAGGTAGCTCGCGGCGGTGGGCATCCGGTTGGCCATCGCCGCGACGAGCCGCCAGTCACCGTCACGCGCGGGTCCCAGGCCGCGCTCCATGAGCGGCATGACCGCCTCCAGCCCGTCGAAGCAGAACGGGTACGGCGGCATGGTGACCCGGATGTCCTGGGACGCGATCGCGACCGCGGCCGCCGCGTCACACCGTTCGTGCGCGTCGATAAACAGGTCCAGCAGCTTGCGCTCCTCCGCGTTCGGCGCCTGAGCCGACCAGTCGAGGCGGTGCGACGGCAGGTGCTCCTGCATCGTCGCGCGAGCACGTTGCAGCGCGCTGTTCGCCGCGGCGACGGTGGTATCGAGCAATGACGCGGTCTCCCTGGCCGGCATCCCGAGCACGTCGCGCAGGATCAGCGCGGCCCGCTGTCGCGCGGGAAGGACCTGCAGCGCGGCCAGGAACGCCAGTTCGATCGTCTCACGCGCGACAACGACCGCGTCGGGTTGGTCCTCGGCCGGCGCGATCTCATCCAGCAGCCGATCTGGGTAGGGCTGCAGCCAGCTGACTTCCGCGAATGAGTGAAACTCGGGCACGCGCCGCGACCTGGCCCGGATCATGTCCAGGCAGACATTGGTCGCGATGCGGTACAGCCAGGCCCGCAGCAGCGACTCGCCCTCGAACCTCTCGCGGTGGCGCCAGGCCCGCAGGAACGTCTCCTGGACCGCGTCGTCGGCCTCGTCGAGGCATGCGAGCATCCGGTAGCAGTGGACGTGCAGCTCACGGCGGTGCCGCCGGGTGAGCACCTCGAAGTCCGGCCCATCCATATTCATCGGCGCGGCACCCCGGACGTGACGTTCCCGCCCATCCCTGGATCATCCTTTCGGTTGTGGCCGCCCGACCTCCTGCACCAGGAAGGTGTTGCCGTCCGGGTCACTCAAGGACATGAACGAGTTGTAGTCGCCGCGCTCTGGATCAGGCCCCGGCACCTGAACACCGCCCGGCTCGAAATGGAAGATCTCACTGGCTTCCGCCCCGCGCTCGGTCAGCTCGGCTCGCGCGGCGTCGATATCGGAGACGATCAGGTGCAATCCGCTGACCGAGCCCGCCGCTTCCGGGTTCCGCATGAGGGTGACCGAGCACGCCGAACCCGGCGGGGTCAGCTGCACCACGCGAAAGTCGCCGGCCTGGTGATCGACGTCGAGACCGAACCCGGCCTTCTCCGTGTAGAACGTCTTGGCGCGATCCACGTCCGAGACGGGAACCACCACGAGTTCCAGTTTCCAGTCCACGAGCAACCTCCTTGTCGCAGTCGGCGGGATCGCCGACGTCTTGCTAAGTAGAACGTCGGCGCCCGCCAAAACTCATCGGTGAGCCGATGAACTCGTCCTTCACCGGCTCGGATGGCTCGGCCGCAAGCGACCTGACTGTCCGGGTCACCCAGGACCGGGGCTATCGGCATGGGACCGTCACCCGGGGGCGTCCCGGCGGGCGCGGGCGCGCCGCTTGCCCTCGTGCATCGCCTGCACCCGGGCAATGGGAATCGCCCGGCCCTCCTCGATCAGGTCGGAACTCAGCCGCTGCGGCACGGGCATCCGCGCGGCCCACGGATCACCGCCGGCGATCAACCGCGCCACCGTGTGCACGGTGAAGTCGGCTGGCACGACGCGATCCAGCTCATCCCACGCCACCGGGAACGAGACCGGCACGCCGGGCCGGACGCGCGGGCTGTACACCGCCGCCACCGTCGCCCCGCCCGCCCGGGTCGAATCCACGAACACCTTGCCTCCGCGGTCTTCCCGGATGAAGGCCGTGGTGGCGAGGGCTGGGTCCAGCCGCTCGGCCCGGGCGGCGATCGCACGGGTGGCCGCGGCCACGTCGTCCATCGTGGCCTGGGGCTCGAGGGGCACGAACACATGCACGCCCTTCGCGCCGCTGGTCTTGACCGCGCCCGCGAGGCCGGCACTGGCCAGGGCCTCCCGGACCAGCCAGGCCGCGCGGACGGTCAGCGCGAACGCGTCCGCGGACGGCGGGTCGAGGTCAAGCACGAGGTAGGTGGGGTGGTCCCGGCGGTCGGTACGAACCAGCGTCGGGTGATACTCCACAGCGCGCTGATTGGCGAACCACAGCAGCGTGCGGCGGTCGTTGCACAGCGCGTAGGAGACCTCGCGTTTGGAGGCCTCGGCCCACAGCGGCACCGTCCGCACCCAGGGCGGCGTGTACTTGGGCACGTTCTTCTGCATGAACGGCGCCTGGCCGCGGAGCACCCTGATAACCGACAGTGGCCGGTCCCGCAACTCCGGGATGATGCAGCCACGAACCGCGTCCAGGTAGTCGACCAGATCCCGCTTGGTCGCCTCCGCCCCGTCGAACAGCGGTTGATCCAGGTTGGTCAGCGGCACGCCGTCCCGCACCTCGCCGCCGCTCATCGTGGCCACCTTCCTGCCCGGGCGTCGCGGCGGATGCCGGCCGGCACCGCCTCCGGTGCCCTTTCAGTCCCAGGCTAGCCTTAGGCGTGTCCTGGGATGCCAGCCGATCTCTTTTACTTATGGTGTTCGCGAGACAGCCGTGGCGTAAGGCGGTCGGTGCGATCGCGGCTGGCCGAGCTCATCGAAGTTTTGCTTCACGCAGGGATGCAGTTCCTCTGCGAGGGTCGTGGGGACAGTGATGCGTTTCGATGACGTCGTAGTGGCTGCCACTGTGCGTGTCGGCGGTGAGGTAGTACCGGCTCGCGCCCAGATGGCGACCACTCTCGGGTTCCACATCATCCTGGCCTGCCTGGGGATCGCGTTGCCGACCGTCGTGCTGCTGGCTGAGTTCATCGGCCTGCGGCGCGGCGATGAGGTGGCACTCATGCTGGCGCGCCGCTGGTCGCAAGCCATGGGAGTGCTGGTCGCGGTCGGCGCGGTCACCGGGACGGTGCTGTCGTTCGAGATGGGCCTGCTGTGGCCGGGGCTGATGCGCCGTTACGGGGCGGTGCTCGGGCTGCCGTTCGGTGTCGAAGGCTTGTTCTTCTTTCTGGAGGCCATCTTCACCGCGATCTACCTGTACGGCTGGCGGCGCCTGCCCGGCTGGGCGCACTGGTGGACCGGGGTGCCGAACGCCGTGAGCGGCATCCTGGGGGCGATGTCGGTCATCGCGGTCAACTCGTGGATGAACCAGCCGGGCGGCTTCACCGCCCGGGGCGGCCGGATCGTGTCCGTCGACCCGTGGCAGGTGTTCTTCAACCATGCCGCGTCCTATGAGATGCCGCACATGATCCTGGCCGCCTACATGGTCGCCGGGTTCACCGTCGCCGCGGTATACGCGGTCGGCATCCTGCGTGGCCGGCGGGACCGCTACCACTACACCGGGTTCGCCATCCCGTTCGTCATGGCCGCGGTGATCACCCCGTTCCAGATCTTCGTCGGCGACACCGCCGCCCGTGCCATCGCCACCGACCAGCCGGTGAAGTTCGCGTCCATGGAGTACGTGACGCACACCTCCCGAGATGTCCCCGAGTACCTGGGCGGTGTCTACGCCCACGGGCACATCTACGGGGGCCTGCGGATTCCGGGCATGGATTCGCTGCTGGTCGGGTTCAGCACCCGGACGAAGGTCATCGGGTGGGACACCGTCCCCGCCGCCGGCCGACCGCCGGTGCCCTGGCTGATTCACCTGTGCTTCGACGTCATGGTCGCCTTGGGGTTTCTCCTGCTGCTGGCGGGACTTTGGGCGCTTTACGAATGGTGGCGGCACCGCCGGCTGCCGCCGCAGCGGCTGTTCTGGCTGCTCGGCGCCGCCAGCGGGGTGGCTGCGGTGGTGGCGATGGAGTGTGGCTGGGTGGTCACCGAGGTCGGACGCCAGCCCTGGGTGGTCTACCGCCTGCTGACCACCACGGCGGCGGCCACGACCAATGGCGGCATCATCACTAGCCTGATCATCGTGGTAGTCCTGTACGCCGTGCTCGGCACCGCGACGATCCTCATCCTGCGGACCCTGGCCCAGCGCTGGCGCCGCAGCGGCACCGGGGGGACCGCCGTTCCGTACGGGCCGCCGGTCGGGCCAGACGACCGGGCCCTGGGCCGGGCCGGAAGATGATCGCGGCCACGGTCGGGGCCATCCTGCTGGCCACGATCACCCTCTACGCCATACTTGGCGGCGCCGACTTCGGCGGCGGCCTGTGGGACCTCCTGGCGGGCGGCGACCAGCGCGGCCGCGCACCGCGCGCGCTGATCGACGAGTCCATCACCCCGGTGTGGGAGGCCAACCACGTCTGGCTGGTCTTCGCGCTGGTCATTTTCTGGACCGCCTTCCCTGACGCGTTCGCCGCGGTGATGACCGCGGCTGCGCTGCCGCTCTGGCTCGCGGTGCTCGGGATCGTGCTGCGCGGCGCCGGCTTCGCGTTCCGTAAGGAAGTCTCCCGGCCCAGCCTGAAGCGCGCTCTCGGCGCGACGTTCGCCCTCTCCTCGCTGCTGACGCCCTTCTTCATGGGCACCGTCATCGGCGGCATCGCAGCCGGCCAGATACCTGGCCACGCCAGTCAGGCCAGCCTGTCCGCCTGGACTACGACGACCTCGCTGCTGACTGGCTCGCTGTTCGTCGGCGCCTGTGCCTACCTCGCCGCCAGCTACCTCATCGGCGAGGCCGTCCGCCGGGACGACCGCCGCCTCCAGGTGTACTTCACCCGGCGGACCCAGGTCGCCGGGGTCGTCACCGGGGCGCTGTCGCTCGCTACCCTGCTCGCACTGCACAGCTCGGATCCGACGCTGCTGCACCGCCTCACCGGGCGGGCGCTTCCCCTCGTGATCGCGGCCGCGGCCTGCGGCGTGGCCCTGCTGGGCCTGCTCATCGCAGGCCAGCATCGCGGCGTCCGGATCATCGCCGCGCTCGGCGTCGCCGCCGTCATATGGGGATGGGGGGTGGCCCAGTACCCGACGCTGCTGCCCGGCACGCTGGTCACCCTCAGCAACGCGGGTGCCCCGCGCGCCACCCTGGCCGCGCTGGTCGTCCTGTTCGCGGCCGTTGCCCTGATCGTCGGGCCGTCCTTCGTGCTGTTGTTCTCCCTGCAGGGCCGCCGCCTCCTGGAGCCAGTCGACGGCGAGGCGCTGTCGGCCGCGGCCAGCGGGATGCGGCCGGCACCAGGACCGCCGGGCCGGCCGCCGGCCTCCGGCAGGCAGGCTCCCCGCGGCCGGGCCGTCATCCTCGGGCTGGTTGCCGTCGGCGCCCTGATCCGCGCCCTCGTCCGCCGCCGAAACCGCTGAGCCCCGGCGACCTCATCCCCGTCGAGGAACTGGCGGGTGACCTGCATCCAGCGAAAGCTGCTTCACTAGGCAGATGTCCTCCGAGTCGGCGCGCACAAGTGAGGCGGACGACCGCCGCTCCCGCGTCACCATCCGCCAGGTCGCCGAACTCGCCGGGGTCTCCATCGCCACGGTCTCCCGGGTGCTGAACGGGAGGGCGGACGTCTCGGAGGAAACTCGCCAGGTGGTGCAGCAGGTGGCCCGCGACCACGGTTACGGCCCTCGGCGCCCCCAGCCGGAGCCGGCCCGGCGCACCGGGCTGGCCGACGACCGCCGCCGCCCAGGCCCTCTTCGATCCCCTCTGGGGGCTGCTCGATCCCGCGGCCGGCACCTGGTTCCCGCAGCAGGCCCTCCAGTTGGCCCAAGACGCCAACCCGCCGCTAGACCACTAAGTGGTCTGTGAGCGGAGTCTTCTTTGGCTGCACGTCGCCCAGGCGGGCACCTCGCGGCGTTGTCGTCGTCGCCAATAGCTCCGCTATTGGCTCCTCCTCCGCCTTGCGATGCACCCACCTGGACGCCGTTCGCTCAAAGGACCCCGCTCACAGACCACTAGAGCCGACCTGCTCTCCGCCCCTCGCCCGGACCACCCCCGGCGAGGGGCGGACTCGTCACCTGGCGTATCTGGGAGGGGCCAGGCGCCTCTTGTCGAGTGCACCCGGGTCTCACCGGGAGTGTGGGAGCCGCTACAAGAGGCGGCACGGCCGGGTGCGCGTCCCATGGGGGGAAAGATGCGTTTCAAGGCGGTTATTTCGCATGGTCGTGGCTGGAGGGGCAGGCTCGCCCTGGCCCTGCTCGCCCTGCCGGTCATGATCGTGGCGGGGACCATATCCGCAGCGGCCAGCCCGGCGCCCACAGCGCCGGTCGGCGCTCACATCGGGAAGCCGGTGCCGGTCCGGCCGCCGTCCTCACCCGGTGCCGGACTCGGCGCGGCGATCCCGGCCAAGCCGCATCACGCCCGGGAGGTCGCGCCGCTTACCGCATGGAGCGTGTCGCTGACCGCCAGCCCGAACTGGCTATGGCCCACGCAGTACTCGACGCTGACCGCGACGGCCAACATGAATGTCGGCCCTACTCCGTATTACCTGCGCATCTACGACGAGACCGCGGGCGCTTACGTCGTGACCTGCGCCACCGGCACCACCTGCAGCGTCCCGGTGACCCAGCCGACCCCGACGACGCACTACTACATCGCCGTCGTGTCGTATGCCTCGTCCGGCTACCCGCCTGGCGGCGAGCAGGCAGCTTCCGGCACCGTCGGCGTTGTCTGGCAGGGTGTCTACCTGTCCCTGTCGGCCAGCCCGACCACGGTACCCGTGTGGACGGCGGCCACGCTGACCGCTACCACCAGCGCGGACATCGGACCGTCGCCTTTCTGGACCGAAATCTACGACGTCACCACCCAGACCCGGGTGGCCGTATGCGGGTACGGCACATCATGCAGCACCACGGTCAGCCAGAGCGCCGCGACCACGCATGAGTACATTGCCTACCTGTCCAACTACAGCACGGCCTACCCGCCGGCCGGCATCCAGGAGACATCCCGGGTCAACTTCATCACCTGGTCCAACCTCGGCTGGCGGGTCTCGCTCAGCGCTCCGTCCGCCACCTACGGCTCTGAGACCGTCACCGCCTACGCCAACGGCAACGTCGGGCCCACCCCGTACTACATCGAGATCTTCAATGAGTCGACCGGTACCCGGCTGGCTGAGTGCGCGTGGGGCAGCGCCTGCTCGGTGACGTTCACGCCGAGCTACAGCGGCAGCGACCTGGTTGCCTTCATATCCGGCCACAGCACGGCGTTCCCGCCGACCGGGATCGTGGCGTCATCCAACGTCGCCACCAGCTACCTGCGGATCATCCCCTAGCCCCGGACACGGCACTCGGTGGTCCGCATTCCGGACCGCCGGGTGCCGCCCGAATCGTTGTGACGCCGGGGCCCAGCTGGCCGCTCAGGCCGGTGGCTGGCCAGGGACGACGAGCGCTTCGGGGTGCGAGCGGAGGTAATGCCCGGTCAGGACGGCACTCGCCTGGCCGGGCCGGTACGCCACGGTACGCCGGCATATCTCGCAGCGCGTGACTGGCAGGCGTGTGACGGTGACCGGGAAACGGTTGGAAGCAGAATTCTTCATCGCCTCCTATTGTGCCAGGTGCCGCCGACTGCCCGGGCCAAGGCACGCCGGTTCCGGTCAGGTGAGCCAGTACACGTTGTAGTGCTGGTGCTGCATCCGCGCGATCGGGATGAGCGTGACGGCATGGTTGTTCGCGGCCGCCCGGGCCATGAGTGGCCGCTCGGAGGTCAGCGCGAGCGACTTCGTGTTGAGCCTCGGCATCGGCATGGCCGCGCGGTGACCGTAGCCGCCGCTCAGCACGACCGGACCATAGGTCACGGCTTGCACGGCCGGATCGTCGGGGGTAGGGCTCAGGCTGAGCCGCATGGGCAGGCTCACGTCCAGGGTGTCGCCGGCCTGCCACTTGCGCTCGATGACCAGCCAGCTCCCAGGTCGGGCCGGCGAGTCAAGCAGCGCGCCGTTCAGCCGGGCCTGCGCCCGGCCCGCCACCCATGACGGGATGCGCACGCGCACCGCCAGCCTGGCCTCCCCGGAGACGACCGCGAGGTGGGTTCCGGGCTCGTCGGGGAAACGGGTGGTCTGCCGGAGCGTCATCCTGCCATCTCCCCAGATGACCTGGGACGGGATGAAGAGGTTGACGAAAAGACCTTTCGCGTCACGCGAATAGATGGTGTCGGCGAACTTCGCCTGGGTCTCCATCCCGCTGGCATGGTCGCACGAGAAGTTGCCATAGTCGGTGGAGTAGACGTTCGGGTTGGCACCCATGAAAGGCGGCTGCTGCTTGAACGCGCCGGGCGACAGGCCGGTGTAGTAGATATTGAATCCGTGCGCGGACCGCGGGTCCTGCTCGCCGAGCATCTGGTTGAACAGCGCACGCTCGTAGTAGTCCAGCAGGTCTGTTCGTTCTGGCTGATGGAAGTGGAGCAGCCTGGTCAGCTTGAGCATGTTGTAGCTGCAGCAGTTCTCGCAGGTGCGGTTGCTCAGCTGGCCCGCGACCACGTCGGGTGCATGCCAGTGCTCGTAGTTGCTCGTGCCGCCAATGACATAGGAATGGTGCTGGGTGACGATCCGCCAGAAGTTCGCGCTGATGTCGTGATAGCGGTGGTTCCCTGTCTCCTCCCAGATCCGGATGCAGGAGATCATCTTCGGGATGGTGGTGTTGGCGTGCAGGCCCGAGAGCTCGTCCTGGTCCCGCGCCAGCGGATCGAAGACGCGGGCGTGGTAGAAGCGCTCCGCGGTCGCCAGGTAGCGCGCGTCCCCGGTCAGCCGGAACAGGTTCACCAGGGACTCGGCGATGCCGCCGTGCTCGATCTTCATGATCCTCTGCATGTGCGCATACGACAGCCGCGATGTGCGCCAGCGCACCCAGTCGCCCAGCCTGGCCGCCATGTCCAGGGCTTGCCGGTGGCCGGCGAGCTCGTGCTGATCGATCAAGCCCGCAATCATCTTGTGGATCATGTAGTACGGCGACCAGACGGACCGGCCGGCTTCGAGATCGTCGAAGAAACTCTCGGGGAAGGCCGACAGGTAGCCCTCGTGGAAGCCTGCCCACCGGGATCGCGCCTGGCACCGCGCGAGCTGCCCGACGATGTAGCGGCCGCGTTCCGCCGCGGCCCGGTTCCCGGTGTTGGCGTAGGTGAGGGCGAGCCCGGACAGCAGGTGCCCGGTGCTGTGGCCGCGCACCATGGAGCCGGGCGCCTCCCACCCGCCGCACGGCTGGGCCGATGACGGCAGGCCAACGTTCAGCCTGAACGTGTGCAGCAGCCGGTCCGGGTCCACGAACAGCAGGTAGTCCGTGTTGCGCGACTGGTTGGCCCGGAACGGGCTGTCGAGCAGTTGCACCGCCGCCAGCGGGAACGCCGCCCCAAGTCCGGCGGTGCCATCCGGGATGTAGCCGCTCGACCGCGGGCCGGGCGCCACGTCCTGAACATGCCCGCTCGTCGAGCCGCCGGCCGTGGCCTGCTGATGCTCCGCCATGCTGCTGGACAGCAAGGTGGCGCCGGCCGCGCCGCTGACCGCGACCAGAAATGCCCTCCTGGTGACGAAACGGGAGGTCATGGTACCGTCCTCGGCGGTCGGCTTGCTTGCGGCTGCTCCCGCGCGTCCCTCTATGATCACAACTCACACAGGCAGGCGCGTCAATGCCTGCCCATCAAGAGGACGGCTGTACCCGAGCGTAGCGGTTGTCATGCCCGGGGCGCTTCGCCGGCGTCCTGGCGGGACGCTCCGCCGTCCTCGACCGGCGCTCCGGCGTCCGGGCCGATTCATGATCGAGTCGCTGCCACCCTCATAATCCGCCCGCCAGTTCCGATGTCCACATGACTATCCGGGTCCGGTCGCCGCGAAACAGGTCTCGGGCGAACTCAACCGGCTGCCCGCCCTGGGCGTAGGCGGTGCGCTCGACCAGCATCAGCGGCGCGCCCTCGCGGACCTCCAGGGCCTCGGCCTCACGCACCCCGGCATTCACCGGTTCGAGGCACTCCCGGGCCCGGTTCGGCCGCTGGCCGTAGCGGACCTCGAGCAACTCGTAGAGCGAGCCGTCGAGCCGGCACCCCAGCATCCCGGGGAACGCGGCGGCCGGGAACAGCGAGTGCTCAAGCACGACCGGGTTGCCGTCAGCGAGCCGGATCCGACGTACCTCGTAGACCCGGTCGCGCTCGCCGAGCTTGAGAGCCGCCGCGGCGGCCGGGCCGGCGGGGCGCTCGGTGGCCGAAAGCACCCGCGCTCCCGCCACCATCCCGCGCCGCCGCAACTGCTCGGAGAACCCGGCGAGTGTGGTGAGATCCTGCTCCAGCTTGGCCGCGGCCACGAAGGTGCCGCCGCGGCGGCCCACCGCGCGGGTCACCAGCCCACGCCGGGCGAGCGTGCCGAGCGCGTGCCGCAGCGTCATCCGGCTGACCCCGAACCAGGCCGCCAGGTCCTGCTCGGTCGGCATCCGGTCGCCCGGCGCGAGCCGGCCGGCCGCTATCGCGTCCGCGAGCCAGTCCTCGATCTGGCCGTGCACGGTCGTACCGGCCCCCCGGACGATCTCGGGTGGCTCGGGAGCCAGCGAGGCCGGCGGACTGCGCTCCATCAATGCGGCTTTGAGCCCGGTCAGCCCTCTACCGGCGGCGCCGGTGCCGACGCCGACCCGGCCACCAGCGGCGCGTCGTCCGCGGCCGGCGCTGTCACCGGGGCGAATTCCTTGCGGCGGCCTACCGCGCTGTAGTAAATGACGCCGATTGCCACGATGACAACCACCACGGTCCACAGGATCGGGATCTTGTTCACGAACCCGATGCCGAAGCTGAGCAGCCCGTTGGTCTGGCTGGGTTCAGGGTTGCTAGCCGCACGCGGCCAGGCGAAGTTGATCAGCATCGCCCCGCCGTAGAGCAGCGCAACGACGTTCACCAGGATGCCCCAGCGGCCGAGCCTGAACGGGGCGCTCATCTTCGGCCAGCCCTGGGTACGGGCCCGCATGATCACGATATTGCCGAGGAAGTAGCTCAGGTAGATCATGCCGGTCGCCGCGATGGCGATGATCCCGGCACCTGAGTACTTCAGGAACGGCACGGCGGCCAGCACGGCGATGGTGATGCAGGTCCAGATGGGGGTGTGCAGGCTTGGCGAGACCCGGGCCAGCGGCCGGGAGAACGGCAGCTGGTTATCCCGCGCCATCCCGAAGCAGAGCCGGATCGTGGCGGCCATGATCGACAGGCAGCAGACGAAGATCGCCGCCGAGACCACCAGCAGGTACAAGGTCGCGAATCCCGTGGAGAAGTTGGCCTCGATGATCTGCGCCGGGCCGAAGGCTCCCTTGACCGCGGCGCCCATGTTCGGGATCGCCACCAGGGTGCCCAGCAGGAAAACCCCGCCGATGATGAACGCGCCGACCACCGAGAAGAGGACTGCCTTCGGTGCGGCCCGGCGCGGGTCGCGGGTCTCCTCGGAGAGCGTGGAGGCGGTGTCGAATCCGTAGATCACGAACAGGCTCATGAACATCGCGGCCAGGAACGTGTTCGGCGCGACATGAATGCCGACGCTGTTGGTCACGACGTGGAAGCCCTGGTGATTGTGGAAGGCCATGAGCACCAGGGCGAACACGAACATCCCCAGGATCTCGAAGACCACCCCGGTGTTGTTGATGATCGCCACCAGCCGCACGCCGTAGATGTTCAGGACCGTGATGACCACGAGCGTGATGAGCGCGACCACGAGCTGGGTGTGCAGGCTGCCGCCGTTCAGGCTGTGCCAGCCGAGCCCGTTGAGCGCGGGGATAAAGGCGAGCGGCAGGGTGGCCACGACCGCGGTGACGGTCAGGATGCCGGCGAACAGGTAGATCCAGCCGGTGAACCACGAGTAGCGCCGGCTGGCCAGGTACTTGGTCCACTGGAAGACCGACCCCGCGACCGGGTAGTGGCTGGAAACCTCGGCGAAGTTCAGCGCGACGATGAACTGGCCGAGTGCGACGACTGGCCAGGTCCAGATGAACACGCCGCCGAGCGTGGTGAGGCCGAGCGCGAACAGGGTGAAGATGCCGGTCGATGGCGAGATGTAGCTGAAGGCCACCGCGAACGAGCTGAAGGTCCCGAGGGAGCGCTTGAGTTCTTGCTTGTAACCGAACTGGGCCAGGTCAGCTGTATCGCGCTCCTGCCCGCTGGGAACCTCTGTGCTGGCGCTCATGGTGGTCCTCCCCTTGCGACGCAGGCGTGGGATGACGCGTAGCGTAAGGTCACCTGCGGCCAACTGTCTAGACCCTTTGCGGGTGGTCGGCACTGAGCGGAGGATTTACGTTCGGCTGCTGGGTGTGCAGTGAGCATCCCGGGGCCAGCGTTCGCTGAGGGACATCAGCTATAAAAGATTGCGAATTTTTGTCTAGACCTTTATCGCCCGGGACACTTACCCTGGGCCGGTGGTCAAGGGGCTGCAGGACTCCCTCGGTGATCAGGGCCGCCGCGTGGACCCGTCGCCGGCGGATCTTGACGCCCTGTTCGGCCGGACGGCGAGCCTGGCCGCCGCGCCCCGCTCGGTCCGGGAACTGTCCGGCGGCCTGACCAACCGCAACTACAAGGTCACCACTCCCGACGGCACCTTCGTAGCCCGCATCTGCTCGGACGCCGAGATGCTCGGCATCGACCGGGACAACGAGCATCACAACTCGGTCGCGGCCGCGGCGGCCGGCGTGGGCGCGCCGGTCGTCGAGTACCGGCCGCAGGACGGCCTGCTGGTCCTCGGCTACATCGAGGGCCGGACGTTCAGCAACGCGGACGTGGCCAATCCGGCCAACATCCCCCGCGTCGCCCGGGCCTGCCAGCGCCTGCACGGCGGCCCGCGGTTCGCGGGCGAGTTCAACATGTTCGAGGTCCAGCGCCGGTACTACTCGGTCGTCCGCGGCCGAGGCTTCCGGCTCCCGGCCGGCTACGACGACCTGCAGTCCCGGTTCGAGACGGCCCGGCGGGCGCTGGCCGCCCGGGACGAGGGCACCGTGCCCTGTAACAACGACCTGCTGGCGGGCAACTTCATCGACGACGGCGAGCGGATCTGGATCATCGACTACGAGTACTCGGGCAACAACGACCCCTGTTTCGAACTCGGGAACATCGGCAGCGAGTGCGGCCTTTCCCCCGAGGCCGTGGCGGCGCTGGTCACCGAGTACTACGGCCGCCCGCTGCGGAACAAGATCGCCCGCGCCACGCTGCTCGGCCTGGTGGCCAGGTACGGGTGGACACTGTGGGGCTCGATCCAGGCCGCCACCAGCCCGCTCGGCTTCGACTTCTGGTCGTGGGCGATGGAGCGCTACGAGGGTGCCGCCGCTGGCCTGACCGGCCAGGATTTCGACCGGCTGCTCAGCGACGTGCAGGGCGATGACTAACCTGCGGGGGGTTCCAGGGGGTCGTCCCGGGCTAGCGCAGCCCCTCCCTGGCCGCGCCCGCGTAGTGATCATCGGCGGGGGTGTGATCGGCGCCAGCGTCGCCTACCACCTGGCCGAGATGGGCTGCCGCGACGTGCTCCTGCTCGAGCAGGGCCAGCTGTCCTGCGGGACCACCTGGCACGCGGCCGGCCTGGTCGGCCAGCTGCGGGCATCGGAGAGTGGCACCAGGCTGGTGCAGTACTCCACCGAGCTGTACGAGAGGCTCGAGGCCGAAGTCGGGCTGGGCACCGGGTTCCGGCGGTGTGGCGGGGTCACCGTCGCGCGCACCCAGGACCGCATGGTCCAGTTGCGCCGCATCGCCGCGGCGGCCGCCGCCTACCAGCTCGACTGCGAGATCATCAGCCCGCAGCAGGCCTGCGCTCTCTACCCGGTGATGGATGTCAGCGACCTCGCCGGGGCGATCTGGCTGCCCGACGACGGCCGGGCCAACCCGGCGGACCTGACGTACGCGCTGGCCGCGGGTGCCCGCCGCCGCGGTGTGGTGGTACGCGAGCGGACCAGGGTGACCGGCATCCTGACGGCCGGTGGCGCGGTGACCGGGGTGGCCACCGCCGACGGCGACGTCGAGGCCGAGATCGTGGTCAACTGCGCGGGGCAGTGGGCCAAGCAGGTGGGCGCGTGGTGCGGGGTGACCGTGCCGCTGCATTCCTGCGAGCACTTCTACGTGGTGACAGACCAGATCGAGGGTGTCCACCGCGACCTGCCGATCCTGCGCGACCCGGACGGTTACACCTACTTCAAGGAGGAGGTGGGCGGCCTGGTCGTCGGCGGGTTCGAGCCGGACGCGAAGCCCTGGGTCGCCCCCGACGCGCTGCCCTACCCCTTCGAATTCCAGCTCCTCGGGGAGGACTGGGATCATTTCTCGGTCCTCATGGAGAGCGCCCAGCTGCGAATTCCGGCCCTGAACGATACCGGCATCAAAATGTTCTACAACGGTCCGGAGAGTTTCACCCCGGACAATCAGTTCATCCTGGGCGAGGCCGCCGAGGTGAGGAACTTCTTCGTCGGCGCGGGCTTCAACTCGGTCGGCATCGCCTCGGCTGGCGGCGCGGGCCAGGCGCTGGCGCAATGGATCCTCGAGGGAGACCCAGGCACCGACCTGTCGGCGGTGGACATCCGGCGGTTCGCCCGCTTCAACGGCAACAACCGGTGGCTGCGCGACCGGGTCGGCGAGATCCTCGGCCTGCACTACGCCATCCCGTGGCCGAACCGGGAACTCGAGACCGCCCGCCCGTTCCGCCGATCACCGGCTCATCACCTGCTCAAGCAGGCCGGCGCCTGCTTCGGCAGCAGGATGGGCTGGGAGCGGGCCAACGTCTTCGCGCCACCCGGCGAGGCGCCGGCGATCGAGTACTCGTGGGGCAAGCAGAACTGGCTGCCCTGGTCCGCCGCGGAACAGCGCGCGGCCCGCCGGGAGGTCGCGCTCTTCGACCAGACGTCGTTCTCCAAGTACCTGCTCACCGGCCCGGACGCGCTGGCGGCGCTGCAGTGGCTGTGCACCGCGGACGTGGCCGTCGAGCCGGGCCGGACCGTCTACACCGGGATGCTGAACGAGCGGGGTACCTATGAGGCCGACATCACCGTCACCCGGCTCTCGGCCGAGGAGTTCCTGCTGGTCAGCAGCGCGGCGACGACCGAGCGCGACAAGGATCACATCACCAGGCACAGGCCGGCCGGATCGGCGGCCACCCTGCTGGACGTGACCTCGGCCTATGCCGTGTACGGGGTGATGGGCCCCCGGTCGCGAGACGTGCTGGCGTCGATTTCCGATGCGGACTTCAGCGACGCAGCCTTCCCGTTCGCGACCAGCCGGGAGGTCGGCCTCGGCTATTACACGGTCCGGGCGACCAGGATCACTTACGTCGGGGAACTCGGCTGGGAGCTGTATGTGCCGGCCGAATTCGCGGTTGGCGTGTATGAGGACCTTTGTGCCGCTGGAGCTGAGTTCGGCCTGGTCAACGCCGGCTATTACGCCATTGAGTCGATGCGCCTGGAAAAGGGTTACCGTGCCTTCGGCCGCGAGCTGACACCGGACTACAACCCGGTCGAGGCGGGGCTGCTGTTCGCCTGCAAGCTCGCGACCGATATTTCTTTTCTCGGCCGGGAAGCGGTCGAGAAGGCCAGGGCTGCGGGCCCGCGGCGCCGGCTCATCTCCCTGGTCCTGGATGACCCCGGCCCGATGATGTGGGGCGGCGAACTGATCCTGCGGGACGGGGTGCCGGTCGGCCAGGTGACCTCGGCGGCGTGGGCTGAGACGCTCGGCGCCTCGGTCGGCCTCGGCTACATCCGCCACCCCGCCGATGAAGTAGTCACGGCCGATTTCGTCCGTTCCGGCTCCTACCAGGTGAATGTCGGCGGCGCGGTCTGCCCCGCCACCGCGGGCCTGCGCCCCCCCTTCGACCCTGCGGGCCACCGGGTGCGGGGCCACTAAGCGCGCCCTCGACGAGCCCGGTGCGGAATGGGGCACGCTCTGATGAGCCCGGTGCGGAATTGGGCTCGTCAGGAAACGGAACAGTGGGCGGGCTAACCGTCGACGGTGAGCGAGGGCGCGGGACAATGGGCCTCATGAGTGAACCGGAGACGCAGACGTCGAAGTGGTCCCTGTGGTCGGAGGACTCCATCCTGTCCATCGGGTCCAAGGGATCGGTGCTGTCCATCGGGTCGGTCGGGTCCGCGCTGTCGGTGGGGTCCGTTGGCTCGTTCCTGTCCGCCTTCTCCGTCGGCTCGGCGTTCTCGCTGCTGTCGGTGCTCTCCTCGGCGTCACGCTGGTCCCTGATGTCGCACCGGTCGGCCGGCGGGGTGCTCAGCGCCAACGACAGCCCGCTGCCGGGGCGGCTGCCCAGGCCCGCCGCGCGGGCTCGCTAGCTCCGGCTTCTGACCGGGCACGAGGGGGAAACGATGATGGCGTCCACTGCGCTGTTGCGGATGATCGGCCAGCAGGCCGACGCCCTCGACCGGATAGCCGAACTCGACCTCACCGGCGCGGCCGCGATCCTCCAGGACGCAACCAGGGTGGTCTTGATCGGCACCGGCACCAGCCAGCACGCGGCCGAACTCGGCGCCATGATGTTCGAGCAGGCGGGCATGGACGCCCGGTGGTTCCCCGCCGCCACCTGGGCGTGCTGGAGCACTGGCCCGCGCCCTGGCGACGCCTTGGTGGTGATCACGCACACCGCGCAGACGGCCTACGCGGCGCGGGCCCGCGCGGCCGCCCTGGCCGAGGGCGTGCCGCTGGTCTCGATCACCGGGCAGGGACGCGGCTGGCCGGAGGCGATCGAGACCGTCCCGCCCGAGGAGTCCGAGACCTACACCGTCAGTTACACCTCCGCGCTCGCCGTGCTGGCCCGGCTGGCCCACCAGGCGGCCACCGCGGGCGGTTCCCCGGCGGACCTGGCTCGCGCTGCCGCGCAGGTCCGGGCCGCCTGCGCTGATCCCGGCATCGAGGCCGTCGCCGTGCCCGCCCGCAGCCTGGCGATTGTCGGCTGCGGCCCGTGGGGGATCACCGCCCGCGAGGGCGCGCTGAAGATCCGTGAGGGTGCCCGGCTGCTGGCCGAAGGCTTTGATACCGAACGTTTCCTTCACGGTGCCGCCGTCCCCTACACCGCGGCCGATGGCGTGCTGCTCCTGGAGCCCGGCGCCGACCCGGACGGTCTCACCGCCGCGGTCGGCGCCGCCGCGGAACGCGAGGGGATCGCTGTTGCCGTCCTCAGCGGGCGGCCGGCCAGCGAGCCGGCCAGCGAGCCGGCCAGCGAGCCGGCCAGCGAGCCGGCCAGCGAGCGGGCCAGCGAGCCGGGAGGCGCGCCCGGCGGCCAGCGTGGCGACCAGGTGATCGACGGGCTGTCGCCGATACTGGCCCAGATCCCGATGACGGTGCGTCTGCAGTTGCTCGCTGAGCGGTTCGCCCGGCTGCGCCGCCAGGATCCGGACACCGCGATCGTCGGTGCCTGGGCCAACCCGGCGCTGTGGCGGCTGGGTCTGCCCAGTGCTGACTAGCCCGGTGCTGACTAGCCCGGTGCTGACTAGCCCGGTGCTGACTAGCCCGGTGCTGACTAGCCCGGTGCTGGCTTGCAGGGCCGGCCAGTGAGGTGTCATCTGGGCGGCCGCTCTTCCGCCAAGAGCGCCACGAACCCGGCTAAGCTGCCCTAACATCGGCAAATCGACAGCGGACCGATGGAGAGCGGGGAACGGTGTCGAGTTGCGTGAATGGTCATCCCGTTTCCCCGGGAGCGGAGTCATGCGCGGTCTGTGGCGACGACGTCCGGCCCCGTTGCTTTCAGGGGCATAGCAGCGCCGTTGGCTCGCGTTTCTGCGAGACGTGCGGTGCGATGCTGGCCGCGGAACCGGCCGCATGGTACGCCGCACCGCCCGCCGCGGAACTGGTCACGGAGTACACGAGCGGGTCGTTCAGCGACATCCTCACAGAGGATGTAGAGGCTCCCGCGAGCCCCGCCCTCACTGACCCGGTGGTGGCCGGCCCACTGGCGGCTGGCCCGGTGGCGGCCGGTCCGGTCGTGACTGACCGATCCGCGGTCGGCCGGGTGGCCGTCCAGCCGGCGGATCCCGGCGAGCGCACCGGCGACGGCGATGATGATGCGCCGACCCTGACCAACGTCGCGGCCAGCGACGTCACCTCCGTTTCCAAGGCCGCCGGGCCCGAGCCGGCCACTGCTCCCCCGAGGCCTACTCAGTCGGTGCCTCCCGCTCGCCTCCGGGGCCCCGCCCGCCTCCCCATTCCCCCTTCACTGCGCCGCCTTCCCTCGTCGCTCGTCCCTCGCTCCTCAGTCCAGACGGCACCGCGCCCCTCCAGCTCGCTCACCGCCGCTCCCAGGCACGGCCGGAAGCGCCGGTCCCGGAGGCTGCCGGTGGCGCTGAGCATCGCCGTCCTCCTCGCCGCGGGAATCGCCGGCGGGTTCACGCTGCAGCACCACCACGCCGGGCCGCGCGCTCAAGCGTCCGCGAGCCCGTCGCACGGCACAAAGGCCACAGCACCCTCCGCCACCGCCAGTGCCGGGTCATCGTCGCTGACTCCGGCCGTTGTTCCCGCGCAGTGGACCGCTCCCACGCCCCTCGACCAGCAGGCGGCCAAGATCGGCAACCCGACCATCACCGGGGTCTCCTGCCCGGAGCGCGGCGTGTGCTACGCGGTAGACAGCGTCGGCGCCATCATGTCCTCCACGGCCGCGGGTAGCTGGAAGACCGTTGCCACCGACACCCAGGCCGGCCTGGTCTCGATCTCCTGCACCTCCACCACTTTCTGCCTGGCGCTGGACAGCGCGGGCGGCGCCGTCACACTCAGCCAGGACAGCTGGAGCAGCCCCTCGTACATCGACTCCCGGGCCGGCACGTTCACCTCCGTCTCCTGCCCGACGTCGACGTTCTGCATGACCGTCGACAGCGGTGGCAATGCCTTCGCTTACACAGGCTCGGCGACCGGCTGGCAGCCATTCACCGTCGACCCCAGCGGGATGGGGCTGGCCTCCGTGTCCTGCACCAGCGCCGCCTATTGCGTGGCGGTCGGCGACACCGGCGACATCTTCACCTATGACGGCAGTTCGTGGAGCGCGGGCCAGGCCGTCGACAGCGGCAATCAGTTCGCGGCGGTGTCCTGCTCAACCCCGGCGTTCTGCGTGGCGGTCGACCGCAGCGGCAACGCGGCCGTGCTCACCAGCGGCCGGTGGACCGTCGCCACGATTGGAGCGACCGCCGACGCGATCGCCTGCCCGTCCGACGGCTACTGCGTCGCCGTCGACAGCTCCGGGGGCGCAGTCGTATACCGCCAGGGCAGCTGGTCGTCAGTGACCACCATCGACGGCGGCAACGCCGTCCAGGCTCTGAGTTGCCCGGCCGTCGCTGTGTGCACCGCCACCGACAGCATGGGCAACGTCATGTACTACGCGCCGTCCCAGTCGGCCGGCTGACCCCCCGCCTCCATCCCCGCGCCGGACGGCCATCATCTCGGCTATGAGCGCGGAGGTGCCGGGATGCAAGACGACGGGGCCTTCACGGGCCATGACCCGTCGAGTGCCACCGCTGCGCCTCTGCGGAACGACGTCGGCAGTATCGCCAATGCGGCAAAACACATTCCGTGCGCCGCTTCTCGGCCACATAACGGGAACACGGGACGAGCGTCAGCGCGCCTGAGCGCCGCGCGGTCGCCCGCGTTGGGTGGATCGCCCACGCCTCAACCCCGCCGCGGTGCGCGGACAAGGCCTACTCCTGCCGGCCGCACCGGGTGCCGATCGAGAAGCGGCGATCCGACGCGGCTGGGTCTGGCCCGCCACCGTGCCCTTCGCGCCTCGGACGCGAAGCGGCTCCCCGTGCCCATCTGTAAACATGATGACCAAGTACCTGCTGCTCAAGCACTACCAGGGCGCGCCGGCATCGGTCAACGACGTGCCGATGGACCAGTGGACGCCGGAGGAGCTTTCGGCCCACGTGCAGTACATGCAGGACTTCGCCGCTCGGCTCGAGGGCACCGGCGAGTTCGTCGAAGGTCAGGCGCTCTCCCCGGAGGGCACGTTCGTCCGCTACGACGGCGAGGGGCGGCCGCCGGTCACCGACGGCCCGTTCGCGGAGACCAAGGACCTGATCGCCGGCTGGATGGTGATCGACGTCGAGACCTACGAGCGGGCGCTCGAGCTGGCCGGCGAGTTGTCCGCGGCTCCGGGTGCGGGTGGGAAGCCGATCCACGAGTGGCTCGAGGTGCGCCCGTTCCTGGCCGCGCCCCCGACCATCACGGAGTGACGCACGGTGGACGAGGCCCTGCTGCGGACCCTCACCCCCACCGTGATTGGCATTCTCGTCCGTCGCGGAGCCGACTTCGCGGCGGCCGAGGATGCCGTGCGATGCCGTGCAGGACGCCCTGGTCGAGGCCGTGCGCGTGTGGCCGGACGACCCGCCGCGGGACCCCAAGGGCTGGCTAGTCACCGTGGCCTGGCGTAAGTTCCTCGGCGCCGCCCGCGCCGATACCTCCCGACGGCACCGCGAGGTACGCGTCGAGGGCGAGCCCATGCCCGGCCCGGGCGAGGTGGTGGACGACACGCTCCAGCTGTACTTCCTGTGCGCGCACCCGTCCCTGACACCGGCTTCGGCCGTCGCGCTCACGCTGCGCGCGGTCGGCGGCCTGACCACGCGTCAGATCGCGCAGGCCTACCTCGTGCCGGAGGCGACCATGGCCCAGCGGATCAGCAGGGCCAAGCGGACCGTCTCGGGCGTCCGGTTCAACCAGCCCGGTGACGTCACCACGGTGCTGCGCGTGCTCTACCTGGTCTTCAACGAGGGCTACTCCGGCGACGTCGACCTCGCCGGCGAGGCGATCCGGCTCACTCGCCAGCTGGCGGCCAAGATCAACCATGAGGAGGTCGCGGGCCTGCTCGCGCTCATGCTGCTCCACCACGCACGGCGCCCGGCACGGACCGGCCCCGGCGGCAGGCTCGTGCCTCTTGCCGAGCAGGACCGCAGCCTGTGGAACACCCGCCTGATCGCCGAGGGCGTCGACGTGCTCCAGACAGCCCTCACCCGCGACCGCCTGGGCGAGTTCCAGGCCCAGGCCGCCATCGCCGCGCTCCACGCCGACGCCCGGACGGCCGAGGAGACCGACTGGGTGCAGATCGTCGAATGGTACGACGAACTGGTGCGCCTCACCGACAGCCCGGTGGCCCGCCTCAACCGGGCCGTCGCGGTCGGCGAGGCCGACGGCCCGCGGGCCGGCCTGGCCGCCCTGGCGGGGCTCGACCCCGCCCTGCCCCGCCACGCCGCCGTCGCTGCGTACCTACACGAGCGTGACGGTGACCCAGTGACCGCAGCACGGCTCTACGCCGAAGCCGCCCGATCAGCGCCCAACCTCCCCGAACGCGACCACCTCACGCGACAGGCCGCACGGCTCAACGCACCTCACGCGACAGGCCGCACGGCTCAACGTGGAACTGCGCAGTTGAGCGGCGGGCGGCAGGCATTCACCGACCCGATAGGGACGGTCTGCTCACCCTGTTGGCTGGCCGGACCGCGTCACTTGACCGTCACGAGCCCGCCCAGGCTCGCTGCGCGGACGCATGGCGCGAATGTTCCGTGATCATGGAATGGCCCTCTTCGGCCAAGAAAGCCACCAATGGGGCTGATGTGGCTTAACATCGGCACGCCGACAGCGGACCAATGGAGGAGCGGGGAACGGTGTCGAGTTGTGTCAATGGTCATCCCATTTCTCCGGGAGCGGAGTCATGCGCGGTCTGTGGCGACGACGTCCGGCCCCGTTGCTATCAGGGACATCGCAGCGCCGCTGGCTCGCGTTTCTGCGAGACGTGCGGTGCGATGCTGGCGGTGGAGCCTGCGGCCGCGGCCGCTGACCTGCCCGCCGCCGACCTGGTCACGGAGTACACCAGCAGGCCGTTCAACGAATTCCTCGTGGAGGACGCCGGGCACACTGGCGACGATGGCGCGCCGCCCCGGCCTGACGCCGCGGCCGCCACATCTTCTGGGTCCGCCGCCGCTCCTGCCTCGGAGTCTGCCGCCGCCGCGCCTCCTGGGTCCGCCGCCGCTCCTGCCTCTGCGGCCAATGGAAGACCGCGGTCCCGGACGCTGACAGCCGCGCTCGGAGTGGCCGTCCTCACCGCCGCCGGGGTCGCTGGCGGGCTGACGCTGCACCAGCGCACAGGACAGCAAGCGCAGGCGGGTCCGTCGCTCGGCCGAACCCCCACCGTGCCGCCGACCGCGCCGGCTCCTATTGCTCCGACCGCGCCGGCCTCCGCGCTTCCCGCGTCATCACCGATGCCGACCCTCACCGTTGTGCCCCCACGGTGGACCGCTCCCGCGCCCATCGAGCAGTGGGCGGGCTGGATCGGCCGGCGCGACCAGTACCGGGGTCTGCCGGCCGCAGAACACGATCCGCTAGGCAGTCGGCAGCCTCAGCAGTCTGGGGACCGCTGGCCAGGCCGTGCCGAGTGGCCAGGGGCTCGCTGGGGTGTTCCGCCCGACCGCGGTGGGTCGGATGGCGGTTCGCAGCAGTGGCAACACGACGGCGGGTACCAGCGGTAGTACGCGCCGCCGCGGGGACCCGGCACCAGCATCAGGCTCCCCGGCCGTCGGCCACATCCATGATCACGGTAGTTTCTCAGGCGTGGTGACTGAGACGATGCCGTGATCATGGAAAACACCCCGGCAGCCGCGCCCGGGCCGCTGGCCGGGCTCGTGGTGGCGGACTTCTCGCGGGTCCTCGCGGGTCCCTACTGCACGATGCTGCTGGCCGACCTCGGCGCCGACGTGATCAAGGTGGAGAGCCCCACGGGCGACGACACCCGCACCTGGGTGCCGCCGGCCCGCGCGGGCGTGTCCACGTATTACCTGGCCATCAACCGGAACAAGCGTTCGGTGGCATTGGATTTTAATGATCAGGCCGACAACGCCGCAGGACGCGAACTGGCCCGCCGCGCCGATATCGTCGTGGAGAATTTCAAGCCCGGCGGCCTGCGCCGGTTCGGCCTGGACTACGAGACGGTCAGCGCGGGCAACCCGGCTGTCATCTACGCCTCCATCAGCGGTTTCGGCAGCGGCGCCGGCGCGGCCCTGCCTGGGTACGACATGATCGTGCAGGCTGTGTCAGGCCTGATGAGCCTCACCGGTGAGGCGGACGGGCCGCCGCAGCGGGCGGGCATCGCGGTGTTCGACGTCATCGCCGGCCTGCACACGGCCCTGGGCATCCTGGCCGCGCTGAATCACCGCGCCGCCACCGGCGAGGGCCAGCACATCGAGATCAGCCTGCTGTCCTCGGCCATGTCCGGCATGGTCAACCAGACGAGCGCCTATGCGGCCGGTGGCGTGGTCCCGTTCCGGATGGGCAACTCGCATCCCAGCCTCTTTCCCTACGAGCCGCTGCCCACCGCCGACGGCGACCTCGTCGTGGCCGCGGGCAACGACGCCCAGTTCCGCAGGCTGTGTGAGGTGATCGGGGTGCCGGGACTGGCTGATGATCCTCGTTTTGCTACGAACAAGGGGCGGACGGCCAACCGCGAGCAGTTGCGCCCGCTGCTCGCCGAGCAGTTCACCCGGCGCCCGGCAGGGGAGTGGTTCGATGCGCTGAACGCCGTTGGCGTGCCGTGCGGCCCCATCAACACGGTGGACCGCGGCATCGCCCTGGCCACTGAACTCGGCCTGGACCCGGTGGTCATCGCGGGGGAGGGCGACGCCGGCTTGCCCTCGATCCGCAATCCGATCACGTTCTCCTCGACCCCGCCGAGCTACCGGCTGCCCCCGCCCGCGCTCGATGAGCACGGCGATCAGATCCGCGCCTGGCTCGCTGCGCCGCCGCCCGACAGGAAAAACCACACATGACGGAACGTAACGCCCCCCCGCGATTCCCGACCTCCATAGGTGCGTCCGACCTGGAGACGATCACCCTGCTCGGCCAGGACCTCGCGGCCGACCTGATGGGCAAGGTCTCGTTCGGTGAACTGGCGCTCTGGCTGGTCACCCAGCAGCGGCCCACCACGTCGCAGGTCAGGGTCTTCGAGGCGGTACTGGTGGCGCTGGCCGACCACGGCTTCACCCCCACCGCGATCGCGGCCCGGCTGACCTACCTGAGCGCCCCAGAGTCGGTGCAGGGGGCGCTTGCGGCGGGCCTGCTCGGCGGCGGTTCCCGGTTCCTCGGCGTCACCGAGGACTGCGGCCGGTTCCTGGCCGTCGCGCTGGCCTCGGCGGCCGGTGAGCCCCAGCCGGACGACGACGCGGGCTGGGACGCACTGGCGCTGGCGGCCGTGCAGCAGGCCCGTGCCGATGGCCGGCTCATCCCTGGCCTCGGCCACCCGGTGCACAAGGTCACCGACCCGCGGACCCCGGCGCTGATCAGGATCGCCGAGGAAGAGGGGCTGCGCGGCCCGCACCTGCGGCTGTTCGAGGCGATCGGCCGGGTGCACCCCCAGGTGCTGCAGCGCACCCTGCCGCTCAACGGCGCGGGCACCTGCGGCGCTGCCCTCGCCGACCTCGGGCTCCCGGTGGACCTGCTGCGCGGCTTCGCGCTACTCGCGCGGGCGGCCGGCCTCCTCGGCCACCTGGCCGAGGAGCAGCGCCGGCCCATCGGCATGGACGTGTATATGACGGTGGATCGCAACGCCGACTACATCCCGCCCGGATCCGCCTGAACGCCGCGTCCGCCCGGCACCCCGGCCGCCGCGGCGCCGGGCCAGTTAGCTCTGTGGTCCGCCCGGCAGGCCGGCCTCCCGGGCCCGCATCTCGTACAGGGACAGGAAGTCCTCGTCGCGCAGGCCATGCCCGATGGCAGCCTGGATGATCTGGTAGACGGCGGAGCCGGCCGGCATCGGGACTTCCAGTTGCCGGGCCGCGCCCAGGCCGAGGTCGAAGTCCTTGCGCAGCAACTCGTTGGTGAACGTCAGGGTCCAGTCCCCGCGCACCAGTTCCGGGCTGCGCCTGCGGATCCAGGCCGAAGTGAGCCCGGAGGAGTTGAAGAACTCCAGGAAAGCCGCGCGGCTGGCGCCGCCCTTCTCGGCCAGGGTGACCACCTCGACCAGCGCCTCCACCATCATGCCGAGGTAGAGGTTGTGGCACAGTTTGACCAGCCTGCTCTGTTCTTCCGTGCCGACGTGCACCGCGGTCTTCGCGATCCGCTCCAGGTCGGAGCGGACCGCGTGGAAGGTGTCGACCGGGCCGGAGACGATGAACGTCCCCTGTCCCGCGGCAAATACCTCCGGATTGCCGGAGACGGGGGCCGCGAGGAAGCCGGTTCCGGCGGCCGCGGCGGCCGCCCGGATCCTGGATGACACCTCCTCGGACACCGTGGAGCAGTCCACCAGGATGCCTGGCCGCCGCTCGCCGGTCAGTAGCCCCCCCGCGCCCAGGGTGACCTGCTCCAGGTCGGCGGAGCTGGACACCATGACGAACACCAGGTCGCAACTGGCCAGCCCGCCGATGCTGTCCGCGACGGTGGCGCCCCGCTCGGCCAGGGGCTGTGTCTTGGCCGCTGTCCGGTTCCAGACCGTGACCGGCCGCCCGGCGTCGATGAGCCGCCCCGCCATAGCAGCGCCCATCCGGCCGGTTCCCAGCCAGCCGATGCTCGCGGGAAACTGCGGTGTCATGCGCTCTCCCCACTGGCTGAGGGCAGCTCCACGCCGGTGAACAGCCGGGTGCCGGCCACATACAACTGGTCGGCGGGGAAGCGGGTCAGCAGCTCACATCCGCCGGGAGTGACCACCACCTCCTCTTCGATCCGGGCCGCCGCCGAACTGTCCGCGGTCGGCCAGTAGGTCTCGATCGCGAACACCATGCCCTCCTTGAGTTCCACCGGATGCTCGAAGGAGTGGTACCGGCTCATCAGCGGCCGTTCCCAGTTGGACAGGCCCAGGCCATGACAGTACTGGAGGCCGAAGGCCTCCTCCTCGTCCGCGAAGCCGAATTCCTGAGCGGCCGGGAAGTGCCGGACCACGTCCGCCGAGGTCGCTCCCGGGCGGATCTCCGCGATCGCGTTGTCCATGAATTCCCGCGCCCGGCGGTACGCCTCGCGCTGCCGGGAGTTCGCGCTGCCCACGTTCAGCGTCCGGTAGTAACAGGTCCGGTAGCCGTTGAAAGAATGGATGATGTCGAAGTACGCGGTGTCCCCGGGCCGGATCAGGCGGTCGGAGAACACGTGCGGATGCGGGCTGCACCGTTCGCCGGAGATCGAGTTGATGGCCTCCACCTCCTCCGACCCGTTCTCGTAGAGATAGCGGCTGACCAGGGCGACGCAGCTGTTCTCCCGGATGCCCGCCCGCAAATAGCGGTAGAGCTCGTCGTAGGCCCCGTCGACCAGGGCGGCAGCGTGGTCGAGCAGCGCCACCTCGTCCGCGGTCTTGATGGCGCGGATGTCCTGCATGAAGCCGTGGCCGTCCTCGATGAGCAGGCCTTCCCGCTCAAGGGCCCGCAGCACGGGCAACTCGACCACGTCGACCCCGACCTGCTCGTCGGCCAGGCCATGATCGCGGAGAATGCCGGCGATCCGCCTGGCGTTGCCGCGCTCCACGCCTACCTCCTCGGGGATCGAGCCGCGCCAGCTGGAGATGCCGGCCCGCCAGTTCTCCCTGGCGTTCCACGGCGCGAACTTCTGGTGGGTGCGGGCCGCCGACCCGATATCCCACAGGATCGGGTCCTGGCCGCGCATGACGAGGACACAGCGGAACAGCTTGTCCCTCGCCCAGTTCCCGATGTGAGTGGCGGTGGTGTACCGGATGTTGTTCATGTCGAACAAGATCAGCGCGCCGAGGTCCGACGCCTCAAGGGCGGCGCGGACCTTGGCGGCCCGGTCCGTGCGCAGCCGGGCGAAGTC
>WNFG01000654.1_pt1 | contig 47732 bp, 35 predicted proteins | sample 5400431 | NCBI WGS metagenome assembly WNFG01 (sample SAMN13153346, study PRJNA577476) | soil metagenome | isolation source: 120 cm saprolite under Douglas fir tree site 2 hole 3 replicate 2 | place: USA:California | collected 2015-04-18
CCTTGGTGGCGGGCGACATCCAACTCAGGCTCTGGATGTCGGCATTCAACGCTACTTCGATGGAGTGCACCATCTGGATGGTGCGGGCTTTGCTGTCGGGCGGAAAAGCGCGATCGACGTAGGCCTGACCCAGAGCTTCGCCAAGGTCACGGTCCGCGGCACGCACGCAGCGCCGCCAGCGCGGCTGCTGCTGTTCGGCTCCGGCAAGAGTGTGCGCGAAAAAGTCGAAGTTCTCATCCACGAGAGCCTTGTTGACGTAAGGCGCTGAACGGTGGATTACCTGCCAGCGCAGGTAAGTTTGCCAGTGTTCCAGCGGATGCTCTTGAAGCAGCTTTTCTTCGGCGCGAAAAAAGTCTGGTGAGGTGACGATGTAGTGGTCGCTGGCGGGGGCTTTCACTGCCTTCAGATACGCGTCCCAGTCAATCGACGGTGTGAGCTCGCGAACCTGGGCAAGGCTCATCTTGTTGTTGATGTTCTTGGGGTCGCGGCGCTTGATGTTATCCATCTGCGCCTTGGCCATTGCGGTTTCGAGATCGATTACTGTGGCAGCGTCGGCGGTAGCCTGCGCGTCCGGTTCACCTGCCAGAACGAACATCTTCTGCAAATGCGCGCGATACTTCTTAAGAATCTCGACGGATTTTTCGTCGGTGTTGAGATAGTAGTCGCGGTTGGGAAGGCTAAGTCCTCCCTGGTCAATTTGCGCGACGACTTTGGAGGCGTCGTCGTAGTCTTGCTGTCCTGTGAATCCGAAGAACGGGGAATTGGTCTGATTGTCCCCCTGCTGCCATGCTCCGGGATACAGGTGCTGCAGGTGGGCGACCTCCAGTGTGATTTCCTTCTTGGATTTCAGAGCGGCGATGCGATCGAGTTCCGGCTGCATCGGTTTCAGGCCGGCTGCTTCGATGCCGCCCTCGTCCATGCACGCGGCCCAGTAGTCGCCAATCTTGCGCTGCACCGGATTGCGCTTGGGGTCGTTCACGCTCGAGGCTTCAAGCGTCTCGCGCAACAGGTTCTCGTTCCACAGTTCAAGGCCGCTGCCTGTCCCCCAATAGACCTGGTCGGGAGGGATCGGGTTTGCCGTCAGCCACTTGTTGCAGGTGTATTTGTAGAAGCTGTTGCAGGGATCGAGAGTCTTATCCACCATCTCTGGATCGAAGTGCTCGAGCTTGGGCGCCTTGGTATCGTCGGCAGGACTGGAGGCGCTGGACAACGGGAGCGCGGAGTGGTCGCTCACGGACTGAGCGAACGAAGCTCCGGACAGAGCCAGACACAATAAGATCGACGCGATAAATCTGGGGATGGACATGTGACCTCTTAGAGAACGCATGAAGTTTGACTGGACGACAGCAATGGGCCGATGGAAGGTACGCATAAGGGAACCAGCAAGTTCCACGCGAAAGGACCGAGAGGCACACTCCGGCCCGACCGAACAACATACTACAGACGGCCATGTTTGTGCGCGGTTAGCAAGTGATGCTGGAAATCAGATGCTGGAAATCAATGGAAGGCATTATCCCGTATTGTGCAAACCCGCAGCAATCCCATTGATGGTTGCACCCAGCGGGTACTCGAGTTCCACCTGACCTTGCTCTTGTTGCTTGCGACGCAAGAGTTCAACCTGAATCAAGCTCATCGGATCGACATAGGGGTTGCGGAGTCGAATGGAACGGGCCAGCACGCGATTGCGTCCCAGGAGTTCGCGCTGGCCTCCAAGGCGGAGAATCATCCGGCGGGATCGCAAGAATTCATCCTCCAACATGGCGAACACGCGCTTTCCGAGGGCTGAGTTCTTAACGAGCCCGGAATAGACTCGCGCGATATCGAGGTCTGCCTTCGCTATACCAAGTTCCACGTTGCGCATCATGTCCGAGAACAAAGCGAAGCCGCGCAACATCTGACGCAGCAATTGCTCGTGGCGAGAACCTTTTTTCGCGAACTGCTGTAGTGCGAACCCCACGCCATACCAGGCGGGTACGGCATGGCGGCTCTGCATCCAGCCAAAGACCCATGGGATGGCGCGCAAATCTTCGAGACTGCGGCCTTTGGTTCGCCGCGACGGCCGCGACCCGATCCGGGTGGCATCGAGCTCGTTGACCGGAGTCGCCTGGTCGAAATACTCCAGCACATCGGGATTTTCGGCGATGTCGTGGCGGTAAAGCCGGTACGCCTCCTGGGACATTTCTTCCATGGCTTCTTCCCATCGGGGCAGGACCTGCGCGTGTTTGCGGTCGGCGTGGGTGAGCGCCTCCAGACTGGCGGCGACCATCAACTCCAGATTCCACTCGGCGAGCACCGGGTCCGAGTATTTCCAGTTGAGGACCTCTCCTTGTTCGGTGATGCGAATGTGGCCGGAGAAGCAGCCCTCGGGCTGCGCGGTGATTGCGGAATGAGTTGGCCCGCCGCCGCGTCCAACTGTGCCACCACGCCCGTGAAACAACCGCAGCTTTATTTTGTGTTCCTGCGCTGTGCGGTGCAGCTCGCGATGGGCTTTGTACAGTTCCCACGTGCTGGTGAGCATACCTCCGTCTTTGTTGGAGTCGGAGTAGCCCAGCATAACTTCCTGCCATCGTCCCCAGGAATCGAGCAGAGGCTGATACTCGGGATGACTCCAGACGGCGCGCATGATGCCGCCGGCAGCGCGTAATGAGCCGATAGATTCAAAGAGCGGCACCGGCATCAGGCCAGGATCGTCTTTCGATCCGGAAACTTTTACCTCGCAGGACTTTGCCAGGCGGAGCACGGCCAGAACGTCCGCTTCGGATTCCGCGCCGCTGATGATGTAGCGGCAAATTGCCTGCGGAGGATAGGTGCGTTTCAGCTGGGCAATGGTGCGGAAGGTCTCGATGAGTTCCCGGCTCTGCGGGGAAAGTGAGTCCGTCTGTTGCAGCGCGCCCTTGCCTGCTTCGAGGGCGGGGGAAATCTCGGTGAGAACCTCAGTGTGTACGCGTGCATGTTGGCGGATGTCGAGGGCGTGCAAATGGAATCCGAAGGTTCGCACTTTGCGCAGCAAGGGGTCGACGAAGGTTTCAGCCAGGCGTTGCCCACGGTGTAAGTGCAGACTGTCTCGAAGCAGAAGCAGATCGCTTTCGAAGTCGGAGGCCGTTGGATAAGCGGGAGGGCCTGCCGCGGCGTGCAAGCTTTGCTGCAGCCTATGCAACACGTATGAAAGAAAGCGGCGGTAGGCCTCCTGACTATTCTGCTGGCCCCAAAGAAGGCGAATGCCGGGAATCGTGCGTCCGTACTCCGCCAATTGTGAGAGCAATTCTTGCGAGGCATCCACCTGCCGAAGCGAGGAACTGAGGCGGTCACTCAAAGACTCGACGTCTTTCACGTACTCGCGAAGAATCACAGTGCGTGCCAACTCAAGGGCGTCCCGAGTGCATTCTGGCTTGACCAGCGGGTTGCCATCGCGGTCACCGCCAATCCAGGAACCGAACTGAATCAAGTTAGGCAGATCCGCCTCTTCCAGAGTGATTCCGTAGACGTCGCGGAATGCTCCGACGACTTCGTCATAGACCCTGGGAAGCGTGTCGAACAGCGAGAGCCGGAAGTACCGTAGTCCCATGCGAATTTCGTCGTTTACAGTTGGCTTGGCTAGACGCACTTCATCTGTCTGCCATAGTGAAGTAACTTCGGCACGGATGGCGGCTTCGCAGCTGGCGGCATCTTCGGCGGTCAGCGGCAGGCGGTCGAGTCGCTCGAGTTGTTCGGCGATGCGGCGGCGTTTCTGCAACACCGTGCCCCGGGCCACTTCTGTAGGGTGTGCGGTGAAGACAGGAACTACGGTAATTTTCTCTAGTGCGGCCAAAGCTTGTTCCGCAGAGATTTCGGCTCCCTTCATGCGCAATAGCGTGCCGCGGAAAGAGCCTGGGGGCGGGACGTACTGTTTGTCCAACTTACTCGCCCGGCGCCTGCGCTTGCGATGGTTGGTCTCGGCCAGGTTCGTCAATTCGAAATAAGTCGCAAACGCTTTGGTGACGTGATAGGCCCTGGTCAAATCCATCTTCGAGACCAGTCCTTGCGCCTGGACCATGAGTTCACTCGCGGATGAGGCGGGGCTGTGGCGGACATGCTCGCGGTGTTTGATTAGTAGTTGGCGAAGTTGTTCAACGGTGTCGAATAACTCCTGCCCTCCCTGTTCAACCAGCACCTGCCCGAGTAATAAGCCTAGCGATCGAACATCGCGGCGCAATGGGTTGTCCTTGGCAGGTTCGTCCGAACGGGCGGTTAGCTCGGCCAGGCGAGCAGTCTGGTCGTCAGGTTTCCACAGCGGTTTGGACTTGCTCGTGGACATGAGTAGGAATAAGGAGAATAAACGAAGCAGAGGATGCAGTGGAGAAAAGCTTCAGGACGGAGCGGATTGAAAGGCGGGCCTTTTAGAATGAGTGCTTGGTATTTCGCAGCTCTTATTTTGGCACTTCGAAGCGATATCCGATGCCGCGTAGCGTCTTCAGGTATTGGGGATGGCGGGCGTCCGCTTCAATTTTTTCGCGGAGGCGACGAATGTACACATCGATGGAACGCGGCGTGACGAAGGGCGTTTCCTTCCACACCGCATCCAGTATTCGATCGCGCGTGAGTACGCGCCCTCGATGAGTTGCAAGGTATTCGAGCAGGCGGAATTAGGACTTCGCTCGCGGCGGGGGTCTGCCGAACGCCACGCAGCACACTTCGGACGCGGGCCACCAGTTCACGCGGGCTGAACGGCTTGGTGATGTAGTCGTCTCCGCCTAACTCCAGGCCCTTCACCCTGTCCGCCTCTGCAGTTTTTGCGGTCAGGAAGATGATGGGGGTCGACGAAAGGACTGGGGTCTGGCGGATCTGCCGGCACAAGTCGAAGCCGTCGGCGCCCGGAAGCATCACGTCCAGAAGAAATAAAGCAGGCATCTCCCGCAAGGCTTCGGAGATGACCGAAGCCGCGCTGACGAAGCTTTGAACGTCAAACGCTGCGGCCTGCAAATTGTGGGAAATGAGGCGAGCAATATCCTCGTCATCTTCTACTACGAAGACAAGATGCCGAACTGGCTCCGAGATACCTTGTCCCTCGGCGCGCTCGAAGGAGTTCATGGGAAAGTGCATTAATTGCTTCTGGTTACCGAGGCCGCTTGCGGTATCGGGATCCTGCTTCAAACTGTATGGGGAGAATGTTTCGCGGATGTTTCCCGCGTGTTAAGGAATGATGAATTTGTGAGGAGAGCTGAGAGCTGAGAGCTGGCGTATTTATTGTGCAGCTCTCTTCTTTGGCATGTGCCGCAGACTTCGTCCTTCAATCAGACTGTAGAGATCCTCGGCGAGATTCGTGGTATGGTCGCCGGCTCGTTCCAGGGCTTGAGCCATGAGCAGCACATCGAAGCTGGAGACGTCTCCATGAGAGATATTTTCGGCGAGATGCTTTTGAAACAACGCATGGCACACGCGATCTACATCTTTGTCCATCTGCAGTACTTTGCGTGCACATTCCAGGTCGAGGGTGACGAAGCCGGTGTGGATGAGGTCGAGCATATCCCGCAGGATCAAAGACATTTCGACCAGCTGTCGAACGTCGGACGCGGCCATTTTTGAATTGCGTGACTGTACGCGCAACGCGACACTCATCACCAGATCGCCGATCCGTTCAAGATCGGTGGTGCATTTCAGGCTGGCCAACAACTGGCGTGCCCGGGCTTCATTCACTCGGGTGATCGCAGCGGGAAGTCGCTCGTCAATCTGGCGCTCAATGAGATCGAGTTCTTTCTCGCAGTCCTTAATTGCCAGGAAAGCCATCCGCGAGGAGCCGGTTAGTAAGTCACGCACGTTGAAGGCGGCATCGCGCGCGATAAGGCAGGCTTTCAGCGCAAGGCGCGTCAGATCGTCCGGGGAGCCAGTACCCCTTCCAATCGAGGCGGGCTTCGCAGCAGGATTCTTGCCAGCGTCGCGGGTTTTGGCTGACTGCGCGTCGATACCGTTGGCCGATTCGGCGGATCCTGGTGATTGTCGGGGTAGTGAGGCTTTGCGGGGCATTTGGATGCGGCGATTGCGCGAAATCGCCCGAAGCTTGCTCAAAAGGAAAGTGTAACCGAGAATTGTGAACGGATGATTAATAGCGGCAGGCTTGATCGAGGGTTGGATCAACCTAGCGGCGACACCGCGTCGAACTTTTGGAAAAAGAGGAGCCGAGTGTGGAGACGGTCGAACATCTGCGTCGTCAGTTTGTTTATGAAGCATGGGCGAACCGCGAAGTGCTTTTGGCAGTGCGCGCTAGCCAGAGTGAAAACAAGAGGGAATTGCAACTCATGGCGCACATACTTTCTGCCCAGCGGCTCTGGCTGGAACGATTGACGCAGCAGACACAGAGTCTTCCGGTCTGGCCCAAGTTCGATCTCGCGGAGTGCGAAACCCATGCGGCAGAGCTTGGCCGGTTGTGGCGAGAATACTTCGAGAGTCTTCCGCCGTCTCTCCTTTCCCAAATGATTTCTTACAAGAACACCAAAGGAGAGCCTTGGACAGACACCGTGCAAGACATTTTGACTCACGTCCTCATGCATTCGGCCTACCATCGCGGACAGATCGCCAGCCAAATGCGCGCGAGCGGCCAAACGCCCGCTTATACAGACTTCATTCATGCGGTGCGCCAGGGGCTGATCGAGTGAACAACATCCTCTAAGATGACCGCTGGCTCTACGGGTTCGACGCTGCTTTGCCGTCATCGATGCGAAGACGTAATATCTCTTCAATGAAAAAACTGTGTGGTTTTCTTGTCCTGGCGCTTTGTGCTGCCATCATGCTGGCTGCGGATGCATCCAGGATTCCGGCCATGCCTGCCGCCGTCTCCAGTAACGCCGTTGCCAGTCTCAAAGGGGGCCTCCAGCTTTTCTCGATGATGGGCGTCGGCCCTCGGAAGACCTGGGACGACATTACGAATCAGGTCTATGTCCTGCATCTTTCTTCCGGGAAGTGGAGCGATGGCCGTCCCGTACCCGGCGTCGCTGGCCGGCTTGGCGCCGCCGCTGCGGGAGTCAGGGGACAAGTCTTTTTGCTCGGAGGGTACGTAGTCGATGGGAAGGGAAACGAAATCACGGTTGCCGACGTCAACTCATATCTTCCGGAAGGCCAGCGGTGGTACCGCGCGGAGGATGTGCCTGTACCCGTGGACGGCGCGGTCGCGGGCACGACTCGCGATCGCTACATTTATCTGATTGGCGGCCGGTCGAAGAGCGGTCCCATCAACCAGGTGCAGGTCTACGACGTCGAGAAGAATACCTGGAGCCAGGCCACTCCGTTCCCGGGCGCGCCCGTCTTCGGTCATGCCGGCGGTTTGATCGGAGACACAATTGTACTTATCGATGGGGCTACTAAGGGCCCGTCCGGAGGTGCGCCGTATGTGGCCTCAGACGAATGCTGGACAGGAAAGATTGATCACAAAGATCCGAACAAAATCGAGTGGAGCAAGTTGCCAGCGCATCCTGGATCTGCGCGCTTCGGCATTGCCGCGGGCGCGTCGGAGAGGGACCACAGAATCTATTTTTCGGGCGGCAGCGCTAGTCCCCATAACTTTAAGGGCATCGGCTACGACGGAAAGCCCGCAGAAGTTTCTTCCGTAACTTTTGCCTATGATCTGCACGGTCACCGCTGGGAAACAATCGCTGAGGATACGTTTGATCCTCGGATGGATAGCGGTGGAATTCTGGCAACCCCTCTGGGTAATTTAGTTCTTGGTGGAATGGCCAAGAATCAAGCAGTGACGGCACGGGTGATGGCGCTGCCTAAGAAATAGAGAAACTGGGTGTTCGGATAAGAGTTCGATCTTCATCCGGTCTCTTTCACTAACGTCCTAAATTAACCACGAAGGCCACGAAGGTGCACGAAGGAAACACTAGGATTTGTATCTTCGTGTTCTTCGTGGTTGATGAATTTAGGAGTGCTGGTGGTGTCGGTGGCAATGCCTGTGTATTGTGCAGGCCATGTCGCAGAAAGCTGCAGGTTGTGAATGGAAGCAACATCGTTAGCACCCGAATCGAAGGAGAGAACACTCTGGGCATCCTTGTCGGAAGCAATTCGTGGATCGCATCAGGACTATACCGCGGGCAGTTTGAACCGGTCCATTATCTTGCTCGCCGTGCCGATGGTGTTGGAGATGGTGCTGGAGTCGCTTTTCGGCGTGGTGGATGTGTTCTGGGTTGGACGCCTCGGAGCAAACGCTGTAGCTACGGTCGGACTGACGGAGTCCATGCTGAGTCTCGTGTTTGCCGTCGGAATGGGATTGAGCTTGTCCACCACGGCAATGGTGTCGCGGCGTATCGGCGAAAAGGATCCCATCGGTGCGGCGGTGGCGGCGGTTCAGGCGATCGCTCTTGGAGTGATCGTATCCCTGATTATCGGGCTGCCATGTATTGTCTTTGGTCCCCGGCTGCTGCAGTTGATGGGAGCGTCGCCGGAAATAGTATCCGTTGGCAGTGGCTACGCCAGGATCTGCCTGGGCGGCAGTTGCGCAGTGTTGCTGCTGTTTCTCAACAACGCAATCTTTCGCGGGGCCGGAGATGCAGCCATCGCCATGCGCCTCCTTTGGGTCTCGAACATCATCAACCTGGTGCTCGATCCGTGTCTGATCTTCGGCTGGGGGCCGTTTCCACGCATGGGGGTCACGGGCGCAGCGGTGGCGACGTTGATCGGGCGAAGCATCGGAGTGCTTTACCAGTTCTACCGGCTGCTGAAAGGTACGGAGCGCATCCGCATCCTCTCCAGCCAGATTCACTTGCAGTGGGACGTATTGCTGCGCTTGGTGCGGGTGTCACTGACCGGGATTCTGCAGTTTGCCATCGCACACACCAGTTGGATAGGCCTAGTGCGGATCATCAGCATTTTCGGCGCGGCGGCCCTGGCTGGTTACACCATTGCGATACGCATCGTGATTTTCGTGATCCTGCCTTCTTGGGGGCTCAGCAATGCGGCAGCGACGTTGGTGGGCCAGAACCTGGGTGCCGGCCATCCCGAGCGCGCCGAAAAAGCGGTCTGGCGGACAGGGCTGTACAACGTCATTTTTTTAGGTTCCGTGGGAGCCGTGTTTGTGATCTTTGCGGAGCCCATCATTCGCCTGTTTACGCACGATCCGGCAGTCGTGCCGCTGGGCGCCTCTTGCCTGCGCATCGTCAGTTACGGCAACCTGGGTTATGCCTACTTCATGGTCATGATGCAAGCGTTCAACGGCGCCGGGGATACGATCACACCGACCATCGTGAACTTCTTCGGATTCTGGCTGTTCGAGATTCCGCTGGCTTATTGGCTCGCCATTCCTCTGAAAATGCGTTCGAATGGAGCCTTCTTCGCCATCGCTATCGCCGAAGGGGCGATGGCGGCTGTCAGCGCCATATTGTTCCGCCAGGGAAGCTGGAAGAAACAGAAGATCTGAATCGAATTGGCGGATCGAGGACCGAAAGGTTGGGGCGGGAGGAACGGTTTCGAACCGTCATCTCCGGGATGGAGCCCCGGCGCATTGCCGTGGTTATGCTACTCCCGCGTTGTGGACCTCGAAGGGCGACGCACCACGTTATTGCATGGGTGCTTTTTCTGTCAACAGGCGACACTTGGCGCTATGCTCCCCCACCCCAAGCTACTTGCTTGAACATCGATAGAATCAGTGATCCGAAATTGTAACTGGGCGAATGGCAACCTCACCTCGCGCGCGCTAACACCAAAGTGACGTCATCTGGCTGTTCCATGTCGCCGATCCAGTCGTCTACTGCCATGGTGACGGATTGACTAATCTGGGCTAGCGGAAGGTGCCGGTTTTCGCGCACCAGGTCAATCAGCCGCTGTTCGCCAAACTCGCCGAATTCATTCTCGGGTTCCGTAACACCATCGCTGTAGGCGACGAAGATCTCGCTGGGCTGCATTTCCACCGCACCCTCCTCGTACGTCATGTTATCGAACAAGCCGATGACGGTCCCGCCGCTTTCCAGCCGCCGCACCGCGCCGTCTTCGCCGATGAGGATGGGAGGCAAGTGGCCGCCGTTGCTGTAGGTCAGCCGGTGCGAGCGCCCGTCGTAGATGCCGAGGAACAGTGTCGCGTATTTTTCGGGCGGCGTGCTTTCGTAGAGCTGGTGGTTGAGTAAACTGAGTAGTGCGCCCGGAGAGACCTCGACACCCTCAGGCCAAGTAGCCATTACGCGGCCGGAGCCAGCCACCGCGCCCACGGCGACCGGCTCGCGCATCTGGGGCAAATTCTCCACGCTGTAGGCGCGGACCGCCGAGTGAATAGTCGCCATCAGCAGGGCGGCGGAGATCCCTTTCCCGCTGATGTCCCCCACGGCGAGAATCAGCTTGTGAGAGCTGGCAGTCAGAAAGTCATAGTAATCACCACTGACCGTTCTAGCCGGACGGCAGAAACCGTGCACTTCAAGCGATTCGAGCTCTGTAACCTGCCGGGGAAACAACTGGGCCTGCACTTCCTGCGCGATGGCCAGCTCATTTTCCAGCCGCTGCTTTTCTTTCTGTTCCTGGATCAGCTTCTCGATGGACTCGGTCATCGAGTTGAAGGAGAGCGAAAGTTGGGCCAGCTGGTCGGAGGATTTCACCGGGATGCGATGGCTGAAGTCACCGCGATCTACGTGCTGCGTGGCGTCGTAGAGTTGCGCGACAGCGGCTGTGACCGTGCGTGTCATACGTGTACCGGTGAAGAGGGCTACGAGTTCGATGATGGCGAAAAAGATCCCGACGCCCAGAAGAATATATTCCACGCCTTTGGCAAAATCCCCCAGCGACGCGAACAGGTGACCGTAGAGGACGGAAGGAAGGGTTCGCACTCTTACGAGCGCTCCGGCTCGCTCACTCTCGCCCGTCTTCCAATCCACAACGCTCAGAGGGGTGCCGAACTGAATTTCACGGTCCAGGTTCCCGGACGGAGGCGGCAGGCTGCCCACAGTGAAAGTCGGCCGTAGCCTTAGCTGATCTCCCTCCGGGCTGACCTTGCCTTGGCCCTGACGGGGGGCGGGAGTAGCATGGCCCGGCTCCGGTCCTACAGTCAGGCTTGCCTGTGTTCCGGCCTGCTTCTCGTCCGCGCCCGTGTTCTGGTTATTGCCGATTCCGTTTTCCGACCTGATTCCCACGGCGTAGAGCGTGATTTCGCCCAAATTGTGCGCGAACTTTTCGACAAGATCTTTGTCCAAAGGCTCACTCGTTACCACGGTCAAGGTCTCGGTACGCAAGGGAAGCGCTGATGCAACGCGGAGGTAGAGTTGTTCATGATCGCGAACGATCTCGCGGAAAGCCTGGTTGTCGCGGATCTGTTTTGCATACGGATTCTCGCCGTTGTTAAAAAAATCTGGGAAAGGGAAACTCGTTGCTCCCGGCGCTCCGCTACAAAGCGGTACTACCTTGCCGCCGTACCAGGCGCAGACCTCCCGCCGGCGCCAATCCCGGTCCCGCTTCTTTAGGCCAGCCAGCGATTCCACGGAGGGTTTGTCTCCGTGTTCCAACCGCGCCGCCAGTTCGTTGAGGATGGCGGCGTTCGCCGCCTCGACGCTGCGCATTTGAGAATTGAGCTCGGATGTCACCACGAAACCGGAGAACTGGCCGGCGAACAGATATAGCGTTACGAATCCCAGCGTCAGGAGCAATACGACGGGGATCACGCCGATGAAAACGTAGGTGACGATCAGGCGATTACGCAGGCGCCACAGGATCCTTCGCTTTAGCCAGCGGAAGGCGAGGATCGAGAACAAGATTCCTGCGACAAAGGTGAGAACGTCGACCCAGCCACCAAGGTGTGCTCCCCATGAAGGCGCGAGCCACCGCAGCAGGTTCTGCAAAACGAAAAGTCCTACTGCCAGTCCGAGCAGGTAGCAGGCAATGCGCGCCATGCGCCCGTCGGGCCAAAGGCCGGCTGCGCTTAACCTCCGTCGCAATTCTGAATAGAACAGCTGCATGCTCCTTCGAAACATGGCCGGTAGAGGGTAAGATTATAGACGCGACAGCCAGCCTGAATTCACTCGACTTTACGAAGATACTTCGACCGTAATTCAACCAACCGATGCTCGATCCGCGCCGAATGTGCGGAGTGCTAGATCTCTGGGTAGAGGTCGAAAAAGGCCTCCAGGCTGGTCCGCAACTGCTTCTCAATCTCTTCCTTGCTGCCCTCGATCACGTGCATACTCACGTGTGCCTCGCGTCCGTTTGCGAGCTTGATCGGAGCCTCGCCTACCTCGGCCACGTCTTCGGAGGGCAGCAGCCTCATTCCATAGACCAGCGTCAGGTTCGCCATGTCTGAATTCTACGCCGTCGCCGTGGCTTCCAGAAAAATGCATCGTGAGGAATTTAAGATTCGGGCGATTCTCATTTAGAATTCCGCCGTGACCAGAAATCCACATCTAGTCCTTTTGAACGGTCTTTTGCTGGCTGTGCTTGGAGGGCCAGCGTTGGCTCAACAGCATCCCGAGACTCCGCCTACTTCCCAGCCTCAGGTGAAGGTGAACATGCTGAACGTATGTACGCCGTCGGCGGAAGAACACAAGGAGATTGCTGCAGCGCTGGCGCGAATCCCCAGGCAGCCGCTGTTTGCGCCTGACTTCGAAGTTTCCCGCGGACGCTCGACCCTGAGTGATATGCCAAACTTTCTGCAGCCCGGGCAGAGCGCGCACGTTTCCAGTGAGCCTTCGGTCGCGAGCTATGTGCGAATCCGGCATGAATTTGCGGTGCAGGCACTTTTTTCCAGCGTGCAGTATTCCTTCAGCAACGATGGGCAAAATATGGTGGAAACGCTGGTGCTGCACGTACGCGATCCGAAAGATCTGATTCAGGTTTCGCTGGAAGACAGTGCGTCAGCTGTCGCTAGCCCCGAGAGCATGCTTGCGGCCAACACGCCCGCGAGCCGTATTCGGCTGGAACGTTTTGGCAAATCTTCTGTGGCCTTAGCCCGATGCCTGGCTTCCGAAGGTCCAGCCCCCGATCAGAGCGCTTATGAGCCGCTGTTCCGTAGCGCTTCCGAGGTGCTCGTGAACTATCGCACTCTGCTGGGCGTAAAAAGAACTATTCCGGACGAACTGGCTAAGGTGGCGGGCAGTCCGAAAGGGAAGACCGCGCCTAAATCCATGATGCGTCGGCCGATTGAAGATAAGAAGTGAAGAGCAAAATAGCGCGGACTCAAAAGGTCTTTTGTCTGACTTGATATCCGCTTGCTGATGACTTGCGTTTCTGGCTGATATCTGTGCTTTGCATCCAAATCTGAAATCTGCAATCTAAAAGTTGCAATCGTAAAACAATCCATGAGCGAAACTCGTGATGTCGTCATAATCGGCTCCGGATGCTCCGGGCACACTGCTGCTCTCTATGCCGCGCGTGCCAACCTGAAGCCGCTGGTCGTCGAGGGGCACGAGCCGGGTGGACAGCTGGCTCTTACAACGCTGGTCGAAAATTTCCCTGGCTTTCCGGAAGGCATTCTGGGTCAGCAACTCGTCGAGAACATGCGCAAGCAGGCAGAGCGCTTTGGCGCGGAGTATAGAGTGGGACATCTCACAAGCGCCGATCTTAGCCAGCGTCCGTTTCTGCTCCATCTCGGAAAACATCAGGTGCACGCCCAGACGTTGATCATTGCCAGTGGGGCGTCAGCGCGATGGCTGGGATTGCCGCACGAACAGCAGCTCATAGGACACGGGGTTTCGTCGTGCGCCACCTGCGACGGCTTCTTTTTTTCGGGAAAGGAAATTGTTGTTGTGGGTGGAGGTGATTCCGCCATGGAAGAGGCGCTGTTCCTGACTCGCTTCGCTACCAAGGTTACGATGATTCACCGCCGCGATGTTTTTCGGGCCTCGAAGATCATGCTTGACCGGGCACAGCATCATGAAAAGATTCACTTCATGACAGATACGGTGGTCGAAGACGTGTACGACATTCATCACAAGGAAGTAACCGGGCTCAAACTGCGCAATGTGAAAACCGGGAAAGTATGGGATTTTCCCACCAGCGCCCTTTTTCTCGGCATTGGACACGAACCTAATGCCAAGATGTTTGCGGATCAGCTCGACACGGACGCTGACGGCTACCTCAAGACGCGGGATTATGTTCTCACCCGCGTGCACGGAGTCTTTGCCTGCGGTGACGTTCAAGACCGGCGCTATCGGCAAGCCATTACCGCAGCCGGAACCGGTTGCATGGCCGCCATAGAGGCGGAGAAGTTCCTGGAGGAGCAAGGCAAGTAATTACGCATTGACGTTTGTCAATGTGTGCAGAATAGCGAGCACCGGTTGTGGTACAAATTCTGTGGCCCTTACATTGTTCAGGGCCATTATTCTAGTGTCCAGCCCTTTTCTTCCTCTTGCCGGTGCTCGTTCGGTAGGTATGCCATGCTGAGGGCGTTCTTCGTCCAGCTCTCTGAAAACGCGTCTCTGCGTAATTTTGCCGAACGCTCTTCGCTGGGCCGGCGTGTTTCCGGGCGCTTTGTCGCCGGCACTGAAATTGCGGATGCCGTACGTGCTACGCAAACCGTAAATCGTGCAGGCATGAGCGTCACCGTCGACAACCTCGGCGAGAACGTTGCGAATCCGGAAGAGGCCCGGCACAGCGCGCAGCTTTACCACCAAGTCCTTGACGAGATCGCTGCCAATCAGCTCAACGCCAACATCAGCTTGAAATTGACCCACATGGGCCTGGACGTGGATGAAAAGCTGGCGCGCGAAATGGTCAGTGGTTTGGTTGCTAAAGCGGCATCCCTGAAGCCTCCGGGCTTCGTGCGCGTGGACATGGAAGGGTCGCCTTATACTCAGCGCACGCTGGACTTCGTCCACGAATTACACCGCATGCCGGGAAATCAGAACAGCGTGGGCACGGTGATCCAGGCATATTTGAAACGGTCGGAGAGCGACGTTGAGAAGCTGCTCTCTGAAGGGATCCGGATACGCTTGTGCAAAGGCGCGTACAAAGAACCCGCAAGCATTGCCTTCGAAAACAAAGAAGATGTCGACGCGAACTATGTCAAGCTGATGAAGGTTCTTATGACGAGTGGCATTTATCACGGCTTGGCCACTCACGACGAAAAGATCATCCGGGAGGCGCAGGCGTTTGCCGAGCGTGAACGAATTGCGCGAGAGTCCTTCGAGTTTCAGATGCTGTACGGCATTCGCCGCGATCTGCAGCAGAGCCTGGTGCGCGATGGGTGGCGCATGCGCGTGTATATTCCTTTCGGCACCGAGTGGTATCCCTATTTCATGCGACGGTTGGGCGAGCGTCCCGCGAACGTTCTGTTTATCGCGAGGAATCTGCTGCGAGCATGAACCTGAGAGATGTTCGTCTTGCAATTATTGTTGCGGTGCGGACTGCTCTCCGCCCTCTGGGGGCGCCAGCGGCAGCCGGGTAGCACCGCGCATGATATCCCTCTCCTGAGGCGAAAACATGTTCTTGAAACGGTCGGAATTGATCACCTGCTCGCGCTGGGGGGGCGGCATAGCCCGCAGGTCGCGAACTGCCGTGCTGACCATTCGCCTGCGATCAGATGGAAGTTGCTGCATCTGCCCGAAAACCTGACGTGCCTGCTGTTTCTGATTGGGGGTCAGGTGCTCCCAGGTTTCCATGCGATTCAGCATGCGCTGCTGCTGTTGCGGTGGCAGGTTTGAAAAATGCTGCAGACGCTGCCTGAGTTGCTGCTGCTGCTGCGGCGACAGCCGCCGAAACTGGGGATCATTTTGCAGCACACGTTCCTGCTCGTTGGCAGGTAGGTCTTTGTGACGGCGTAACCAGTCGCCCGAGTGCCCCTGTTGTTGCCCCGGGCCTTGGGGTGGTCGTGGCGCTTGCTGCTGACGGTTTGGCTGGCGTTGCGGGGCTTGGTTTCTTTGCGCGGGAGCGTGGTCAGGATTTCTTTGCGCCGCGCAGGGAAAGGGAAGAGCAAGCACGGCGGCTACGCCTGCCGTTGCCAGCCATTCCGCCACATGTCGCGCACGTTTCAAAATGTCTCCCCGCTCTTTCCGCGTATGCGGCCTATTTGTTCTTGCTTCGCCCGATTACTTTCGACGGGAGCATCAAGGGTTTGCAGTGACGTCTTGCTGCACCGTCAGCTCATCAAGCAACTCAAAATCGGAATATAGTTCGTGGTTCTTGTCCAGGGCCTGCAGGTCGCTCACCGCAGTGCCGGGCTGGAGTTGCTGGACAATCCGATCGTTCCCTCCGGCATGGTACATTCCGCCACCTCGGGCGAAGAACGAACCGACACCGACTGCCAATACCAGCGTGAGTGCGGCCGCGAGCACGGGCCGCCGGAACCATTGCCGCCAGCCGGCCTCGGGCTTAGCCATTTCTTCCCGCAAACGCGCCTGCAACCGCACGTCGAAGTAGGGCGAAAGTTCCGGCGCGCGCCACTCGTCCAGCAAGGCCATGGACTGGCGGATCTCTTCCAGTTTTCCAGCGCATGCATCACAACCGGCCAGATGATTCTTCTCCTCAGCTGCGGCCTCACTCAATCCCGCGGCCACATCCAACATCCTTTCGCGAATTTCGTCGCAAGTCATAACCGCTTCCCCTCAACTCTCTTCTCTCTTCGCCACTTTCGTTTCGCCAATTAAGAAACAAGTTGTTTCCTAGACGAATTCTTTTAACTGTTCCCGCAACGTCTCATAGGCGCGAAAGAGCAACGACTTGGTTGCCGATTCGCTCAACTGCAAAACTTCAGCAATCTGTTTGTAGTCCAGTTGCTGATATTTGTGCATGATGACCGCCAACCTTTGCCGCTCAGGTAGAGCGCCCACCTTGCCGCGGATTGCCAGCACTCGCTCGCGGCGGACCATGGTCTGCTCGGCACTTAGCGCGTCATCCGCTAGTTCGAACGTGGTACCCGTTTCTTCATCAGGTTCGTCCAAGCTGACCGTCACTTCCGGACGCTCATGGCGCGTATCGCGGGCATGATTGACCGCAAGGTTGGTCGCAATCCGGTACAGCCAGGTTGTAAACTTCGCGCTCGCCTCGTACGTCGCGCGCGAGCGGTACACCCGCAAAAAGACTTCCTGAGCCAAATCCTCCGCTACGGCTGGGTTGCGGGCCATCCGGTACATGAAACTCACCAGCGGGCGGCGATATTTCTGCACCAGGTAGTCAAAGGCCGGCTGATCCCCCGCCCTTACACGCAACATGATCGCGGCGTCGGACGAGGCGTCTGCAGTGGCGGCCACCTGCCGCAAGTCGGCCGAAAGCTGTGGCCTCATTGCGTCCATCAGGGCGCCCCGATCCATGGTGACACTGCTCACACTCCTCTCAACCCCAGGGCGCGGAGAAAGTTGCGCTCCATTGCTCTCATCGGGATCTTCGGAAGCCCTTGGAGGTGAATGGGATAGAGGCGGCCTGCGGGACTGGGACTCGTCTGGCATCGTTGACTAAGGGCTCCAGCAGCGCTTTGGCAGGAACAGCAGCCCCTTGCAGACGATAGGCTACCACGCCCCAGCAGGCGCCGCAGGCTCACGGTACGGTCGTTCGCGGCTGCTCGTGGATTCTCCGGGCCCGCCATACGAAGTAGGCGGGCAGCCCCATCGCCACCATCCCCAATCCAATCGACGCATTCCTGGGAGTGGAGACGATTACATTGACTACCAGCGCAATGGCGGCCAACACAAAAACCAAAGGGGTCCACGGATAGCCGGGAACAAGGTAAGGGCGGGGTAAGTCTGGATGCTTGCGACGATAAACGAAGATGCTGGCCGCTCCGAGTCCATAAAAAATCCAGGCCACAAACATCGTGTAGTTCATCAATTCCTGAAATTTCCCCAGACACGCAAGGATCGCCGACCAGACGCCCAAGGCAATGACCGCAACCGCCGGTGTGCGGAAGCGCGGGTGAACCTCCGCCAGTTTGCGAAAGAAAAGCCCATCCGCGGCCATGGCGTAGAAAACCCGAGGCGCGGTGAGCACCACGCTATTGATTGCACTGAAGACGGAAATCAGAATGGTCATCGCAATCACCTTCGCGGCGGACGGACCCAGTACGGCCGAAAACGACGACGCGGCGATTGTTTCCGAATTTGCGGCGCGTGCTGGTCCCAGCGCAGCCAAATAGCCCACATTGGCGAGCAGGTATAGAGCGATCAGGAACACGACGCTCCACAGGAGTGCGCGCGGGAAATCTCTTTGCGGTTCGATGACTTCGCTCGCGCAGTAGGTCACGAACTGCCAGCCCTCGTAAGCCCACAGCACGGCGATCATCGCCAGCCCGAACTTTGAGAACAGGGAGAGGCTCAGACCTTCGGTCCACATGGCACCGGGAATCTCGGAATAGCCGCGGCCCAACCATAGTAGAATCGCGCAGACTCCAAGAAGCAGCAGGACCTTCGCCAGCGTCGTCCAGTTCTGCAGGTCGGAGCTTTTCCGAGTGCCCCACACGTTGACCAGAGTGACGATCATGATCGCTGTCACAGACACTGCCTTCGATTCCAGCGTGCTGAGCGGAATCACGGCGTTCAGATAGGTGCTGAAGGCCACTGCCAGGGACGCCACTGTGCCGCTGGCAATGGCCAGGAACATGGACCATCCATACAGAAAGGCCGGCAACGGGCCGAAGCAATCGCGCACATACACGTACAGACCGCCGGCCTCAGGTCTCATGGCGGCGAGTTCTCCGTAGGTCAGCGCACCCAGCAAGGACAACACGCCGCCGGCGATCCAGACCAGGGATGCGACGCCCACGGAATGATCCACTTGGCGCAGGATGGCGCTGGGCACCACAAAAATTCCGGAGCCGATCACGGAGCCGATGATGAGCAGGACTAGATCGCGGAGGCGAAGACTCTGAGCCAGTTTGGTCATGTAGGGAAGGCGGACCTGTCGGTCCGCGAAGGATATCTGCAATGGTCGGCAGGCGCAACTTTTCACGGAATGGGCGAGGACAACGGATTCCTCCCGCCTCGCTTCGCTCGGGCGTCGGAATGACAGGGGTTGGGGTAGATTAGAAAGTGAACCGGGCGGCTTGCGCCGTCTCGCTGAAAGTCAAAAGCCGCGGGCAGGAGTGCCCGCGCCACACGAGCTACGTTCGTTCACTCGCGAGCGGTGGTGTATCCTAGGTTGGTATTTACGCTTGATCCAATGAACTTCACGAACATATTCCGGGAAGCATCTGCGGCGTTGAGGCGAAATTGGGTCAGAAGTATTCTTACCATTGTCGGCATCTCTGTGGGGGTGGGCGCGTTTATCTGCGTGGTCGCGATTGGAAACGCCGGCAGCAGCAGCATCGAGAGTCAGCTGCAAAGCCTGGGCGACAATTTTGTTTGGATAGAGGCTGGAAGCCGCGCCAGAAACGGAGTTCGCTACGGAGCTCGCGGTGACCGCACGCTAGTCCTGGGAGATGCGACGGCAATCGCCGAGCAGGTCCCCTTAATTAAGAGTATGTCTCCGAATGTGGACGGCACTGTTCAGGTCATCTACGAGGGAGAAAACTGGTCCACGAGATTTCGAGGTATCACTCCCGAGTTTCTTCAGATACGACGATGGAATGTGAGGCTGGGAACTTTTTTCACCAACGCGGAAGTTGAGGTGGCTGCGCCGGTTTGTGTGCTTGGTCAGACAGTGGTGGATAACCTGTTCGGCAATGAGGATCCCGTTGGCAAAACTCTCCGCGTCAAGAGCATGCCATGCAAGGTAGTCGGTGTGTTGCAAGCAAAAGGTTATTCCGCCACCGGGCAGGATCAGGACGATTTCGTCCTATTGCCCTTCTCGACAGCGCAGAAGAGAATCACGGGGACTTTCTGGCTGGATGACATCTATTGTTCCGCGGTGTCGCGCGAAGCCATGCCGGAAGCGACCAAGCAGATCGTCGCACTGCTGCGCGAACGGCACCATCTGAATCCGTCAGAAGACGATGACTTTAATGTCCGGCGACCCGAGGATGTAGTGCAGGCTCAGCTCGCGACCAGCCGGATCATGACCATCCTTTTAGCGAGCGTTGCGTCGCTATCGTTGCTTGTGGGCGGCATCGGCATCATGAATATCATGCTGGTGTCAGTCACTCAACGGACCCGCGAGATCGGATTGCGACTGGCTATAGGCGCTACCGAAGCAGACGTCCAAATGCAATTTCTGAGCGAAGCTATTGTTCTCAGCCTGCTGGGCGGCCTGTTTGGGCTGTTGGCAGGCCTTCTCTCTTCCGGGTTGGTACAAAATCTGTTCCAAATGCCAACTCAGCTTTCGCCTGCGATCTTTATTATTGGCGGTGCGTTCTCGGCTGGCATAGGCATTCTGTTCGGTTACTATCCTGCCCACAAAGCTTCTCAGCTGGATCCGATCCAGGGTCTCCGTTACGAATGATGTACACGTTGTGTTTACACTCAGAAACCCCCGTCAATGAGGGGTGATCGCAATGTTACGCCAACTGTGAAGTGGAAACTCACATTTTGCCTTTGCGGATGGTTCCGTCCACGCTGATTTCGTACAGCTTCCTGTTCAGTGTGCCAACTACCTCTGGGATGGACGGTTTCCTGGTTAAAACGTAGAGGACATCCGTGTCTTCGGGAACATCACTTAAAACGTGCGTGTGATAGCCTCCGGCAGGAGTAGAACCTTTCGGTATCGAGCTTGGATTATTTTCCATTATACTTTTGTGCAGTTGGCGTTTCTCGACGATGGTGCCGCCGTCCGGCGTTATGAGGTAGCGGACATCGCCTCCGAGTGGGTAAATCCCGTCTTTCGTCTGGGCCGGGATCACGTAGACGTAGAGTTGATTGGATGGCGCCGGAACAACGGCGACGTTATACGGCCGCTTTTCGCCCTGAAAGTCGTGGAGGGCGGTTTCGATAGCCTTGGCAGCCGCGAGGTAGAAAGACGAGTCCTCTCGTGGCGGATCGAGTTTCTTAACTGTGAACTTCTGAAGAGTTGCGCCCTGAGTCGCTTCGTATCCAACAAGAAATTCATCGCGCCGGTCGTTGAGATGACCAAACGCAACCGTCCATCCCGGATCTGATTTGCGCGCGATGTAACGACCGAGAGACTGTGTAGGCGGGTCCGTCGCCTGCACGGCATCGGTGGCGTGCCATGCAGCCTGATCATAGTCATAGAGCGCCCGACCGCGGGCCGTTACATCGGCCATAACAGGATCTGGTTCCGGCTTCTTTTTTTCGGCGGCAGAAATGGAGACAAGGAACAGGACTAAGCTAATGGTGAAAAAGCGCTTTGGCATAACGAGCCTCGAAACGGTTTAAGTATAAGGCAGGACAAGGTAAGCCGTTTCGCGAAACCGGGGAATTGGGCATTTGTTGCAAACAGCGAGTTCGCTCCCGACTTCGTCAATGGGCGCAAACTAGCTACCGCAGTAATGCTTCAGCAGTGCGTCAGTGCGTCGAACACTGCTCCATCACTCATAGCGCAACGCTTCGATAGGATCTAACTGGGCTGCCTTGCGGGCGGGGTAGAAGCCAAAGAAAACTCCTACTGCCACAGAGAACAGGACTGCGATAACGATCACGACTGGAGAGATCAGGACTGGCCAGCCTAGCGTTTTCGTGATGAGGAACGACGCGCTCAATCCGAAGAGGATGCCCATCGTGCCTCCCATCAGGCTGAGCACGACAGCCTCGACCAGGAACTGTTGCTGCACGTTGCCTTCGGTTGCTCCAATTGCCATGCGCACGCCGATTTCGCGCGTTCGCTCGGTCACCGAGACCAGCATGATATTCATGATGCCGATACCGCCAACGATGAGCGACACGCTGGCGATTGAGGCCAGCAACAAGGTCATGACCCGGCCAGCCTCGTCGGCAACGTCAGCCATGTCGGCGAGATTGCGCACGGAAAAATCATCGTCGGAGCCGGGGCGCATGCGGTGGCGATCGCGGAGCAGCGCTGTAATCTGCTCTTGTGCCGCATAACTGGCTTCCCGCGACACGGCTGAAACCATGATCCAGCGAAGCCAGGGTTGCCCGGTGACTTTTTTCTGCAGGGTGGTCAGGGGGACGAGGAGGATGTCATCCTGGTCATCGCCCACGGCCGATGTTCCCTTAGGAGCGAGAACGCCGATGACGCGGAACGGCAAATTATTAACGCGCAGAGTTTGACCGACGGGATCGGTTACGCCGAAAAGATTCTTGCGGACGGTTTCGCCAATCACGGCCACGTTGGCAGCCATAGTGACGTCATCTTCCGTGAAACTGGTACCCTCTCGAAATGGCCAACTGCGAATCTCGAAGTATTGTGGCTCGGTGCCGTTCAAGCGTGTAGCCCAGTTGTCATTGCCAAAGACGACCTGTCCGCTTGTATTGGTGCCCGGTGCCGCCGCACGTGCAGCCTTGCACTCCCGCAAAATCGCGAGCATGTCATCGTAGACCAGAGTCTTGGTTGAGCCCCAGCCCAGGTGCATGCCGCTGCGGGTTACCGTGCCAGAGCTGACAAATAACAGGTTCGAACCCATCGCCTGAATCTGTTCCTGCATTGTCTGCCGCGCACCTTGCCCCACGCCAAGCATCGCGATCACAGCGCCTACGCCAATGATGATCCCCATCATGGTCAGGATCGACCGCATCTTATTGCGGGCCAAAGCGCGCATGGCGATTCGGATTATTGCGAGCAGGTCCATAATTCGCTGAGTCCCGGTTGGCTCAGTCCTCCAATGTGGGAAGGTTCTTGATAACTTCCGAGGCGCGAGGCCGGTTCAGGATCGCTTCATCGCGGCGGATCTTTCCGTCACGAAACTGGATGCTGCGTTTAGCGAATTGTGCGATGTCCGGCTCGTGCGTCACCAGGACAATGGTCAGGCCCTCATCGTTCAATTTCTGAAAAATTTCCATGATCTCGACTGAGGTGCGACTGTCGAGATTGCCAGTGGGTTCGTCGGCCAACAAAATCGAAGGCCGGTTCACCAGAGCACGGGCAATTGCCACTCGCTGCTGTTGACCGCCCGAAAGCTGGGAAGGGAAATGTGTCATGCGGTCGGCCAGTCCGACAAGGGCTAGCGCCTCCCGTGACCGTTTCTCGCCTTCGGCCTTGCTGATGCGCGCGTACAGGGTGGGCAGTTCGACGTTCTCAAGAGCTGTGGTTCGTGACAGCAGGTTGAATCCTTGAAAGACAAATCCGAGCTTGTGGTTGCGGATTGTGGCCAATTCTTTCTTACTGAGGCTCGAAACCTCGATGCCTTCCAGCAAATAGCGTCCGGCGCTGGGTTTGTCGAGGCAGCCCAGAATATTCATAAACGTCGATTTGCCGCCGCCGCTGGCGCCCATGATCGCAACGAACTCTCCACGCGCGATCTCGATACTTACGCCACGCAAGGCGTGCACGCGCGTCTCGCCCAAGTCGTAATACTTATGAACCTCCTGAACCACGATGGCGGTCTCAGGGCCGTTCCTGGTGACGAGATTTGCTTCGCGCTGCGTGGTTGTGGCCATGTCGAATTGGTTCGTTTACTTGTAGCCTGCTGTTCGATCGTCTACCGGCGTTGTGCGCCCATGCCGGGTCCAGACGTCTTGTTCGATGTCATCGAGCCTGTCACCAGTTCGTCGCCTTCCTTTAGTTCGCCCTTAAGGACCTCGGTGACTTCCGTGACAGTGTGGTCGGTGATTCCGGTGCGAATTCGAACTGGCTCGAGAGTGCTGTCCGGATGCAGCTTCCACAGCACCGCGATATCAAAACGCGGTGTTCGTGCCGGCGCGCCATCGGTTGCGGCAGCCTGCCCGGGCGCATGCGCGCGATTTTGCTTGGCAGCAACGCCGCCCCCTGAGTTGTCACCGGCGACCTGCGTGCCGGCATTATCTTCCAGACCATACTTTTGCAATAGCGCGCGGATTTCTTCCGCCTTCAGATCCGGCTTATAGCGCAAAGCCCCGTTTGGCACGCGCAGCACATTGCTCGTCGACGCTACCGGAATTGTGATGTACGCCGTCATCCCGGGAAAGAGCTTCAGTTCCGGATTATCGAAATCAATCACTGTATTGTAAGTAACGACGTTCTGCACCGTCGTCGCGTTCATACGAATCTGGGAGACGCGTCCGGTAAATGTATCGCGCGGAAAGGCATCAACTTTGAACGTAACCACTTGGCCTTTCTTGATCATGCCAACGTCCGATTCGTCGGTGCTGGCGTACACCTGCATCTTGGTGAGGTCTTGCGCAATGGTGAAGAGCGTTGGCGCCTGCAATGATGCCGCCACGGTCTGGCCCACATCCACATTTCGGGCGATAACAGTGCCGTCAATGGGGGCGTGAATGGTGGTGTAGTCCAAGTTGGTCTGTGCGACCGTCAACGCTGCATCTTTCTGCTCGACCTGCGCAATGGCTTGGGTAACCTGCGCGTCGGCTGCAGAGACCGCAGCCACGGCTGAGTCGTGATTCGCTTTTGCCAGGTCGAGCTGCTGCTGGCTCATTACGGACGCTTTCGCAAGTCCGACGGTGCGTTCGTAGTCCGCCTTAGTCTGAATTTCCGTTGCTTTGGCTTTTATGAGATTGGCTTTCGCGGAAGCGACGTTGGCCTTCGCGTTAGCGAGGTCGCCCTTGGCCTGCAGCACAGCCCCCTGGAACAGCGGAGGATCGATCTGCGCGACCACTTGACCCCTCTTGACGCGAGAGTTGAAATCCACGAAGAGGCGAGAAATCGTCCCAGAGACCTGGGAACCGACCTGAACCATGATAACGGAATTAATCGTGCCCGTGGCTTCTACGACTTCGCGAATGTCGCCGTGATCGGCCTGGGTCGTGAAATATTGCGGCTTGTCCTGTCCCTTGAACTTAAAGGCGGCAAAGATGGAGATTACAACTACCGCTCCTAAGATGATCAACCAGTGACGCTTACGCAATTGTCCCTCGTTCTTGAAACTGAAACGGTACGCGATCGAACTTTTGGTGACCAGGATTGCCGGTCAATCGTTTGGTGATATTACCCAACTGCTTCCCTTCAAATGATAGTACGGACACCAATTATGGCGCTGCGAAGCTGAAGAGCACATGAAAAGCCAGAAAGGTCCCAACTGGCATTGCCGGGGGAGATTCCCGGTAGTTTTTTCCAGATAGAGCAATCGGTTGCACTTCCGGATCATCGCTGTCAAACTGTCGCTGATTATTGGAAATCGGTACACGAAATGCGAAGACTCGCTCGAAGTCAGCTTGCATACCTGCTGCTCACGGCCCTTGTATGGGCACAGTCTTTCGTTGCGACGCCTCTAAACGATCTGGGAGCGGGCAAGTACAAAGGATTTCAGGGCGGACTGTATGAAAAGGGCAGCAACACGGTTCCTTCCGGCCATAATTCCGACGGCCTGGCCCTGGCCGCAGAGGTGAAACCGGTTCGGGGAAAGTTCGTGCTCCTGGGGATCGGCATGAGCAATGCGGCCATGGAGTTTTCCACCTTCGCGCTGATGGCTGGTGGAGACAATCGCGTGAATCACACTTCGATGGTCGTAATTAACGGCGCACAAGGAGCAATGACGGCGTGCGGGTGGACGACCGCAAAAGAGTCGCCGCAACAGCATGGCTGTAACATGCCACGATTCGTGCCCAACCAGTATGACCGGATTCGCGACGAACAGCTCAAACCTGCCGGCCTTTCCGAAGACCAGGTGGAAGTTATATGGATGAAGAACGCCGATCCGCGACCCAGTGTGGCCTTACCGTCAAAAGATGCAGAGGCTTACCAGTACGAGCGCTACATCGGCGAAACTGCCCGTGCGGTTCGATCACGGTATCCCAACTTAAAGCTTATGTTTCTCACAAGTCGTATCTATGCCGGCTATGCCAGTGTGCCGCTTAATCCGGAGCCCTATGCTTACGAATACGGCTTCGCAGTCCAATGGGCCATTCGGGCTCAGGTCGATCAGATGCGGACCGGGACGATTGACCCCGTTGCCGACAATCTCGATTACAAGAAGAGCATAGCGCCCTGGATGGCGTGGGGCCCTTATATATGGGCCGACGGCACGACACCGCGCTCAGACGGGCTGATGTGGGACCGCTCCGAGTTTATGCCCGACGGAACTCATCCCAATGTGAAGGGAAGAGAGAAGGTTGCGCACGTGCTCATCGATTTCTTCCTGAATTCACCGTATACGACTTGGTTCAAGAAATAGTCCTTGGCTGGTTCGCGCCGCATATCAGAACTTGGCCGTGCAGATTACGGTACAGTGAATTTTCTGGGGCGAGCACCTCTTGCCCACGGAGATCATTTCAGGGCTAAATAATGTACGAGCATCCTCTTCATCAATCGAGGTTTGATTTTCGAATGCATTCTAAGGTTCGCCATGTGTTGTTGTTTTGCGCCGGCATACTTCTGACGCTGCCCAGGGTTTGCGGTGAGGAGTTGCCGCTGCTCGCCTGTCCAGCTTCCAAAACCGGACAGCAGACGGGAAAATATGCTGGATATTCCGTTCGCCTGGCGCGCTCTTCAAAACGCGGAGAGCGGTGCCAGGCGCTCGTCACCGAATCCGCAAGCAAGAGCACCCAAGGCAAGAGCGTCGCCAAGGACTGGGCTCTTTCCATCAACCGTCTATCGGGTACCGATATCAACGGCGATGGGAAGCCCGAGTTGATTGTGCAAGGGTATTCTGGTGGCGCCCACTGCTGTTACACCTACCGGATCATCAGCTTAAGTAGCGGGCTGCGGCTGGTTCGTGAGATTCACGACCAGGTCCCCGTACTGTTCGTGAGGCGGGACGACGGAAGCACGGAAATCCACGCTGGTGACGGCGTGTTTGATTACTTTCTGCTTCCGCACGCTGATTCGGTTATCCCGCAGATTTTTCTTCGCATGAATGGAGACAAATTTGTAGACACAAGCGGCGAACATGTCGCCGAGTATGACAAGCAGATAGAAAAGGCCCACAGTGAACTCGGTGCGGCTGATCTGGACAAGCTCAGGAAATCGACCTACAACCAGAACATGCTCATCGATCAATTGCCAACGGTGAAAAACGTGTTGATGATCGTGCTGAATTACCTCTACAGCGGACGCGAAGACCAGGCGTGGCAGGCTCTTGGTGAGATGTGGCCGCCCGCGGACGTGGAAAGAGTCAAGAAGTTGATACTCGAACGCCGTTCCCGAGGATTGCTCTCCCAAGTCGCGCAAAAATCCGAGGGTGGATTGTAGTCGGGCACGGCGACGTTGCCACTGACCTTAGGAAATCTCTACGTAGGAGATAACCAATCAAGATAAAACAGGGCGGGGCGCATGCAGCGCTTTTCCGCCCTGTAAGTACTGTCATCCAGAAATCAGAATCACACTCCGCTGACCTTACTGAACCGTGAGCTTAATCGTTGCCGGATGCGCCAGCGGGAAGAACGTTCCCTTCGTCGTCAGCGTGTACGTTCCCGGCACAGCCGAAGCGTTCGCCGTGATCGTTACGGTTGCGGTGCCATTATTCGTGCCGTCGAGCGTGACAGACGAGGGATTAACGGTACAGGTTGTGTTTGTCGGAGCGCCGGTACAGACAAGACCAATGGGTTGATTAAATCCGGCGATAGGCCCAAGAGTGAGGGTCACCACGCCTGCTGCGCCACCCCGGGTCACGCTCAGCGCGGTGGGCGAAGCTGCGACGCTGAAGTCCGGCCCGGCTCCAGACAGAGACACCTTCTGAGGACTGTTCGGTCCATTGTCGGTGAAGGTCAGGAAGGCAGTGGCCCGGGCGTAAGTTGTCGGAGTGAAGACAACGCTGGCGGTACAGACCGAATCGACACCAAGCAGCGCACCACAGGTATTGGTCTGGGTGAAATTGCTGGCATTGGTTCCCGTGATGCTGACGCCGCTGAGGCTGAGATCAACCCCGCCGGTGCTGGTTAAGTTCACGGTCATAGGCGCGCTCTTCGTGTTGAGCGGGGTATTCCCAAAGTTCACGGGTTGACCGGGAACTTTGGCGGCCGGGGTGAGATGAACCAATCGGATGCGATTGTTTCCCTGGTCGGAAATGTAGAGGTTACTGTGTGAATCTACTACCAAGCCGAAGTTCGACAACCTTGCCAGGGTGGCCGGACCGCCATCCCCGCTAAACCCTCCGATGGCGGGCTGAGAGGCAACTCCGGCAACCGTTCCCCAAGTCTTGGTGGCGGCGTCAACCCGCTGCACAACGTTGGCGTTGCCGCCTCCGATGAATACATTGGCCGATGGGTCGACTGAGATCTCGAGCGGGTTCCACATACTACCCTGCAGCGCAGGCCCGCCATCTCCACACAGGCAAGTATTCCCGTTCAGCGCATAAGTGGTGATGGTGCCTGCCGTGTTTATGCTGCGAATCTTGTTGTTGTATTGATCCGAGATGTAAATGTTACCGGCACTGTCCACTCCCAGACCCGACGGGTGATTGAGCTTGGCCAAAGTTGCAGCACCATTATCGCCAGTGCCGCCGGCAATCCCGGTGCCTGCAATGGTGCTGATGATTTGGGTCAAAGCGCTGACCTTGCGGACCTTAAAAGCGAAGTAATCGGCGATATAGAGATTGCCGTTGGCATCGAGCGCTATATTTTGGGGCGATGTCAAACTGGCGCTCGTGGCCGGGCCCGTATCGCCGCAGGTCGATGTGGTCGGGTAGCAGGAGCTCCCATTGCCGGCCACGGTGGTAATCACGCCCGAGATCGCATCCACCCGCCGCACTACCAAGTTTCCGTTATCCCCAATGAAAATGTTCCCGCTGCCATCTACCACGACGGACGAGGGGGCGTTAAGAGTTGCGCTGGTTGCTGGTCCGGTGTCCCCGGTGTAGCCCACGCTTCCGGTGCCGGCTACTGTGGTAATCGTTGTGCCGGTCAATTTGCGAATTCGATTGTTGCCCTGATCGGCGATATAAAGATTTCCCGCTGAATCCTCCGCGACTGCGTACGGACCAGCAAGGATTGCGCTGGTAGCCGCCCCGCCGTCGCCTCCGTTGCCGCCGCCGGCCAGAGTCTGGATTACACCCGCAGACACGATACGAACGCGCTGGTTGCCCGTGTCGGCAATCAAAACATTTCCGCTACCATCCACTGAAACTCCGACTGGAAGATTTAATACGGCTGCGGTGGGAGAACCGCCATCACCGCCCAGACCTTGCGCTCCCGAACCGGCGACCGTGTTGATGGTTCCGGTGGTGTCGACAATTCGAATCTTGTTGTCGGCGGTATCGGCAATGTAAACGTTGCCTGAGGCATCGACCGTGACCTGCTGCGGCTTATGCAACTGGGCTAAGGTAGCGGGGTGGCCGTCTCCGCATGTGGTAGTGGAATTCCGGCAATATCCGCCATTTCCGGCAAACGGGTTAATCACGCCCGCGGATACGATCCGGACCCTCTGATCCAACGTGTCCGAAACATAAAGATTTCCCGCCGCGTCTACCGCGATGCCCTCGGGAAAGTTTAATTGGGCGGCAGTCGCGGAAGCGCCGTCCCCGCAGGTATTCGTTGGGTTGGTGCACATCTGGCCGTTCCCCACAACCGTGGTAATAATGCCGGAGATGGCGTCAACACGCCGGATCTTATTGTCAGTCGCGTCCGCGATGAATATATTTCCGGAGCCATCGACAGCTACGGCCTCAGGGAGGTTCAAAAGCGCCTTGGTCGCGAGACCACCGTCGCCACATGCGTTGAGCGAGCTGGCGCATTTCACGCCACTGCCGGCAACGGTTGTGATTATTCCTGTCACCGCATCCACACGCCGAATGCGTGAGGAACCATAATCAGCGATAAACATGTTCCCCTTGCTGTCGAAGGTGATCGCAGCCGGGTCTCCCATCACAGCAGCGCTGGCCAGACCTCCATCGCCGCTAAAGCCGCCATAGCCCAACCCGGCAAAGGTAGATAACGTACCCCCGCTGGTCAGCTCGAACACGTTCCTCGACAGTGGTGCGGCGATATAGGTGTTACCCGACTTGTCTCGAACTGCCGCGGTGGGCCCGGGTATGTCCGCAGTAAGGGGCGTCGTCGGCGTAGCGCCTCCGCCCACGACCGTAGTGATGATGTTCTGCGAGTGAGCCGATATTGGCGAGAGAGTCAATCCGAGGACAAACAATGTCAGAGCAAATCCGATAGCGCCACGAAATTTCACGAAAGCCTCCAGCGGGAACCTTGAACGCAAGTTCCGCTACACTTTTCAGAACTAGATAGAGAGAGTCCCTTTAATTTGTGAGCCTGAAAACACAACAAGGAGAAGTGCGTCTGCAACGAGGGGGAGAAGTCTGAAAGATTATGCAAAACAGCCGCACGTCGCGTCAAGATGAACAAAATTGCATACTATTTCTCCTTTTGATAAGCGGCCTCGTAGAGCAAATGGTCTCCAGTCGATAGTCATCTAGTAGACCATTGGAACGCCGGTTTCTAGAGGACCGTCTCGTTGAATACCACAGGGGTTAAACCGGTCACCGTTCCATTAATTGTGACAGGGCCTGACTGCGGCGGAGTCGTATATTGCACGCTCGCTTGTCCCAACGCATTGGTGATGGCGGCACTCGACAAAGTGCCGCCCGCTCCATTGTCTGTAAACGACACCGTGACTCCAGCCACGGCGTTCCCATACTGATCTTTGACACTGACATTCAGAGGCTTCGGCAATAGAGTGTTGGGCTTGGCGCTCTGATTATTTCCCGACACAATATTGACCGCTGATGGACTGCCAGCCACTGCATGTTCCGTTATGTTTTTGCTCAGACTTCCGGTGGAGGCGGTGATGGTAATGTAGCCGGCTTTTGTGGGCAACGTATAAGAGACGGAAGCTCGGCCGAAGGAATCCGTCGTAACTGGATTATTGGAAAAGGTTCCGCCAAAGATACCAGAGCTAAATGATACGGAAATACCCGGAACGACATTGCCATAAGAGTCAGTGACTTTCACCACGATGGGAGCCGAGAGCGTGGTTCCGACTGTTCCGGTCTGCGAGCCACCAGAGACGACAGTCACTGAGGCGGGGCTGCCCGCCGTTACTGTTTCAACGAACGCAGCTGGTGCATAGCCCGGACTTGTACCCGTAATAGTTATCGTGGGCTTAGTAAAGGTCTTGGGCATCGTATAAGTTGTACTGGCCTGCCCTGCACTATCGGTGGTGGCGGTTGGAGTTCCGAAGGTTCCGTTTTTTCCGCCGTCGCTGAATGTGATCGGCGCTCCCGCAATAGCCGCACCCGTATAGGGATTTATTGCCTGAACCGTCAGAGGCACCGTCAGCGTGGTTCCGGCAGCGCCCGTCTGATTGGCTCCGGAAACCGGTGAAAGAACCGGTAGCAAGCCGTAGATTGCAAGCTGCGTCTGAGTGCCTACATACGCCTTTCCATTCGCAATCGTTGGAATTGCGAAATGGGCCGTAGCCCCCAAACTGTCGCGGGCACTTACTTGTACGGTATTGTAAAGTTCGGTCAGTTTGGCCGCATCGAAAGCTGACAGCATCGCGGAAGATGCGCCGCTCTGACGAATTAACCAGACGATACCATTGGTGCCTGAGTTCGCAGAGATAGCTGGCGCACCAATGGGAGTGATTGCCAGGCTTTGCGCAACGGGCTGCGAAGACAGAAGACCATTGGTAAGGGAGTACGCCACGACCGAACTGTGTACTGGTGCAAAATATACTGCACCGTTCCAATATGCCGGCGTGCCTTCCACCTCTGCCAATGCATTCTGGAGCCACTGCACAATCTGATTGTTGTTATTGGGTTGAAAATGCCCCATATTGTCCCGATTTACCAGATAGATTGTCCCAGTCTTGCCCGCACCGATCGCGAGGCGGGTAGGCGACGGGGCCGGCTGGTCCGGGAGAAGCATCATACCTCCAGATCCCAGGTCGAGATCGTTCGTGGCCATCTGGGCCTGATCGTAAGGAGTAAAGTAATCGACCCAGGTCATTGCTCCGGCCGCAGGGCTGAGCTTCATGAAGCTGTCGCCGAAATCGGATCCGCCAGTGTCGGCATCAAAAGTGCCGTTTGCCGTGATGAAGTACACGTTGCCGTCGCTGTCAGCGGCAAGTCCGGCTCCGCCCTGCCACACGGTTGCACCCTTTGGTACGTTAGGAGAAGTGTTGAAGACACTACGTTGAACCAAGGTAGTCGCGTTGTAAGCAAAAACCCAGCCGTGTGTAGTGTCACAACCGTTGGATCCGAACCCGATATAGACAAATCCGCCTTCAAGCAGCAAACCGGGTCGCTGGCATGATTTGAGGGAATCAAAAGTTACTGTGCCGCGAGACCCTTGCACCGAGCCAGTGATCTGCACTGGTCCGCCGAACTTTTCTGACCCGGTACCTATGTCCAACGCGTGTAATCGGTGTACGTAGCTAGTAACACCGTTTACTACTTCTTTAGTTTTCGCATCCAGATAGAGCGTGTTGGTCGTGGCGTCGATAACCGGAGTGCCTTGAATACCGAATTCGGTATAGCCATTCACCGCGGCGCAACCCTGTTCACTGATGGGAACCGTGGTGATGCCGGCGGTGGGATTAATCAGGCTGACCTGCCACAGAGGTGTGCCACTGCTCGGATTATCGGCGTCAAAGGCATAGACACTGTCGTGCTGAGTGACGATGAATACGACGTTGCGTTGACCTATCCCCGAGATCGCGACGTTCGGCATGTAGAGAGGTTGCGCGACCACAAACCCATCAACGCTATAGGAACCCAGTTTGGCGAAGGTTCCCGATCTGACATTGATGGAATTGAGAAACGGTTCCTGGATATTCTGACCGCTACGATTGTTGTCGTTCTGGCTTGTCAATACGCTGACCTGAGCATGAAGAGGAGCGCGGGATAGCACAATTGCGCCAACCATGAGAAGTAGGACTGTCAAGAACTTTCTTCCCCGACCAATCCCCGCCGCGAGCTGTTCAGATGCGTTCCCACGAATTCGACAACAAGGGGACTTGCAGCTAGCTTTCATAGATGACACTCTCCTGCGTTAGCGGTATTGTTCCCAGGGAAGTTACGAAGAACTAATACAGGGCCGGCACTTCTCAACCAAGAAGCGGAATCTTTTGGGGGAGACGGCGGGCTATACAACTTTAGTAAGTTTATATCCTGAATAATTTGGCTCCGGAATGGCACTTGAGTGCCACAACTCGATCTGCTCAGAACGCCGTTTCCAGTCGTATTTCCCCCGCGTTCTGAACCGTCCATTCAAATACCCTGGCCACGTCTCATTGCCCCGTTCCCGTCAACTTCACACTCTGCGGGCTGGTTGAAGCGTCATCCGTAACCGTGAGCGTTCCATTACGACTCCCGGTTGCACCAGGGGTAAACTTCACAGTTATTGTGCAGGTTCCTCCGGCCGCCACGCTGGGGAGGCAATTGTTAGTCTGGGCGAAGTCTCCGCTGTTGGCACCCGTAACACTGATTGCACTGATATTGAGCGCTATTTTTTGGTGATTCGTCAGCGTGGTAGTCAGCGGATTGCTCGTGGTTCGGACCGGTACAGTCCCGAAATTCAGCAGGGTGGGGTTGAAAGTGACAGGGAGGATTCCCGTCCCCTTCACGGGTATAGTCTGCGGACTGTTGTTGGCGCTATCGGTGATCGTCACCGTTCCTGCCTGCGCCCCCGTGACCGTGGGAGAAAATGTGACGGTTATCTTGCACTTTGCACCGGCTGCGATGGTGGTACCACAGGTATTGACCTGGCTGAAAGCCGGTCAGCGACACTGTCTGATTATTAGTGACCGTGACGGCAGGTGCCGAACTGCTCGCGCCGATCACGATATTGCCAAAGTTCAGGTTCGTGGCCGACAATGTGACCGCGACCAGCCCCGTTCCGGAGATGCTGACGGTTTGCGGGCTGTTACCGGCATCATCGGTCACGGTCAGCGTTGCGCTTCGGGATCCGGCGGCAGTCGGGGTAAAGGTGACGCTTATTGTGCAGACTCCGCCGGCCGGCACGCTTCCGCCGCACGTATTCGTTTGAGCAAAGTCCCCGCTATTAGTGCCGGTGAAGCCGACGCTGTTGATATTCAGTGTCACGCTCTGACCGTTGGTGAGCGTTGCGATTTGCGGTGAACTGGTGGTGCCAATCACACGAGATCCAAACGTCAGCGTCGATGGCGAAACCGCGGCCGTACCGCAACCAGGCAGTTTGAAATTGGAAATACGGGTGTCCCAGTTGTATGGCTTGCCGGTCTGGTTCTGTGCAAAGTACTGGTTGACATACCAGAAAGTGCAGCCATCAACGGGATCGACGGTCATGCTGGTGTAGTCGCCCCATTGGCCCGTGTTCTGCTCGTCTCCGCCTCCGCTGAAAAGCGAAATCTCCGCGGGCAGAGTTGCACTTCTCAGGTTCCACCACGACGCTCGAATGCCGGGATGAGTAGAGCCGCTGGAGACGCTGTAGCCCACGGCCGCTTCTCCGCTATTGTCCTGAGCGATGCTGGGCATGAAGCGAAACAGAGAAGTATCGGGACTGACCGTTCCGTTCTGGTAGAGAAGGGGCGTGCCAGCGCCACGAAGCTCGTACCACCGGACACCTGTTTGCTTGCTGGTCCCGGTACCCACTTGAATCGTATGGCTGAATAGGAATGACTCGTAGGAGCCAAAATTTCGGTAGGACAAGCGCGGCATGAAGCGGTCGCCGACCGAATCGAGGTGGATTCCCGAGAGCGCGGTTGATTGATCCGGAACGCAAAGCGTTTGGGCCGCCGAGGAGGGCGTATAGCATCCGGGCGTATATGCCGCAACTGGCTGCGACGATAGAGTGAATGTAGAGTTCGCGGGGGTCGCCCAATCTAGGTGAAAATCCCATACGTTGAAAGTATTCGTGGTTGTAGTTACGCCATCAAGTACAGGGTTTTGGATACTGACGAAGTATTCGTTCCGCCCAGATGGCGGTGGCGTGGTGCCCTCTACGTCGGCCGGAATTAAACTGTGGCCGAGGTACACGCTACCGCTCGAGACCGCGGGTTCGCGGAAGCACTGGGGTGGATTGGGCGTCAGCCCGAGCACCATGTTGGTTCGATCCAAGGCACAAGCGACAACGCCTACTTCGCGATAACTGTTATTCGGATCTTCCAGATCCACGGAAAGGTAATAAGCATCAGACCATGTTCCTAATTTCGGCCAGTCAGGGAAGTAGACGTTCCCGCTGGCATTTGTTCCGAGAATTGAATTCAGCGGGATTGCATAGGTAAACCAGCCGAGCGTATTCGATTTGAGGTCGTCGGTGTTGGAAACGGCGATGCAGTAGTAGTAGTTGTTCGTGGTGGAAGTGTGCGCACCGATCACCCAGCGAGAGGCCAGCCGGTCGAACACGATGACGCCATCTCCAGCGATGCTGCCGCAGGCGGACAAGTTAGCGTTTTTCCAAGGCGTGGTACCCAGCTGCGGAGTGGACCACACGGGGGCAAACGTGACTTTGTCGAAAGCTTGATAGTAGACGTTCACCCACTCCATGTACTGCTTGGTACCAATGGCTCCGTTCGGGTCAATATCGAGCTGCGCATTGCCCAGTTGCAACGCATCAATCCCCTCAAACGATGTGACGGTTTGGGCCAACGAGGCTGACCACAAGGACAGCAGCAGGAACAGCGTGAAGATTCCAGACCTGTGCATAGGTTGTATTTTTCTGCGCACCACAAGAGCTCATCTGGGGGGAGAAGTAACGAAAATTCAGGCCTGAGAATTTCTGCCCGATCGAAGTTTGCGAGCCTCCGCAAAGCTTCTTAATTTCGAACGATCATACCAGATCTATTAAGAAGTGCATCGACAATATCGGCGCATTTTTGCTGATTTAGAAGTGTGCAATTTCTTGCAAGCTGACCTCTAATCGAGGTTGTAAGAAATTGCATACCGGCGTATACCGATCGTCGCACGGGCAATTTCCGTATCATGCCGAGATTCTCTCGTTAGACTCAAGCTCAAGAGTCAGGCTGGGAACCGGTACCTCTGCCGGAACGCTGGCCGGCCGTGCCCGAAGGATCCGATCGGGACAAATCCAGTCCAACAGCGGTGTAGCCATGAAGGTGGTGACCAGGGCCATCACCACCATCATGGAAAACAGGGCGGGGGAAATGACCTTGATATCCAAACCGATATCAAGGATCACCAACTCCATGAGGCCGCGCGTATTCATCAGGGTACCCAAGCCGGCCGCTTCCCGCACCGGCATGCCGGTAAGCCAGGACGCCAGCGTGGAACCGCCGAGCTTGCCCACCGTTGCGACCAGAACGATCAACCCGCAGTACATCCACATCTCGGACCCTTTTAATAGTCCGATATTGGTGCGCAAGCCGGTGAAGGCGAAAAATAGCGGCAGCAACAACGTGACGGTAATGGTCTCGAAGCGATCCAGAACGTAGCGGATAAATTTCGGTTCCTTGGGCATGATCGCGCCCATCATGAATGCGCCGAAAAGCAGATGCAGACCTAGCCATTCAGTACACAGCGCCGAACCCAGCACTAACAAGAGCATCAAAGCCATCAGATTTTCGCTGAGTTCACCGCGCTTACGATAGGCGGTTTCAAGCCGTCTCAGCAAAGGCCGCATTCCGTAAATCATCAGGAGGGCGAATACGACGATGCCGCCGATGGTTAGCCAAATCGAAGTCCCACTGTGCGCGGAGCGGGTCAAAACGACTATGTACGCCAAAATGCACCAGCCGGTCACGTCGTCCACCGCTGCGGAGGCAATTGCCACCGTTCCCAGGCGGCTCTGCAACCATCCCCGCTCAATCAAAATGCGGGCGAGGACGGGGAACGCGGTGACACTCATCGCCGATCCCATGAACAAGGCGAAGCTGGTGAAGGCTACGCTGTCATCGGAAAGCTTGGGATACAAATAAAACGATAGAAATGCCGCTAACACGAATGGTGCTGTAATGCTGACGTGACTCGTGAGCACAGCGGCGTGCCCATGCTTCTTAAGTTCCTTAGGATTGATTCCTAATCCCACCAGAAACATGAAGACTACGACGCCGATTTGGCTGAGCGCATTAAGAAAGCCCAGGCTGGAGGATGGAAACAGGTAGGCCGAAATTCTGGGCGCCATCCAGCCGAGTAAAGACGGGCCGAGCAGAATTCCGGCAAACATCTCGCCCACCACGCGCGGCTGATGAAAAAGACGGAAGAGGCTTCCAACTACGCGGCATACCGCGAGGATTACGGCAATCTGCAGAACCAGAGTGAAAAGGTTCAGCATCAACGCCCTCCTTTTGCGGGAGGAGCTTGCCTGAAGCCGTGAAACCGCACCGTTGCGCACGACGTACAGTCATTCACGGAGAGCGTGCCCACCAGCGACCTTGAATCGGCCTTGCCATCGACTGTGGCCATAATGGACAGTTCGCGCGCATTGCCGCAACCGGCTTGACTGGTCCACAAATCTGGTGGGATGAGCGACGCCGTGAGCTTTGTCCCTTCGATCCTGCCGGAGCCGATGGACTTGGGCCAACTGGCAAAGCTCAACGTGAAGTTTTTGCCAGACTGTGAGATCGCGAGCGTCGTGTCCTGGACGGGCGCCAAGGACTTCGCACAAGGCAGGGCAGCTAGCTGCGCGGGATCAGCTTGCAGTGTCCACATTCCGTCCACCGAAATCGGTGCGGTCAGCGTACGACCGCTCTTGAGAGCTCCTGCCAAGCCAACGATGGGAAGGCCCACGAGAATGATGTAAGCGATGATGAAATTCCTGTTGGCGTGGGACATCACAGCCTCTCATCTTCCGGGGGAACTGTAGCTGCACGTGGGTCACTGCCACGCGAAACCCTGAACCGGGAAAAACTAAATCAGGTCAAGCCTGCATCGGTTGGGCTTGGCCGACAATCTTCATTGCCGCGGCAGGGGGGAGCCGCGGCTGTTATCTTTCACAGCCCAGCCTCTAGGCTCCGGGGCTGAACGCGTTCGAGGTTAGATCGCCCAGCAGTTTGTGCCAGGGATGCTTTTCGTTCTGTTCCACCTCGGTGACCATCTTACGCATCTTGTCCAGGACCGGAGGAGTCGCATCGTCGTAAACATCTCCCTGCAGGAGCTTCAGCACGTCCAGCCGGTACCGGGGATCGTTGATAAAGTAGGTGAACAACACATTAAGCCGGTAATAGACAGTGATGAAGTCGTACCAGTTCTTGGTTCCGAGACGCAGCGTGTTTTCGAAGGTTGCGAAACTTTCCCGCGAAAAGTCGTTCCGCTCCAGGGCACCCAGAATGTCCTTGTGCGCAAAGCGCGAACTGTTGAGCGCGATGCTGACTCCGGTAGAGAAGATGGGATCTACAAAACGTCCGGCGTCGCCGACCATAACAAAACGGTCGCCAGCCAGCTGCTTCATGGCATAGCTGTAGTCGCCCTCATCCTTGAACGGGCGAATACGGTTGGCTTTCCGCAAAGTCTCTTCAATCATCGGCCGCGTGCCTACCGAGCTCCAGAAGAATTTCTCGCGGTCTGACTTTGACTTGGCGAAGTTCTTTTTCTGAGTTACAACCCCGATGCTGGTGACGTCGTCGGAGATTGGAATCTGCCAGATCCAGGTGTTGGAAATGGGCAGAAAGTGAATGTAAATGTAGTCGAGGTTGGTCTCCCGCTTGGCAAACACCTTGCGATCATAGCTATCGAACCAGGAATGGATGGCGTATTGATCGAACACCGTATCCTGAACTTTGAGCTTCATTTGATTGCCAAGGAAAGTGTTGCGGCCGCTGGCATCGACTACCATCTTGGCGCTGACGCCCATTTCCTTCGATCCCATGTGAAAGCGGACGATAGGTTCTTTCGGACCGAAGTCCACCGCGCTGACCTTGATACCGTCGTAGACCGTCGCGCCCAGCTTATTGGCATGCTGCAAGAGCATCAGGTCAAACTTTCCGCGATCGACGTGATAGGTGTGATTCTTATCCACGCCAGCCTGCTGGCGCTCATCGAAGCGGATATCCACGTTGCAGTCCGGAGCCAGGCCTTCGAGGTCATGGACATAGGGTGTTTTTTTGTCGTCCGTGGTCCACACCGCGCCATACTTGTGCGGAAACTTGGCCGCCTCCATCTGAGGCAGGAAATCCAGATCCTTAAACACCCTTGTAGAAGATGGAACCAGCGACTCCCCAACGTGAGGGCGCGGAAACAATTCGCGTTCAAACACCACGCAACTTACGCCTGCCTTGGCCAAGTAGGCTCCCATGGAAGATCCAGCCGGTCCTCCTCCAATGATGGCGACATCAAAATCTGGCTTCGTAATAACCAACGCTTCCTCCTAAAAATTTTCTGGATTGCCAAGATTGCAACTATTGGCTGACTTCCTTGAACGCGTCTACCGTCATGTCTCCGAGAAGCTTGTGCCAGGGATGCTTCTGGTTCTGCTCAACCTCTGAGACCATCTTCTTCATTTTCTCGAGCACTGGCGGCGCCGCATCATCGTAAACATCGCCCTGCAACAGCTTCAGTACATCCAGGCGATAGCGTGGGTCACCAACGAAGTAGGTGAACAGCACATTGAGACGGTAGTACACCGAGATAAAGTCGTACCAGTTCTTGGTCCCGAGACGAAGCTTGGTCTCGTACTCCGAGAAGCCCTCGCGCGAGAAGTCATTTTTCTCCAGCGAGCGCAGAACGTTGTAGTGAGCGAAGCGAGCGCTGTTCAGAGCGATGCTGACTCCGGTCGAGAAAATCGGATCTACAAACCTTCCGGCATCTCCGACCAGCATGAACCGGTCGCCGCAAAGCTGCTTCATGGCATAGCTGTAGTCGCCCTCATCTTTGAAGGCATGCATCTGATCGGCCTGACGCAACTTTTCCCGCAGCAATGGACGGGTTCCTACCGCATCCCAGAAGAACTGCTCGCGATCCTGCCGCGATTTGGCGAAGTTTTTCTTCTGCGTGACCACGCCAATGCTGGTAACCGAGTCGGTGATGGGAATCTGCCAGATCCACGTATTGGAGATGGGAAGGAAATGGATGAAAATGAAATCCAGCTGGGCGTCTTTTTTGGCAAAGGCCCTGCGGTCGTAACCATCGAACCAGGTGTGGATGGCGTACTGATCGAACACCGGGTCCTTGATCTTCAGCTTCATCTGATTGCCGAGGAAAGTGTTGCGGCCGCTGCAATCGATGACCATTTTCGCGCTGACGCCCATTTCCTTCGAACCCATGTTGAAGCGGACAATCGGTTCTTTGGGGCCGAAGTCCACGGAGCTGACTTTAACGCCTTCATAGACCGCGGCGCCTAGTTTGTTGGCATGCTGCAGCAGCATCAGGTCAAACTTGCTGCGATCGACGTGGTATGTATATTCCCGGTCGACGCCTTCCTGCTGACGCTCATTAAAGCGGATCTCCACGTGGGATTCCGGTTTGATCTGGTCCTTATCCTTGAATCCACCCTGGAAGTTCATCTCGTACGCGCCCTGGTCCTCAGCCGTCCATGCCGCGCCAAATTTGTGGGGAAACTTGGCTTCTTCCATCTGGTCAAGAAAATCAAGATCCCGGAAAACTCTCATCGCCGAAGGAACAAGCGACTCGCCCACGTGCGGGCGGGGAAACAGTTCGCGCTCGAAAACCACGCAATTCACGCCCGCTTTAGCCAGGTAAGCACCCGTTGCGCCGCCCGCGGGACCACCACCAATAATGGCAACGTCGAAATCCGGCTTTGTAAGAACCAATGTACTTGCTCCTTTGAGAACTTTATGTAGAAGGGTTGCCGCGAAAATCGGTTAGGGGGGTGACCAGCGCGTGCTATGTGTCCTCACACTATGAACTCGGCTTGCCGCTCTGTCAAGGAGACCTTTTACTCTATCTGGGGGTGGCCCACTGGTAACTTCGGGGTAGGTTACCGTTATTTAGCTGAGCTGGCGTCGCATGAGGCGGACGGCTCTTCGCGTTCCAGCCTGCCGAGCAATTTGATTCTTACGGCGGGCAGATGGCTCACCGTTAAGCCTGACATCGGTGGATTTTATGCGGGGCGCTTCAGTGTCCCGTCCACTGCGGATCTTCTTCGGGCTTTACGATCTGCCCGTCGCGCATGTGGATGATGCGGTCTCCGTACTTCGCGGCTTCAGGATTGTGCGTGATCATCAGAACCGTCTGTCCTAACTCCTGATTTGACTGCCGCAACATGCCCAGCACAACATCGGAATTTTTCGAATCGAGGTTGCCCGTAGGTTCGTCGGCAAGAACTATGGCCGGCTTGTTGATGAGCGCTCGCGCCAGAGCGACGCGCTGTTGTTCGCCTCCGGAGAGCTCCGAAGGCCGGTGGCGAAGTCTCTTGGTAAGGCCTAACAGGTCCGTGATGCGGTTGAAGTGCGCCGGATCTCCGTTCTCATTGCCTGCTATTTCCTGCGCGATGGTGATGTTCGAGCGTGCGTCCAGCGTCGGCAGCAGGTTGAACTTCTGAAACACGAAGCCGATCTTTCGCTTCCGCTTCCGGGTTCGTTCGGCGTCGGACAACGTTGCAAAATCGTCGCCGTCAAGGACCACGCTGCCTGAGTCCGCCCGAGTCAATCCACCTAGAAGGTAGAACAGCGTCGACTTGCCGCTGCCTGAAGGGCCAACGATGCTGACGAACTCCCCCTTTTGCACGCTGAAAGAGATACCCCGCAGCGCCTGGACCTCAATTTTCCCTACGTGGTAGGTCTTGCACAGATCCTGTGCTTCGATGAATGCTGCCGCCATGCTCGACACGATCTTACACGAAAGGCGCCGGCAAACGCTGGACGGGCTGCGCACACCGACGCTGAGTTAGGAGTCTTGCAGCATCGTCCTCGTCAAGAAAACGAACGCACGGCTGCGACCAAAGATTTTGATCTCAGGCTGCGCCGATTTGACGCGCCACCGGAGGCCGCGGTTGCATGCGCTTAGGCCCGCGCTTACGTACCAGCAACAGCCGGATGCGTTCCAGAAGATCAGCCGGAGCGTACATGCCCTTGGCGAGAAACACGTCGGCTTGCGATTCGTGATCGTAGATGCGCACTTTACTGGAGATCAGAATGGCAGGAGTTTGCGGCGAGATTTTTTTGACAGTGGCGATCAACTGGGGGCCGTCCAGCCCTGGCATCGCCATGTCGGTAATCACCAGATCGATTCCGCCCTGCTTGAATCGTTCGACGGCCTCTTCGCCGCGGGAAAAGCTTGCGACCCGGTATCCTCGCGTTTCCAGCATGATTTTCCGGTGAGAAAGGGTTTGTTCGTTGTCATCGACACACAGAATCGTGCGCTTCGGTTTCATTATCCTTCCGCACTCCGTTCGCTCCGGCGCGATTGCGCTGGCAACGGAAGCTTTTCTCTATATGAAGAATGTCAGAGCGAACTGCATCCTAACGGCAATCGCAAGCCGCTGTAAAGTGCCGCCGATGCTAATGGGACGTTGTGGCCATTGTGCTTTCTTCACTTGTCGTGGACCACAAGCTTTATCGGTGCGAATGACAGTTTTATTTAGAGGAGAACTTCACCTCGCATTACCTCCACGGCGTTCCCACCAACGCGAACGTTGACTACACGGTTAATGTTGCGCGTTGCAAGCACAAAAATCCCGCTCGGCCGATCCATCTCGATCCCTGCTCGATCAGACGCGCTCGTCCGGTTGTGCCGGCCACGTGTTTGACTTCTCCCTTTTGCTACCGTACCCTAATATAGTTGGCGTAGTAGTGTGTTCCTTTGGAGGCTCCGATGTTGGAAGGTCTATTTCAACCGATGCACCTGTTGGTCATCTTTTTTATCGCCCTGCTGGTGTTCGGTCCCAAGAAATTGCCTGAACTCGGAAAAGGCCTGGGTGAGGGAATTCGTGCCCTGAAAGAAGGCATGAAAGACCACCAAACGCAGGCTTCTACCGATCAGAGCAAGAACCCAGACGTCAAGTCCTAAGCCGGTTTCCGCTGGGAGTCTTTGGGTTGTACTACTCTGCTTAAGTCCTGTTAAATCCTGCCGTCTTGCCGAATTTCACAAACCTCTCAGCCTGCGTTGAATTGACGGGCGATACGCCACACGCGAGAAAAAGTAACCTGACACAAACCTGTAAGTTTGTCAGCAGCCCACCGCGGCATTTCTGCAACCAACCTCAGATTCCTTCAGGAGGAACAGTGCCGTGTCGCGCTACTTGCAGTGCCTCGTCGTCGCCCTCTTCGTCTCAGTTTCATGCGATCTACTGGTGGCAGACCAAATAACGCTCAAAAATGGCGATCACCTCACCGGCAAGGTCGTGAAGTCTGATGGCAAGACTTTGGTATTGCATACCGAAGCCGCCGGGGACGTCACCATCCAGTTCGCCGCGATTCAGGAAATCAAGACGGACGAAGATTTGCACGTGGTCTTGAAGGACGGCAAGACTGCAGTCGGTCCGGTCACAACCGCTGACGGAAAGCTTGAAGTGGCAACCAAAGCCGGCGGGACGGTCGAAGCGTCGAAGGATGACGTGAGTGTGATCCGCAACGATGAGGAGCAGGGGGCCTATGACAAGTCGCTCCATCCCGGCCTGATGCGGGGATGGAATGGCGGAGTGAACGTCGGCTTCGCCCTGGCCCGCGGCAACAACCAGACCGAGAACCTGGCGATCGCGTTTAACGCGGCTCATCCTACGCTGAACGACAAGATCATCCTGTACGAGAGCTCGGTTTATACGAAGAATAATGCGCCGGGGGCAAGTCCTAGTACCGTGGCGAACCTTGCTGAGGGCGGGATTCGCTACGACCACGACTTGAAGCCGCGCCTGTTTGCCTTCGTCGGAGCAGACTTCATGGCCGACGCCCTGCAGGGATTGAATCTGCGGTCGGTGGGCAGCGCAGGCTTGGGATTTCATGTCATTAAGAACGACAAGACCATGCTGGATTTGCTAGCCGGCGCCAACTACACCAGTGAGAATTACACGGAGACGAATCCCAATGCACCACCGCCGACAAGAAAGCTGGTGCACAATTTTGCCGGGCTTACTCTGGGCGAGGAACTGACGCATAAGCTGGGATCGAGCACCGTGTTCATGCAGAAACTGTATTTCTATCCGAACCTGAGTGATACCGGCCAGTATCGCGGCGGGTTTGACTTCGGCACGGTGACGAAGATCAGCAAGTGGCTGGGATGGCAGAACCAGTTCAGCGATATCTACGTGAGCAATCCGCCCGCGGGGAAAAAGAAGAATGACCTCATTTTCACTACGGGGCTGAATGTCTCATTCGCACACTAGGTACGGACGGACTCTTCTTCGTTGTTGTTCCTGACGAATCGCAGGGGCCTCTTCCCTTATATCCCCACGACGCAGCGCTTAGCTTGCGGTTTTCTGGCGGGCATAGAAGCGACTTACTTTGGCGCGATTGCCGCAGAGCCTCATGTTGCACCAGCGACGGCGGTGACTCTTGCTGGTATCGACAAAAAGCCACTGGCAGGTCTTGGAAGAGCAGGCGCGCACGAATGGTAAATGGTCAGAGACCAGCAGGTCGGCAGCGGATCGAACAATGGGCCACAAGATGGCGTCGAAGGCCGGGTCAGGATTGGCGTGATCGTCAAATTGCAAGACAAAGTGTCCGTTAGTCTGCACCAGAACAGAGTGGCGGCCTGCTTCGCGAACAAACGTGTTCAGGGTCGCTACCGCAGGCGGCGGGACTTTGCGCCGATTGGCGACTGCCCAGAAGATGCCGTACATGGCTTCGCGCAATTTGATGGCGGAGCGCAGAGTCTGCTGGGCGTCGTCGGGGTGAGTGTCAGCGCGCTCAGTAAGATGGTCTGCCTGCTTTGAACTGAGGATTCCCGTTTCTTCGGCGAAGCGAACCAGGTCGGCATATTGCGCGAGCAACTCTTTCGGCTGGTCGCTAGGACGGTCGTCGAGAGTGTTGACGAAGTCGAGGCAGAGGGTGCCGGCGGAGAGTTCGAAGCGCGGCGGGTTGCGTTTTTCAGTTTTCGTATTCTGCATATCCAGTGAAAATGGCATGCCGCTCGTATAACTGCTAAAACCCACTTGACGGGTTATTCTATCACGCGGTAATATTTAACCATTAAATACGTGTTTACAGGTTAAGAACATGTCTATCGACCAATCGGCGCAGATCAGAGCCCTCCTTCGGAGCGGCAAGATGATAAATATTGGAGGAAGACCCGTGATCGTGCCCGACACACATAAATCCGCGGCCCCACAGGACCGGGGTCACGCCATCAAGCTGGCGCTGGCTTTCGTAGCGATCTATGTCATTTGGGGGTCGACCTACCTCGCGATCCGCTATGCGGTCGAAACAATTCCTCCGCTTGTTGTGGCGGGAATTCGACATTCGATTGCCGGTGCGATCATGCTCGCCTGGGCGTGGCTGCGCGGATTTCGCCCGACGCGCCAGCAATGGCTAGCGGGATTCGTCGTCGGTGCGCTCTTCTTTCTTATCGGACACGGCACTCTCCACTGGGCGGAGCAGTACGTGGCCTCGGGTCTGGCGGCGCTTTTGATCGCGACCGAGCCGATGTTCATTCTCGTGCTGGGCTGGATGCTGGGACAACAGAAGATCAGCCGGCTGAGCGCGATGGGATTGGGCTTGGGTGTGGTGGGCGTCGCGATGCTTACGGGAGCGGAACTTACAGTGAAGGGTTCAAGCCTGGTGGCACTGTTCGCGGTGTTGTTAGGTTCATTATCGTGGTCGGCGGGTGTAGTGCTTTCGCCGAAACTCAAGCTGCCTTCCGACGCATTGGGCCGCACCGCATTGCCAACGATCTGCGGTGCAGTCATGCTGTTGATCGCTGCAGGAATTACCGGCGAGTTCCACGCGACGCACTGGAACAGCATTTCCATGCGGTCGATCCTTGGATTGGCATATCTCATCACGTTTGGTTCAGTGGTGGCGTTCACGGCTTACACGTGGCTGCTGCAGCGGTGTCCGCCGGCGCTGGTGGCGACGCACACGTATGCGAATCCAGTGGTCGCGGTATTTCTGGGATGGCTGCTGGCCTCAGAGCCTTTGACGATGAGAGTCGTGCTCGCGTCCGCGGCGATTCTGGGAGCGATCATGCTGATCCGCCGCGGAGAGCGCTCTGCGGCGAAGTACCCGCCTGTTCCTGCCCTGTCAAGGGACGAGGAAAGAGAAGCGGTGAGGAGCGCATCATGATCAGCCGTCTTTGGCATGGATGGACAACTCGCGAGAAGGCCGATGCATATGAAAAGCTGTTACGAAGCGAGGTGCTACCAGGAATTCACCGCGTGAAAGGATTCAAGGGAGCGCATCTGTTGCGGCGCGATGGCAAAGATGAAGTGGAGTTCGTCACGCTGACACTATTCGATTCGTTGGAAGCGGTGCGGGAATTCGCGGGCGAAGATTATGAAGTTGCCATTGTGCCGCCGGAGGCAAGAAATTTGTTGGCGCGGTTCGATGAGCGGTCGGCGCACTACGAGACTGTGTTGCGGGTGGAGTGACCATATCAGCGCGGCCTAAGTCCAAGCCAACTTCCCAGCCTCTCCGTAAAGGGTAAGCGTTCTAGCTTACGAATGATTCCCGGACTATAATTACTTTTCACCTAACAGTAGTCTTTCAACTCGCTTTAGTCCGCTAGCTCAGCGATTCTAGGGCTGTGAGACCCAGTCGAAATGCGGACCTCGTGTCGACCGCATGACGTTTTACCCGAGTTCATCAGGAAATTCCGAACCAGCAGCTGACGCATGCTGCTGAAAATACGCAGCCAACTCACTTGGCGTGATTGGAAAGCGGATTGCATTAACGCATCAGCCGCTGATCCAGGTGGTTTGACAGTCTTTTGACATCTGTCGTCACACGCAGCGGGTTACTTAGCGATCATAACTTGCAAGCAAGGAGACTTAATGTCCGAAGGAAAGAAAACGATGACTACTGACGCCGGCCGTCCGGTCGGCGACAACCAGAACTCATTGACCGTCGGGCCTCGCGGCCCGGTTGTGTTCGAAGATTTCTTGCTGTTTGAGAAGATGGCGCATTTCAATCGCGAGCGCATTCCCGAGCGCGTGGTCCATGCCAAGGGATCGGGTGCGCACGGGCACTTCGCTTGCACGAATCCTGACATGGCGAAATACACGACTGCGAAACTGTTCTCGGCGAAGGGAAAGAGCACGCCAACTTTCATTCGCTTCTCGACCGTGGGCGGAGAAAAGGGATCGGCCGACACCGAGCGCGATCCGCGCGGCTTTGCGCTGAAATTCTACACCGAAGAAGGCAACTGGGACATGACGGGCAACAACACTCCGGTCTTCTTCATTAAGGATCCACTGAAGTTCGGCGATTTCATTCATACGCAAAAGCGCGATCCCGAGACCAATCTGAAGTCGCCGACCATGATGTGGGATTTCTGGTCACTCTCGCCCGAGTCTCTGCACCAGGTTACGATCCTGTTTTCCGACCGCGGCACTCCCGATGGCTACCGCCACATGGACGGTTTCAGCAGCCATACTTTCAGCCTGATCAATGCCAACAGCGAATTGTTCTACGTGAAGTGGCACTTCAAAACCAAACAGGGCATCAAGAACTTTACCGGCGAAGGAGCGGCCGAGATGCGCGGCATCGATCCCGATTACGCGCAACGCGATCTGTTCGACGCCATCAAGAAGGGCGACTTCCCCAAGTGGCGTGTGGCCATGCAGATCATGCCCGAGGCGGAAGCCGAGACTTACCACATCAACCCATTCGATCTGACCAAGGTGTGGCCGCACGGGGACTATCCCTTGATCGAAGTCGGCGAGCTGACGCTGGACCGCAATCCGGAAAACTACTTTGCGGAAGTGGAGCAGGCGGCGTTTGAACCGCGCAACGTTGTGCCCGGCATGGGATTCTCTCCGGACAAAATGTTGCAGGGCCGGCTGATCTCTTATCCCGACGCGCACCGCTACCGCCTGGGTGCGAACTATGACTCGCTGCCGGTGAACAAGCCGCAGTGCCCGTTCGCCACGTACAACCGGGACGGCGCCATGCGGTTCGATGGAAATGGCGGCGCGTCGCCTAACTATGAGCCGAACAGTTTTGGCGGACCGACGCAGGATCCAGCTTATCGCGAGCGGCCGAGAATGATCAGCGGGACG
>WNFG01000223.1_pt1 | contig 47641 bp, 40 predicted proteins | sample 5400431 | NCBI WGS metagenome assembly WNFG01 (sample SAMN13153346, study PRJNA577476) | soil metagenome | isolation source: 120 cm saprolite under Douglas fir tree site 2 hole 3 replicate 2 | place: USA:California | collected 2015-04-18
TCCGGCATGCGCAAATCGAGGAGCAAAATGTCTGGCTTGAGCTTGGCAAGCATCTTGATGCACTCCGCCCCGTTTTGCGCTTCGCCGACGATGGTGATGTCTTCGTCGGAATCGAGAAGTTTGCGTAGCCCATCGCGAAAGATCGCGTGGTCGTCGGCTAGTAGTACCCGTATCTGCTGTTTCGTTGGTTTGGCCATATCAACCGAGCGGGACTTCGATTGTCAGACGCGCTCCATGCCCTGGGTTCGACTCCACGGTCAGAACCCCGCCCACGGTTCGCGTACGCTCCTTAATGGAAATGGGACCCAGCCGGAGACGATCCAACTCATCGGCGGTGAACCTGCCGGCAAAACTAAAACCTTCACCGTTGTCGTCTACTACGAGTACTAGGCGGCTATCGTCCTGCGACAGTTTTACCACGACATGGGAAGCCTTCGCATGCTTTTTTATGTTGTTGAGTGCTTCACGGTAAATCTGGAAAATCTCGCGGCAGACGCGGTCCGGCGCGCGCAACTGAGCCGAATCAATGAGCAAGTCCAGCGCAACCGTGGATTCGTTCCGATAACGCTCGGCAAAACCGCGCATCAGGTCCACTAAATCGGCGCTCTGGACGCGCAGAGGACGCAGATCGGTAACAATCTGGCGCAGCTCAGCCCCCTCGTTTTTGACGGTTTGCTGGAGGGCGGCCAGCCCGGCGACGGCCTGTTCCGGCGTGGCGGGGACACGGCGGCGGAGCACGTCCAGTTGGATTTCGATGCTGAGAAGGGTCTGGAGAATTCCATCGTGAAGGTCGCGGGCGATGCGGCTGCGCTCGGCTTCGATCGCGCGTGCGCGTAAGTGCCTCAAAAGAAAGATGTTCTCCAGAGTCGGCCCGATGTGCATGGCAATGCGCTCAAGCCAGGCTAAGTCCTCTTTTTGGAACGGCTTGCGGCCATTAATCAGGAACAGCCGGCCCGTCGCCTGCCCCCCCTGCTCAAACGCGACGGTCATGAATGAGCGCACCTTGAACTCTTGCTGCGCTGGGCTAGGCAGCCGGGGGAGCGACTTGAGTGGCCGGGCGTCCCGGCGGTCCCAGCCGAAGCCGGAACCCTGTCCCGCGAGCGAATTCCAGCAAATGGTGGCGTCCATATCGTCGAGCAGAAAGCCGTCCGTCCGCGAAAGAGGCATGCTTTCTGGAACGAGCCGCTCGCTCTCGCCGGATTTTAGCCGCCAGAGAAAGATCCGCTCTAGATCGGTGTCGCGGTAAAGCAACAGACCCTCTTCCACGCCAAAACTGATGGCGAGTTCATCGAGAAAAAGGCGGAGCGATTCCGCGAGGCCCTGATCCACCTGCATCGTAGAGCTGATGCGCGAAAAAAAATCAATCTGCGCGGCAAAGCGGCGGTTGATGTCGCCCAGAAACGCCAGACCCGCTCCGCCGGCGAAGGTGCCGACAGTGATACCGAGCCAGGCGAATACCTTCATCCAGTGAATTTCACCTTTGACGGCGGTAACAAGGACCAGGACGAGTGAGAGCGCGCCTGCAAGCGGCATGGTGAGACTGAAGCCCCAGCGGATGCCCGCGGCGTAGCAGAGGAACATGTAGGGAAACCAGACAGGAACCGTGGAGGGACTGATGTACATCAAGAACCCGAGCGCCAAAAGGTCGAAGGCCAGAGGCAGATGCCAACCGCGTTTGCGGAGCAATCGCTCGAGTTGCGTGACGATCAGCGCAACGATCAGGTAAGCAATGAGAAAAGAGACGGCGCGATGCGCCTCTTTCGGAGGATGCTGCTCGAGCATCGCCAGGAGCGCCAGCAAGACGAAAATGGGGCGCGCATAAACGATCTGCCGTTCGAAATGGTGCCGATCCGTTTGATGGGGGCTCATGCGCGGGGACGCAATTCCTGAGAGTTAGTCTAGCAAGGCAGGGGAAGTGTCGAGACGTGCGTTGAAGCCGAGGTTTCCAGCTTGCAACGGGCAGAGCCCAGCGGGAAAGCATAGTTTTTGAGAACAACGAACTCTCGCTAGCATGGTGCCGAGACCGGTGACGTCGCCGGTGTATTCGGGAATGTCAAAGCTGACTTTGACGTGGCTCTGCGCCGCAAGATGGTAAAGCTCGCCCGGTCCACAACTACAGGTTCAACGATGGATTTATATATATGATAATACGGCGGGAAGGCTCGGAATCGAAAGGAACGAAGAGACGACAAAAGAGCCGGTGCGGCTGGCGCCCGCGTCGAGGAGTCTGACCGGACCCACCTTCCGCCGCACCGCCGCAGCATGGTAAACTGAACAGGAGTGGTGGGAGTAGCTCAGCTGGTAGAGCGTCGGTCTGTGGCACCGAATGTCGCGGGTTCAAGCCCCGTCTCCCACCCCAACTTTCCCTGGAGCCGCATCATTCGATTCCGCATACGGCGCGCGCATTTGCCACGAGTGTCGGCAGATCATCCAGTTTGGAAAAGACGGCGGTTATTCCAAAGGACTGAGCACTTTTCTCTATGTCCACACTACAGTCAGTCGCTAGTATAAAGACCTGCAGTTCAGGCCCGACTGCTCTAAGCTTCTGAGCCAATTCAAATCCGCTGGTGTCTGGCAATGAAAAGTCCAAGACGGCCAGTTCGGGCAATAGCCGCTTTGTCATATCCAAGGCTTCGACCCCATTTGCTGCCTCCATGCAAGGGTTGAAGCCGCCGCCACGCTCGAAAAGTGTGCGAAGCTGTCTCCGGAAAGCATCATCGCCATCCACAATAAGCACCGTAGGCACGGTTTGCCCCGTTCTGGAAAAATCCGTCAGGAGAAGTTCACCGAGAGAATCCATTCTGAGTGCCTACACGCTGAAGCTCGCGAGCCTGGTCTTTCCGTCCACACCGCTTGCCCCCAGATAAACCTTCCTTGGGTGGTCTAGTTCCCATGCGCCTCGGGTTGCAGCGCTCTGCCGCAATGTGAACAGGAGGGGACTTTGTTTTGCCAAACGACCTCCAGAGGTTGCACACAGAATGGACAATGGCCCGACCATTCATGGTGGCACTCCGGACATACCTTGAAAATGAAGTCCACGCGGCGCATGAGTTTGTCATCTTCTCGAAGCGAAGCCAGAAATCGACATTCCGGGTTTTTGCAGATCAAGAATTCTTCCAAGCGGAAAACCCCCTTGCGAGCAGGCAATCTTCGTACGGCGAGAATGGAAGGGAATGGCCTGAACCTTGTTCGCCGGCCTCGAACCCTTGTTTTTCTTCCAGACATAAGGTGCAATCCGATCAAACACGTTCAGTAGGGCAAGCGGAGGCATCAACAGCGCCGGTAGTTGGCCGCATCGCCAACCCCTGAAGCCCCGGCACCGACATCACTTATGGAGCCTGGGTTGTTTTGATGCAATCCCGAGAACTACGTACCAACAGTTACGTAATGACCCGCCTGCTTCACTTTCTGTGAGATTTGCGACAGACTTCGCCCCGGCCATGACCTTCGTCGCTTCCGATCTCCCCTTGACTCAGGAAATGTAACCGGGCAGACAATGGGAAACGTCTGAACCATTAGCCCGAGGGCGGGGCGCTAGCGGGCTAATGAAGCATCAAATTTGGCAGTTGCGGCCTCAGATCGAAGAACAGGAGTTGGAGCAGCAAGATGACGAAAAGATTTGTTGGATGCTAAGTTTAGTCCGGCGCTGCGCGCACCTGTAGTGAGGGGGTGAACGAGTGATCTCCTCAAACACAGTCTTAGCAGGCTCGTACAACTACGGCTTGGTGGCACTCTCCGTATTGATAGGCATGTCCGCGTCCTACGCTGCCGTTGATCTCGGCGGCCGCATCGCCGCCGCGCGCGGTTGGGTCCGCTGGAGCTGGTTGGCCGGTGGGGCCGCCACCATGGGCTTCGGCATTTGGGCCATGCACTTTACCGGGATGCTGGCCTTCAGCTTGCCTGTCCCGGTGGGCTACGATTGGTCGGTCGCTCTCCTGTCGCTCGCAATCGCTATTTTCTTATCGGCCGTCGCGCTCTACGTAGTGAGCCGACCCAAGATGGGAATTGCCCAGATTTTGATCGGCAGTGTCATCATCGGCGCTGGCATTGCGGCCTTGCATTACGTCGCTATGGCGGCTATGCGGCTAGCTGTTGAATTCCGGTTCAGCCCCTTGCTTGTGACCCTGGCGGTAGCTCTCGCAATCTTGATTTCTTTTCCTCCGTTGTGGCTTGCATTTCATTTCCGAGAAGAAACTCTAGCAACTCCATGGCGCAAGATTGCCAGCGCCATCGTTTTGGGCGCCGCCATCTCCGTGATGCATTACACCGGGATGGCCTCCGCCAGCTTCCTGCCTTCCCCGCTGGCTCCTGATCTGTCTCATGCCGTGAGCATCTCCACCCGCGGCACGATGGCCATTGCTGTCGTGACTTTGATGGTCCAAGCCCTCGCCGTTTTGACCTCGTTCGTGGATCGGCGATTTGCTGCGCAGACCTATCTACGGAAGTCAAGCGGGCAGCAAGAGCAACAGACGCGAGCATTGATCGACGCGATCCCACAACAGATCTGGAGCGGCCCGGCTGACGGCTCGCTTGATTTTTGCAACGAGCGCTGGCGCTCCTACATGGGACTCGAGCTGGAAGAATTGCGAGGTGAGGGCTGGCAGAGCATGCTTCATCCCGACGACCGGGAGCGAGTGCTAGAAGCCTGGCACAAGTCCGTGACAATGGGGACGCCTTACGAGCAAGAAGAACGCCACCGCGGAGTCGATGGAACATACCGCTGGTTTTTGGCACGCGGCCTGCCGATGCGTGACGCGGAAGGACGCATCGTAAGGTGGTACGGGACGAACACAGATATCGAAGACCTTAAACGGGCCGAGGAAGCGGTCAAACAGGCCGAAGATCGCATTCGGCTTATCATCGACACAATCCCCACGATGGTCTGGACCCTTCAGCCTGACGGCGCCGTTGATTTCGTCAATCAGCGTTGGATGGACTATACGGGCCTCTCTCTGGAGGAGGAACTGAAAGAGCCGACGCGCCCAGTTCATCCCGAAGACCTTCCTGGTGTCGTGGAAAAGTGGCTCGTGGATGTGGCCGCCGGGGAATCCTCCGAGGATGAAATGCGCTTGCGGCGGGCTGACGGAGAATATCGCTGGTTCCTGGTTCGCACCGCGCCGCTGCGCGACAAGCAGGGAAACGTCGTTAAGTGGTTCGGATTGTCCATCGATATTGAGGACCGCAAGCGGGCTGAAGAAAACCTGCAGCAGGCCCGGGTACGCATCGAGTCTGTCCTTGACAGCGTGGCCGACACCCACATTCTCTTCGATCGGAATTGGCACTACCTCTACGTAAACGAAGCAGCCGTACGCGCGATCGGCCATCCGCGTGAGCAGATCCTGGGACGCACTCTGTGGGAGCTTTATCCGGACATCATCGCCACAGAATTGGATCGCCAGTACCGTCGTGCGATGGACGAACGCGTCCCCGTTGCTTTCGATTTCTTCTATCCCGCCCGCGGTACCTGGTGGGAGAACCGTTTCCACCCCGCCCCCGAGGGCTTGGCCGTCTTTGCCACGGACATTACCGAACGCAAACGAGCTGAAGAAGCACGCCGCCAAATCGAGGAACAACACCGTATGGTCGTCGAGACCGCCATCGACGCCGTCGTCACCATCGACGAGTCCAGTAAGATCCTGTTTGTCAACCCCGCCACAACTAGGATTTTCGGTTACGAACCTTCAGAACTTATCGGACAGCCACTGACCATGCTAATGCCGGAGTTCATGCGCGAGACACATAAAGCAGGTCTGCAACGTTATCTTGCGACTGGTCAACACCACATCAACTGGCAAGGCACAGAGTTGGCTGGATTGCGCAAGTACGGAGAGGAATTTCCCGTCGAGGTCTCCTTCGGAGAAGTCATGAAGGATGGCCGCCACATCTTCACGGGCTTCATTAGGGACATCACCGAGCGCAGGCGGGCTGAAGAGGAGCTGCGGCGCCTTTCAGGCCAGCTTTTGCGTTTGCAGGACGAGGAGCGCCGGAGAATTGCCAGGGACTTGCACGACTCCACGGGACAAAATCTCGTCGCTCTGGCGACCTCCCTTGCTCAGCTCCAAGCTTCCATTCCTACAAGGAATAGAAAGTCGCGAAGGCTGCTTTCGGATTCTCAATCTTTGGCGGATCAGTGCATCCGCGAAGTCCGCACGCTTTCCTATTTGTTGCACCCACCGATGCTGGAAGAAGCCGGATTAGAGGATGCCATTCGTCTCTACGTGGAGGGCTTCACTAAACGCAGTGGAATCCAGGTGGAAGTGGAAGTGTCCCCGCAGTTCGGGCGGCTTGATCGAGAAGCGGAGCTGACTCTTTTTCGCGTCGTTCAAGAGAGCCTCACCAACGTCCGGCGGCATTCGGGAAGTCTCCGCGCTGAAATTCGAATGGACCGTGGAGCGAAAAAGGTCACTCTGGAGGTAAGCGACAGAGGCAGTGGAATTTCCGGCATCCCGCCGAGACGGAATGGAGATTCATCGTTTAGAATTGGAGTTGGCATAGCTAGCATGCAGGAGCGGGTGAAGCTCATCGGCGGGCGTCTTGATATTGAATCCGGAGACAGCGGCACGACTGTGCGCGTAACGATATCCGTAAATGAATAGAGGCACGAAGCAGCTTCGTATCCTGGTGGCGGACGACCATGAGCTCGTCCGGCGCGGCATCCGGGGACTCCTTCGCGGCCGACGCGGCTGGCGAGTGATCGCGGAGGCAGCAAACGGCCGGGAAGCACTAGAAAAAGCAAACAAACTGAAACCCGACGTTGTCATCGTTGATGTCAGCATGCCCGAACTTGACGGGCTTCAGGCGACCCGCCAGATTCGAGAAACGACTCCAAACACCGAAGTTGTAGTCCTGACGATGCATGAGTCCGACCAGATGGTGCGCCGGGTTCTGGAGGCGGGAGCCCGCGCGTACGTCTTGAAATCCGATCTTGCAGCACACCTCGTAAACGCGGTGGAAGACGTCTCGGCAGGCAAGCTGTTCCTGACTCCCAGAGTTTCCGACATCGTATTGAAGGGATTTCTCAAAACCGGCGGTCCATCGGAGCCGAAGGAGCATTCGCAAACCCGGCCGACTCCCCGGGAGGTTGAAATCATTCGACTGCTGGCAGAGGGAAAAGCAAATAAGAAGATTGCTACCGAGCTGGGAATTACCGTCAGGACCGTGGAGACGCACCGAGCGAAAATCATGCTCAAGCTCGGTCTGCACTCCCTCACCGAACTTATTCACTACGCAATCCGACACGAGATCTTCTCGGCCCCCGGTACCTCCGATTAGCTCGCTAACCATCCGAGCTTGGCTGCCTTCGTTTGAAAATGGGTAGTTTTCGCAACACGTTTGGCCGTTCCGATTATCATGGAGAGATGACTCCAATACGGTGTCTCGGCCTGCTGTTCGATATGGATGGAGTGTTGGTGGACTCGACAGCGGCGGTGGCGCGTGTGTGGGCCATCTGGGCACGGGAGCATGGCCTCGATCCAGAGTCGGTGGTGAAGATTGCGCACGGGCGGCCCAGCATCAGCACGATCCGCGAACTACTCCCTCACGCGGACCATGAAGCGGAAGACCGCCAGGTCGAACGCATGGAGATCGAAGATGTCGAAGGGATTGTTGCTTTGCCCGGGGCTGAGGAACTTTTGCGTGCCCTCCCCCCAAACAAGTACGCGATCGTGACTTCCGCCACACGGCCGCTGGCGGAAGTAAGGTTGCGCGCGGCCGGGCTCCGAGTCCCGGAAAATCTTGTGACCGCACGCGACGTCCAACGCGGCAAGCCGAATCCCCATCCTTACTTGATGGGAGCGAGAATCCTGGGCGTCGCGCCCGTGGAATGCGTCGTGATCGAAGATGCGCCATCGGGGATCCGCGCCGGCAGGGCGGCGGGAGCGCGCGTTGTGGCGCTGCGCACCACCGCCGGTGACGCGGAGCTTCAGGACGCGGGCGCCAACTGGATTGTCGATGATTGCGCCGAACTCACCTTGAGTTTCAAATCCGCCGGTGAAGAGTTTTTCCTCAATATTACGATGCGGGACACATGATGTATTTGCGGGATGGCACCCGCGTTGTTCGCTTCCGCCTACCTGTCCTTCCGGCCAGTTACCCGCAGGGAACCGTAGCCAAGACCTCATAAATCCGAACGAGTCAGTTCGCCTACAATCGTTTTGAGCACGCTACGTGCGGCCCGCCCTTCGTTTCATGGGCCTCGCAAGGATTCAACGAAACTCCATGGCCACGCCGACACAAGAAATGCCGCCACAACTGGCGGTCACGGAAGCACCAGCGACATCAGCAGCCCCTGCACAAAGAACCATCCACACTGCGCAGTTGGTTGCCGCCATGTTGAAGACCAACACACAAGTGAGTGATTTGATTTTTTCGCCCGGCCGGGCGCCGCAAGTCGAAGTATCCGGCCAGTTGGTCCAGTTGAAATACAAAGGTCTGGAGTGCCTGACCTCGCAGGATACCAACTACATCGCTAACGAAATCATGGGTAAGAATGAAACGGCCCTCCGGAAGCTCGAGCAGGAAGGCTCCGCCGATCTTTCTTACGGAATCACAGGAGTTGCCCGGTTCCGCGTCAATATTTTCAAGCAGCGAGGTAGTTGCGCCATCGTCATGCGCGTCGTTCCAGACAAGATTCCAGGATTTGATGAGCTCCATCTGCCCGTAACGCTGAAAGAAATCGTCGATCTGCGGAACGGCGTCGTGCTCGTCACCGGCCCGACCGGCTCCGGAAAATCCTCCACGCTCGCGGCCATTCTCGACAAAATGAACGAAGAGAAGGCCTACCACATACTCACCATCGAAGATCCCATCGAATTTCTGCATCGTCATAAGAAAGCGACCATCCATCAGCGCGAACTGCATTCCGATACGCCGACTTTTGCGCTGGCCTTGCGCGCGGCGCTGCGCCAGGCGCCAAAGGTCATTCTCGTGGGCGAAATGCGCGACCGCGAGACGATTGAAATCGCCCTGGAAGCCTCGGAAACCGGCCACCTGGTCATGTCCACGCTGCACACCATCGATGCGGCAAAAACCGTCGAGCGCATCGTCGGTGTTTTCCCGATGGCCGATCAACATGCCATCCGCTCCCGCCTTTCGAAAGCCTTTCGCTTCATTGTTTCGCAACGCCTTCTCCCCAAAAAAGATGGCAAGGGACGCATCGCCGCCGTGGAGATTCTGAAATCCACGATGCGCACGCGCGAATATGTCGAAAAAGGCGAGAGCGAAGGCAAGTCGCTTCTCGACGCCATGCGCGACGGCAGCACAGAAGGCATGCAGCATTTCGATGGAGAAATTGATAAGCTCATCCGCGAAGGAATCGTTGATTTCGAAACCGGCATCTCTTATTCATCCAACGCCGGTAACTTGCGCCTGGAAATGGCGGATTACGCTGAGGAACGCCGCAACAAGCCGACACCGAGCGAGTCAAGCCAGGCTACCGAGATCGAAATCGAAAGATAGACAAATCGGGAAAAGCGCGGCCTCCACGCCGAAATCGGTTATCCTGTAGGCGGCCTGGGGCGCGATCCAGGTCTGGAATCCAAAAATATCCCTTGAAATGAATTCTGCGAGCGGCAGCCCGATGCTGCAATTCCCCACTGAAATTCTGATCGTTCTGATCGTCGCACTCGGATTTATCTCGCTCAGCCTCCTCGCGCCTCGCTCCGGCGAGAGCATTTTCCGTCAATTTGAAGGTGGCTTTACAAAACTAGCGGAACGAAAAACACTCGCGATCTGGCTCTTGTTTCTTTCTGTAATCATCGTCCGGCTGGCGCTCCTGCCGCGGCTTTCTATTCCCATTGGCGGCATTCACGACGAATTCAGTTACTTGCTGATCGGAGACACGTTCGCGCACGGGCGGCTGGCCAATCCGACTCATCCCATGTGGATCAGCTTTGAAACCTTCCACGTCAATTGGATTCCCACGTATTCCTCGAAGTATCCGCCCGCGCAAGGACTTGTCCTGGCCATCGGTTACTTGCTCGGCCATCCTTGGATTGGCGTGCTCCTCAGCAACGCGGCGATGGCGGCGGCCATCCTCTGGATGCTGCAAGCGTGGCTGCCCGCGCGGTGGGCGTTTCTTGGCGGGGTTCTCGTCGCGCTGAAGTTCGGCATCGCGAGCTACTGGATGAACAGCTATTGGGGCGGCGCCGTCGTAGCCACAGGCGGCGCACTTGTGCTGGGCGCGTTGCCAAGAATTGTGCGGGAGGCGCGTCCTCGTGTTGCTTTGTTGCTCGGACTCGGAATTGCGCTCCTGGCCAACAGCAGGCCCTACGAGGGCTTGCTCTTTTCTATCCCCGTGGCCTGCTGGTTCTTCTGGTGGCTTGCCGGAAAGACAAAATCACGGGTGCCGGGGCAGGCGCGCATTAATGTCCTTGCACCACTAGCAACCGTAATGGCATTGACCGTAGCCTTTATGGGCTATTACAACTGGCGATTGACGGGACACGCCGCACTCTTTCCCTACGTCTTGAACGCGCGAACTTACGAATCGGCCGGGCTATTTCTTTGGGATCATCCCCGCGAGCCGCTGCGTTACAACAACGAACAGTTTGAAGAGTTCTATAGTGGGTGGGAACTTGAGAACTACAACAACTCCTGGCACGGCGTTTGGAAAGTCACCGCCGACAAATTAACGCGCAGCGGGAGCACCTATTTCTGGTGGGGAGCGCTGCTGCTTCTTCCCGGATTGCCCTTCGCGTTTTCTGATCGCAAGATGCGGCTGCCCGTGGTGATCTTTCTCATCGTCACGGTTGGATTTTTGCTTGTGATTTGGTCGATGCCTCATTATGCAGCACCGATAACCTGCGTGGTCGTTGTGCTGCTTGTGCAGGCTATCCGGCATGTGAGAACCATGAATGTGTTCAGCCGCCCGGTCGGCGTGGCGCTTTCTCGCGTGGCGGTCGTGCTTCTTGCCGTCGATATGGCGCTCGGGGTCGCGCATGGGGTTTGCGATCCCCTGAGGTGGGCCTGCAAGGGTGATCCGAGCCGCGCCGCCGTCGTCGAAAGACTCTCCCGCACTCCGGGAAAACATCTGGTCATCGTACGCTATCCCGAAGGCTACAACATACACGACGATTGGGTTTTCAACGGCGCGGAAATCGACAGCGCAAAATTACTCTGGGCGCGAGAAACCAACCCGCAGCAAAACCAAAAACTCCTCGACTATTTCAAGGACCGTCAGATTTGGCTCATCGAGCCGGAAGTAGACAATACCGAGCTGCTTCCCTACCCTCTCGCGGCGACGCCGCAGAAACATTAATCGCCGCGGCTACTCTCTTTTCCTGAGCAACGAAACAAAATGCAGTCTTCGCCCGACAACCAGGCTGAACGGTGGCGGATATAAGAGCACTTGCGTGGTCCAGCTGACTTCCTGCAGTCCGCGTTCGGAAAAATGCTCCGCCCATTCTTTGCGGCTCTGATAGTTGTACGTCAGCACCACACCATGCGGACGGTTGCCCACCCAATCCATGAAGCGCAGGGTCATATCATCGAGAAAATTCTCGTCTAGATGATCCTTCAGCAGCACGAAGGAACGGCTGACGCGCACGGCCTCGCGAAGCAGGACGGCCGGATCTTGCGTGTGATGCAGCACATCCACGAACAGGCAAACATCGAACGAAGCGTCAGCAAAAGGTAAGGATGAACCGTCGAACGGATGACATGTAATCTTGCACTCCGGCCGCACGAGAAACTCAACTCCCTGAATAGCAATGTCTGGACGGAGTTGCGCAATGAGGCTGCCGATCGTGCCGTCGCCGCATCCGATATCCAGAACGGAAGCACGTTGCGGAATCTGTGCCGCAAGCATCTCGGCGAGGACACGCGTGCGGCGTTTGAACACAAACGCATAGTGCCAGCGCCCGATCCAGGAAAGCGGCCAGGAGGCCGGCCGGGAAGTCTGCGGTGGAGCGGCCATTTATTTCAAGTCGTAGTCGCCAATGTAGGTGCCGCGGCTGATTCCCAGCATGCTCAGAAAAAAGGAAGCAAAAGTCACCTGCACGCCAAGAAACAGCCACGTGGACCAGAAAAGAATCTGGCGAACTTGGAAGAGCGGACCGAATCCGCTGGCCGCCCAGCGCCAGGTGACCCAGGCGCAACCAGCAAAGCCTGCAAAAAAAAGCAGGCCTCCGAGCAGCAGACCGGATTCCAGCGTGACGCGCCGCAAAACACGTTTCAAAGACACCGTGCCGCGATCGAACCGCTCGGCATAGCTGAAAACTTTTGCGAACGCCCCGATCGAAAGAATCTGCGCGCCCATCAGCGTAAAGATGACACCGAAAATCATCGTGTGAATGTCGAGCGTAATGCGTGGCGTAATGGCCCGTGGCCCCGGCAGCAGCCAGAACACAATCGCAAGGCCCACGGCAATCAGCGAGACTCCCGGTAGGAAGAACAGCCAGTTCGGCGCGTAGAGCAGCATAAAACGCAAGCTTCGCCAACCGTCTCGAAAGCTCCGCAAATGCGGAGCGCGGCCGCGCTTGTCCGGCCACAAGATAATGGGAATTTCCGTGATGCGCGCGCCGATTTGCGCGGACTTGATGATCATCTCCAGCGCAAATTCCATCCCGGAGCTGCGTACATCCAGCCGGTCGTAGAGCACCCGCGTGAAGCCGCGCATACCGCAATAACTGTCGCCGATCCCCACATGAAATAAAGTGTTCAAGAGCGCCGTAAGCCCCGGATTGCCGAAATACCTGTGCAACGGAGGCATTGCGCCCGGCTTGATTCCGCCGAGAAATCGATTGCCCATGACCACATCAAACCCTTCGCGAAGTTTTTCGACGAAGCGCGGCACGTCCGCAAAGTCATAGCTGTCGTCCGCATCTCCCATGATGATGAAGGGGCCCCGCGCGGCAGCGATTCCCGCACGCAGGGCAGCGCCGTAGCCACGTTCTGCGACGTGAATTACTCGCGCGCCGCGGCTTTCAGCAAGTTCCACGGAACCATCGGTCGATCCATTGTCCGCGACTACCACCTCACCGGAGAGCCCCGCTTTGCGGAACGCGCCCATTGCTTTGTCCACACACTGCGTGAGCGAGTTCGCTTCATTCAAGCAAGGAATGACGACGGACACGTCAACCAGATGCGTCGCACTCACGGAGTCGGGCAACGCGCCCTCGGAAGCCAGCGTTGTCTTCATACGGGAACCCATGATAACCCGCACACTCCCACTTTTCATCCCGCGAACGCGGCTCGCGGGTGAAATCAGTAAATGCACAGGAGTTCTCTCCGGACAGTGAGGAGTGCGTGGGTCAACTCTTGCCGGTACACAGGAGAATCCGTTCAGCCCAAAGCGACGATCAGCCGTCGCATGAGGCTTATTCACAAAGTATCTCAGAATCATAAGTACCTCTTTTTGTCGTTTCGCAGTGCACCTAAGCAGTGAATAAGCCGAGCGGGTGCTCACGGTCCCCGGCGCCGGAATTTTGAATGGACCCTGCTCGCGCTCTCCAGAACTGGAAAGTGACCCGCCTTTCCCCGAACGTCTCGAAAAGACTTGCCAACTGTGGGAAACTGCGTGAGCGTGATTCCGCCGCTGCGTGAATTTGCACACGCCACAAATGGAACCTGAGGCCGACAATCTGAATCGGGATGCTCTGAGCGCACCGTCGCCCGATCCCTGGGAAGCAGCGTACCTGCGGTTCGAAACGCCCGAACAGGAGATTGATAAATTTGTCTCGCGACTCCGGAAATTGGGCGCCGCGCAATGGCCACGCGACGCCGAAATCGTCGAACTCTTTTGCGGGCGCGGCAATGGGCTGAACGCATTGGAGCGGCTCGGCTTTACTCACGTCCAAGGCGTGGATTTGTCTCCCCGGCTGATCGCGCAGTATCGAGGCTCCGCAAAATGTTTCGTCGCCGATTGCCGGCAACTTCCCTTCGCGGACCGCCGCAAGGACGCTCTGATCGTCCAGGGCGGTTTGCACCATTTGCCGGCGCTGCCCGAAGATCTGGAAAAAACATTCTCGGAAATGCAACGTGTGCTGCGGAAAGACGGCCGTGTCGTGTTTGTGGAACCGTGGCTGACTCCCTTTCTGAGATTCGTGCACGCCGTTTCAGAAAATCCCCTGGCCCGCCGTTTTTCGAACAAGATGGATGCGCTCGCCACCATGATTCAATTCGAACGCCGCACCTACGAGCAATGGCTCACCCAGCCCGATTTGATTCGAAACCTAGCGCACGTTCATTTCACCCCCGTCCACGAATCATTCGAATGGGGCAAATGGAATTTCGTCGGCCATCCACGCTGAATTCCGCTTTCCCATCTCTCCTATTCGAAAGTTTTTCCCAGTGAGTTCCCTCTTGCAATTCCTGCTTCCACGGTTATGATGGCCGCCTTGCTCTGCTCGCCGAGCCTTAAGCCTAGCAGGCGCCATTGACCACCAAACCTCTGGTCCATTCGAATCTCCCGCACACCGCCGGGCGCTTGCTGAAAGTTCTCGGTATGTGGTTCGGCATGGCTGCCGCCATCGGAAACGCCATCGCCGCCGGAATCGTTCGAACGCCCGGCGACATCGCAAAAAACTTGCCGAATCCCTGGCTCTTTCTCGCCGTCTGGGTCGTCGGCGGCCTCTACGCACTTTTCGGCGCTTCGTCGATCGCGGAACTTGGCGCTGCGATTCCCCGCAGCGGCGGCCAGTATAATTTTTCGCACCGCGCTCTCGGCAATTACGCCGGCTTCGTCGTCGGCTGGAGCGATTGGCTCTCCACCTGCGGAACCGCGGCGGCGGTTGCAATTGTGATCAGCGAATACAGCGGTCACCTGTTTCCCTTTCTCGCGGGTCCGGAGAAAATAAAAATACTTTCCGTCGCCATCATCGCCGGTTTTGGGATCTTGCAGTGGCGCGGAATTCGCTGGGGAAGTGGAGCGCAACTCTCCACCGCTGCGCTCAAGACCGCTGCGTTTTTAATTTTGGTTGTTGCTTGCTTCGTGCTAGGCGGGCCAGCGCACAAATCCGCGGCGATTGCCAACGCCGCGGCGATGCCGGTTGCTATAGGATGGCCGTTTATCGTTGCTGTATTTCTAGGATTACAGGGCGTCGTTTACACCGTTGATGGATGGGACGGCGTGATTTATTTCGGCGAAGAAGTGCGCAACCCGGGGCGCGATATTCCGCGGGCGATTTTTGGCAGTGTGTTTTCCATCATGGGGATTTATCTGCTTCTGAACATCGTGGCGCTGTACATTTTGCCGATGAAGGAAATCGCCGGAAATGCGTTTGTGCTCGGCACGGTGGCGGACCGCATTTTCGGAACCCTGGGCGATCCGATCATCCGCTCGATCATGGTGATTTCCATGCTGAGCTGCCTCAATGCCAATCAGCTTTTCTGTTCGCGGACGCTCCACGCGATGAGCTGCGATGGATTATTTTTCCGGCGCGCGGCGAAAGTGAATGTCGGCGGCACGCCGGCTTTTTCCCTGCTGCTGAGCACGATCGTGGGAATCATCTTTGTGCTGGGCTCGTTTGAGCGGGTGATCGCCATGCTGTCGTTTTTCTTTGTGACGAATTACACGCTTACGTATACGTCACTTTTTGTTCTCCGCAAGAAAGAGCCGCAGATGGATCGCCCTTACCGCGCGTGGGGCTATCCGTGGACGACTGCTATTGCGCTGATCGGATCCGTTTTGTTTCTCATCGGGTCGATCGCGACCGACCGCGACAATGCGCCACTGGCGCTGGGAATGTTGGTTTTGAGCTATCCCGTGTTCCGTGTGATGAAATGAGCCTCCCACGGCGTCAATGTAAAGCCGCCAGCAAACTATTAGCTCGAATCCTTTCCTTCAACAGTTAATTTGAAACTTTTTCGGCTACGGATTTGGCTTGCAGGAAAAGCAGCAAATAGTCTTTTCCGCCGGTCTTGGAATCCGTGCCGGACATGTTGAAGCCGCCAAAGGGATGCGCGCCGACCATCGCGCCGGTGCATTTGCGGTTCAGATAGAGATTGCCGACGTGGAAGGCTTCTTCGGCCTTGCGGATTTTTTCGGGGTTTTTGGAATAGACGGCGCCGGTGAGGCCGAACTCGGTGTTGTTGGCGATTTCCAAGGCGTGGTCGTAATTTTTCGCCTTGATCACTGCCAGCACGGGGCCGAAAACTTCTTCCTGCGCGAGGCGCGCTTTCGGATCCACGTCGACGATAATCGTGGGTTCGATGAAATAGCCGTCGCCGGCGGCGCGTTTGCCGCCGGTGAGCAGCTTCCCTTCCTTCTTGCCGACTTCGATGTAGTCGAGAATCGTTTTCATGGCGGACTGGCTGATGACCGGGCCCATGTAATTGTTGGGATCGTCGCTGGGGCCGACGGTGATTTTTTTGGTGCGATCGACGAGCTTTTGCACGAACGTGTCATAGATTTTTTCCGAGACGATGGCGCGCGAACAGGCCGAGCATTTTTGTCCCTGGTAGCCAAACGCGGCTTGCGCGGTGCCTTCCACTGCCGCGTCGATATCGGCTTCGTCGTCGACAACGATAGCGTCCTTGCCGCCCATTTCAAGAACGGTGCGCTTGATCCAGATCTGGCCGGGAGCCGCTTTGGCCGCGAGTTCACTGATGCGCAGGCCGACTTCCTTGGACCCAGTGAAGCCGATGTAGCGCGTCTTGGGATGCTGCACCATTACGTCGCCGATGACGCTGCCGGGGCCGGTGATGAAGTTGACGGCTTCTTTCGGGACTCCGGCTTCAAAGAGAATGTCGATGAATTTTGCGGCGATGGTGGGTGAGTCGGCGGCAGGCTTGACAACGACGGTGTTGCCGGTTACCAGAGAAGCCACGACGATGCCGGCCATGATGGCGCACGGGAAGTTCCATGGGGGAACAACCACGCCGACACCGAGCGGAATGTAGACGAGATAGTTGCGTTCGCCACGCATGGGTGTGAGCTTCTGTGGTTCGGCGAGGCGCAACATTTCGCGGCCGTAGAATTCGCAGAAGTCGACGGTTTCGGCGATGTCCGCGTCGGCTTCGATCCAAGTTTTTCCAACTTCGTAGCACACCAGGGCGTTCAACTCAAATTTGCGCTCGCGAACGATTTGCGCGGCGCGGAAAAGACACTTGGCGCGGTCCTCGGCAGGAACTTTCTTCCAGGTGTCGAAATATTTGTGCGCGGATTCGACGGCCTGCCGGGCCATCTCCGCGTTGGCGTTTTGAAAGACGCCAATCACTTCCGAAGGGTGAGAAGGATTCGTGGAAGTGCGCTTTTCTTGCGTGGCGACCTTCTGTCCGCCGAGCCACATGGGGTATTCGCGGCCAAATTCGGTTTTTACTTTTTTCAAGACGTCTTCCATGCGCTTGCGATTGTCAGGCTTGGAAAAGTCGATGAATGTCTCGTTGGTGAACTCGGAAACGTGGACTGTTTTCTCAGCGGTGGCCATGGCGTGTTCCCTCCTCGATGTGCAAGGAAACTATTGTACTGCGTTCAGAAATGAAGCGACAAGCGCGTGACTGGTGGCTGTTGGGCGGCGCTTACGGATTTGGACGCCACCTACCCGTAGCAGCGCTTGCGCGGGCTAACGTCTGGGGCGCCTACGGCGCTAGAGAAGCGCAAGAGGAGTTACCATCCTTCGGGAGGCTCAGGACAAGTTGTATCATGCCCTGCGGGGACAAAAGGACGGAAACAACATGCTGACGGGGAGCGGATTCGCGGGGCTGTGCCGGGCGAGAGACATGCTGCGCGAAGTGCATGACGCGCCGATGTCGATCCGGGAGGTTGCGAGAGAAGCGGCCATGTCTCCGTTTCATTTTATTCGGCGTTTCCAGGCCATGTTTGGGGAGACACCGCATCAGTTCCGCATCAGGGCGCGGCTGGATCGAGCGAAGCATCTGCTGGCGCTGAGCGACTACTCCGTCACCGATATATGCATGGAAGTGGGATTCAGCAGCCTGGGAAGCTTCAGCGAGCTGTTCCGCCGTCGCCTGGGAACGGCACCCTCGGCGTACCGGCGACAGGTTCGTTCGGTCATGTGCCTTCCGGGAGTGCTGCCCAGGGAGCTGACGCCAGGGTGCTTGACGCTGATGGGCGCGGCATTCGCAATTTTCGAGAAGCAACGGCACGACGTTCTGGCACACTGAGGCCGTGCCTGGAACAGGGCGCGGCCAGGCGGAAACCGCAGAGTGGGGCGAGAGGGTTCATGAGAATCAAACTGTCGAGCATTATGGTGGACAATCAGGATAAGGCGCTGAAGTTCTACACGGAGATTTTCGGCTTCGTAAAGAAACACGATATTCCGGTCTGCGGCGAGTTTCGATGGATAACGGTGATCTCGCCGGAGGGGCCGGAGGACCTGGAGCTGTCGCTGGAGCCGAACGCCAATCCCGCGGGGAAAACGTTCCAGGAGGCGATGTTCCAGCAGGGCATCCCGATCACGGCGTTTGAGGTGGGGAACATCGTGCAAGAGTTCAAGAGGCTGAAGAGCCTGGGTGTGGCGTTCACGCAAGAGCTGACGGCGGCCGGGCCGGTGACGATTGCGGTGTGCTCGGATACTTGCGGGAATTTGGTGCAGTTGTATCAGCCGGCAGCGGCCTCCAAGTAGGCCTGCATACAAGACCATCGTGCCTACGTCTTCTGGTATCATGGCGCGTAAATGGCAAACGAAGCCATTGCGTTTTTCGCGGCGGTCATCGCGGTGGCCACGGTCGCCTATGCGGTATTTGCGTTGCGGCTGTGGGAGGTGACTGAGAAAACGGCGCAGGCTGCGGGAAAATCCGCAGAGGCGGCAACGGAGGCCGCGCTGGCGGCAAAAAAATCCGCCGATGTGGCAGCCGCTCTCCACCGGCCATTCATGGGCCTAGTGAGGGTTACACTCAAGACCGGGTGGGGAACGGACCTGTGGGTCATTGTTCTAGCGATAAAAAACTACGGCACTTTGCCAGCGATGAATGTGGCAGCGATGATTGAGTTTTTCACGGGCAATACTCGCCTCACGCAAATCACGGAACCCGCTGCGGTCCAAGTCTTCCCGTCCGACGAAATCGAATCCGTCGTGCGGCTATCGATGCCGACACACCGGGTGCAGATCCAGCAGGGGATAGAAAAGCTGCGAATCGAGGTCCGAATTCCTTACCAAGCAGAAGACGGCCGCCAGTTCGAGTACTCCGCCGAAGTCTCCTATACGCAGGACGGATCCTTCGCGATTCAGAAATCAGAGACGCGCGCGCGCTAGATCCTCGGCGTTGTGAAGTGAAGAGCAAAGGCTGGATCGTGCCGCACGTTGCTTATGGCGCTCCCGCACTCCAAAGGAAGAAGAGCGCGAGTCTGTCCGACAAGAGCCAAGCCGCAAGCGGAAGACCGGCCAGTACTAAAGAAATGGCAGGAGGACAGCCAGGAATGGCTGTCCCACCCACCCTGTTCTGGAGATTTGAAGGAAGGCTCGATGTGGGATCGGGCCTTCCGGTTTTTTGTGGAAAGTGCGGATGGCTACCTCGCGGCGGCCGCGGACTTGGCGAGCTGCGGGACGACGCCGAGCTGCTGCATCAGGCCTTGAGCGTCCCAGTTAACATAACCTTCGGCGATCTTGCCGTTTGAAACGCGAGCGACGGTCATGCCAGAGATGGTGATCTGCTTCCCTGTTGGTGCAATCCCGTTGAGCTCGCCCTTGTGAGTACCGCGGCAAGACCAGCGGGTCATGACGGTTTCGCCTTCGGCAATGACATCCTCGATCGTCAAGTGAAGGTCGGGGAAGGCCGCGCGGTAGAGAGTCGCTCTCTTCTTTTCGCTCTCGGGGCCGCGCCCAAAATCGGGCGTCGAAGGGTCATGGTGAGCGTAGTTGGGGGAAAAAATCTCGTCGGCTACCGACAGATTGCCGGTGTTCCAGAGTTCTGCAAACAGACGACGGACGATAGCTTTATTATGTTCTGACATTTGATGTTCTCCTCTTTGAGAAAAGCAAAAACGGTCCTCGCATGATGCGAGTCGAGCTCGAGTGGTGTGGTCTGGAACCGCTACGGCATGGGCTTGCAGTCCTGTGGGCCGGGCAAAAGGTTAAGCCGCGCGTGAGCGGAGAAAACGAGCCGAGGACGTACTGCCCTCTTGGCGCTCGATGCAGAGCTTAGCTGTCAAAAGAAACTGCCCTTGGACTACGGAGCGGGAGTCTCGCCCCAAAACGGCGAAACCTCGACATGATGGTGTTCCTCACGAGTGTGGGTGTCAAGGAGAATCGAACGACTCTTCTGTGCAAAAAGAGTGGCGGCGATGGGAAATCTGCGAAGTTGAGGATCAGGATGTGAGGCGCGGTCAGGGAAACGTCCTTTGACGCTGGTCAGGTGAAACTTCGGGGAGAAAAGAAGGAGAGAGCAGTCGAAAGAATCCACTCGAAAGCCCGGCGAGCTGGGGCCCCCGTCAAGACCATCCTCCACTCAGCTCCCTCAAGTCTCTCGGCAAGACTCTTGCTACGCGGGGCAACGCGACGAAGAAACTTTTGAGAGACCTTCGCCGCGATCTTGAACGGCCTTATACGCACCGTCAGCCGCGCCGGAATACGGTCTACCCACATGTTTGGGGGATCCATCGTCGCCTCATCATGCCGAGCCAGGCGATTGTAATATTCCGCGGTAGCGGCTACGTCTTCGGGACCAAGTCTTAGCAGCCGAGGAGGAAACAGAATGTACAAAGATCGAAAAAGCAAATTCATCTGGCCCTGCGCTTCCGTACACGCGGGCTGGGATTGCGAACAAGGGAACTAACCGCTTAAGTTTGCAATCGAATCTTGGGCTTCGTTAAGACGTGTGTCTGTTCTCTTGTGCACATTTACGCAGTTTTTTTGCGCGAATGGACCGCGGCCTGCCGAGGGCGTCCCAAAGTGTACAGTCACCCGTCCCCACCGGCTCTAACATGCGGCTTGGGGATAGTTTTTGAAGAAGAGATTTCAAAATGGCGAAGAAAAGCCGGGGCGGTAGAATGACGGCAGCAAAAAAGTGGGCCGCTAAGAAATCTGGCGGACGCGGCGCTATTAAAAAGCGTACCGCTGGTCGAAACATCATGAAGACTTAGTGGCACACCGCTGTGAACTCATCACCGGCGATTGGGACAGGACAGACCGGCGCGGCGGCGAAGACCGCTTCGCCAACATGGCGTGAGTGGCGGCTCACGCCGGAGGCATATTTGTGTCCGACCGGGCTGGAGCATGACGTTTCAGGCGCGCGACTCACGCGCGGGCGGCGCGCATTTGGGCGACTCTCTCGTTGAACTGTCGCGTTAGATGCGGCACGATGCCAAGTTGCCGCTCGATCAGCATGAGCTGCGCGCGATGGTGCATCTCATGCTCCTTTGCGCTAAGCAGCCTCTCAAATCGCGACTTTGCGGTTTTTCCGTCGGGCTCGGTCACCATCTCCGCCAGGAATTCTGGCGTCAGAGTTTCCATCCACGCTGCAAACTGCTCCCCTTCGGTTCGCAGCAGCTCGAGGATCTCGGCCTTGGATCTGGGCTTGGCTTCCTCGGCGTTGAACTTGTCCCTCATGCCGAAAAAGTCCAAGCCCGCCAGAGTCGTCAGTCGCTTTTTGTGCACCTCTTCCCAGATGCGCGTGGCGATTGCGACGTGCGTCAGCATGCGCGCCACGGGGCGCACGTCCGGCGCCGCCACAAAGCCGTACTTCGACTCGGGAATGTCTTCGGCAACCTGAAGGGTGTTTTTGCGTACCACGCGAAACGCGCTCGCCAAGTCTTTTCCGCCATAAGAAGTCATGTGGTTCACCTCGTTCTAGAATTCTTGAGCCCTGCCTGGGCCGGCTGTCAACTTCGATGCGGTAATTCAACCATTCGTCACGCTTTGCTTTTCTCCGTCAACGCATCGATAAGTTTTCATTAAGCGGTGCGTGCCGTTCTTGCGGGGATTCCCTGAATTTCCAGCGGGAGGTGCGCATCCATGAGCGAGGCACCTCCATCCACGTCGAGGATTTGGCCGGTGATCCAGTTCGCTTCCGTCGAGCAAAGCAGCGCAACGGCGTTGCCAATGTCGGACGGTGTTCCGAGTTTGCCCATGGGAGTCCATCCGCCGCAGTGCCAGTTGCGAATCATGGCCTGTACCGCTTCCGGCAGAGTATTCAAGACGCTGTCTTCGGTCCAGCCGGGACTGATGGCGTTCACGGTGATTTGGCGCGAAGCCAGCGCCACGGCGAAGTAACGGCACAAGACTTCCAGCGCCGCTTTGGCCGCACCCATGGCTACCCACGGCTGCCAACTGCCGAAGCGGCCGCCGGGCGCATAAGTCAGGGCGATGATGCGCCCGCCATCACGCAGCATCGGAACGGCTTCCTGCACGCCAACCAGGAATGCCTTAGCTTGCGAATTGATGGCGAAGTCGAACATGTCCAGTCCGATGGACATCGGTCCTTCGTAAAACGTGGCAACCTCCGGCCTGGCGTTATTCACAAAGATGTCCAGAGCGCCGAACTCCGATTTGACACGCGCAAACATGCGGCGAATTTCTTCCGGTTTGCAAACGTCCGCCTGCAAAACAAAACCGTCCGAGCCGCAGGCACGCAATTTTTCGAGCGTCGCTTTAGCTTGGTCTTCTTTCTGATAGTAGTGAACGGCAACTTTTGCTCCGGATTCCGCCAGCTTAAGGGCGATGCCGCGGCCAATTCCCCGCGAGCCACCGGTCACGAGGGCGTATTTGCCACTGAGCGTCATAAAGCACCTCCTTGCTCAGATTCTGTGGCGCATCTTAGGCTTAGGAAAAGTTCGAGTCAATGCGCGGGGGGATGATGGGATGATGCCTGCATTGCGGAGCACACGGACTGCGGCGTGAGGGATTACTTCTTCAGCGGATACAATTTGATCTTGCGGAAGAACACTTCAGCGCCTTCGGATTGGAACAAGATTTTGCCGCTGGACGGAAGTGCTTGCGAACCTTCGTTGGCTAACTTTCCGTTGACGAATTGCTTGACGTGATCTCCTTGCGCGACCAATTCCAGTAGATTCCACTGGCCGTGAGGTTTTTCGAACTCGCTGACCGGATCACGGTACCCGGCCACGTCATTCCACGGGCCTTTGCCGATGCGGTCGATTTTGAGAGCGCTACCCGGAGGGCCGGTCACGCGCACGCCGTTCAGCCCGGTCAATGCGCCCCCATCCGTCATCCAAAAGTCTCCGGTCCCGCCTTCGATGATCTGAAACTCGACGGAGGTCGGCCAAACTTTCTGCGGGCCCTGCACGTGGTAGAGAATTCCGCTGTCGCGCGCGTGACCCGCGCGTGGGGCGTACGTACCCTCGCCCCACTTGAACTCCGCCCGCAGATAATAGTTGGCGAATTCCTGCTTGGTGATGACGTAGCCGAACTCCTTGCCGGAGACATGGATGACTCCGTTTTCGACACGAAATACGTGATCGGGGTCATTGTTCAAGCCGTGCTCTTTCAAAAAGGTGTCGAAATTGGTGAGATCGCGCCCATCGAACAAAGCGATGGCCGCGCCGTGAGGAGGAATTTCGCTGCTGGTGGCGAACGCGACCGTCGCCAAAGCCAATGACCCGAGCAGCCGAGCAAAATGATGTACTAGAATTCGCATACGGGAAAGATATCATGCCTCGAAGAGGAGAGGCGAACTTCCCGCCACTGCCATCGGGGCACCCCGGTAGAAACGCTGGGTGCAAAAGAGGCACAGCGAACGCAGAAGTTCGCCCAAACACGAGCCCATCCGCAAGACTAGCGAACGACGTGCCGGGGTGGGGCGCTCGGGCGCGCAGAAATTACGCTGTAAGCCTTCGGGCTACTGGTTCGGTTTGTCCGCAGCTGGTTTCAGCTCGGCTGATTTGGCGGTTGCGGCTTTGGGCTTCGGAGCAGCCGAGGCCATGACTGCCTTCGGGTGCCAGAAATCGGCCGCCACCTTGACGATCTCTTCCGTTGGGTTGCTGAGTTCGGGCGAGAAGCGGTAAAGCGCCGACTCGCTGCCTTCCACCGTCTCCGAGGTTACCTGGAGATATTTCTTGAAGCGATCTTCCCCGAGAATCTCGCGGAGCGTGGCGTTCTGATCGAAGCCACCGAGAGAACTGCGCAAGGTCGTTACATAGAATGTCGTGCCTTTGCTTCCTTCGACTACCTGGGAAACAAGCACAGGCTGAGTGTTCGCGGCTTTTTCACCGGCTTCTTTCGCTTCCTTCATCAGCGCTTCGAAGTCCGCGATGTGCCCGGGGCGCACATGCACCGCAGTGGTGCGCAGCACCCGGGATTCGCCGATGAGTTTCGCGTAGGAGTCCATATCCGTGGGGGCCTTGCGGCTCAGGTCCGGACGCCGACGCCGTAATTCGGAACGCGACCATTCGAGACAGCTTTCCCAATCATGCAGTATCTTTAAGGTGGCTTCCTTGCCGAAAGCCTTATTGGCAGCCAGCATCCCTGTCTCGCTGTTTTTTTCGATGTCTGCATAATCCTGGCGCAGACTTGTGAATACAAACACGCCGCCTTCGCCAAACAAGGTTTGCGTGGCGAGCCAGCGGTCACCGTTGAACCGGCGATTCGCGTCGACCCACTTTCTTGCAAGTACCTGGAAGTCCGCGATTTTCTCCGGCTTCACTTTAACTATGTAAACGTCGAGATAATCTCCCTGCGCATGGACCGCCACGGGCGCCGCGAGACACACGGCGACCACAAAGGCCCACATGGCTCTCTTGAACATGATTGCCTCCTTTGCTTAAGAGACTTTGGGGAGGGTACTGAAGCGGAAGCTACACCCAAGAAAAGAGAGTGTCAAGGCTGCTTGCAGCCTAACTAGGTTTCTTAGTGAGCGGGTTCGAGGACGAGTTTCTGTATGCGCCAGTTCAGGATTTCGGCGACGTAGAGTTCGTTCTCCGAGGGGCAGGCGATCGAATGGATCCAGCCGAATTGGCCGGGCTTCTTGCCGGCCTTGCCGAGCATGCCGAGAACTTTTCCGTCGAGGGAGAGTTTGTAGACGCGGCCAGGGTAAGCGTCGGAGGTGTAGAGGACTTGATTCGGGCCGGGCGTGATGCACAGAGTCCACGGGGCGCCGGGGGCCATGGTGCCGGTGTTTGCAGTGGGCTTGGCGCCGATGGCGGCGCGCGCGTCGGCGGGAGCGGGAACATCGATGCTGATCTGGCGGAGGAATTTTCCATCGGTGTCAAAAACCTGGATGCGGCGATTGCCCCGATCTGCGACGTAGACATTGTTCTGCGCGTCCACGGCGATGCTGTGCGGGATGTTGAACTGGCCGGGCTTGTCGCCGGGTTCGCCCCAGGATTTAAGCCAGACGCCGTCTTTATCGGCTTTGGCGACGCGGGAATTGACGTAGCCGTCGCTGATGTAGGTGTTGCCGGCGGAGTCCCAGGCCATGTCGGTGACCTGACGGAACATGCCGTCAACGGGCGGGAGCGGAGGCTTGGGATGCTTCAGCGGCTCGGTGCCTTCGTCGGAAGCTTCCTGCTTGCGGCCAAAAACCATGACCACGCGGCCTTCGGGGTTGAACTTGATGACCATGTCGGAACCTTTGTCGGCTACCCAGATGTTGTCGTCCTTGTCCACGCGGACGGAATGCGCGAAGGACCAGGCATAAAGGTTGTGGCCGATTTCGCGGACGTACCGGCCGTCGGGAAGAAATTGGAGGAGTTGCGCGGCGCTAGCTCCGTAAGCGGGGCCGGTGCTGTTGCCGCGCGAGAAGACAAAGATGTGGCCTTTGGAATTGACGGCCACTCCGACGGCTTCGCCGAGATGGGTGTCGGGCGGAAGCTTCAGAAAATTGGGGTCAGCGGCGTAGCGGATTTCGGGCGGCTGCTGTCCGAAAGCGGGAATGGCCACAAACAGGGCGAGAAAAAAGATGGAGCGTTTCATGGAATGCCACCTCGCGACTTCGGAATTTCGCCCCCGCATCATACGCGCATTTGGGAAATCAGTCGCCTGTTAGAAATTTGTACTGGGCTTCGGTGAGGGAAACGACGGAAAGGCGGCCAATTTTGACGAGTGCAGAATCCGCGAAGAGTTTTTTAGATTTGATTTCGCCCAATGTGATGGGTTTGGGGAGCGGCTTTCCTGCTTTGATCTCGACGGCAGGATTTTTGGGGCCGGAGTTGTCCACGGAGACGACAGAGGCGGTGCCGACGGCGCTCTTGCGGTCGCCGGTTTCGTAGATGATTAGTTTGTCGCCGGGTTTCATCCCGCGAAGATTCTTTACGGCGACAGGATTCGAGACGCCGTCCCATACGGTGACCTTGTCGCGCTGAAGATCGGCGAAGGAGTACGCGGAAGCCTCGGTTTTCAAGAGATAGAGGGAAGACATAAATTTCACCTTTGCGGCTCAGGCCCACCATTCTACATGAGACATAGCGAGAGGGCGGGCAGACAGGAATGTCTGTCCTACTAGGAGGTGAGCTCGCGGGTGGCGGCGGCGAAGAGTTTGGTGTGGGCATCTATGTCGGCTTCAGTGGTGGCCGGGGACATGAGGGCCATGTTGTGGAAAGGGGTAAGGAGGACGCCGCGGTTGAGGGCATAGAGGTGGAGGAAGCGTTCGAGCTCGAAATCGGCGGCAGCGGCGGATTCGCCGCCGTTGCGTGGAGGTTTTGCGGCGAAGGTGTATTCGGCGCGGACGCCGAGTTGCATCACGTTCCACGGAAGATGGTGCGCGCGGATTTCTGTGGCGACGCCGTTGTTGAAGCGCTGGGCAAGCGGGATCATGCGTTCGAATGCGGCGGCCGTTAGCACGTGTTCGAGTGTGGCACGCATGGCAGCCAGCGAGAGAGCGTTGCCGGCGAGGGTGCCGCCGATGCCGCCGACGTCGCAGTCTTCGAGATGGATGCGGGCGGAGATGCGCTGAGCAACTTCTTCGCTGCAGCCGTAGGTAGCGCCGGGAATGCCGCTGCCGATGGTTTTACCGAAGATGAGCATGTCGGGATCGAGTTTCCACTCGGCGGTGCAGCCGCCGGGGCTGGCGCAGATAGTGTGCGTTTCGTCAGCAATGAGGAGCGAGCCGTAACGCCGCGCGAGTTCGCGCGCGAATTTCCAGTAACCGTCATCGGGGAGGATGATGCCAACGTTGGTCATGGCCGGCTCGGCTAGGATACAGGCGACGTCGCGATGCTTGAGGGCGGCTTCGAGGGCGTTGAGATCATTGAATTCGACGACGCGCGTGGTTTCGACGGGATTGACGGGCGGGCCGATGTTGCCGCGGCGCGGGGCCACTGAGCCGTTTTCGAGTGTGGCGAAGGATTCATCCACGGTGCCGTGGTAGCAGTAGTGGAAAACAAGAATTTTCGAACGCTCGGTGATTTCGCGCGCGATTCGAATAGAGAAACGATTAGCGTCGGTGGCGGTGAGCGTGAACTGCCAGTAGGGCAAGCCGAAGCGCCGCTGGAGATCCTCGCCGACCCACAACGCGTCTTCGGTGGGAAGCATGAAGGTGATGCCTTCTTTGGCGCGGCGAGCGACGGCTTCGGCGACGATGGCGGGCGAGTGGCCGGTCATCGCGCCGGTGTCGCCGAGGCAAAAGTCGATGTAGTCGCGGCCATCCACGTCGGTGAAGTGCGCGCCGTTGGCGGATTTCACAAAAATCGGAAAAGCGCCTGCCCATTTTTTCATCCAGTTCATGGGGACGCCGCTGAGGAGGGAGGATTGCGCGCGGGCGTAGAGAGCGGCGGATTTGGGATGGTCAGCGACGAAGCGGGAGGATTCGCGTTCATGGAGAGTGTGGAGTTTTTTGCGGTCGATGGTGGTCATAGTGGATTTGGAGGAGACAAGATAATCGCAATGGGGAGAATGGGCAAGATGCGGGATGTCTCCTGTCTCCCATTGGCGTCCCACCACGTCCTGGTACGCGGCAGAATACTGTCGGGATACCGTCACCAAGTCGGCGCAACCTGCCGTCCTACCGGCCTCGACTGCCCCTAATAGCGGACTAAGGCTAATCGCCTCACTCAAATGAAGATAGCCTGCTAGCTGTTGATGGCCATGTACGCTGGAATCCCCGATTGATCCGCATTAGCGCCACTGCAGGAGTAAAAGCGGCAGCCCTTCGAAGCTCAGAGTAAACGAGACCACCGCACTTCAAATTAACGGAGGGCGTGGATTACTTCGCGGGCGGCGTTGGCGCCGGACGCGCCTGTGAGGCCGTTGCCGGGGTGCGTTCCGGAGCCGCAAAGAAAGAGTCCGCGGATCGGAGTTTTGTAGCGCGCCCAATCGAGAACGGGACGCATGGTGAAGAGCTGATCGAGAGCGAGTTCGCCGTGGAAAATGTGGCCGCCGGTGAAGCCATAGCAGGTTTCGAGATCCTTGGGGGTGATGACCTGAATGCCTTCGACCAGGCCGGGAAGATTCGGGGCGTATGCGGCGAGAGTTTCGACGACGGTGTGGCCCAGGTCGTGGCGGCGCGCGTCCCAGTTCCCTTCTCTCAGTTTGTAGGGAGCGAACTGGACGTAGGCGGAGAGCACGTGCTTGCCGTCCGGAGCGAGAGAAGGGTCGACGATGGTGGGAATCGTCACGTCCAGCCAGGGGGCTTTTGAGAAATCGCCATACTTGGAAGCGTCGAAGGCGCGTTCGAGATAATCGATTTCCGGGCCGATATGGATCCGGCCGGAGAGCGCTTTGAGCGGAGTCTCGTTCGAATCAAGGGCAGTAAACGAGGGAAGCCCGCCAAGGCCGAGATTGACTTTGGCGACGGTGCCATTGGCGCGGAAATTTTTCATGCGGTTGGCGAAGGTGGGATCGAGCTGCGAAGCATCGACTAAATTGAAAAACGTGCGCTTGGGATCGATGCCGGAAACGACGGCTTCGACGGCGATCTCTTCGCCGTTGGAGAGAACGACCCCGGTGACGGCGCCGTCTTTGATTCGAATCTGTTGCACTTCGGCGTCGGTGCGGATTTCGGCGCCGGCCTGTTTTGCGGATTCGGCCAGAGCGTGGGTGAAGGAACCGAGTCCGCCACGCGGAAATGCCGCGGAGCCGACGGGATGCGAGTCGGCGGCAGCGCGGAGAAGGAGGACCGCGGTCGATCCAGCAGACCAGGGGCCGAGCGCTGTGCCAAAAATGCCGCGTGCGGCGATAGCGGCGCGCAAGAGTTCGGTTTCGAAAAATTCGGCCACGAAGTCCGCGACGGCCATGGGGCCCCAGCGGAGCAGATCGAAGATGCCGGTTTTTCCAAGGCTGCGAACGCCGCGGCCGGTTTTCAAAAGATTCCAGAGATCTTCGGGCGTGGGATGATCAATCGCCGGCGGCGTGATGGAACTGAGCTGCGTGAAGAAGGCGGCGGTTTCCGCGAGCGACACGGCGAATTGCGCATATTTCGCCGCATCTTTCGCCGAGATGCTGGCGATACCCGCGGCGGTCTTGGCCGCGTCGTCGTAAAAGAAGAGCGCTTGGCCATCCGGCGCAGGCGCAAAGACGCGCGGATCGGGTTGAATCACTTCATAGTCGAACCTTTCGAGCAGTAAGTCTTTCGCGATATCAGCGCGTAATGGGCCGAGAGTGTGCGCGAGCGTGGAAGAGTGGAAGCCGGGATAAAATTCCTCGGTGATGGCACCGCCGCCGACCATTTCACGGCGTTCGAGAACAAGCGGCTTGAAGCCGCCCTTGGCGAGATAAAAAGCGGTGATGAGAGCGTTGTGTCCGCCGCCGATGAGAACGACGCGCTGTCCGAGGGGCATGGTCAGTTGGCCGCCTTGGAGGCGCTTTCCGTGGAGGGCGAAGAACCGGACTTTGTTCTGCGCGCACGCAAAGCATACGGCCACTCTTTCAAGATGACCTGGCTGGCGATGCGGCCGTTGGCGCCCATGATGCCGCCGCCAGGATGCGTGGCGGAGCCGCACATATATAGGTTGCGAATGGGCGTGCGGTAGTAGGCCCATCCTGCCACTGGGCGCAAGAAGAAAAGCTGCTCGAGCGAAAGCTCACCTTGGAAAATATTCCCTTGCGTGAGCCCGAATTCGCGCTCGAGATCGAGCGGCGTAAGGACCTGACGGCCGATGATGATGTCTTTGATGTTGGGGGCGTACTCGGCGATGGTGTTGATGACGTTGTCGCCGAAGGCTTCTTTCTGATCGTCCCAGTTGCCTTCGGCGAGTTTGTAAGGCGCGTATTGCACGAAGCACGAGAGCACGTGTTTGCCGGGAGGGGCGACGCTGGGGTCGGTAATGCTGGGAATGACCATATCAATGTACGGCTTGCGGGAGAACTGGCCGTACTTGGCGTCGTCGTAGGCGCGCTCCATGTATTCCATGCTGGGAGAAATAGAGATGGCGCCGCGCAGATGCGCGCCCGGTCCGGGGAAACATTTGAAATTGGGAAGCGCGTCGAGGGCGAGATTGACTTTGCCGGAAGAGCCGCGGAATTTGTAGCGGCGGACGCCTTCGAGGAAATCGGCGGGAAGTTCGCTGGGTTCGAGGAATTTCTCGAAGGTGAGATGTGGGTCCACGCTGGACGAGACCACGTTGGCAAAAAGTTCTTCGCCAGATTGCAGGATGACACCAGCAGCGCGGCCATGCTTCACGAAAATTTTTCCGACCGGCGCTTTGGTGCGAATCTCGACGCCCGCTTCGCGCGCGGCGTCAGCGATCGCGTTCGAAATGGCTCCAGTGCCGCCGCGGCTGAAACCCCAGGAGCGGAATGCGCCGTCGATTTCGCCCATGTAGTGATGGAGGAGAACGTAGGCGGTGCCGGGCGAGCGGATGCCGAGAAAGGTGCCGATGATGCCGGAGGCGGACATGGTGGCTTTGAGGACGTCCGTTTCAAACCACTGGTCGAGAAAATCCGCGGAGCTCATGGTCATGAGCTGGACAAGCGTATAGCGCTCGTCGGAGGAGAGTTCGCGGAAGCGCTGTAACAGGATATGAAGCTGCTTGAGGTCTTTAGGATTGAGCGTAGTGGGGTCGGGCGGAACCATGGAGAGCATGGGCTTCACGAAGCGGCACATCGGCGTCATCATCCTCGAAAATTCGTCGTAGGCTTCGGCGTCGAGGCGGGAGTGGCGGCGAATGTCGCGGATGGATTTGGCGTGGTCGTTGACGCGCCAGAGGTAGTCGCCGCTGGGCATGGGCGAAAAAGTTCCGTCGAGAGGGAGAATTTCGAGGCCGTGGCGCGGAAGGTCGAGTTCGCGGATGATTTCCGGACGAAGCAGCGAGACGACGTAGGAACATTCGGAAAAAAGAAAGCCGGGGATAATCTCTTCCGTGACGGCCGCGCCGCCGAGAACGTGACGGCGTTCGAGAACCACAACCTTCTTCCCTGCCTTGGCGAGGTACGCGGCGTTGACCAGGCCATTGTGACCGCCGCCGATGACGATAACGTCGTAATGCTGACCCATTCGGTATGACTCCGGTGCTGCCTGACTATCGGCGGACAATTTTCAGCGCGGCCGCGCGGCGCTACACAGCATAATAGGATGGAGCTAAGATTTAATCGAAGGACTCGCTATTTTGCAAGCAGGGGGTCGGCGGTTCGATCCCGGCTACGTCCACGAAACATCCGCTCGCAAATCAATCACTTACTAATTAAGGACGCGAGCCCGTCGAGGCGTCCGAGTGCTTGGTTTGCAGGCCCTGAAGGACTCGTCCTTGAAGGTCTTGTTTGGTGTCGCCATCACAAAACCATCGTTTCGTTAGAAATTATCTAACGAAACTATATAGCCATTTCCTTTCGTCATCACGCTAAAGACAGGCATGCACTAAAAGCAGCAATTAAAGAGACTTAGGAACAAACTGAGTGGATTCTCGCTATGTCGGTCACATCAACCTGTCGGTATGGAAGCACGCCGTTCTGAAAAACGATCGCCGTAGCGCCCTTACGTGCAGGCCGGTGGCAAAATATCGTTGGTTGATCTTTTCTCGTTTGATCTTATCAGTCCGCGTGGTCACAGCTAATTAATGACTGGCCTAGAAACAACCGGGTGTCCCTCGCGTCAAAACACCATTCCTAAAGGGTTACTTAAACTCCTCCCTCTCTAATCACGAACATTGCTCGCAAATTTCGATCTCTTCGCAAAATTCACCAACTCGTTTGTCGCAGACGCCTTCGACAGCTATAATTCCGTCTCGCTTCGGCAATGTGGGAGGATCCGTGCCGGTTGGAACTGCGTTTCATGAGAGAACGCTGGCGCTGTGCGAGAGCCTGAATTACCGCGAATGGTCGGGCTACTACACGGTCAGCGTGTACGAGATGCACCACGAGCACGAGTACAACGCCATCCGGAATTCGGCGGCGCTGATCGACATTTCCCCGCTGTTCAAATACCGCGTGACCGGGCGGGATGCCACGAAGTTCGTGAACCGGGTGATTTCCCGGGACATCAATAAGGTGGCGGTGGATCAGGTCATCTACTGCTGCTGGTGCGATCCCGAAGGAAAAGTGATTGACGACGGAACGATCACCCGGCTTGGCGAAAACGCTTATCGGTGGACGGCGGCGGACCCGAGCTTGCGGTGGTTCCGTCAGAACACGCTGGGCCTGGACGTAGGCATTGAGGATATTTCGGAGCAAGTCGCGGCGTTAGCGTTGCAAGGGCCGACCTCTGGACGCCTGCTGCACGAAGTGACGGACGCGAAAATCGAGAACCTGAAATATTTTCGCGTGACGCGCGGAAAAATCGCGGGCGTACCGGTGGACATTTCGCGCACGGGCTATACCGGCGACTTGGGATTCGAGATTTGGATGCCTTGGCGCGAAGCGGTCAAAGTGTGGGACGCGCTGATCGCAAAAGGCAAGGCGTTTGATATTCATCCGGCGGGAATGATCGCGCTGGACATCGCGCGGATCGAGGCGGGGCTGATTCTGATTGAAGTCGACTACATTTCGAGTAAGAAAGCGCTGATCGAGTCGCAGAAGTATTCTCCGGCGGAAATTGGATTGGGGAAGCTGGTGGACTTGAAGAAAGAAACTTTTGTGGGGCGCGAGGCGCTGGCGCTGGAAGCGAAAAAAGGGGTGGAGCGGGCGCTGGTTGGGCTGGAAATTAATTGGAACGAAGTGGAGGCGCTCTACGACAAATTGAAGATGGCGCCGCAGGTGCCGAGCATGGCGTCACGCGTGGCCGTGCCCGTGTATCGCAACGGCCGGCAAGTGGGCAAGGCGACGTCAATAACGTGGTCGCCAACTCTGAAAAAAATGATCGCGCTGGCGTGCGTAGGCCGCGAGAGTTCAGCGGCCGGGGCAAAGCTCAGCATGGAAATGACCGTCGAAGCCGTGCGCCAAACGGTTTCCGCGAAAGTCGTGCCCATGCCGTTTTTCAATCCCGCGAGAAAGATAGCCGTACCGGTGTTTTGAAGCCGGGACAGGCGATTACTTCGTTACGAGAGCGTTCGAATTGATGTGATAGCCCACCAATACCGCCTGATTGCCCTTGATTTTCCAGATAAATTCTTCCTGCGCGTCGCCTCCTTCAAACTTAGTCCGGTAGTTCAACCGGACTTGCGTTCCCGAAGTGCTGAAGTTCACGAAATAGCCGCCCTGAGAAGCATTTTGCACTTTTCCTAGTTTTCGGTGTACGGCGCTTATGAAATCGAGAAAGTCCTGCTGTTTGGTAGCGGCGCGAAATGCATCATCGGCCTGTGAATAGATGTCGGCAAACTGCTCGCTGTCCATTTGCGCGTGAACGTGCGTCGTGCTCTCTCTGGCAATGCGAAGATCGTCGCCGGACCCGCAACCGCCCAGGAGCAGCACGGATATAAGAGTGAAAAGCTGCCTGGAATTCTTCGGCAAGGGCCGCCTCTGTTGTTCTAGAAATTACGGTCATTACATTGGGATACAGCAGCGATTTCCGTCAAGGACTTCTCGCGGAGGCAGTTCCCGTCGAACAGCAGCGCGTTACGGCGCGAGGCGGTTGTATTTTTTTAGAATGGCGCGAAGCTGGTCGTGGGGGAGCGCGCGGACGCGATGATTTTCAATGCCGGTCATGGTTTCGGCGGCGACCATGGCGTTGATGATGGCTTCTTCGGTGGCCTGGACAGTGGCGGCGAAAACGGGATCGATCTTATCGTTGGGCAGCATTTTCAGGTCGACGACGTGGTCGGCGGCGGCAGTGCCGGAGTTGGCGGTGGAGAAGGCGATGAAGATGTCGCCGGAGCCGTTACCGGAAATGCTGCCGTCGCGGCCGAGCCCGAGAGAGACGCGGCGCGCGAGGCGTTTGAGCTGGTGCGCGACGAGCGGCGCGTCCGTGGCAACCACGACGATGATCGAGCCGTGGTCGTCGTTGACGAACGCGGTACCGGCGTACGGATCGTCCGTGGGAATTTCTCGGCCGACGGGAATTCCGGCGATGCGCAGATTGTTTTTCGTTCCGTAATTGCATTGCACCAGAACTCCAATCGTATAGCCGCCTTCTTTTTCGCCCAGCTTGCGGGAAGACGTGCCGATGCCTCCCTTGAAGCCATTGCAAACCATTCCCGTGCCGCCGCCGACCGCGCCTTCTTCCACAGCGCCTCCATGGGCAGAGTCAATGGCGTGCAAGCCGTGTTCCGGTTTGACGTGGAAGCCGTTGATGTCGTTGAGCCAGCCATCCCAGGTTTCCGCGACGACGGGCAGCGACCACCAATACCCGGTGGGATCGGGCTGGCCATGCGCCACGCGCCACTGAATCACTGCGTCGCGAACCACACCGACGCTGTGGGTGTTGGTGATCATCACCGGGCCTTCGAGAAATCCGGATTCTTCCACCCATGTCGTGCCGGTCATTTCCCCGTTGCCGTTCAGCGACCACCATCCGGCAAAAACGGGATTGTTCATGGAATCTTTCCCGCGAGGGAGAACCGCAGTGACGCCGGTGCGCACAGGGCCCTTGCCAACCTGTAGTTTTCCTTCTCCCGAAATCAGCGTGGTGTGGCCCACGATGACGCCGGAAACGTCCGTGATGGCATTGAGCGGGCCGGGCGTGCCGTCAAAAGGAACGCCGAGATCGCGCGCGCGCGGTTTTGCCGGACGTTTGTCTTGAGCGTGAAGGGCAAACGTCAGCGAAAGACAGACGGCCAAAGCGGGCAATATCTTGCGGGGACGTGAGCGCATTTTCTCTCCAAAAAATAAGGACGAGCCGGCTGCAATTAAAAAAACACTTCGATCCGCCATCAAGCCGGAAACACTTTTGCCAAAGCCGAATGCAGCGCGCGAGGAATCAACGCGGATTCTTCCGGCGAAATCGTGAAGGGCGGCGCGAGAAGGATGTGGTCGCCGCGCAGGCCGTCCACGCAGCCCTGCGTTGGATAGGTCAGCACATTTTCCTCCAGGCAGGCCTGGCGAATTTTCTCCGCGATATTTTCGGACTTGGGAAATGGCTCGCGCTTGGATTTGTCTTTGACGAACTCCACGCCAAGGAGCAGGCCGAGGCCTCGCACATCGCCGACGTGGGGATGCGACAGAAGCGAAGAAAGAGCGTCGCGCAGGTTCTTCCCTGCTGGAGCGACACGATCGAAAAGTTTTTGCGATTCGAGATAATCGAGGACGGCGTTTCCGGCAGCAGTGCCAACCGGATGAGCCTGGTACGTGAAGCCGTGCATGAACGCACCCGATCCGCGTTCGAACGCTTCTACAACGCGCCCGGAAACGAGCACCGCGCCGAGCGGCGCGTAACCGCTCGCAACTCCCTTCCCCACTAGAATTAGGTCCGGCTCGATACCCCAGTGCGGAACGGCAAATGGCGTTCCGGTGCGGCCCATGCCGGTCATGATTTCGTCGGCGATGAGAAGGATGCCGTTTTTGCGGCAGATTTCGGCGATCCGTGAAACGTAACCGTCCGGCGGAACGGCAGCACCGAGCGTCGCGCCTACGACGGGTTCGAAAATGAACGCGGCAGCATCCTCTTTCTTGCCTCCATCCAAATGAGTTTGCAAGTCGTCGGCGCAAGCGAGTTCGCACTGCGGAAACGTTTTTTCGAACGGACAGTGATGGCAGAAGCACGGCGCGATGTGGCCCCAATCGGCGATGAGGGGTTCATAAGGAGCGCGACGAGCGACATTGCCGCTCACAGACATCGCGCCAAGCGTGCTCCCGTGATAGCTCTGGCGGCGCGAGAGAACGCGGTAACGATTCTTCTGGCCTGTTTCTAGATGATATTGGCGCACCAGTTTAATCGCTGTCTCTGTCGCTTCGGAGCCGCCGGAGGTGAAGTAGACGCGGCCGCCCCTGCGAAAATTCGCGGGTGCAAGGGCGAGGAGCCGCGCGGCAAGTTTTTCCGCTGGAGCAGTATGAAATTGTGAGGTGTGTGCAAAGGCAATCTGTGAGGATTGCTCGGCCATGGCGCGGCCGATTTCCTGAACGCCGTGGCCAATGCTGACGACGGCGGCCTGGCCCGAAGCATCCAGAAAACGCCGGCCCTTCTCGTCGATGATCCAGCAGCCTTCGCCGCGAACAGCCATGGGAAAAGTCTTTTTGAAATTGCGGGAAAAGAGTCCGCTGTTCGTCGCCATGAATTGCCCGGGGAGGAATTGTAGCAGAGTCGGCTCACAAGCCGTTCCTTAGGCCGAAACGGGAGCAGCGGCCCTGAGCCACTGCTCCATTTGGACGTGGTTGACTAAGCCGGCCTGCTGCATCACCAGGCGGCCACCAAAGAAGACGGCGAAGTTGGGAATGCCACGAACTTGGAAGCGGGCAGCAAGTTGCGGATATTTTTCCGTATCGACTTTCAACACGATAGCCCTGCTCGCCATGTCGGCAGCGGTTCGTGCGACTTCCGGAGCAGCGGCGCGACACGGAGCGCACCACTCCGCCCAGAAATCCACGAGTATCGGAACCGGTGCATTTTGAACGACTTCATCGAATAGCGCATCGTCGACCGCGAGGGGTTCAGCGATGGGCGGCAAGGGTGATTTACAAGCTCCGCAACGACCCGTGTTGGCCAGATGTTTGGTTGGAATACGGTTCTTCTGTCCACAATGGCTACAGGCACGAATGGCAGGCATATTTGAGACCCCGTCAAAACTGAATTGACGATGAACATAGGATGCTCGGGAGTACGTCAAATGGTTCATGAATTTTCGGAGGGCTCGCGAGTTGTGCTACGCTGGCGCCACTTCCTTTGACAATGATGCGAAAACTTTTCGGCAAATCCATGTACCCGCGGAAGCGCACTTGACCGAATCCACAAAAGGGCTCGTTCGCACCATCGGGCGCTGGAGCCTCGCCGCTTTGATGGTGAATACCATGATCGGCGCGAGCATTTTTGGTTTGCCCGCGCTGATTGCCGCGCGCCTCGGGAAATGGAGTCCCCTCGGATTCCTGGTGGCGTTTGTGGGAATCTCGATCATCGCGGCGTGCCTGGCGGAAGTCGCGTCGCAGTTCCGGGAAACCGGCGGGCCGTATCTTTACGCGCGAGTGGCGTTCGGACGACTTCTTGCCATTCAAAACGGGTGGCTTACGTGGCTGAGCCGTATTGCTGCCGTCTCTGCGGTCGCAAACTTGTTCATCATCTATCTGAGCGAATTTGTTCCCAGCGTCAGGGCTCCGCTGACCAGGGCAAGCGTGTTGACGATTCTCATTGGATTTCTTGCGGTTGTGAATTACCGCGGGGTGACCGGCGGAAACCGACTCAGCAATTTCTTCACTGTCACGAAGGCGGCTCTGCTCGGCTTTTTTGTCATCGCTGGACTTGCGGCTCTGGCGCTCCATCCGGAAATTCGAGTCATGCCCGCTGCCACGACTCCGACGTCGACGGACTGGTTCGAAGCCGTGCTTCTGATGATTTACTCCTACGGCGGCTTTGAAGCGGCGCTCATCGCCACCGGAGAAACACGCGATGCGCGCAAAGATATTCCGTTTGCACTCTTCGCCGCCATTGCCGCGACGACGGTTTTGTTTATCGCCGTGCAGCATCTCGTGATTCACACCATTGCCAATGTTGCCGCTTCCAGCGCTCCGGCGGTGGATTCCGCGAGGAGATTTTTGCCTCCATTGGGCGTGCAAATCGTCGCGGCAGGAACGCTCATATCTGCGTGCGGCTATCTCAGCGCCAACATGTTGCATACGCCGCGAATCACCTATGCCATGGGCGCGGGAGGAGACTTTCCCGCCTTTTTTGGGAAAATTCACCCGCGCTTTCGAACGCCGCATCTGTCTATTGTGATTTTTGCCGCCGTCCTTCTGCTCTTTTCGATTGCTGGAAATTTCAAATGGAACGCTTTGCTCTCCAGTGTCGCGCGCCTTTTCGTTTACGGCTCGGTGGCCGCAGCGCTCCCCGCGCTGCGAAGAAAACAGCCGCACGCGGATGCGTTCCGCCTACCCGGCGGCGTCTTCATCGCCGCGCTTGCGCTGCTCTTCACCGGCGTCCTGGTGTCGCGGATGCACTGGGGAGAGTTTCTCGTGATTTCCATTACGGCGATTCTCGCTTTTGTGAATTGGCTGTGGGCGCGGAAACAGCCCGTCCGATTCGGGTCGAGTGACTGATCTTAGCGAAGCACAGAAAGAAACCACTGCCATTTTGGCGGTTGCGGGAAACCCGTCGGTATGGGATTCCGTTCTGGCCACTCAAGAATTCGCAGGAGAACGACGCATGACGAAAAAACGAACGGGCGATGCCTGGATGCCCGCAGCGGACTATGGCCGGGCGATGCCGAAGTTTTCGCTGAATCTACTGGTGCGTGAAGTGGGGCAATCCCTTCTCTTTTACAAAGAAATTCTCGGCGCGACCGTGCGTTATGCAGACCAGGATTTCGCGGCACTGAATCTGCAAGGCCTGGACTTCATGCTGCATTCGGACCACACGTACGATCATCATCCCCTCTTCGAACGGCTGAAAGCGGCCGGCCTGCGCGGAACCGGCGCAGAATTGCGCGTCATGGGAATCGATCCGGATGCCGCAGAGAAGAGGGCGAAAGTTGCCGGAGCAAAGATCCTACAGCCAGCGATGGATTTTCGGCATGGCTGGCGCGACGTTATGCTCGAAGATCCGGATGGTTACATCTGGGCTGTGGGCGTGGCAATTCCTTAAATTCGGCCAACCGATCCGTCCTATAGGATTTGCTTTAGAAACGATACAATAGGCCGGTTCTGCTTCGAATCATTCGCCGTGCAGTTGTGTGCGAGGAGAGCAAATGAATCGCCTCATTCTGCGTTGTGGTTTCTCATTCGCGTTGGTATGGGCCGCTGGTATTTCCACTCTCGCGCAGGACGGTTCGAAACATGCGATCGCTTTTACGGACATGATCGGCATGCACCGCGTGGCCGAACCACAAATTTCGAGTGATGGAAAATGGGTCGCCTACACGGTGACCACGCCGGACATGGACGCGAACCGCGGCGCGAGCAATATTTGGATCGTGCCAACAGCGGGCGGCGCGGAAATGCAACTGACGCGGAGCGGGCATGATTCCTCGCCAGTGTGGTCACCGGATGGCAAGACGCTGGCGTTTCTCTCTTCCCGCAGCGGTAATTCACAACTGTATTTGCTCTCGATGGAAGGCGGCGAAGCGCATCCGCTGACCAAGCTTTCAACGGGCGCCGACATCGTGAAGTGGTCGCCGGACGGTAAGGTGCTTGCGTTTGCCTCTTCGGTCTATCCGGATTGTAAAGACGATGACTGCAACAGCAAACGCGACGCGGAAAAAGAAAAGAACAAAGTGAAGGCGCATGTAGCCGAGCGTCTTCTCTATCGGCACTGGACACATTGGAATGAAGGCAAACGCAGCCATCTCTTTGTGATTCCAGCCAGCGGAAGCACGGCGCCCCGCGACGTCACTCTCGGAGCGGACTACGACATTCCACCGGACGAACGGGGCGGCCCCGGAGATATCAATTTCTCGCCGGACTCGAAGGAGCTCTGCTTCACCGCCGTTACCGACAGGATGGAAGCGATCAGCACGAACGCTGATTTGTTCATCGTTCCTGTAGCGGGAGGCGAAGCGAAGCGCATCACCACGCAGCAGGGCTTTGACGGAAATCCCGTGTACTCGCCGGATGGAAGATTCATCGCTTATCACGCGCAACTTGCGCCCGGATACGAAGCCGATCGTTGGCGCGTGATGCTCTACGACCGGCAAAGCGAAAAAAGGGAAAATCTCACCGAAGGCTTTGACCGCAGCGCGGATGAACTCGCGTGGTCGGCGGACAGCAAAACGATTTTTTTCACCGCCGAAAACGAAACGCAAAAACCCATCTACGCAATGGCCGTGCGGGCCGGCGCGGAGCCGAAGAAAATCATCGCGGACACTTTTAATACAGCGATTTCCTTTAGCGCCGATGGGAAAACACTGGCGTTCGAGCGCATGAGCCTGACGAAGCCGGCAGAAGTTTTCGTTGCTGCCGGCGACGGATCGAACGTGCGCCAGCTCTCGCATCAAAACGATTCAATCCTCGCCGCGCTGGAAATGAATCCATCCGAAACGTTCTGGTTCGAAGGCGCCGAAGGAACGAAAGTCCAGGCAATGCTGATACGTCCGCCGAAATTCGACGCGACAAAGAAGTACCCCCTCTTGGTGCTGTTGCACGGCGGGCCGCAGACCATGTGGTCAAACGCCTGGGGCTACCGGTGGAACCCGCAAGTGTTTTCCGCGGCGGGCTACGTGACGCTGATGATCAACCGGCGCGGCTCCACGGGATATGGGCAGAAGTTCACGGACGAGATTACGAACGACTGGGGCGGCAAAGCGTACGTTGACGTGATGAGTGGCGTGGACTTCACGCTCAAAGAATATTCCTTCGTTGACGGGATGCGCATGGCCGCGGCGGGCGGTTCTTACGGCGGTTACATGGCCGACTGGATCGCGACGCATAACGGGCGGTTCAAAGCCATCGTGAGCCACGCGAGCGTGTACGACAAAGTGGCCATGTACGCGACAGAAGAGCTGTGGTTTGAAGAGCACGACATGCAGGGCACGCCGTGGACGAATCCGGAAAGTTACCGCAAATGGGCGCCGGTGACGTACGCGGGAGAGCTTGGAAAATACAAGACGCCGACGCTGGTGATCGCGGGAGAAAGAGATTTTCGCGTGCCGTACACGCAGTCGCTGGAGTTTTTCAACGCGCTGCAACGGCAGGGCGTGCCTTCCAAACTCCTGGTCTTTCCAGATGAGGGACACTGGGTGCTGAAGCCACAGAACAGCCAATTCTGGTACAAAATATTTTTGGACTGGCTGGCGCTGTACGTGAAGTAGCGGTGTAAAGATCGACCGGCTGCGACACTTCGCCCAGTTGCCGCGCATCCATATCCAATTCAGATGCTGCCGCTGCTCTAGCCCGTGGAAAAAAGCTGGCGAAGAGCGCGGCGGGCGAAGCGAAAAAGATAGTAAAGCAGGACGGCGGACACTGCGACGAGGGCGACAACAATCATTGTTGTTGCGAGCGGATGGGCCGTCGCCATCCACGTAAGCCATACGGCCAGGACGTCTTCTCCAAAACTCAAAATCCAATTACTGAACGGCTCCGGGCTGGTGTTCGCTGCAGCGCGCGCGCTGGCCTTCGTGCCGTGTGAGGTGAGAGCAACTCCTCCCGCAAGGAGCGCCGCGCCCCAGCGCCATTCGGCGGGAGCGGCGCCGCCGGCGGCGTAGGTCAGAAGTGCGGCAGCAGGCGGGCGAATGAACGTGTGGATGGCATCCCAGATGGTGTCGAAGTACGGAATTTTGTCGGCAAGAAATTCGACCAGATAGAGAGCGATCGCGATTCCGAGCACCCAGGGATGGGAGAGAACCTGGAGCGAAGAGGGCAAATGGATCACACCGTAACGCTGGAGAAGACCGAGCGTGGCCACAGTTGCGTAAAGATTCAAGCCGGAGGAAAATCCGGCGCCGAGCGCGAGGCCGAGTGTTTCGACAGGATTCATCCATGTCCATCATAACAGTCAAGATGCGGCTGCGCGGACAGTAACTCCTGCTGACACAGAACGGAGGTTCCGTTTGACGCAGTTGTGAGAGCAAGCGATTCTAGTTGTCAGGCGGTCATCCATGTTTGGGCTCAGCCATCTTTTCTATCCCTGGGGATTTCTGGTGCAGATCTTCGCGATCGTGCATTTTGTGCGGAGGCGTCCGGAGAATTATTGGTTTTACATAATTTTCTTCGGAGGCTGGCTGGGCGGGGCCGTTTATATCGTTGCGGAAGTGATCCCCGATCTGGGGCTTCTTCGCGGCGTGTTTCAGGGATTTGGCCGGCGGTCGCGCATCCAAAAGGTCGAAACGGATATCCTCGATAATCCCTCCCCGGCCAATTACGAAGAGCTGGGCGAACTCTATAAAGACCAAGGACAATTTGAGAAGGCGCGAGAGGCATTTACGAATGCGATCGCCGCGCGAAGCGATTCGATTTATACGTTCTATTCGCGGGCACTGAGTTCGCTGGGACTGAACGACCTGGCCCGCGCGATTCCGGATTTGGAGCGGGTAGTCACCGCTGACCGGAAATTCGACTACTACCGGGCGGCGGGGTTGCTGGCGGATGCGTATGCGCGAACGGGGCAATCGGAGCGCGCTGATGACCTCTTCGCAGAGGTGACGCAAATTTCAACGACGCCCGAGACGCTCTACAATTACGCACGTTTTCTGAAGACGATGAACCGGCCCGACGGGGCGCGCGAATGGGCGCAGAAGCTGCAGGCGAAGAAGCGCACCTTGCCACGCTACATGCAGCGGCACGAGCGGCCGTGGTTCCGCAAGGGCAAGGCACTTCTGAAGGAACTGGCCAGCGCATAGAAATCTCCGGGATTTCTGGTTAACAATAAGTACCCGCTCCCCCTCATGTTTTTCATAAGAATATACTTTTAAGGAATTTAACTTACGAGTACCACGTCGCTGGGCGCAACTCAGCTCCGGAATGAATCCTCAGAACTCGAAAAGACGGGTGAAAGTGGGGGGGGGGATTGCACAGTATTACCTAACTATAATTATACCATAATGCCGTACATGATCAAGCAAAAGGTCACTAAAATACGCGTTTCGGAAAACGCGCCCTTCATAATGCGGTGATCCGGAATGAAGCCCGCAAGCGCGAGGGAGATTCCTAGGTTATTCGAGCACCAGCCGTTCCTGCTGCGGCAGCGTCGCGCGAATCCAAGCTTCTGCCGCGATCAGATGCAGGACAAAGCCGATCCAGAATGCGATGCCGAAAAATTCATGGGGACTCAAGCCTGAGAATCGGCTGGTGGCAAAGAACACTCCAACGATGGGACGGATAGTAGCTACGGCGATTCCAATGGAAAAGGCGCGAATCATCCACTCGCGGTGCAGCGGGATTTCGCGCCGCCGGATATACCAAAACGCCTTACACAGCGCGAATAGAAAGAACGAAGCGAACAGTGTTGTCGCCGCCGACTGATTGAGGCCCCCGATAGCCGGCATGCCAAAGCTCATCACCAGGGCCGAGATCCCGATCACAACACCGCAAATGACAAAAATGCGACCACTCCAGCGGTGCCACCAGAGATGGCGGGCGCGAATGGTGGAACTGAATTGCAGTGGACCCAGCAGCATGAAAAGCAAGCCAGGCACGACATGAACAAGGGTCAGGATCGGATAGTGCGCAAACAAATCATCCAAGGGGGCGAACTGTGCAGCCTTAGGATTGGATGTGGCGGCAGGTGGATGATAGCCTCCGATTGCGATAGGGACTAGATGCACCATCCTCCGCACCGCGACGGCGGATCCAATAAGGGCCAGGAAAATGACGGCGCTCCATAGGGCGCGACGGAGACGAATGCCAGGCTTCATGATGTTTAATACGTTGCATGGGTTGAATCCCTTTCAGGGCCCGCGGCGTTAAACGGAACCGTTTTGCGAATCAGAATTCCGCAGAACGAATCCGTGGCTTTGTTCAACAAACCAGAGCGGGTTCATCGGAATGGAGGAACCACCGGTCGAGGATGACGCGGCGAGAGAACCATGGGTTTGCCAAGACAATTCGGGCGAGCGAACTCACCAGCCGCGTTGGAAGCTGACGGCCAATGTTGAAAGCCCATTCTTCCTGCACTTTTCCGAATCGCTGCGCGAGCAGGCAGCGATAGGTTTCCGAAAGGGACGGACTGTTGGCGCCGCCCGCGGCCAGGATGGCCTTCGCGGCAAGGAGCCCCGACTCGATCGCCGGCCGTATGCCTTCGCCGCTCTGAGAATACGCCAATCCCGCGGCATCGCCGATCAACAGCACACCATCTCCGGCCACGCTTCGTTTGGCACGTCCATATAGAAGATACGAATGGCCCGCCATCTTCGCAGGCAGATCAAAAGCGACCTTTCGCGTTTTTTTCAGGAAGGCGCCGAAGGCGGCAAGGTGATTGGGCAGGGCATGGGGATCGAGTCTTCCCAAGCCGATGTTGAGAAAGTCTTTCTTGCGAACGCACCAACCGTAACCCTTCATGTCAGCACAAAAATAAAGCTCCGGAATCTCCAGCCGAATAGAGCATTGTTCGCGCTGGATTTCTGACATCTCGAATTCCATTTCTTGCGCGGCAACGCTGACTTCACGGCGAGCGTTGGCCCCCCGCAATCGGGCAACCGGACAAAAATGGCCCCCGGCACCGATCACGAGCCGGGCGTTGAACTGGCCGTTGACCATCCAGCGATCGCCCGATGGTTCCAGGCTGGCAAGAGGAACGCCCAGGTGCATGCGCGCACCGCAGCGCTTTAGAAGGAAATCATCGAACTCACAGCGGCGAATCCCGTAGCTGATGGGCCGGCCATAATCGGTTTCCACTTCGCGGCTGCCCATTCGGCTGGTGCGAAAACCATGGATGTCCTGCAAAACACGGACACGTGAATATTCCTCGAGATCAATTTCGAGTTCCGCGACGACAGGCGGCGTGATCCATCCACCGCACACCTTGTCCCGGGGAAAGGCCTGCCGGTCCAAAATCACGACACGCAAGCCCGAATCGCGCAGTTTCCACGCACAGGAACTTCCGGCGGGACCGGCGCCAACGATCAGGACGTCGCATGCTTCCATTTGGTTTCCTGCTCCTCGTGCCGTTCTTCTGCATACAGGTGCGCGCGCGTCCATGGAATTTGCCGGCAGTCCGTTCGCGCGAAAACGATTTGAAACAGTTGAAGGGTGCCAACACGAAATCCGGCGACAGATTCGGCGAGGTAGAGCTGCCAGGCTCTCATGAATTCCGGGTTGAACATTTCAGATATCTGCTGCTCGCGCTTCTCGAATCGCGCCAACCAGTGCTCCAGTGTTTTTGCATAATGGAGCCGTAAGTTTTCGACATCCAGGACGGACAAATCCCAAGGTTCAAAGACGCGCATGACTTCGCGCAGCGTGGGCGCATAGGCACCAGGAAAAATGTGTTTTCTGGTCCAAGTGCTCAAGGAAAGCGGATGATTGTGCCCTATAAAGTGGAGGAGTCCGCGCCCGGTTTTGGCGAGCGAGCGGTGGATGATACTCCCCAGGTCCCGGTAGTGCTGCCGTCCAACGTGTTCCAACATGCCTACCGAGACAAAGGCATCACACTCGCCCGCGATGTTCCGGTAATCGTCTTCGATGAACTCCACGCGGTGGCTGAGTCCCAGTTCTTTCGCCCGCCGGCGGGCGACCAAGATTTGCTCGCGCGAAATATTGAATGCCCGGACGGTCACTCCATAGTTTTTGGCCATGTGCAGGGCCAAAGCGCCCCAGCCGCAGCCCGCTTCCACGACGCGCTCCCCGGGCTGGAGTTGCACCTTGCGGCATACGTAGTCCAATTTCGCGACTTGCGCCTGCTCCAGCGTTGCGCCGGGAGATGCATAATAAGCGCAGGTATAGACGAGTTGCGGGTCGAGCCAGAGCTGGTAAAAATCGGTATTAAGATCGTAGTGTTGGCGAATATTTCGGCGCGAGCCGCGCAAGGAGTTGCGCTGAATATATTCCATGCACTTCGAGACGAGTTTGACGTACCAGCTGTGATGCGCGACTTTCGTCATGGAGCGATAAACAATTTCGAGTGCGGAGACGAGATCTCCGTCGAGGGTGATTCGCCCATTGCTGTAGGCATCGCCGAACTCAGCTTCCGGATCGAGGAGCAGACGGAAGAGAGTTTTCCGGTCCTGTATGACGATGTTGGCCACAGAGAACGCGCCATTTGGCGAAGCCTCCACGCCGTTTCGGAGCCCGAGCCGGACTGCGGGCTGCCCCGCCGCTCGATAGACCTTTTGCAGCATCCACTCGTCGATTCGAGAGGACTTGTTCTGAGCAGACATGGCGAGCTCCTCCTTGACGAGCGATGGAGGTCGGATGGGTTCCACGATCATACCTCAGCAAGCACAGGCGCGCAGCGAGCGCCGGCGAATTTTTGGGGACAACGTAGAGAGATGGGCGGCGCTGGTTTGTTACTGGCTAGTGGTTCGTTAGTCAAGAAAATTTTGGAGGCGCGAGGCGGAATCGAACCGCCGATAAAGGTTTTGCAGACCTTTGCCTTACCACTTGGCGACCGCGCCAACGAATGAAGGCTGGAAAGGTGAAGCCTGGAGACAGTGGACCTCCCCGTCCACTCCCCTTCACTGTGCTGCCCCCTGCAAACTTATGCCGCTCGGCTGAGATGAAGGGCTAAAGACCCGCCACCACAAAAACGAGGTTAGCGGGCTGAGGCGGCCTGCTGCGGCTGGCCTGCACGGGTTTCGTTGACGATGGGGGCGCCGATGAGGTTGCCCCATTCGGTCCACGAGCCGTCGTAGTTGCGCACGTTGTTGTAGCCGAGCAAATACTTCAAAACGAACCAGGTATGCGAACTGCGTTCCCCGATGCGGCAATACGCGATGACCTCATCGGCGCCGGAGATGCCCTTGGACTGATAGAGCTTCTGAAGATCCTCGAGCGACTTGAAGGTGCCGTCCTCGTTGGAAGCCTGTGCCCAAGGGATATTCGCGGCTTTCGGAATGTGTCCTGGGCGCTGGGCGGTTTCGGTCATTCCCGGAGGAGCAATGATCTTGCCGGTAAACTCGTCGACGGAACGAACATCCACGAGCTGCCCGGGTTTGCGCCCTTCCACAATGGAGAGGACGTCGTCCTTGTAGGCGCGAAGGGATTCATTGAGGCCGGAGACGCGATAAGTGGCCGGGGCAACGTTGACGGGATCCTTGGTCAGCGGGCGCTTCTCTTCGAGCCATTTCTTGCGGCCGCCGTTGATGAGCCGGATGTCCTTGTGGCCGTAATATTTCAGTTGCCAGAAGGCGTAAGCAGCAAACCAATTGTTGTTGTCGCCGTAAAGAAGAATGGTGGTGTCATTGGAAATGCCGGAAGCGCCGAGAAGCTTCTCAAGCGCAGACTTGTCGATCAGATCGCGGCGGATGTTGTCCTGGAGCTGGGTCTGCCAGTTCCAGCCGATGGCGCCGGGGATGTGGCCCTGATCATAGGCGGTGGTGTCTACGTCGACTTCGACGAGGCGGAGATTGGGGGAATTCAGATTCTGCCCGACCCAATCGGTGGAAACGAGAACTTCGGGGTGTTTGTAATCGGACATTTGCAGGTCTCCTCTTCATGCTTCGACATTCGAAACTCGTTTGACGCAAAACAAAAAAACCCACCTGCCGGTTTGATTCTGGCGGTGGGCTGAAAACTCTTAAAGCTAAGATTGAATCCCTAGTCGCTTAGCCTCGCCCAGCCAGAAGAGACACACGTACAGCAAAAACAGCAGCTGCACATTTGAGCGTTCAACTGGGGGCAAGCCAACATAAAGCTAATGATACAAGGGAAGGTGAGGGTTGGCAATAGTAGTGCTTCGTCCCCGATCCGTCGATAGCGGGACGTGTTTTACAGAGTGGCAGGCGCGAGGAGCCTGAATGAGGCCGTACGCCAGCGTAGAACGCCGGTAGGCTGTGTGAACCGAAGACTACGAATTCTCACCTGCAAGGTGCGTCCTT
>WNFG01000628.1_pt1 | contig 47611 bp, 44 predicted proteins | sample 5400431 | NCBI WGS metagenome assembly WNFG01 (sample SAMN13153346, study PRJNA577476) | soil metagenome | isolation source: 120 cm saprolite under Douglas fir tree site 2 hole 3 replicate 2 | place: USA:California | collected 2015-04-18
ATTCGCGCCGAGGAGAAGACGCCGGTGACGAAGAGCGACGTCGATCGATCGACGATCGAGCGCGGCTACTACGGGCAGGACATCCCGCTCCTGCTGCGCGACACGCCGTCGATCGATACATACGCCGAGGCGGGGGTGGGAGGGTCGGGATATTCGTACATCACCTTGCGGGGGATCAGCCCGACGCGGTTGAACTTCACCCTGGACGGTGTTCCGCTCGCGGACTCCGAGGACATGGGAACGTGCTTCGCCGACTTCCCCGACCTCGCACGGTCTCTGCAATCGATCCAGGTGCAGCGCGGCGTCGGAACGTCGACGGTCGGCTCGCCGTCGTTCGGAGGATCGATCAACCTCGAATCGATCGCGCTGTCACCGACGGAGTCGGCTACCAGTCGGGCGCCTTGCCGGGCGGGTACTCGTTTTACACGAGGCTCTCCGGCGATCAATCGAACGGATTCCGCGAATCGTCCGGCTATCGCGCGCGCAACCTCTTCGTCAGCGCGGCGAAGCAGAACGAAGACTCGCAACTTCGCCTGACCGGCTTCACGGCCCACGAGTGGACGCAGCAGTCGTTCCTCGCCGAGGACACCGACACGCTCGCGCACGATCTGCGCGCGAATCCATTCGGACCGCAAGACCGCGACAGTTTCGGCTACGACCTGGCGCAGCTCCAGTACCTGCGCACGCTTTCCCCTCAGACGAACATGACCGCCTCGGTTTTCTACCAGCGCGGCTACGGCTGGTATCGGCTCTCCGGCGATCAGTACGGACTCGACGGACTGCTGATCGGCAGTATGGTCACGCTGAGCACGACGCGCGGCCCGTGGACAGCGAACTACGGCCTGCATGTGAACGAGTTCCGGCGCGAGCACACACTCGACGATGCCGCCGGCACACGCCAGTACTACAACTACGGCACGAAGGGCGAAGCGAACACCTTCGCCAAGCTGAACTACGACGAGGCACGCTGGCATCTCTACTCGGATCTGCAGGTGCGGACGACGAACTTTCACTACCACGGCGACGTCGCCGTCGCCCCGATCCGCTGGACGTTCTTCAATCCCAAGCTCGGCGCCCGCTATGACCTTTCGGCTGCCAGCAGCGTCTACGCCTCCGCGGGAATGTCGACGCGCGAGCCGACGCGCAACGATCTGTTTCAGGGCGAAGACAACGCCACCTTCGCGCACGACCTGCATGCCGTTCACCCCGAGCGGCTCGTCGATCTCGAAGCCGGCTGGAACTCTCGCGGCCGCACGGCAACGTTCGGTGCGAACGTTTACGCGATGAACTTCCACAACGAGATCGCCTCCACCGGCGAGCTCTCTCCGATCGGCCTGCTGCTGCGCCGCAACGTCGACCGCAGCTACCGCCGCGGGCTCGAGCTCGAGTACACGTGGCAGGCGATACCGCGGCTGCAACTGCGCGGCAACGCCACCCTGAGCCGCAACCGCATCCACACCTGGACGCAGTTCTACGACGTCTACGATGCCGCCGGGAACATCGTCGGCAGCCAGCCGATCACGTTTCACGACGTGAATCCCATCCTGACTCCGTCGATGATCGTGAATCAGTCCATCGAGTACGCGCCGTCGTCCTCGATGACATTCGGCCTCACGGGCCGGCACGGGACGCTCGTATCTCGACAACACGAACAACGGCGCGTTCATCGCGCCGGCGTTCACGACCCTCGAAGCGAATGCCGCCATCGCTGTTTCACACGGCATCCGTTTTCGCGTGCAGGTCAACAACCTCACGAACAACAAGCGCATCTTCCCGAGCGGCTACAACTATCTCTTTCTCACGCCCGAAAAGACGATTGAAGGGATCTCGTACTACTACCCACAGGCGACGCGGAATGCCACGGTGATGGTAGATTTCCGGCGTTGACTTGGATCTGGACCGCACTCGAAGCAGCCGCCGCCGTCTTCACACTGGTAAACGTCTGGCTGGCGGTGAGGGAGAACATGTGGACGTGGCCCTTGGGCATCGTGGCCGTTCTCCTCACCTTCGTTGTCTACTGGCACAAGCTGATCTATCTCAATGCATGGTTGCAGATCGTCTACTTCCTCCTCTCGATCCACGGCTGGTATGAGTGGCTTCATGGCGGCGTGAACAAGACCGAGCGGCGCATCTCCTTCGCCTCCGGGCTGACGTGGGCCGTGACCATGCCGGCCGGTGTGGCGATGACGCTGGTGCTGCTCTACCTCGAGCGCCGTTTCGCGCCCGGCGGCACCCTGCCATTCTGGGACGCGTTCACGACCGCCTTCAGCATCGTCGGGCAATACATGCTGAACATGAAGATCATCGAGAACTGGATCATCTGGGCTGTTGTCGACATCATCTATGTCTTCATGCTCGTCGATCAACACCTCTACTACCTCGCCCCACTGAACGGCTTCTTCATCATTCTTTGCGTCAAAGGATTCATCGATTGGCGGCGCTCGGCCAGAACAGCACCCGCGTCTGTCTGATCGGGCCCGAGTGCACCGGCAAGACCACGCTGGCCGAACGGTTGGCGGACCACTTCGGCGTCGCATGGGTCGCGGAGTTCGCGCGCGAGTACGCGCAGCAGGTCGGCCGGCTGCTGACCGACGATGACGTCGAACCGATCGCCCGCGGCCAGATGGCCCTCGAGGATGCGGCCCTGAATCCGACGACCAACAACCGACAACTCTCTCTCTTCATCCTCGACACAGACCTCATCAGCACCGCCGTCTACGCCACGCATTACTACGGCACCTGCCCGGAATGGATCCAAACCGAAGCCAGGGCGCGCAAGGCGAATCTCTACCTTCTTACCGATGTCGACGTGCCATGGACGATTGACGACGTCCGCGACTCCGCGGCTCCGCGTGAGATATTGCACCGCGTGTTTGCCACGACGCTGGCAACTTACGGCACAGACTTCGTCGCCATCCGCGGCGATCAGGAAGCGCGATTTGCGGCGGCGGTTGCGGCGATTGTCGCCCGCTTCCAGGTTTAACTTCCGTAGCCGCAAGGAGGTCCTGCGCGATGATCCATAGCGAGGGGGGTCAAACCTTCGTTTTTCGCAATTGGTGGGGGGTCAAGCCTTCGATTTTGGGGGCAATTGGTGGGGGTCAGGCAATTGGTGGGGGTCAAGCCTTCGATTTTTGAAATCGACGTCGCATGTCGAGGGGTCAGGGGTCGGACCTTCGTTTTTCGCGTTGGCAAGGCCGGCGCCAGACCTTCGTTTTTCGGATTGATCTGTTCCATTCCAGTCAGCGAGGGCCGACACCGCGACGACAAGCGATCTTCGGACCCGTATCGGTCGCAAGAAAGGGATGAACGCTCGCTCGTGAATGGGAAACCGATGCAGCAACGCCGACCGCGTATGACCGACCTGCCGGTCGCGCGTTCTTTTCGGCGCGCCGGGGGCGCGGACTTGCGTATCGACGTCGATGAAGATCAGGCTCGCAACACTGTCAGTGACCCGTCGAGCCAGGCAAGCAAGATTTTGTTCTTTCCGAACTCGCCGTCGCATCGTTTGATGAGATTCGAAATGTGGCCTTCGCTTCGAAGCCGGAGGGAGGCTGCGATCGAACGGAGTGTGATCAGGCCTTCATGCCATCCGAGCCAGGCGGTTAGGCGGCGGAGGATTCCGCCGCGCGTCGCGCGGATCGAGTCTGCTGTTTCTCCCGCGGCTTTCGCGACGGCGTCGAGAATCGTATGCATCTTCGGCCGTCCCACCGCTCGCTGCGCCCGCGGATGATCCGTCGAACGCGGCGTCGATTCGACGAGCTTCCGTGCCGCCTCGATCCATTCCTCGGTTCCGAGATAGAGCTGATTCTCCAGCTTGTCCCACAGCCGATCCTCACACCCGATTCTCGCCAGGACGAACTCTCGATACGCTGCCTGCGCCGGCTGCTTTTCACCCCCGAACAGGGGAAGGACCGAATCGAGGTCGAGCCACTCGGGCGCGCTCTCCAGCCCAGCCGTCGCGCGGTAGCTCGACCACCGGTAGTCCTCGGGCCTCTCGACCATCTTCGCGCGCACCGGGTTGAGAACGACGTACCGCAAAACCTCGGCGAAGTACGCCTCGCGATCGATGAGGAAGGCTTTGAATCGTCCCTCAAACAGATGGCCGCGTCGTTTGTGGACCCGGTTGAACCAGCCGGCGTAGACGCTGTTGAGCCAGTGCATTCCGCGCGAGAGATTCGGCTTGTGAGTCTGAACAACGAGATGGTAATGATTCGTCATCAGGACCCAGGCGGTGATGGACCATCCAAAACGCTGCGCGGCAGCGCCGAGGAAGGCGAGGAAGGCCTTGCGATCCCGATCGGAGCGAAAGATGTTCCGTCGCTCATTGCCGCGCGAAGTGATGTGGTAGAGAGCGTCTTCGAATTCGATTCGTAGCGGTCGTGCCATAACGCGACCGAGGATCCCTCGGGTTACCGCAATCACCGAGGAATCCGCATCGAGTAGAGCAAACGGGCCAGAAAACTCCTCGGAATGGAAAATGGCGCTACGGGGTGTAGAGCGCCGTCCAACAAACGACGAAGATCGGAGGTCTGCACCTTGGGTAGAGCGGCGCCACCCGCCTTTTTCGAAAATCGAAGGCCTGGCACCTCGGAGGTTCCAGCGAACCGGGTTGGAACGGAGCCCGTGCTATTTGAAAATCGAAGGCCTCCCGATCGCCACGGATCGCGACGAAGTCCGCGGCGTAGTTTGCAAGCGTCCGGGGTCTGTGCGCGAAGTGCGACGGGAGACTGCTCGGTATCCGTCCTCCCTACCTCCCCATCATCTGCTCATTCGCCGCAAGAATCGCCGGTCCCATGGCGGACAGCGGATGAATCGACTGCACCGCCCCCCGACCGATCGCCTCGCGTGGCATTCCGAAGACGGCGGAGGAGGCTTCATCCTGGGCGAATGTCACGGCGCCGGCGTTGCGCATTTCGAGCAGGCCGGTGGCGCCGTCGTTGCCCATACCGGTCAGGATGACGCCGATGGCGTTGGCGCCGGCGGATTGGGCGACGGAGCGGAAGAGGACGTCGACGCTGGGTTTGTGGCGAGCAACAAGAGGGCCGTCGTTGAGATGGATGCGGTATTCGGCGTCGTCGCGGCGAACCAGCATGTGGCGGTTGCCGGGGGCTATCAGGGCGCGACCATCGAGGATGCGGTCGCCCTCGGCGGCTTCTTTGACAGCGATGCGGCAAGTCTGGTTCAGGCGCTGCGCAAACGCGGCGGTAAAGACCTCCGGCATGTGCTGCACGATCACGATGCCCGGAGCGTCAGCCGGCATCCCTTCCAGGATCTCGCGCAGCGCCTCGGTGCCGCCGGTCGAGGCGCCGATGGCGACGAGCTTGCGCGTCGTGCGGGTCAACGTGGGGCGTGCCGCGGGGAGGATCACATCGGGCGAATGGCGTTTCTCGATCGTCATCGGCACGCGGCGCCGGCGCGGTCGGGCGCTCGCGGCGGCGCGGATCACGTCGATGAACATCTCCGTCGAGTCGGTGAGGAAATCGTGCAGCGCGATGCGCGGCTTGGCCACGATCTCGACGGCCCCCTCCTCCAGCGCTTTGAGGGCCGTCTCCGTTCCGCGCCCGGCCAAGGCCGAGCAGATGACGACCGGCAACGGATCCTCGGACATGATCTTGCGGAGGAACGTCAGGCCATCCATGCGCGGCATCTCGATGTCGAGCAGGATCACGTCCGGCCGCGAAGCGCGCATCTTCGATTGCGCGATCAGCGGGTCGGCTGCCACGCTCACTTCGATGTCGGGCGCGCGGCGGCAGATGGTAATCATAGCCTGGCGCATCACCGCGGAGTCGTCGACGACAAGGAGGCGGAGGGGACGCTTGTCCATGGTTATTTGACTACCGGCGCAATGCGCTGACCGGCCTGCTCCGTGCCGTGGGAACTAGGGGTCAGGCCTTCGGAATATCCGAGAAAACGAAGGCTTGGCCCCAAGGGGTACCGGGAACTGGGGGTCAGGCCTTCGGAATGTCCGAGAAAACGAAGGCCTGGCCCCAAGAGGTACCGCATGATCCGATGGCTTTCCATGGCTACTTGCCCGTCGGGGCAATGCGGCGGTAGATGGTCGGGCCGGCGTGCTCCATACCGTAGAAACTGGGGGTCAGGCTTTCGGCGTGTCCGAGGAAAAAAAGGCCTGACCCCGAGAGGTATCGCAGGAGCCGCTGGATTACGGCCTCTTTCGATTCGCGGTTGAAGTAGATGAGGACGTTGCGGCAGAAGATCAGATCGAAGGTGCCGCGGATACCGTAGTCGCGATCGTTGAGGTTGATGCGGCGAAAATCGATCATCGATTTCAGTGAGGGATGGGCGCGCATGCGCCCTTCCTCGGCACGGATGCCACGGAGCATGTAGGCCTTGCGCAGCCGCTCGGGGATGTCGTGGCTTCGTTCGATCGGCCAGACACCTTCGCGTGCGGCGTCGAGGACGCGCGTCGAAAGGTCCGACGCCAGGATCTCGACCGACCATCCCTCGGCTGCGGGAAAATGTGCGGCCAGGACCATCGCCAGGGTGTAGGGCTCCTCGCCGGTGGAGCAGGCGGCGCTCCAGGCGCGAATCCGCTTCGGAATCTGGCCGGCTTCGCCGAGGGCGCGCCAGTGTGGCAGTACCGTCCCATCGAGAAACTCAAACTGTTTCGGTTCGCGAAAGAAACGGGTCTCGTTCGTGGAGATGCAATCGAGCATCGACGTCCGCTCGTTCTGATTCGACTCAACGTGCTGGTAGTAGGCGGCAAAATCGCGGCAGCCGAGGGCTCGCACGCGCCGCGTCAGACGTCCGCTGACCAGCGCCTTCTTCGCATCGGAGAGATGAATCCCCGCCTCGCGGTAGATGAGCTGCTGCAGCATCCGGAACTCGCGGTCGGACAACGGGCGGATGGTGTCGGCGTCGTGCATGGCTATTGGATGCTTGCCTCGGCGGCAACGTCGGCGACGGCGGTTGCGCCGGCGGCCAGGATTTCGTCGGAGGAGAAGATGCGGTCGATGTCGAGCAGCAGGACGAAGCGGGCGTCGCTGGTGCTGGCCATGCCGAGGAGAAAGCTGGCGCGGACGCGGGGTCCGAATGACGGCGCCGGCTGAATCTGTTCGGCGGTGAAGTCGACGACCTGGTGCACCGAATCGGCCATCACGCCCATGATCACCGCTTCATCATCGACGCGGAGCTCGACGATGACCACGCAGGTGCGGCGCGTGATCCCGGTGGCCGGCAGGCCGAACTTGATGGCCAGGTCGATCACCGGCACCACCGTTCCGCGCAGGTTGTGCACGCCGCGGATCCACGGCGGCGTCCCCGGAACCCGGGTAACGACGCCGCACTCGATGATGTCGGTGACCTGGAGGATGGTGATGGCGTACTCCTCGCCGGCCAGGAAAAAGGTCAGGTACTGATCATTTGCTTGCATGGCCGCCTCCTAGAAATGCGTGTAGTCGACGAAGGCGGCGGGAGCGGCGTTCCGTGCGGCGTCGGCCGGAAGGTGACGCGCGCCACGGAACAGCGCAACCGAGGCCGGCGTCTCGCGCCGCGGAGCGACGACGTCATGCCCGCCGGTGGTCTTGAAGTAGGCGATCGTCTGCTGAAGTGCCTCGGCCTGCGAGGACATCTCCTCCGCGGTCGACGCCAGCTCTTCGGACGCCGAGGCGTTGCGCTGCGTGACCTGATCGACGAGGGTCATGGCGCGATTGATCTGCGCGACACCGCCGGACTGCTCGATCGATGCGGCGGTGACTTCGCGCACGAGATCGGCGGTCTTACGGATGGTGGGCACGAGATCGGTAAGGAGGCGTCCCGAGCGCTGCGCGACGTCGACGCTGGAGGAGGCCAGCTCGCCGATGTCTTTCGCCGCGGTCTGGCTGCGCTCGGCGAGTTTGCGCACCTCGGTGGCGACGACAGCGAAGCCACGGCCATGTTCGCCGGCGCGGGCCGCTTCGATGGCGGCGTTCAGGGCCAGAAGGTTGGTCTGGTAGGCGATCTCTTCGATGATGGAGATCTTCTGGGCGATCTTCGTCATGGCGTCGACCGATTGCTTCACGGCCTGGGCGCTCTCCTCGACGTCGTTGGTTCCCTTGACGGCCATCGTTTCCATCTGGCCGCTGTTCTCGGCGTTCTGGGTGATGGAGGCGCTCATTTCCTGCAGGCTCGAGGTCGTCTCTTCCACCGAGGAGGCCTGCTCGCTGGTTCCCTGCGAGAGCGACTGCGCGCTGGCGGAGATCTGCGAGGAAGCGACGGTGAGCGAGGATGCACCGCTGCGGACCTCGCCGATGATCTCGGTCAAGCGCTCGATCATGTTCGCGAGAGCCGCGCCGAGGGTGTCGCGTTGCGAGCGCGGCGTAACGCGGACGCGCAGGTCGCCCGAGGCGATCCCGGTCGCGGCGGCGACCATCTCGTTGTTCGAGTCGATCATCTTCTTCATGGCGGCCATGAGCAGCCCGGTCTCGTCCTTGCCGCGTGCTTCAATCTCGAAGTCCGACTGTCCCTCGGCGAGCTTCTCGGCGATGTCGACCACCTTGAGGATCGGCTGCGCGATGCTCCGGGTCACCGCAACGGTCATCACCGAAACGAGGATGATTCCGCTGAGCACGACGATCCACATGGTGCCGCGGGTCCGGGTCTCGGCATCGAGAACAACCTTCTCTTTGGAGTTCATGCGCTCGATGTTCTTGTTGGCGTACTCCTCGAGGGCAGTATCCATCCGGCGGATGTCGTCCTTGAACGGCGTCATCGCCGCGTTCGCGGCCGCGGCAGACTTGATGCTCTTATCGGAAATCTGCTGCTTCACCGACTGGAACCCGATCGTGTAGGTAGACAGATCGGCGCGGAGAACGCGCAGCATCTCCTTGTCCTCCGGAAGGGTAACGGTCTGCTCGAGCGTGTTGAGATTCTCGACCAGGTCGGCGTGCTCCTTGTTCCATTTGTCCGAGTAGTCGGACTCTTTCTGCTGATCGCCGATATTGAGAAACGTGTCCTTCTCATAGCGCCTCAGCCCCAGACCGTTTGCCTGCGCCTGTGACGCCTGCTCCATCAGCTTGGCGTCGTGATGCAGGATTGAGTACGTCGTTTGTACCGTCTGCGAAAGCCCCCAGAAGCCGGCCAGGGCGACCACCGCCATCAGAAGGATGCTCATTCCGAACGCAACTGCCAGTCGTTTCCCGATTTTCCAGTTGTTGAACATGACTTCTCCTATTCGTGCTCGCAATGAGCGGTTGTTGATTAAAGTTTGTAGTGGACGGTGAGTGCGAAGGCCATGGCGATCGGTGCGCCGTTGCTCTCGGCGGGAGAGAATTGCCAATGTCGCAGCGCCTCGAGTGCGACAAACGACAACGTCGGCGCGGGAAGCGGCCGGACGATATGCGGCAGGGTTGGCTGGCCGTTCTTATCGATGATGATCTGCACCACGAGATCGCCGGCGATTCCAAACCGCGACGCACCGGCCGGAAACTTCGGCAGTACCTGCTTGACGACGCGCGCGGGAATGACCTTTCCGCGAGTCGTTGGCTCCGCAATGGAAAATGGGTGCCGCTTGAGAAACTCGCCGGGGGCGCCGAAGGAGGAAAGATCGCTCTTTGCCGCGGCCGGCGAGATTTCCTGGGCGATATACCAATACCAGAGCGCGTCGTCGACCTTTCCGAGCCCGGCGCTTGCCAGCGCTTTGTACATCAGCACGGTGGCGAGTATTTCATCATCAGCCCCGCCGGAACCGAGCTGTTCCACCATATCGGAGAGGATATGGTCGATGGTCTTCAGCGAGTTGGCGTAATTGCCCGCGCGAAGGGTGGCCGCGCTCTGGTTTACGTCACCTCGCCATTTGTCGGCGGACAATGCCGCGGCAGAGGCTGTGCCGATGCATCCGAAAAAGAGCAGCGACACTGCAAATACACTTAATAACGGTTTCGAGTTACTGAACATGTGCATCTCCTGTTGTTTTGGATGGACCAGAGAGGTCACAGCAGGTACTTCACTGTGATCCGTTTTCGTTTGCGGGCCCGGCGTGGCATGACCATCCCGAGAAGGCGATTGAGAAATGTCTTCAATGAGAAGGTCACGATTGACTCCCTGTGTGAGCATCGGCGGCGCGGCGGATGATTCCCTGGACGTCGAGGATCAGCGCCACGCGGCCGTTTCCGAGGATTGAGGATCCGGCCACTCCCGGGACCTGGCGCAGGAAGCGGCCCATCGGTTTCATGACCACCTGGCTGCTGCCGAAGAGTTTGTCGACGACGAGTCCGGCGCGGCCGTGCTCGTGCTCGACGACGACGACGTTCTCGCGCTCGTCGGCGCCGGCCTCGAGGCCGAAGATGCTCTGGATGCGCAGGAAGGGGAGAGGCGTGCCCCGTAGATCGATCACGCCGGCAGAGGGACGGCTCCCGTTCTCCGGCATCTCCGTGCATTCGACGATCGTGTCGATGGGGATGACGTAGGTTTCATCGCCGACGCCGACCGCGAAGCCGTCGATGACGGCGACGGTCAGCGGCAGACGGATGTCGATGGTCGTCCCGGCGCCCGGCTGCGAGTCGATGGTCAGCGTCCCGCGCAGCGATTCGACGTTGCGCCGCACGACATCCATCCCGACGCCGCGGCCGGAGAGGTCGGTGACTTCGGCCGCGGTGGAGAAACCGGGACGAAGGGTCATGTTCCAGAGCTCCTGGCGCGTGAGCCGCTCGGGATCGAATCCGAGGACTCGGGCGCGTTCGGCGATGCCGGCTTCGTTGAGGCCGGCGCCGTCGTCGGAGAGGCGGAAGGTGATGCCACCCGACTGATGCAGGGCGGTGATACGGATCGTGCCGGCCACGTTCTTGCCGCGGGCGATGCGCATCCGCGGCTCCTCGAGGCCGTGGTCGATGGCGTTGCGGATCATGTGCGTGATCGGATCTTTCAAGTGCTCGATCACGGTGGTATCGACTTCGACGTCCTCCCCTTCCAGCACGAGCATGGCCCGCTTCCCCTGTGAGGCGGCCAGATCGCGTACGACGCGGTGAAAGTGGCGGAGGGATGGGCCGACCGGCACGAGGCGCACGTTCATGATGGCCTCCTGCAGGTCGAAGCTGAGACGGTCGAGCTCGCGGACGGCATCGAGCGTTTTCTCGTCGCGGCTGGTTTCTTCCACGAGCTGCCGGACGTTGCCGCGCACGGTGGCGATCTCGCCGGCAAGGTCGAGCATGCGGTCGAGCTTGTCGATGCCGACGCGGAGCGAGCGCGCCGGGCGGGCAAAGGACGGCCGCTGCTGCGTGCCCGCGTCTTTGCCGGCGCCGAGCTGATTGCCGGTAACCGTGCTTCCGGCCCAGGCGGCGAGGAGGAGCAGCAATTCCTCCTGCGGCTGCGTCAGCGCTCCGTTGCCGTTGACCGAGCGGATGGCGATGTCGCGAACTGCGTCGATCGCTTCGAGAAGCTGGCTCACGCCCGCCGCATTGGTGTCGATGCGCCCTTCGCGCATCCCATCCAACAGCTCCTCCATGACGTGAACGAACTGGGTGAGATCGTCGTACTGCAGGCAGCCGGCGTTCCCTTTCACGGTATGGATGCCGCGAAAAATCTCCTGCAGCAGCGCCTCGTCGTCGGGAGTCTGTTCGAGACGAAGAAGCAACTGCTCGACCTCGTCGAGGACATCGTCGGTTTCGGCGACGAATGCGTCGATGAGCTGCTGGCGATCGTTGTCGTCAAGGGTAAGGGTGCTCATCGTCAGATTTCCTTGCTGTCAGCGCAGCCGTTGCCGGTGTGAAAGAGGAGCTTCCGGCCGTGCTGGCCGCCGGTTTGTTCGGCGTTGATGGGGATGGCGTGCTTTTCCAGGGCCTGGCGGGCCACGGCCACGTTCTGATCGCCGATCGACAGGCGCGTCGTGACGGCGTTGCCGAGGAGCGATGCGCCTCCGACGAGCTTCGCCACGAGCCGCGCCTTCTTCGCACCGGCCGAGACCATTTCGACGATCAGCCGCTCGATGGCGATGTTGCCGTAGCGAAGGTCGGCGTGGCCGCGCACCGGATCGCTCGGCAGCAGGTAGTGATTGATGCCGGCCAGCGATGCATCCGCATCCCAAAGACAGACAGCCACGCACGAGCCGAGGATCGTGGAGACCAGGATCGGCTGGCTGGCCGTGAAGAGCTGGCCGGGATAGAGATAGACGGTCCGCAGTTTCTGGAATACGTCCATCGCCGGTGTGTGATCGAATGAATTGAGGGCTGTCATCAGTGCACCGCGAGGACCGTCGCTTCGTGGAGGTTGGCGCAGTAGAGAGCGGTTGAGGCATGGATGCCCAGCAGCTCGAACAGCTCGTGATCGACCGGCTGCAAGGCCTGTTTGTGCTCGAGCAGGCGGAACACGAGGATGGCGCCCGTGACGCGGTCGCCGATCCGGAGCGGCACGCAGGCGGTCAGCTTGTCTTCGCCGCCGGCCACGTGATCGTTGACGAAGACTTCGCCGCTGAGCAGCCGGCTGCCGACCGGACCGCTGCCAGCTTTGAAGTTTTTCAGGCGCGAGTTCTCCACGCCAAACGATGAGGCCAGCCGGAACTCGTCCGCCTCCTCGTGAAATTCAAAGATCGCCACCTCCTCGGAGCCGATGAGGTTGACCACGATCTCCTGGATGGTGCTCAGCACCGCATCCCGCTCCACGCTGGCGTGCAGTTGGTAGGAGGCGACGTAGAGATTGGAGAGGTTGCTGCTGTGGACCTCGATCTGGTGGTACTGCGCGGCGTACGTTTCGTTTTCGTGTTCGACGTCGTCGAAGCGCGCCCGAAGCCGATCCAGCTCCAGCGTGGCCACTTCGCAGTCGTGACGTGCTTTCTCCAGTTGCATGAGCGTTTCCATGCGCTTGGCTTCGAAGGTCTCCGCGGCCCGGCGCAGCTCTTCTTTCTGCTGCAGGACGACGCGCGCTTCGATGATCTCCAGCTCCAGCCGGCGTTTGTCGCTCTCGAGCGCGGTGGCCATGGCCCGGAGCTTTTCGTTCTCGCGGAGCAGGCCCTGCGTGTACTGATGCAGTTCTTCCTGAACGACGGTGATGTAGGCGCGGTTCTTCTCCTCGGCGCTCACTGGCACGCTCCGTCGTCGAGGAAATTGCGGACTTTGGCCAGCAGCTCGATGGCGTTGATCGGCTTGGTGACGTAGTCGGTACAGCCGTTCGCCCAGCCTGCTTCCACGTTGGCCGCTTCGCCGCGGGTGGTGACCATGATGATGGGGATCGACTTGGTCTCTTCGGCGCCGCGGATCAGGCGGCAGGCTTCGAAGCCGCCCATCTTCGGCATGATCACGTCGAGAAGGATCAGATCGGGGAGATGCTCCGCTGCCTTCCGCACGCCTTCCTCGCCATTCGTCGCCGTGACGAGATCGTAGGGACCGTTTCTGAGAATGAACTTCTCCATCATGAGGATCGTGGACGAGTCATCGACGAGAAGAATCTTTTTTCGGCTCATGCTCCTGGCTCCTGTCTAACTTTTGTGAAAGGTTCGCTGTGGATGGTTGGAACGCCCGTTGGCGTGTCGACGCTAAGCGGCGCGGAAGGCCGTGCGAAGTAGTAGCCCTGCACGAGATCGATGCCCAGAGACGTGACGGTCTCGAAATCGGCGATCGTCTCGATGCCTTCGGCGATGACGCGCCCGCCGAGGCGTGAGGCCAACAGGACGATGGACTCGATGGCGGCCCGGGAAGAGGCTTTCCCGCTGCAGTCGGTGACGAAGTAGCGGTCGATCTTGAAGAGCTCGGGCCGGACTTCGACCAGCATGCGGTGGCTGGAGTAGCCGATGCCGATGTCGTCGAGGGCGATGCGCACTCCCATGGCCCGCAGCTCGTAAAGCGCATCGAAGAAAGCCCGTTCGTCCCAGAACTTCTGCTGCTCGACGATCTCGAGGATCACCCGCGAGACCGGCATGTCATGCGCGGTGCAGGTTTCGACGAGGAAGTCAGTGAATTGCGGGTCGCGCTCGAGCGTCGAGGCGTGGACGTTCACCGAGATGGCCGGCGATCCCGGAACGGTCGATCCGGACGCGATCGCACGGGCGATGCAGGCCCGGTCGACCTCGACCTCTTTCCCTTTGCGGCGTACGTACTCGAAGAGAACGTTGGCGCTCTCGACATTCGAGTCTTTCGGTCCGCGTGCGAGGGCCTCGAGGGCGAAGAGAATCGTCTCGTTCCCGGCGATCTCGTAGATCGGCTGGAAGAGGATCGACAGGCCGCCCGGCCCCAGGATGTCGTGAAGCAGCGTACGGCGCTTCATCACGCGTCTCCCATCAGCCGGTGAACGGCCTTGGCAATGTCCGGCAGCGGCGTCGGCTTTGCCAGGAAAGCCTCGGCGCCGAGAGCGCGGGCGCTGCGCTGAATCTCCGGCGCGGTGTGCGCCGTCAGGATGATCACCCGCGTGCCGCGGGAGTGATGCCGCACGAAGCGGAGGATCTCCAGGCCTTCGACGGCGTAGCTCCACGAAAGGCGAAGATCAGCGATGACGATGGCGTAGTGCGAGGTAGCGATCAGCGCTTCCGCTTCTTCCAGCTCGCGGGCGCAATCGACATGAAACCCTTCGCGGGTGAAGAACTTCTTGAGTGCGGAGAGAACCACCCGCTCGTCTTCGACGAGCAGCATCCGGGATCTTTGGATTGTTGTTCCGTGTGTCATGACCGCCGTCTATCGCAACGGCGGGACCATGCTCTGTGCCTGCCTCAGGATGGCGATAAGGGGCTTGATGTAAAGGGGTTAGCCAGGAGTGGTTGTAATTGGAACCGGATCGTATTTCGAATTTTCAAACACGCTTTTCGAATCTTTGCGCAAGGAAGACACCGTCAGTGGTGGTGCCCGCTGGAAGGGCTGATCTGGCGCAGACACTCTGTCCGACCTACGTATACTCGCGCCCCATGTGTGGCATCAACGCGGTCTTTGCTTATCGCGACACCGCTCCCACGGTCGATCGCGATGAGGTGATCGCCACGCGGGAGTGCATGCACAGCCGCGGCCCCGATGCCGGCGACGCATGGTTCTCGGACGATGGCCGCGTCGGGCTCGGACACCGGCGGCTCTCCATCATCGATCTCTCGCCCGGCGGCGCCCAGCCGAAGCACTTCGGGCCGCTGACCATCACCTTCAACGGCGAGATCTACAACTACCGCGAGCTGCGCGCGCAACTCGAAGCGCGCGGACGCCGCTTCACATCGCAGTCCGACACCGAGGTACTGCTGCAGCTCTACGACGAAAGACAGGAGCGAATGCTCAGCGATCTGCGCGGCATGTTCGCCTTCGCGCTCTGGGACGGCGCACGGCGCCGGATGCTGCTGGCCCGCGATCCGTACGGTATCAAGCCGCTCTACTACGCCAACGACGGAGCGACCCTGCGCATGGCCTCGCAGGTGCGCGCGCTGGCGGCGGGTGGCAACGTATCGAAACAGTTCGATCCCGCCGGAGCCGCCGGCTTCTTTCTGCGCGGCACCGTGCCGGAACCGTTCACGATGTATCGCGCCATCCGGTCGCTGCCGGCGGGCTCCTACGCCTACGTCGATGCGGACGGCGTCGCCGAGCCGGTCCAATATTTCTCGATCGCCGCGACGCTGCGCGATGCCGTCGAGAACGCGGGTACCTTCACCGAAGAACAACGGAGAGACATCGTCCACGACGCCGTCCTCGAATCGGTGCGCTATCACATGGTGGCCGACGTTCCGGTGGGCGCCTTTCTCTCCGCCGGCATCGACTCCACCGCCGTCGTCGCCCTGGCCCGCGAGAGCGGCGCGAGCGACCTGCAGACGATGACGCTCCGCTTCGAGGAGTATCGCGGGCGCGTCAACGACGAGGCCCCGCTGGCGGCGCTGGTGGCCCGGCAGTACGGCGTCCGCCATGAAATTCAGGAGTTGTCGTTGTCCGCCTTCCGCGCCGAGCTGCCGCGGATCTTCGCGGCGATGGATCAGCCGAGCGTCGATGGCCTCAACAGCTATTTCATCAGCAAGGCCGCGCACGACCTCGGCCTGAAAGTGGCCATGTCCGGCACGGGCGGCGACGAGCTGTTCGGCGGCTATACGTCGTTCCGAGACATCCCCCGCTGGATGCCGGTGACGTCGGTGCTTGCACGCGTCCCCGGCCTCGGCGGCGCGGTGCATCGCGTCAATGACGCCTTGGCCCGACGCAGCCGCCACATCAGCCCGAAGATGGGCGAGATCGTCCGCTACGGCGGCAGCTACGCCGGCGCCTACCTGGTCAAGCGCGGCCGCTTCCTCTCCTCGGAGCTCCCCGCACTCCTCGGCGACGAGATCGCCGCCGAGGGGCTGGCCCGGCTGGACATGCTGACGATCATCGAGCGCACCGTCACCCCCGATCCCGGCAACCCCTTCGCACGCGTGGCCGCGCTGGAGTCGTCGCTCTACCTCCGCAATCAACTCCTGCGCGACATGGATTGGGCCTCGATGGCGCATTCGCTCGAAGTCCGCGTCCCGCTCGTCGACGCCCACCTCCTGCGGAAGATCGCCCCGGTCCTCGTCACCCGCCGCCAACGCGGCAAACAGCTCCTCGCCGCCGCGCCGCGTCCCCCGCTCCCCCCCGAGGTCCGCCAGCGCCGCAAAACCGGATTCACGCTCCCGATCAAAGAGTGGCTCTCCCAGGAACCCTCCGGCCGCGTCGAGTTCGGCAAACGGAGCTGGGCACGCAAGGTGTATGAGGTGATGTTCGCGGAGGAGCGGGGGTATTGGTAGCAGTCAACTTCGAAGGCAATGTTGAACCGTAAAACCTCAGTTGGAGCGCGATTCATGCGGTCGTGGGAAGGTTGACTCGACGGAGCCGCCAAGGTGAGGAAACGTCGAGTTCGTTTGTTTCCAGTAGTTTCTGCAAGTGAGCCACAGTTGAAGTCGTAAGGCTACGCACGCGATCAAGAAGCACTTCGAACTGGTCCTTCCAGTGGCGTGTCAGACCGAGCCGCAGAACCTTGTTGCGTCCACGACTGCCGAGAAGAACACCCACCACGAACACCTTCGAGCGGATCGTGCTGAGGGTCAGGGTCATGTCGCGAAGAACGACGCGCTTGAAATCCGAGACGAGGTTGAACAGGAAGCAATTCAGACGGAACACGGCCTCGGTTCCGTTGAAGGTTTGCAGACAGAATCCGTCGCCGTTGAAGTCGTACTTGAGCTCTTTGATGCGGTTCTCGCAGTCACCTCGCCCGTTGTAGAAACGCCACACTTCGACAGCCGGGATCGAAAGCGTGGTCACGATGGCGTGGTACTCCCAGTCGACGATCTCGAACAGAACGCCCTTGACCTGGCGACGGATCTCTTTGCGAATCACGACCACTCGTCGTGGCGCTTTCCAGTAGTCGGGGTGGTACATCCCCTCACTGACCTCAAGCCCTGGCTCAACGCAGATCCATTCGGGCAGAGCGGCCGACCATCGCTGGACCGGTTTGCTCATCTTCATGGCGATCGCATAGGGCGTTTTGTGAGACTCGAGGGTGTCGAAAATCTCGGTTGAACAGAACCCCGAGTCGGCGCGCAGGGCACGAATGGAAAAGCCTTCCGGCAAGCAGCCGACGATCTCGAGATAGAACTCCTTGGCTCCCCGCAAGGTCGATGCGTTGCCGCTCCGAAGCCAGCTATGAAGGATGCACTTCGACTCGGCCAACATGGCCAGCAGAGGATGATGCGACCGACGACCACGACGAGAGGGGTTGTATCCTCGCTCCGCTCCCTCCTGCTCTCCACATCGCGTGAACACTGTCGAGTCCAGGTCCAGCACGTCGTCGGTTCGGTGGCTGAGCAGTCGTTGAGTCACCAGCGTCTGCAAAGTTTTTTGCAGATGCTCCGACTGGCTTTGAACGAACCCGCCGAAGTAGCGCGTCAACGTCATCGGATCGCCGAGCCGCTTGGCCCCAAGCATCGTGCTCATCACCGGATCCGCAGCGATGCGGCCCGCGTGCGAGAAGCGGCTGCCTCCAGTCAGAACCGTCGCCATGAACTGCATCGTCAAGTCCACCACGCCAATCTGATTCGGCGAGGTCCGCCCATCAGGAAGGCCCTGTTTCAGATACTCCCGCACTCCCAACCGATCGAAATACTGGAACATCGGCACCAGACCACCCCAGCCACTCACCGGCTTATCCGTGTACTCGATCGCCACCTCTCGCTCCCCGTTTCTGCTATCGTTTCCTCGCATCGTTCTGTCCCTCCTCAGTTGCTTCCTTTTTTCGCAGAAAGCAATGTAGCTGAAGGAGTTCCGAACGGTGCTTTTCATTTCTCAGCGTTCATCTGAGGTTTTACGGTTGAATGTTCAATGTTGAATGTTCAATGTTGAATGGAACTGCAGCTGGCAGGTGGGAGCCGCGGAGATCACTGAGGATCTTCTCTCCGCGTCTCCGCGTCTCCGCGTGAACAACTCACGGCGCCCGCATCACGCTCTTGCAGTCGATCGTCCCCTGAAGATGAACGCCAGCCGCGGTAGTGGCGTCGAAGTTCACGATCGCTGTTGCGCCCTTGTCGTGAACGGTGACCGTCCCGCTGCCGCTCTTCTTCTCCGTCTCCACCTTGTACTCGGCCACGCGTGCGGAAATTCTCCCGAACGCAACATTGAGGAAGAAGTCGTGCGTCCCCGCGGCCGCCGCCTTGCCGTCCGGCACGATGAGCTGCAGGCTGTTCAACACCTTGGGATTGTTCTCCTTCACCAGCGAGTACTGATTCCCCCACGAGCTCTTCCCCGTGAAACCCGCCGAACAACCGCCGCGGTCGGTGGTCCCGTCATACGTCCCGGCGTTCGGTCCCCCGGTGATGACGACATGGATCGTTTCCTTCGGCTCCGCCGCGTAGAGGGCGGGAGTGAGGATGAGAAGCACAGCCAGACTACGAAGCAGACGATTCAAGGGAAAGCCTCCTGTTTTTGCGGCTTCGCCGCGTTGTCGATTGTCGGTTGCGGCGTTTGCCGCGGCCAATTTTGGTGGGTATTGTAACGGGGGCGACCACGAGCGGAGCGCTGGCGTCTCGCCGGCTGGCCGGGCGCGCGTCCCGCCGCCCGAGGTTACCAGTGAATGTTGGAGGTCTTGCCATGTCGGGGGCGAGACGCCAGCGCTCCTACCGCGAACGGCTTACGCTGCCGGATAGCTCATTCCGAAGCCCAGCCATGCGTAGGACCTCGATATCACATGCGATAGGGTTCAAGATCAGAACCGACCACCTCAGGATCAGAACCGATGGGGTCAAGGTCAGGATCGACCCACCTCAAGATCACAACCGATGGGGGTCAAGATCAGGATCGACCCACCTCAAGATCAGGATCGATGGGGGTCAAGATCAGGACCGACCCACCTCAAGATCAGGATCGATGGGGGTCAAGGTCAGGAACGACCCACTTCAAGATCAGGATCGATGGGGGTCAAGATCAGGACTGACCCACCTCAAGATCAGGATCGATGGGGGTCAAGGTCAGGAGTGTCACCTAAAACTGACACAGAGGCTGGAGCAGTGAGCCTCCGCCGGCGAAGCCGGCGTAAGAACCGTAGCCCCCGTCTTCAGGCGGGGGAAACGGCGATCCCCTCCCATTTCGCGATCCCGCTTGAGCGGGCGAAAGAGAGCCGTCCGAACGATTCTATCGCCCGTAGAAGCAGGCTACCAACGTTTGATCCGCATCATCCCCCACGGAACAATCGCGCACGAACCTCTTCCCAGTGGATGGTCTGAACGGCGCCCGATTCGATTTCCTGCCAGCGACGCTCGGCCTCAACGGACCAAAGCTCCTCCACCTCGGGATCAGGCGGCGGTTCCAGGCTTTCGATCATTCGCATCTTCACCTCTGCCGGGGGTACGACTAACCAAAATTGGCAACAACAGATCAGAATAATGTTCTGTCAAAACAGAAAATCATTCCGTCGGAACGGATTTCCCTTCCGATGGAACGTGCGGATGCTCTCGCGGAACCCAAATTTCGTTCTGCAGGATCGATTTTTGTTTCCGCCGGAGCCGCTGCGCGGTCCGCGAGAACCAAAATTCGATCTGTCAGAACATTATCCTGATCTGTTAGAACATTATCCTGATCTGTTAGAACAGTATGCTGATCTGACAGAACAGTATGCTGATCTGCTGGAACGGTACGCCGATCTGCCAGAACAGTATGCCGATCTGCCAGAACACATTTTCTTCTGACAGAAGGCTGGGCCGCAGTCTCCACCGGATCCTCCAGCGCCCGCATTGCAAACTCCGGCAGCTCGATCGGAATGGTCCCGCTGGCTCAAAGCCTTCGCGGCATGCGTGGTGAAGGAGGCGGTGCGCGTCATGATTGCCTCTCATTCGTCTAGCACACTCCAGTGTGTAGCCACTCAGCCCCACGTCAGTGTGCAATGAGACACATGTCAAGGTCGCGACGTTCCGCCTAGAACATCTTTGGCGAGCATCTCAAAGAGCTGCGCCCGTCAGAGGGCTGTCTCAGGAAGCGCTCACGGAGAAGGCCGGCCTGCACCGAGACTACGTCGGACATCTGGAACGCGCCGAGAAAACGGCGAGTCTCGATGTATTGGTGAGGCGGCGGCACTCGATGCATCTTTATCAGAGTTGCTAGACCATTTCGACTTGCCGACCATTCGATCACTAGCTGCCAACTTCTCAGGCCGCCGCAGACCTCACGCCTGAGTGCTTAAACAACAATCAAGTTCGCGCGTATCGATAGGACTTCTTCACATGTTGTGACAGGTATTGACCGGGCGAACCAGCAGCTAGAAATTCAGCGAATACTGTTTCGGGCACATCGTAGTACTCGTAAACAGTTCCATTCTTAAATTCAACCGCCAGCGTCATAGACTGCCGATCGTAACCGACTCTTTCGATAGTCGACGATGTCACTGACTGAAACTCCATTATGGCTCCTTCGGCTCCTTCTCGGCGTTCGGACTCGCGTTCTGTCGGCGCCATGCCGTCGCCACTTGGACATAGTCCTCCGGGCTCCGCACCTGATTCCATCCGCCAGGCGACTCATACTCCCCGTTGACTTCAGGCACGACCGCTTTCGGATCGCGGCTATCAGGAAGCCGGTCCGACGGCGGCGGTTCTATTATCGTCCGCATCGGAAGATTCACCGCCTCACCCACCACAATCGCCTCGCCCACGCGAAGGATGGGCAGCATCGAGAATAGGCCATCCAGATTATCCGACGCTGCACTAGTTATGTGCCCACGATCCGCTTCATTACTAAGCCTCATTGCGACCATAGTGCCGCACTGTGAGAGAATTGTTGGATCGATTTCGGCGGGTCGCTGGCTTACAATCATCACGCCTATTCCGTACTTGCGACCCTCTTTAGCAATCCTGCGTACGGCATCTGCCGCTGTCGTCGAGTCCTTGCTAAGATAAGCATGCGCCTCCTCCAGTACAAGCAGGAGCGGGCGCTCACGGCCGCCCTCGGCAAGATTTCTGGACCAAAAGACCGCGTCGAATAGAACGCGCAGCACTGATCCCACGATCTGATTGATGATGGAGATCGGAATACCAGAAAGATCTAGAATCGAAATCGGCGTGTCGCCGCCGATCCAGCCCCTCAATAGCGTATCAAGATCGCTCTTTGTTTCACCTTCTAGGGCGGGATGCCACGGCCCTGGATGGAACAAGAATGAGAGGCGCGGATCTCGAAGCTTCGCGCCCAAGGTATTCACCTGACGGCGTATGTTTAGCGGCGCGTCGCCATATCTAACTTTCTCCGGATCACCCCGCACATCTTTTATGGTTCGGTAACGAGGCGGAGTTGCCGTATCCGCGTCGCCAACGAGAGGCGTTTGCTCCTGCAGTTCATAAGCCGGACTCCAATCAGCACGCGGCCTCGACTGATCTTCCACGTACGTCGCGAATTCACGCTTATAAAGTTCGAACCATACTTTGTGAATGCTAAATGGCACCGGCGAGTCGACGGTTACAGTCTCAGGCCGGATACCCTCGCGAGGCTGTCGGCGGAGCGATGCAAGCTTCATGTCCACGATCAGATCCATAACAGCCGAACGACCAGGATCGTCCATCGTTCCGAAAGCCAAGGGCAACAGTTCGTCGAACGTTAATGCCCAATATGGAATATGCAAGGGCTGTTCGTTGCCTCGTGGGGACGTGCGGAAAACGGTAGCGCGATCCCGAAGCGCCGCTGAATACTCGCCGTGGATATCAATAAGCAGCACACGAGCTGATGGGTACCGTTCTCGGTCGGACAGCTTGCGAAGAAGGGCTGCGACAGTTGTTGACTTGCCTGAGCCTGTAGCGCCGACGACGGCGCTGTGACGGCTGACAAGGCGATTCACATCGACAAGGGCAGGGATCGATTCGGCACTAGCTACCCATCCCAACTGAAGGTACTCAGGCGAGTCTGGATGGCCATAGATTGCTCGCAGATCGTCCTCGGTGACGAGGTGGACGTCGTCTCCAATCGTCGGGTATTGCGATATGCCGCGCATGAATCGACCGCGACGATCACCTTCGCCCACGAGTTGTGCAGTCATCCATCGATTGCCAGAGGGGTGATCTGCAGCCAATTTTTCAGGTACTGCGCCTGCACCCACCTGAGAAACAACGCCGAATAGACTGACGTATCCAAGCGGCACACGAATGAAACTTCCGACTTGCCCTATGCGATAGCCATAGCCATCTACAAAACTCAAGCCCGAAACCGTATTGTCATTCAACTTAACGCTGATAGTAGATCCGCGAACATCCTGTACGGTCCCAATGACCGTAGCTTCAGACGCTTGCGACATGAGCCTTACCTACAACTTCGTCAACTACAAAAGTGCCGAAGCCGCGGAAATCGCCGATATCGATTGTTGTACCACTTGGCCAGACGACATCTCGGCCGCGAATAACACCACCATCTGGCGCAATAACAATGAGGTTGGGCCGAGAAAGTGCTATCGAACGCACCAGCTGACAGCTCGCCATCGGCAAAAACATTAGCGCGTGACAGACACTACCGGCGTTCGCAGAAAGCCCGGACGTGATGTCTTCGTTGAGATGTAAATCACCGAACGAATATCCACACGTTATGAGCATGCCGCGATCCTTAACGAAGTTCCTTAGGCGGTCTCGCATGGCGAGATACGGAAGACGTCGGCTTTCCGCGTACTTCAGGTGCGAGGGAAATATGAGAGGAATGGACTTACCATCGCGAGAGCGAACTATCCCACCCCCGTCCGCTAGCCGCCAATTAATAGAGCCGTGGACCTTCCAGAGCCGAGTCCAACGTTCGGGCAGTCGGTCGAGGTCCATGGCAGAGACGTCGAAGAATGGCTTGTGCGCTCCGATAAAACCATCAAAGAAAGGCGCACGCACGCGTTCGAGTGCTTCCTCAAGCAGAAGATCATAGTTCGTCGTAAAGATTTCGACGGGATGATGACGGTCGATTTCACGAACCCATCTCGCGAACGCACCATACGAGCTGTCGCCCTCGGGAAGCTCCCGGTTTACGATTTGCTCGACTCCCCGGCTTATTGCCTCATCGAGGGCATCGAGATCGTCCGCGCCAAGGCCACGCGGCTTGCTCTTACCTGCTATCTCGCGAAGAGTGCGAACCCGGCTCAGCAGTTTTTCGACATTGGGAAAGGGTTCACCGTCCTCTGCGTATTGAGCCTCTAAGAGTTTGAGGGCTGCCGCAAGCGGTGTCTTACGTAGTCCGTCACAAATCGTCACGGAAAGCGCGTCGATTGCAGGAATGAGAGCTCCTCCTGCAGGATCCTGAACTGAGCAGGCGCAGCCAGCACCTAGCAAGAACCCTATTTTCGAATCACGATGACTCAGTGCTTGCGTAAGGGTGCGGAGCTGAGTTGAAGGGTCGATTTCGTCAGACACTTTGGGGCCTAGTTATGTAATTGTAGCAGGTTCGCAGTAGCCGCCAACACAAAAGGGCGGCCGAAGCCGCCCTTCGATGAGCTCATTGACCTCGGATTACGAACACCCACTCGTACTCCCACAATTCAAACACTTGTAGCAGGCACCGTTGCGAACCATGATCGACCCGCAATCCGAGCACGACGGCGCATCCTGCTGATACCGAAACGTGGCCGTGTTCCGCGAGTTCGGCCCGTCCGCATCTTTCGGCGCGGCGATGATGGGCGACGTACCGAGCGAGGTGACAAAGGAGGCATCGTCCTTCGACAAAGGGGCGATGTTGGGGACCGGCTTAGCAATCACGGGCGCGGCCTCCTCGCGGAGGATGACGCCGGCGTTGCTCTGGCTCTCGCGGTCGAGGAACTTGGTGGCCAGCCACTTGAAAATGTAGTCCATGATCGATTTGGTCATGGGGATTTCGGGGTTCTTCGTGAACCCGCTTGGCTCGAATCTCGTGTGAGTGAATTTGTCGACCAGGAAGTTCAGGGGGACTCCGTGCTGGAGGGCCAGCGAGGTCATGGTGGCGAAGCTGTCCATGAGACCGGAGATCGTTGAGCCTTCTTTGGCCATGGTGATGAAGATCTCGCCGGGTGTGCCGTCTTCGTACTTGCCGACGGTGATGTAGCCCTCGTGGCCGCTGATGGAGAACTTGTGGGTGATCGACTCGCGCTCGTCGGGGAGCTTGCGGCGGACGGCGGTTGGGGTCACGCCGAGGTCGGTGAGCTTCTCCTTGTCCTTGCCGGTGGAGAGGGGCTGCGAGCGCTTGCAGCCGTCGCGGTAGACGGCTACGGCCTTGAGGCCGAGCTTCCACGCTTCGGTATAGGCCATCTCGATCTCGTCGACCGTCGCCGCCGCGGGCATGTTGATGGTCTTGGAGATGGCGCCGCTGATGAAGGGCTGGACGGCGCCCATCATCTTCAGGTGCCCCATGTAGTGGATGGAGCGGGTGCCGTTTGTCGCTTTGAAGGCACAGTCGAAGACGGTCAAGTGGGCGTCGAGGATGTGCGGGGCGCCCTCGATGGTGTCGTTCTCGTCGATATACTGGATGATCTCGTTGATCTGCTTGCCGTCGTAGCCGAGGCGCTTCAGGGCCGTGGGGACGGTCTGGTTGACGATCTTCAGCATGCCGCCGCCGACGAGCTTCTTGTACTTGACCAGGGCGATATCGGGCTCGATGCCGGTGGTGTCGCAGTCCATCATGAAGGCGATGGTGCCGGTGGGGGCCAGGACGGAGATCTGGGCGTTGCGGTAGCCGTGTTCCTGGCCGAGCGCGTACGCCTCGTCCCACACCTTGGCGGCGGCGTCGGCCAGATCGGCCGGCAGCGGGCGGGTGTTGATGCGGTAGGCGGCGCGGCGGTGCTTGTCGATCACGCGGAGGAAGGGCTCGCGGTTGACGGCGTAGCCTTCGAACGCCCCAATCTTCGAGGCGATGCGGGCCGACTGCGCGTACGACTCGCCCGAGAGGATCGAGGTGATGGCGGCGGCGTAGTCGCGGCCGTCTTCGCTGTCGTAGGCGATGCCGCGGGCCATGAGCAGCGCGCCGAGGTTGGCGTAACCGATGCCGAGGGGGCGAAAGGCGTGAGAGTTGTCTTCGATTTTCTTCGTCGGATAGGAGGCGAAGTCGACAAGGATCTCCTGGGCGGTGATGACGATTCGCAGCGCGGCGCGGTAGGCCTCGACGTCGAAGCCGCTGCTCTCGCTGTAGAAACGCATCAGGTTCAGCGAGGCCAGGTTGCAGGCCGAGTCGTCGAGGAACATGTACTCGGAGCAGGGGTTCGAGGCGTTGATGCGGGCGGTGTTCGGGCAGGGATGCCAGTCGTTGACGGTAGTGTCGAACTGCATGCCGGGATCGCCGCAGAGATGGGCCGACTCGGCCATCTTGTGCATCAGCTCGCGGGCTTTGTAGGTGTTCATGACCCGCTTCGGCTCGGTGACCGACCAGGTCTGCCAGTCGAGATCCTTCTCGTAGGCGTGCATGAAGTCGTCGGTGACGCGGACGGAGTGGTTGGCGTTCTGGAACTGGACGGAGTCATACGCGCCGCCGACGGCATTGAAGGCTCCGTCGTAGCCGGCATCGATCAGGGCCCAGGCCTTCTTCTCTTCCTTCTCCTTCGACTCGATGAAGTCGACGATGTCGGGATGGTCGGCGTTGATGATGACCATCTTTGCGGCGCGGCGGGTCTTGCCGCCGCTCTTGATGACGCCGGCGAAGCTGTCGTAGCCCTTCATGAAGGAGACCGGCCCGGAGGCGGTGCCGCCGCCGGCCAGGAGCTCTCTGGAGGAACGGATGCTGGAGAGATTCGATCCCGTGCCGCTGCCGTACTTGAAGAGCATCCCTTCGGTCTTGGCCAGGCCGAGGATGGAGTCCATGGTGTCGTTCACGGAGTTGATGAAGCACGCCGAGCACTGCGGGTGCGGCTCGATGCCGACGTTGAACCATACCGGCGAGTTGAAGGCGGCCATCTGGTAGAGAAGGATGTGCGTGAGCTCGTCGCGGAAGGTATCGCCGTCCTCCTCGGAGGCAAAGTAGCCGCCCTCACGGCCCCAGCCGGTGATGGTCCGGACGACGCGGCCGATGAGCTGGCGCACCGAGGTCTCGCGGTCGGGTGTACCGACGTGGCCGCGGAAGTACTTCGACACAACGACGTTCGTCGCCATCTGCGACCAGAACTTCGGCATCTCGACGTCTTTCTGCTCGAAAACGATGCCGCCGCTCTCGCTGGTGATGGCCGCGGAGCGCATTTCCCATTCGGTGGTGTCGTAAACATCGACGCCGGGCTTGGTGAAGAAGCGGCCGATCTCGATGCCGCCAGGTTTGGTTTCTTTTCTGCGGGGCGCTTTGCTGCTCGAGCGGGGGCGGATGCCGTTCGGGATCTCGATGGACGTCATGGCCTGTTCTCCTTGATTCGACGCAAAAGCGCCCCTACGCGGGGCGCTCCGGGTTAGTTGTGTAGTTTGCTAGCGAGCCAGCAAGCGTGCGCCGGACGGGCGTGCCTGAGGGACTGGTGTCTTGACTTTGACGGTGACCTGATACTCGCGAATCTGCAGTGAAACGGATCGCAGTGGACTCCGGGTGGCAAGACGGGAAACGTGTTTCAAATCCTTCATCAATCCTCCCCGCGCTCTCCAGTCATTTGTGGTGCCGAACAACGTACGCCGGGTGGAAACGGATGTCAAGTCTGTGGCCACAAGATGTTGTGGTCGTAATTGATGAAAACACAACAGAGAGCGTAAGTATTCGCGGAATCAGAGAGTTAGTCCACAGGATGTAGACGGGCTTTCGAATGGTTCTCCGCCACTATTCCGCCAGTTCTGCGCAGGTTATCCACAGGGTTTTACACAGTCTTTGGAGGTCAAATCCGCAGAAAACCAACGTCTTTTCCACATGTTTTGCACATGATTTTCGTGCAGATTTCGCGAGTTCTTTTTCCGCAGGATTTACGATGCGATTCCGAAGGAAATAGCAGACGCGGCCGGAAAAACTTTGGCTTGGGGGCTGAGGGGGCGTGAAGGCTGCGGAAAAGGGGCGATTCCTGATGATCGGGCGCTGGTTTTGGGTGCCATGCGAGGACTCCGATCGGCCATGCACAACGGTTGTGACACGTGGAACACTGCGGGTTCTCTCGCTTCGCGCGTTGTCGGTTATCGGTTGTCGGTTGGTCGAGCCCACGGGCCTGCTCGCTCAACCAACTGATAACCGACAACCGACAACGCGGCGAAGCCGCAGTCAGTACCCAGCCCCTGCGCCCCCGCCGCCGTAGGACTTGTCGGTGGGGCCGGAGGAGTCGGCGAGGTCGGGGCCGGTGTGCGGGTGCGACGCTGGGGCGCTGCCGTGCGGGGCGACGCTGATGATGCCGCCGATCTGCATCGCTTCTTCGTAGCCGCTGCTCTGCACGGGCATGACGACGAAGCCTCGCGTGGCGTTGCGCAGCGCGCGCCCGAGGGCGGCGGCGATGGCGGCGACGAGGAGGCCGGCGGCGATCAGCTTCGTTTCGTTAGGGAAATGAACGAGGTTGCGCAGCTCGATCACCGCGCAGGCGATCGTCAGAACGCCGGAAACGAGGAGAACGCGGTTGCGCCAGAGTACGCCGCAGGCGAGAAGCACGACCGCGGTCGCGCCGAGGATGACGGCCAGAGGAACATTCATCGGCGGCTCCGATCGGAAGATCGCCTGACCGACGTTGGCCAGGTAGCCGGTCACCGGCATCGCCAGCACGAGACCGGCGAAGAGGCCTTCGGTCGACGGCCGCTGCCAGACACGCTGCAGCGCGATGGTCGCGGCAATGGTCACGACGGAGGCAACGGCCATGGCCGGAAGGGGATCGTGATCCCATTTGAAGGCGACATAGGCGACGGCCAGGATGGCCGCGAATACGCCGAAGAATGTGTTGCGCATCCGCCAGCCCGAGAGAGCCGCGGCGGCGGCGAAGACGAGGAGGGCTTCGACCTTCCCCGAGCTGGGCAGCCCGAAGATGAAAGCGAAGGTGCCGCAGATCCAGAGGCCAGACTCGATGCCGGTGCGGAAGAAATGATTCTGCCGGATCAACCATTCGGCGATGCCGATCGCCGCTGCTGCCGTGAGCAAGCCCTTCGGCAGATGGAGAAGATAGAGAAAGCCGAACATCGCCGACGTGGCGATGATGGCGAGGACGGTGAAGACGATGCGCAACAGCAATCCGTTGTGCCGCCAGGGCGTCTCCGGCTTCGTGCCCGGCAGCAACTTATGCAAGGCCTCGGCGCGTTCGTCTGCAACGGATGGTCCCGGAAACCAGTCGTTCATGCCGCCCTCCGCATCCGCGCATGTGAAATGAAAAGGCCGAAGATGGCCGCGACCGTCGAGACGAGGAGATAGAGGGCGATGAGAACTTCCTCATGGATGGCATCACAGACGACGATATCGACGGCGATCGTTCCGTAGACCCAGGCATAGATGACAAATGTGGCTTCGCGCATGCGCCGGCCATAAAGCATCGAGGCGATGGCCAGAGCGATAGCGATCACGCACCCCATCAGCCGCGTCTCCTTGTGCACCGCCAGCGTCAGCGCGCCCCAGAAGGCTAGGTTGGCGGCGGCGTGATCGAAGAGAGAGCTGAACGTCGTGGTACTCCGCAAGGCGCGGTCGGCGACGCGCCAGGCGACGACGACGGCGGCGCAGACGAAGGCGCGGCCCGCGGTCGCAACCGGGGCCTCGAAGATGGCGTCGAAGGTTCGCCGCTCGATCCCAAGCCAGGCCGCGAACGATGCGACCGAGAGCGAGAGCACGAGGCGCGACTGGAAGAGGTACGCCGTCACCGCGTGCAGGAGGGCCAGAAAGAGAAAGTGGCGGGACCAGCTCGCGCCGAGGAGATGGTAGTGATACTCGATGTAACCGACGTCGGCGCTGGCGAGGAGCGCGCCCAGAAGAAGGACGTAGTCGTCGACGAGCGCCGCCTGGCGGGCCTTCTTGTAAAACGACCATGCATAGCAGGCGATCGCGGCGATGCCGATCGCCGCGGCGATGGCCAGCGGGCCGATGTCGTCGAGATGTTTGGAGATGTAGAGCCCGACGCCCCAGGAGATCAGCATCACACCAGCCCAGATCAGTAGGCGCAACTCGGGATAGATGCTGACGACGTCGCGGCGTTCGATGGCAATGAGACGGGCGGCGGCGGGGTCGCCAATCGCGGTGAGCTCAGGTTCTAGGGAAAGCACGGCTGATTGTAACTGCCTAGCTTCATCCTGACGTGGAGCGTAGCGACGCTGTCAGGATCTCCGGTCAGACCGCTCGGTAGTTGCCCATCGGCAAGGTCTGGCGGTCGCACCGGAGATCCTGACCGTGTCGCTGCGCAAGCTTCATCCTGACGTGGAGCGTAGCGAGGCTGTCAGGATCTCCGGTCAGGCCGCTCGGTCGTTGCCCATCGGCAAGGTCTGCGCGGTCGCACTGGAGATCCTGACCGTGTCGCTGCGGAAGCTTCATCCTGACGTGGAGCGTAGCGAGGCTGTCAGGATCTCCGGTCAGGCCGCTCGGTCGTTGCCCATCGGCAAGGTCTGCGCGGTCGCACTGGAGTCCGTTTGTTCATCCTGACGTGGAGCGCAGCGACACCGTCAGGATCTCCGGTCAGATCGCTCGGTAGTTGCCCATCGGTAAGGTCTGCGCGGTCGCACCGGAGATCCTGACCGTGTCGCTGCGCTCCACGTCAGGATGGGAGCAACCGTGATCCGTTTGCTTCGCCCGGCGCAGTGGCTGAAGAACGGGTTCGTGCTCGCGCCGCTGATCTTCTCGCGGTCGTTCACGTCGACGAACGCGGTTCTCCACTCCCTGGCCGCCTTCGCCATCTTCTGCGGCGCGGCATCGGCCGCCTACATCATCAACGACCTCTTCGACCTCGAGAGCGACCGCGCGCACCCGGTCAAGCGTCTGCGGCCGATCGCATCCAGTGAGATCTCGCCGCGTGCCGCCGTAACGATCGCTACGATCGCCATCCCCCTTCTGCTCATCGCCGCGTTCTTCGTGGCGCCGAAGTTTCTGCTGGCGGTAGCGCTCTACCTCGGGCTGACCACGTTCTACTCGATCCGGCTCAAGACGATGCCGATCGTCGACCTCTTCGCCATCGCCTGCGGATTCGTGCTGCGGGTGTGGGGTGGCGCCGTGGCAATCAACGTGGTGCTCTCGGTGTGGATGTTCATCACCACGCTGTCGCTGGCGCTCTACCTCGCCGCGACCAAGAGGCGCCAGGAGCTGCTGACGACGACGGCCGCGGGCGGGTTCCGGGCCGTGCTGCAGCACTACACGGTGGCGTTGATGGATTACTACTCCGGGATCGCCGTGGTGGCCACGTTCGTCTTCTACGGCCTGTACATCGTGACCGTGCGTCCCCAGCTCGCCGCGACGGTGCCGGTGGTGCTGTTCGGCGTCTTCCGCTACCGGTACCTCCTGGAAATCAATCACGACGAGTCGCCGACCGACCGGCTCGTGCGCGACCCCCAGATGATCGTCTGCGCGCTTCTGTGGGCGGCGATGGCGGTGCTCATGCTCTACTTCGAACCGTCGTGATCTCCCGTCCCCGCGCCGCGAACATCGTCTTCGCCGCGATCTTCGCGGCGTTCGCCTTCCTGCACCTCCACCGCATGGCCTCGATCTCGCCGACGTGGGATGAGGGGACGGACATCGAGATCATCCACTGCCTGGCTGCGACACACGATCCGTTCGCCTGCCTCGGCGACATCTCGCAGACGCGCCTCCCCTTCTACATCCACGCCGCGGTCCTGGCGATCACGCCACGAGTCGAGGCGCAGTACACCGTCAGCTTCGTCGCCAGCGCGCTCACGCTGCTCCTGCTGTACGCCTTCGCGCGGCGGGAGTTCGGCGTGGCTGTGGCGACGATGACGGCCGCGCTATATGTCCTCTCGCCCCAGCTCCTGGCCTCGGGACGGATGCTGCTGACGCACGCGAACATGCTCTTCACGTTGTTCACGACGGTGTCGTTCGTTGCGTTTTATTACGCGGTCGCGCGGTCGCGGGGTCGCGCGGTTACGCAGGTTCTTCACCACGAGACCGCGAAACCGCGAGACCCCGCCGCAACCCCTCTGTTCATCAGCGCCGTCGCCTTCGGACTGGCGACGTCGTGCTCGATCGTCGGCGTCTTCAACGGCCTTTTCATCGCGGTTTTCTATGCGATGACGATCGGCTGCGAGCGGCGGATGTTGTGGCGCGACCTCCTCTTCCTGCCGGTGGCCGTGGCCACGTTCTTCGCCACCTCGGTCATCTACCTGCAGCCGAAGCTGCTCGTGGCGCTGATCCGCGCCTGTACGCTGCCGAATCCCTATCCGTTCTGGAACTACCTGGGGCTCGGATCGCCGCACGCGCCGTGGTACTTCCCGCTGGTCATCTTCGTGATCAAGATCGGACCGTGGTGGCTGGTGCTGGCGACGATCTGCTGGGGCATCTCACGGCGTCCCGCGCCGCGCACGACGCAGCGCGCCTTTCTCGCGGCAATTGCCATCAGCCTGGCCATCAACTTCGCGCTGAAGGGATTCGTCTTCCGCTACGACGCTCCGCATCACCAGGTGCAGTTCTATCCGCTGGTCTACCTCGCGGTCGCCGCCGTTCTCCTCGGGTACGAATTCCGGCGCCGCGTCTCCGCGCCGCTCGTGGCCGTCATCGCCGTCTGCTTTGCCCTGCAGCTCTACGACGTCGTCCGCTTCTTTCCGAATTATCTCTTCTACGGCTCGCAATACGGCGACCGGTTCATCGGCGAGTTCTACGGACCGGCGGTCATGCACGCGCAGGACCGCGGGCCGGTGAATGCCTACATCGACCGCCTGCTGGCGCACGACCCGAATGTGAAGATCCTCGTCGCCGACAACAACGCTCTCGAACGACCGGAACCAAATTTCGTCCCGTTCACGAAGCGGAATCCTTCGGTGCGCTACGAGTACGCGTTCGTCGACCGGTTGTTCGCGGTGCACCTTCAGCTTCCGGAGAGGGATGCGTACAACGCGTATCTGGCGGCGAACTACGTGGAGGACTATGAGTATGACTTTCCGCCGAGGGTTTGGATGTATCGGGTGATGCGGCTCCGAACAGCTCCATCCTGACGTGGAGCGCAGCGACACTGTCAGGATCTCCGGTCAGACCGCTCGGGAGCCCATCGGCAAGGTCTGCGCGGTCGCACCGGAGATCCTGACAGTGTCGCTGCGCTCCACGTCAGGATGGAACGATATAAGCCACCGCAAACCCCACCTGCGCAGCCATCATCATCAGATACATATGCCGCCATGAGGGATGGTTCTCCGTCGCGGTCAGCTCGTCGGGATTGCGGACGATGAGCCAGACGGTGTAGGCGCCCCAGAGCGACAGGGCGATACCGAGGATCGTGAGGAAACGGGGGTTGCCGGTGAGGATGTGCGTCGCGGCACCGAGGGGCATGAGCAGCCAGGGAAAGATGAAGAACGGCGCGATCATCCAGGCGGCGCGCTTTACGCCGAAGGTGATCGGCAGCGTGCGGCAGCCGCCGGCGCGGTCGCCTTCGATATCGCTGAAATCCTTCGTCGAAGCCGCGCCGAGGAGGAAGAGCATGAAGACCGAGCCGATGAACCACGGCTCCGCGGTCCTGGCGCTCGCCACCATCGTCCAGCCGGCCACCTTCAGGAGACAGCCGCGCGGGATGGCGATGGTCAGGTTCGCGCCGATCGGATGCGCCTTCGTCCGTCCGAGCGCCGGGACCGAGTAGACGAAGGTGGAGATGAAGGCGATGAGGTAGATGGCGATGCATTCGTGCAGCGGCAGCGGCGCGAAGAACTTGGCGCGCCACGTCGTGTAGGGATAGACGACGACCAGCCACGTCGGCACCAGGCCGAGGGCGTACATGATCCAGGTAAAGGTCCAGGCGCCGCGGATCGACACCTCGCCGGTGACGATGGGCCGCTTCGGTTTGTTGATCCGGTCGATCTCGAGGTCGTAGATCTGATTGAGTGAGTTGTTCGCCGCGTTGAGGAACGACGCGCAGAGCGAGCCGAGGACGATCGTCCAGATCACCGACGACGTCAACGCCCGCGCCGGATCGGGATTGTGGGCCGATCCCCACGCGCAGACCGCCCCCGAAACGATGCCGAGGAGCGGTGGGAGGAGAGTGAACGGACGGGCGAGTGCGATGTAGTGCTTCAAAGGGTGTGAAGTGTATATGGGGTTGTGGGGGCGGGGCTTCATCCTGACGTGGAGCGAAGCGACAGTGTCAGGATCTCCGGTACGACCGCGCAGACCTTGCCGATGGGCAACTACCGAGCGGTCTGACCGGAGATCCTGACAGCGTCGCTTCGCTCCACGTCAGGATGGGAGCCCGCCGGGTTGGGCGGTTTCGCGGTTGCGGGGCTTCATCCTGACGTGGAGCAAAGCGACACTGTCAGGATCTCCGGTGCGACTGCGCAGACTTTGCCGATGGGCAACTACCGATGCGGTCTGACCGGAGATCCTGACAGTGTCGCTTCGCTCCACGTCAGGATGGGAGCCCCGCCCCAACCGCGAGACCCCGCACTGGAATTGCTGTTCCCGTTCGGTGTTAGGCTGCTGGGCTGATCACCGATGAGCCGTAAGCCAAACTTTGACAACGATGGGGCCGAGGACGATGCGAATGTCGGACCGCCACCATCAAGAAGCAGCATGAACGAAAGCAAAATCGCCCTTTTCATCGACTTCGAGAACATCGCCATCGGCGTGACCGACGCGAAGTACAAGAAATTCGAAGTGAACCTCCTCCTCGAGCGCCTGCTGGAGAAGGGGAAGATCGTCGTCAAACGCGCCTACTCCGACTGGGACAAGTTCCCCGACTACAAGCGGGAGCTGCACGAGGCTGCCATCGAGCTGATCGAGATCCCGGGCCGCGTCTACTCGGGGAAGAACTCGGCCGACATCCGCATGGTCGTCGATGCCATGGACATGGCCTGGTCGAAGGATCACATCAACATCTTCGTGGTGGCCTCGGGGGATTCCGATTTCTCCCCGCTGGTCTCGAAACTGAAAGAGAACGACAAGCACGTCATCGGCGTCGGGGTGAAGAATTCGTCGAGCGATCTGCTGATCGACAACTGCGACGAGTTCATCTTCTACGAGGACCTCGTGCGCGGCACGAAGGCACCGTCGAACGTGACCTTCAAGGACAAGAAGCAGGGCGAGGTCTTCAAGCTACTGATCGACTCGATCAAGGCGCTGATGCGCGAGAACAAAGAGATCCTCTGGGGCTCGATGGTCAAGCAGACCATGCAGCGCAAGAAGCCGACCTTCAACGAGGAGTACTACGGCTACAACACGTTCAGCGACCTGCTCGAGGACGCGCAGAAGAACGACATCATCAAGATCAAGAAAGACGTGAAGAGCGGGTCGTACGTGATCACCGGCTTCGCGCAGCCGACGCCGTAGCCGGCACGGCCGGCAGCGTTGGTTGCCCAAGGCTCCGCCGGCAGGGGCGCAAAAACGTTTCTACCGCGCAGGCTCCCAGCTATCCTTCGCGCTTCCTCGTGGCGAAAATCCACACCACGAAGACCAGCAGCAAAAGGCCGAAGAAGAGCGAGTGGGTGGCCGTGCTGACCAGTCTCATCGCCGCGCGCAGAGCAAGGCCTCCGAACAGCAGCGCCAGGACGGCGACGATGGCGAGCTTGATGACGGTTGCGGATTTCAATCGGCCGCGAGGATAGTCGATTCCGCGGCATTCTTCGGATCGCGGCGATGATGCGGCTTGTCGTCCGAGGTGATCTTCGGCAAGGCCGGGACCGTTCGGCGGACGCCCTTGAGCCGGATGGCGGCGGCGCGGAGGTACTTGCGCAACCACGGCGCGCGTGCGACCGCGGCCTCGATGACGTGCGAGACCGGCTCGAAAAGGCGAACGCGCATGGTGACGTCGTGGTCAACGCAATGAACGATCGTCCGCGCGCCGAGGATCAGACGCGACAGCGCGGCAACCTTGCGCCGGTGCACGCGGTCGCAGAAGACGACGAATCGCGCCACAACGCCGGCGTGATGCTCGGCCAGTCCGCGCGCAAAGATGAGGTTCTCCAGCGTGGTCATGGCGTGCTCTTCGAGGACCAGCGTCGGCGCCGGCACGATGTCGCGCAGGTGCCCCGCCATGACCCAGGCCTCGGAATGATTCGATCGCGGCGACGTGCGGCCGCCCGACAGGATCACGAAGTCGAGATTCTCACGGGCGATGAGCGGTGCTACCGATCTCACGTACCCTTGCAGGTCGTCGTTGAGATCGTAACCACAGACAATACCGACAGAACGCATCTCGCTAGCCCCCCGCTGCGCGATTTACGCCAGATGGTGGGGTACGAATGAGGTGGTCGGTTCGTTGAAGGCGGAGTTGCGCGGTCTCGCGGTGTTTCGCGCTGGTGCCGCGTGATGATGTTACGACCGCGCGGTTGTAGCGTGGTCGCGCCGCGCAAGCATGATTGCACCGCGAGACCGCGCAACCGCGATACCCCGCAACCGCAACTACGACTGCACCGGCCCCACCAGCACCGTCGGCACCATCGACCCTGCCTCGATCGCCGTAATACCGGATTCGACGATCACCAGGCCGTTGGCTTGCACCATCGACGTCGATACACCGGAGCCCTGCGAAATCATCGGCTGCGAGACCAGCTCGCCATCCCGCGCCATGACCCGGACGCGCATGTAGTTGCGCCGGTCGCCGCGCGATTTCAGCGACGCCAGAACACGCGTCTGCACGATCGGCGGCAGGAGATTGGTCGTCTGGCCCATCGCTTTCCGGATCGCCGGTGCGATGAAAAGGAGGAACGAGACCAGGCACGAAACCGGGTTTCCGGGCAGACCGAAGTAGAGCCGGCCGCGGATCCGCGAGAGGACGACCGGTTTGCCGGGCTTCATCGCTACCTGCCAGAACTTCGTCTCCGCGCCCAATGTATCGAGCGCCTCTTTGACGAAATCGTAGGCACCGACCGAGACACCGCCGGAGGAGATGACGTAGTCGGACTCGAGCCCTGATTCGATCGCGGCGATCGTGGCCTCGGGGGTATCGGGCACGATGCCGACCATCCGCGGAATCGCCCCCGCTTCACGCACGAGCGCCGCGAGCGAGTAGGAGTTGGAGTTGACGACCTTGCCGTAGGCCATCTCGTCGCCGACGTCGATGATCTCGTCGCCGGTGGAAAGGATGGCCACGCTCGGCCGCCGCCCGACGCGGACGACCGGCTTCTGCACACCGGCCAGCACGCCGACCTCGGCAGCATGAATCGGAGTCCCATCCGCAAGAACGATGTCGCCGGCGTGCATGTCTTCGCCGCGGCGGCGGATGTTGGTCCCCCGGCTCAGGGACTCGTTGACTGTCACGATGTCCGATCCGGCGTCGGTGATCTCGACGTGCGCGACGGTGTCCGCGCCCTCCGGCATCAACGCGCCGGTCATGATGCGGATCGCGGTCCCCGCCTCGACCCGCTTGGTAGCCACGGTCCCCGCGGGGAGGTTCTCGACGACACGCAGCGAGACGGGAGCATTGGCGATGTCGTCCGCCCGCACGGCATACCCATCCATCGCCGTGTTGTCGCCGCGCGGCACGTCGAAGCGCGCGTACACGTCCTCGCGCAGCACGCGCCCGAGGGCGTCGGTGAAGACGACCTGCTCGGTTCCGAGCAGTTGCACCTCGGCCAGCACGCGCTCCTGAGCCTCTTCGACCGGGATCATCCGCTCGCCAGGGCGGGAGGGTTGGAAGGTAGGCATGAGGAGAGTTTAGCTGGAGTTGGGGGTACATTGACGACGCCGCGATAGCGGCACAAAGAGGGTAGCCAGAGGTGCGAGCGCTTTTTGCGAGCACCTCTGGTTGTGGTGTGCGTTGAAATTGTGCCGCGTCAGCGGCACTGGATGAGTGAGAGGAATGACCATCGCGACGACTTCCGGTGCCGCTAACGCGGCACGAAATCCATAACATCCGCAACCAGGGGTGCTCGCAAAAAGCGCTCGCACCCCTGGCTATCGTCTTGTTGCCGCTATCGCGGCAAGACTCGCCGCTTCGCGGCGCCATCAATGAGGCGCAGCGGCATTGATGATCAGCCCCCCGCGATGGCTACGACGATCTCAACCTCGTCGCCATTCTTCAGCATGACGTTTTTCTCGCCATGCAACACCAGCTCGCCGTTGACGGCGAAGTTGAACAACTCGTCGCGGTCCTCCGCAAGATCGAGTCGGGCGATGATATCGCCGAGGGATGTGGCGTCCATCGTCATGATGGCATCTCGGCCTTCGCGCAGAGGCTCAGGGAGGCGGACGGTGATCATGAGGATGATTCCTTTCCATAGCGGATGCCCCAGATTGCGAACAATTCTCGACAGGCGTCATCGAAGCGTCCGATGAAGTCGATCGTTTGGATCTGCGGCAATACCCAACTCAGATCTTTCGCCCGGCAGGCGCTGATGCGCAAAGGAATGATGCGCCCGTCAAACCGCGGCTCTTCAATCGCGTACGTTACTTCCCTCTTCACCCAGCGCGAAGCAATCGCTGCCGGCGACAGGATGACAATCATCCAATCGCATCGAGCAAGCGCTGCACCGATCTCGTCATGCCATTGCGCCGCCCCGCGGATGTCTTGCTCGCTGAACCAGATGGACAAGCCGTCCCCGCGGAGAACTCTTGCAAGCCTGTTTAGAAACTTCTTATCTTTGACGGAATGGGAAAGAAAAATACCAGCCATATCAGCAGGTTGGACCGGAGCGATTGTAGCTCATTCGCCCGCTTATCGTCGACCGGGCGGGAAGCGAACGCGACAGCCGGTCGCCCTCTTAGGCAGCCGTTTTCAGAAAGTTAAGAATCTTTTCCGCTGTCCTTCGTGTGTCTTGGGCCTCTTTGATAAATGGCAACTCCCGCAGAATCCACGGATATCGGAACGGCGTCTGCGCCGGAGCGCGGCGCTCGACTGTGATGACGCGGTTTTCGAAGCGCGGGGTCGTCATCGCGAATTCGAAGGCCTTCTTCAGGTCGGGAGAACCGCTCGTTTTGGCGGAGATGACGAGAATCATCGCGTCTGCGCGATCGAGCGCTCGCGCCCCCGACCGAAGCCAATTCGTTCCCGGTTCGACGTCGCTGGCGTCGAGCCATGCCTCAATTCCCGCATTGCGGAGGTAGTTGGCAATCTCCGCGGCGAAATCGCGATCGGCGTCGCCGTGACTGATGAATACGAACATGCCCTTTATTCTACGCCGTCAGCACCGTCTCCAGCTCCTCACGCCATTCCGGCTTCGGCATCCCTTCTTCTGTGAGATTCGAGACCTCGTAGAAGCGCGAGAGCATCTTGTCGAACTCGCCGCGGTCGATCTTTTCGCCTTTATAGGGGCCGACGCCGATTGCTTCCTCGAACCAGCGTTTGGGCAGCGTGTCGTCGGCACGGGTGACGCCGAGTTTGGCGTTGATGAGGCGCTCGACGCCCATCACGTTCAGTCCGATGCCGTCGATGGCTTCTTTGGTCAGCTCGATGCCGGTGACGTTGGCCACCTGATCGGCGAACTCCTCGTAGCCCGGCAGCGAGGGGGAGTTGAAGAGCTTCGTGGTGAAACGGCACATGCCGACGGAGTCGCCGACGGCGTAGATGTTCTCGCAGCGGCGGACGGCGATCTCTTTGCCCTCGTAGCTGTTCGGCTCCGCGGAGACCTGTCCGCCGTATAGCTCGGCCTTGAAATCAGGAGAATCGTTGATCTTGGCGTTGATCTCCAGCGTCACGCGGTTACGAAGGTGGTCCATCCCGCGCGTGGCCACGGCCAGGCCGAGGGCGAACGCTTTGAGGATGCGGGCATCATGCGGATCGCTCTGCGTGAGACCCTTGACAGCCATCAGGTAGTCGAGCGACTCGACCGGATATTTGCCGTTCGCCACGGCCTGCGACGAATCGGCGATCACGTCTCCGAAGCCTTCACGCCTCGCGGTCATGAAGAGGAGTTGCTCGATGGCGTCGTAGTTGCCCCACGTAAGATCGAGCCGCGTCTGCTCGCGGGTGATGATGCCGCGCTGGTAGAGCTCCATGGCCCAGGAGATGGCCGAGCCGGAGGAGGCGGTGTCGAGCCCGAGGTCGTTGCAGATGTTGTTCAGGCGCAGCACCTGCGTCACCTCGGTGATGCCGACGTTCGGGCCGAACTTGCCGAGGGTCACGTACTCGGGACCGTCGCCCTTGATGTATTTGTCGGGGACGGGGGTCGGGAGTCGGGGGTCGGGGATCGGGGCGCCATGCACATCGCCTGCCAGCTCCGACTCCCGACCCCCGACCCCCGACCCCCGATCATCCGACATGTCATTCAAAGGCCGGCAGTTGACCGGGCAGGCGAAACAGCCCTCCATGCCCGGGCGGTAGGGATCGATGTTCTCGGCGTCGAGCTTGTCGGTCCAGGTCGTTTCCTGATTGTTCTTCGTCCCCATCGCGCCGAGCATGCGCGATGGTTTGTATAGGAACGGCGTACCGCGCTTTTTCAGGGCGTTCTTCACCACCGAGGTATTGAGGAGCTTCAACGCAACGTCCCGGTTGCGAAGCTTGTGGGGGCGAGCGGTGGTGAGGTCGGCGTGGCGTCCCTGAATCAGCACCGCCTTGAGATTGAGCGCGCCCATCTTCGCGCCGGGTCCGCCGCGAGCGTAGATCGCTTTCGGACCGGCCATGATTCCGGAGCAGAGGACGAGGTTCTCGCCGGCGGTGGTGATGGCCGCAAGCCCATAGTCCTTCCCTTCGACGCCGTGAAAGTCTTCGGCGATCTTCGCCCGCAGGTCGAGGTTGTCGAGCCCGACCCACGGCGCGGCATCGACGAATTTGAGCTCATTCCCCTCGAAATGCAGGAGCGTCCATGCCGGCGCCTTCCCGTAGAGGACGAGGTGATCGATGCCGTTGAGCTTCATGAACGACGGGAAGTAATCGCCGGCGTTCGAGTCCATCAACACCCGCGACTCCGGCGACCAGGAGGTGACGTTGCCGCGCGAGGCTGACGGCACCATCGACGTCAGGATGCCGGTGCCGAAGATGAGCGGAACGTGGGGATGAATCGGCTCGAGCGTTTCATCGAGCAGGTTGTGCAGGAGGAACATGTTCACGCCGCGCCCGCCGAGGAGAGCGTTGACCACGCGGAGGGGAATCCAGGCCCGGCGCACTTCCCGGCGCTCGAGATCGACGAAGATCGTCTGTCCCTGCGTCGGGAATTGCTGCTCGGAGGCGAGCCGGGTCAGGAGCGCGTCGACGCGCGTGTGAATCGACATGAGCGAAGTCTAGAACAGGGCGATCGAACGTCAAATGTCCAGAAGGACGAGGCCGTGCTCGAAGCGGTGCTCTCCTTCGCGCGGAATGGCCTCATCATCGCGACAGATGAGGACGTTGCGCAGCTCGACCGGCGTATCGATCTCCACGCCATTCGCGACGACGCAGGAGTGGAGGACGACGCCCTTGGCGATCCTGCAATCGTCCCAGACCACGCTGTCGTCCAACGTCCCCTCGATGACGCTGCCAGCACCGGCGATGCTGCGCGCCATGGTGCCGGTCACGATTGCGCTGTCATCGAACAGCGAGTCGCCCACGACGTGCGTGCCGCGCGCGGGCGCGAGCCGGCCACGTACGGTGAGGCCGAGCAGCATGCGCGATGCGGCCACGTAGCGTTGCGACGTGCCGATGTCGAACCAGAGGCCGTCGTCTACGACTCCCGCAATCCGGTCACGGCCGCTGTCGAGGAGCGGCTGATAGACCTCGTCGACGATGCCGGAGAAGTCTTTGTCCGGCAGGTAGTCGAAGATGCGGTTCGAGATCAGGTGTGTGCCGGAGAACATCAGCGCCTCGCCGGTTCCTCTGCCGAAGCCGGTGACCCGGTCCTCATCGAAGTAGACCGGGGTGAAGCGATCGCCCGGCGGTGGATGGCGCAGAGTCAACGCGGCCAGCGCATCGTTCCGGATCGCGCGCAAGGCGTCGTACGGCGGGAACTGGATCGTGTCGCCGTTGACGAGGAAAAACTCGGCGTCGCTCTCTAGAAGCTTCCGCACCTTTCGCACCCCGCCGCCCGTCCCGAGAATCTCCGGTTCGTACGAAAACTCGAACCGGGCGTCGTGAAACCGGGCACGAAGAAATCGCTCGATCGGCTCGGGAAGATGGTGCAGGTTGACGATGAAATCGCGAATGCCGAAGGCGAGCAACGATTCGATCGCCCAGGCCACGAGCGGTTGTCCGCACACCGGCACGACCGCCTTCGGCAGCGTGTACGTCACCGGCCGGAGGCGCGTGCCGTAGCCGGCGGCGAGGATCATGGCCCTCATGAGAAGGAAGAAGGCTGAAAGCTGAAGGCAGAAGGCAGAAGGAAATGCATCATCCTTCTGCCTTCTGCCTTCTGCCTTCTGCCTTCAAAGCGCCTCCGGCGGAAAGATCATGTTCTCCCCAAGATCCGGCCTTGTCCGTCTCGCCAATCGATACAGATCCGCGTACGTCTGCCGGATAGCCTGCTCCATCGTCATCCCCAGTTCGGCGGCGATGGTGCGGATGACGTCGATCGGGCCTTCGATCTCGAAGTAGTCGCCGATGGGGGTGCGGTCGAGGACCACTTCGACCTCTTTGATGCGCCAGACCTCGCGGAACTTCTGGTAGCGGAAGACAGGCTTGTATCCGAGGGCATCGAAAAGCTGGATGGCCAGCTCGAAACTCTCGACGCCGGTCTGCACTTCCTCGCGCGACTTCACCCCTCCCTCGATCGACATCGGCCCTTTGTAGGTGGCGATCGAGTACTTGCCGAACTTGCGCACGCGCAGCAGCGAGCCTTTGGTCCGCAGCTCACCGCGGCGGTCGAGGACGATGTTGTCCTCGAAGGTTTCGGGATAGAGCCGCTGCCCCCCGATGTCATGCAGCTTCCGCACGAGATCGACGCGGTCTTTGAGGGCGAATTTGACTTCGATTTCCTGGGCCATGGTTAAAGGCAGAAGGCAGAAAGCAGAAGGCAGAAGGTCAAAGGATTCATCCTTCTGCCTTCTGCCTTCTGCTTTCTGACCGCAGTACCTCCACTCCCGGCAGTGTTTCTCCCGAGATGAACTCCAGCGATGCGCCGCCGCCGGTGGAGATATGACTGATGCGGCTGGCATACCCGGACGCTTTCACGGCTTCGACCGATTCGCCGCCGCCGACGACCGTCGTCCCGCCAGCCTTGGCCACCGACCGCGCCATGGCCATCGTTCCCTTCGCGAACGCTTCGTTCTCGAACACGCCCATCGGCCCGTTCCAGAAAATCGTGCGCGCGGCTTTCAGTACCGCGTCGTACGCGGCGATCGTCTTCGGTCCGATGTCGAAGGCCTTCTGACCTGCGCTCAGACCGCTCGCTACGTCGACGGTCTCGATGGTCTTCGGCTGCTCCAGATCGTCAGCGACGATGAGGTCGACCGGCAGCGTCACCTTCGTGATCCTCTTCGCCACTTCGATCGAATCGTTGTCGACGAGCGAACCGCCCATGGCTACGCCGCGGGCGGCCAGAAACGTGTTTGCCATCCCGCCGCCGACGAGGACCGTGTCCGCGAGTTTCACCAGCGCTTCGAGCGGTTCGATCTTGCCGGCGATCTTGGCCCCGCCGAGGAGGGCCACGAAGGGACGGTCGGAAACGTTGGTGATCTTCTGCAGGAACTCGATTTCTTTCGCCAGCAGCAGGCCGCCGGCGGTGTGCGTCTTGTCGAAGAGACGCGGAAGCGCATCGATCGAGGCATGCGCTCTGTGGCAAGCGCCGAAGGCATCGTTGACGTAATAGTCGGCGAGCTTGCGCAACTGCGCGGCAAAGGCGCGGTCATTCGCTTCTTCACCGGCGTGGAAACGAAGGTTTTCGAGCAGCAGAACGTGACCAGGCGCGAGAGCGGACGCCTTCGCTTCCGCGTCGCTGCCAATGCAGTCGTCCGACCACTGCACGTCGGCTTCGAGCAGCTCGGCCAGTCTTGCGCGGACCGGTTCCAGCGAGTACTTCGCCTTCCGTTCCCCCTTCGGCCTGCCTAGGTGGCTGGCGATCACGACGGCGGTTCCGGCGTCGCGGAGACGCCGGAGAGTCGGTAGCGTCTCCTCGATGCGGGTGGCGTCGGTGATCCTGGCACCATCGAGCGGCACGTTGTAATCGACTCGATAAAAGACGCGCGCGCCGGCCGGGAGCGAGAGGTCGTCGAAGGTACGGATCGTGATCATGAAAGTTCTTGGTTATCGGTTGTCAGTTATCGGTTATCGGTTGCAGTCACCCCCGACAACTGACAACCGATAACCGACAACCAATTCGCATCTCACGATGACATCGTAAACGACTCCTTCTTCACCCGCGCCACGTGCGCGATCAGGTCGAGGATGCGGTTCGAGTAGCCCCACTCGTTGTCGTACCACGACAGCACCTTGTGCATGTGCGGGTCGACCGAACGGGTGAAGGTCGTGTCGACGATCGCCGAATACGGGTTGTGGTTGAAATCGACCGAAACGAGCTGTTCGTCGGAGTAGGTCAGGATGCCCTTCAGCGCGCCGTTCGCGGACTCGCGCAGCACCGCGTTGATCTCATCCGCATTCGTCGGCTTCTCGGTGCGGAAGGTCAGATCGACGATCGAGACATTCGGCGTGGGAACGCGGACGGAGATGCCGTCGAACTTTCCCTTCAACGCCGGCAGCACCAGGCCCAATGCCTTGGCGGCACCGGTCGTCGTCGGGATCATCGACATCGCCGCCGCGCGGCCGCGGCGGACGTCTTTGTGCGGCAGGTCGAGGATCTCCTGATCGTTCGTGTAGGAGTGGATCGTGGTCATGATCCCCACCTCGATGCCGAACGTCTCGTGCAGCACCTTCGCCACCGGCGCCAGGCAGTTGGTGGTGCAGGAGGCGTTCGACACGATCTTGTGCGCGGCGGGATCGAAGTCCTGCTCGTTGACGCCGATGCAGACTGTGACGTCGGCGTCCTTCGAGGGGGCGGAGATGATCACGTGCTCGACCGGCTTCTTCAGATGGAGCGACGCCTTCGCCTTCGAGGTGAACCGTCCCGACGACTCCACGACGATCTCAAAACGCGAAGCTCTTTCCCATCGATGGTGATGCCGTTGGCCGTATGGCCGACCTCGTTCGGAATGGTGTGGTGAACCGAGTCGTACTTCAGAAGATACGCCAGCGTCGCGGCGTCCGTGAGATCGTTGACGGCGACGAATTCGATATCGAGATTGCGCTCGAGCGCGGCGCGGAGCACGTTGCGTCCGATGCGCCCGAAACCATTGACTCCAACCCTGACCATTGTTCCTCCGGAAAAACTGGCCGGCACGGCCGGCGATCGTTCTGCCGCGCAGACTTCTGGCCGTAGTATAACGACCGCCTTTCACTGCGAACCTCATGCACGTTGAACCTATTCGCTGGCGCGGCAACGCACTGGACCTTCTCGATCAGCGCCTGTTGCCCCGAAACGTTCACTGGGTGGCATGCCGCGACGCGCACGAGGTGGCCGTGGCCATCCGGGACATGATCGTGCGCGGCGCGCCGGCCATCGGCGTCTCGGCGGCGTTCGGCGTCGCGCTTGCGGCCCAGCGTGGCGATGACGTCGATGCCGCCGCGGCGGAGTTGCGGGCGTCGCGGCCGACGGCCGTCAACTTGATGTGGGCGCTCGACCGCATGCTCGCGGCCCGCGAGGCCGGCCGCGATCTGAGCGCCGAGGCCGAGTCGATGTTTCGCGAAGACGTCGAAGCCAACAAGCGCATCGGCCGCTTCGGCGCCGAGCTCCTCGGCGAATCCGTCACCGTCCTCACCCACTGCAACGCCGGCGCTCTGGCGACCGCGGGCTACGGCACGGCGCTCGGCGTGATCCGCGCCGCCGTCGAAGGCGGCAAGCGCGTGGCGGTCTTCGCTGATGAGACGCGTCCCTACCTGCAGGGCGCCCGGCTGACGGCGTGGGAGCTCAAGCAGGAGGAAATCGACGTCACGCTGATCACCGACAGCATGGCCGGGCATTTCTTCCAGCAGGGACGTTTCGATGCCGTGATCGTCGGCGCCGACCGCATCGCCGCGAACGGCGACACGGCGAACAAGATCGGCACGTACACCGTGGCCGTCCTCGCGAACGCACACGGCGTTCCGTTTTATGTCGCCGCGCCGCTGTCGACGATCGACGTGAACTGCCCGAGCGGCGCCGCGATCCCGATCGAGGAGCGGAGCGCGGCGGAGGTGACGTCGATGAATGGCGTTTCGATTGCGCCGGATGGGATCAACGTCCGCCATCCGGCCTTCGATGTCACGCCGGGGCGCCTGATCAGCGCCATCATCACTGAACGCGGCGTGCTGCGCGCGCCGTACCACGAATCGATTCGAGAGGTATTTCGATGACCGAGGAGCCGAGGTTCGAGCCAACGCCCGCGGCAGCGCTCGAGGAAACACCAGTCGTCGAAATCAGCGTCCCGCCTGAGGAATCGACCCCGCCGCGAAAGTCCTCGCTGGCAATCACCCGTCTCATCACCCGTCTCATTCAGGCGCTCTGGCTCGGCAGCGGCGTATTTCTCATGCTTTCCGCCTCGGCCGCATTCCGTGCGGCGACCAATCCCACCGATGCCGCCAATGTCGTCGGCGCGATCCTCACGCGCTGGCACTACATCGCCCTTCTCGCGCCGCTTCTTCTCATGTTTCTGGAGTGGCGCCGCAGCCGGCCGGTGATGCTGGTCATCCTCTTCGTGGCCGTCCTCCTGGCGTCGTTCCAGGCGCTGCTCGACACCCGCATCCGGATGATCCGCGCCGAGTCGTTTGCCCCGATCAGCAGCCTTTCGCCTGACGATCCGGTGCGGCAACGGTTCGGAATGCTTCACGGCATCTCGCAACTGTTTCTTGTAGGTCAGGTCATCGCCGCGGCGACGGCAATCGCCACCCGCGAATAGGCCGGCACGGCCGGCGGCGTTGGTTGCCCAAGGCTCCGCCAACAGCGCCTCAATAACGTTCTACCGCGTCTGACTCCTATAATCCGGCGCTGTGAACCTGCTGATCGTCGACGACGAGGCGTCGCTGCGCGACTTTCTCTCGATCGTCTTTGAAGAGGAAGGCTGGGGCGTGGAGACGGCCGGCTCGCTTGCCGAGGCGCGAATCGCGCTGGCGAAACACGAGCCCGACATCATCCTCTGCGACCTCATGCTGCCGGACGGATCGGGCATCGACCTGGTGCGCGAAGTGAAAGCAGCGACGCCGTCGGTGACCGTGGTGATGATCACCGCACACACATCGACGAAATCGGCGGTTGAGGCGCTCAAAGCCGGGGCCTTCGACTACATCGCCAAACCGTTCGACATCGACGAACTGAAGATCATCGTCCGCAACGCCGCGGAGCGGAAGGAGCTGGAGGACGAGAACATCCATCTCCGCACGGCGCTCGAGGAGCGCTTCACCTTCTCCAACATCATCGGCCGCAGCGCGCGCATGCAGGAGATCTTCTCCATCGTGCAGCGCATTGCCAAGACCACGTCGACCGTGCTGATCTCGGGCGACTCCGGCACCGGTAAGGAGCTGATCGCCCGGGCAATCCACTACAACTCCGGCCGGCGCGGAAAGTTCGTCTCGATCAACTGCGGCGCTCTGCCGGAGACGCTGCTGGAGTCGGAGCTCTTCGGACACGAGCGCGGCGCGTTCACCGGCGCCATCCGCGAGAAAAAAGGACTCTTCACCGAAGCCGACCGCGGGACGATTTTCCTCGACGAGATCGGTGAGACCTCGACGGCCATGCAGATCAAACTGCTGCGCGTGCTGCAGGACCACCTGGTCCGCCGCGTCGGCTCGAACAGCGAGACGCAAGTCGAGGTGCGCGTCATCGCGGCCACGAATCGTGATCTCGCGGAGTCGATCCGGGCCGGTACGTTCCGGGAGGATCTCTTCTACCGCATCAACGTAATCCCGATCGCCCTTCCACCGCTGCGGCAACGGCGGGAGGACATCGCCCTGCTGGTGGAGCACTTCATCGCCAAATACTCCAAGTCGATGGGCGTACCGCAGAAGAGGATCTCGTCCGACGCCATGCGCTCGATCGAGAAGTACCACTGGCCCGGCAATGTGCGCGAGCTGGAGAACGTCATCGAACGGATGATCGCGCTCGAAGCGTCGGACGTGTTGACGACAAAGTCACTTCCGGAGCACGTCCTTCTCGGCGGCTCGATGCCGGACGTCACGTTTGATCTTCCGGCTGACGGGATCTCTCTGGTGGACCACCTCGAGGGAATCGGGAAGATCTTCATGCTGAAGGCGCTGGAGCGCACCGGCGGAGTCCAGACGCAGGCAGCCGAGCTGCTGCGGATGTCGTTCCGCTCCTTCCGCTACTACGCCAAGAAATATGACCTCATCTCCCGCGAGCGGGACGAGGTGGTCGAGGTGGAAAATGAAACCTAGCTTTCTGTTG